>FTAK01000065.1_pt1 | contig 14287 bp, 13 predicted proteins | sample 1639071 | NCBI WGS metagenome assembly FTAK01 (sample SAMEA3914812, study PRJEB12502) | metagenome | biome: forest; material: soil | place: Canada | collected 2011-07-07 | depth 0.1 m
CGGGGGAGTCGCGGACGAAGGGGCGCGGCGGCCGGGCCGCCGTGCCCCTTCGTGCCGTGCGCGGTGCTACTCGGTGAGGTCGATGGCCATGGCCGGGCAGACGATCGCGGCCTCGCGGACGTCCCGGTGCAGGTCGGCCGGGGGCTCCGGGTCGAGGAGGACCACGATGCCGTCCTCCTCGCGCTGGTCGAAGACCTTCTCGGCGGCCAGGACGCACTGCCCGGAGCCGACGCACTTCTCCTGATCAACGGTCACGCGCATGGGTGCTCCTGTGTGGGTAGTCGGGATGACTGGGTTACCAGGTGACAGGCAGGCTGTAGACACCGTAGACCAGGCCGTCGTGCTTGAAGGGCACGTCGTCGAGTTCGACCGCCAGCCGCAGGCCGGGGATGCGGCGGTACAACGTCTGGTAGGCGACCTGGAGTTCGACCCGGGCCAGCGGCTGGCCGAGGCACTGGTGCGGGCCGAAGCCGAAGGCGACGTGGCGTCGGGCGTCGCGGTGCAGGTCCAGCCGGTCGGGGTCGGGGAAGACCTCCTGGTCGCGGTTGCCGACCTCGTTGGCCAGGACGATGCCCTCCCCGGCGCGGATGGTGCGGCCCGCCACCGGGATGTCCTCCAGCGCGACCCGGCGGCGGCCGAAGTGGGTGATGTTCAGGTAGCGCAGCAACTCCTCGACGGCCCCGGCGACGAACGCCGGGTCCTCGGTGCCGCGCAGTTCGGCGAGCTGCTCCGGGTGTTGCAGCAGGGCGACGGTGCCCAGGGCGATCATGTTGGCGGTGGTCTCGTGCCCGGCGATCAGCAACAGCACGCTGGTCACCGCGAGTTCGCGCTGGGTGAGGTTGCCGGTGGTGACCTGTTCGGCGGCGAGCAGCGAGAGCAGGTCGTCGGCGGGGGACTCCAGCTTCCGGCCGATCAGGTCGTGCAGGTACTCCACCAGGTTGGTCTGGGCCGCCAGGCCCGCCTCGGCGGAGGAGCCGGAGTTGACCAGGGTGCTGCTGTTGCGCTGGAAGAACGCGTGGTCGGCGTAGGGGACGCCGAGCAGTTCGCAGATCACCAGGGACGGGACCGGCAGCGCGAACGCCTGCACCAGGTCGACCGGCTTGGGCCCGGCCAGCAGGTCGTCGATCAGGTTGTCCACGATCGCCTGGATCGCCGGGCGCATCGCCTCCACCCGCTTGATGGCGAACGAGCCGGTCACCATGCGGCGCATCCGGGCGTGCTCCGGGTCGTCCATGCTGAGGAAGGTCCTGGCCTGCTCCCGGCGGGCGCGGGTGGCGGCGGTGGGGTGCGGGTAGGCGGGGTGTTTGGTGTCCGCGCTCACGCGGGGGTCAGCCAGCAGCTGCCGCTGCTCGGCGTAGCCGGTGACCAGCCACGGGGTGCTCTGGTCCCACAGCCGGACCCGGCTGATCGGGCTGCTCTCGCCCAGGCTCCGCAACTCGGGCGCCGGGTCGAACGGGCAGCGCGCCGCGCGGGCCATCGGGTAGGCGGGGACGGTCTCGTCGGATCGGGTCCGGAGGCGCTCCTGGCTGCTCGGTTCTGTCGATGTGTCCATCTGGCAACTCCTCTGTCTCGCCGTGCCTGGTACCGGCCAGCACTGCGGGGGGATCGGCTGGCCTGGCAGGGTTGTTCAGCTGATGGGTGCCCGCTGGTCCGCCGGACTGCCGTCCGCGCCGAGCGCCGCGTCCCAGTCGGTGCCCTCGGTCACCAGCGCGCGGTAACCGCGGGTCGGTTTCGGCAGGTTGACGCCGACGACCCCGCCGACCCGGCCGTGGCTGCGGTAGAGGGCGACCAACTTCCGTTCCGCCGTGCTGCCTTCGACGATCCGCACCCGGTCCGCGCCCCGGGTGCGGCCGTACAACTGGATGCGCAGGTCGTACTGGTCCGACCAGGCGTAGGGGACCGGGTCGAAGGCCACCGCCTCGCCGGGGGCCGCGAGGATGTTGCGGGCCACCGCGAGGCCCTGCTCGGCGGCGTTGGTGCGGTGCTCGATCCGGGTGGGCAGTCCGGTGCGCGGGTGGGGCCAGCGGGCGACGTCGCCCGCCGCCCAGACGCCCGCTCCGGCGTGCAGCGTGGGGTCGCAGCGCACGCCGTCGTCCAGCGGGATGCCGCTGCCCCGCAGCCAGTCGGTGTTGGGCGCCGCGCCGATCGCCACCAGCACCGCGTCCGCCAGGACCGTGGTTCCGTCCGCCAGGGTCACCCCGGTGACCCGGCCGTGCGCGCCGGTCAGGCCGGTCACCCGGGCTCCGGTCAGCAGGCGCACGCCGTGCGCCGCGTGGGTCTCGGCCAGCAGTGAGCCGAGTTCGTCGCCGAGGACGTCCGCCAGCGGCGCCGGGCCCCGGGACACCATGGTGACCGAGGCTCCCGCCTCGCGGGCCACCGCCGCCGCCTCGGCGCCGATGAAGCCGGAGCCGATCACCACCAGCCGGGGTCCGTCGCGCAGCGCCTCCCGCAGGGCCAGCGCGTCCTCCAGCGTGCGGAGCGTGTGAACGCCGGAAAGCCCTTCGGCGGACGGCAACTGACGTGGCGTCAGTCCGGTGGCGACAACTGCCGCGTCGTAGTCGAGGCTGTCGCCGTCGCTGAGCCGGATCCGGCGGCGCCCGGTGTCCAGGGCCACGGCCCGCACGCCGAGCCGCAGATCGAGGTCGAGCGCGGCCAGCGCCTCCGGCCCGCGCAGCTGGACCCGCTCCGACTCCCATTCGCCGCGCAGCAGTTGCTTGGACAGCGGCGGCCGGTCGTAGGGCAGGTGGGTCTCGTCGCCGACCAGGCTGAGCTGCCCGTCGAAGCCCAGTCTGCGCAGTCCCTCGACCACGCTCAACCCTGCCGCCGACGCACCGATCACCGCGATGCGCGCCGGGGCGCCGGACTTCGTGGACACGGCATCTCCCTTGCGAGTCGAAATAGTTGGCAAGGCCATCTAACTACTTCGACTGTACTCAGCCTGTCGGGTTGTGCACAGACCACAGGGCAAGCTGGCCGAAAACACACCCGTGGCGGCTGCTTCCCGGGCCGGAGCGCCTGTGAATGAGCCGTGAATTCGGTCACGAACCGATGGGGCCGCGCGGGGGTCAGTCCCAGGCGGTGAGCACGGAGTCGCTGACCACGCTGAGGTGCCGGGCGCCCTCGTGACCCGGCGTCAGCAGGTCGGCGAGGTAGACGAAGACCAGCCGCCGGTGCGGATCGGCCCAGGCGAGGCAGCAGTTGCTGCCGTTGTGGCCGAAAGTGTCCGGGTGGCTGAGCCGCCCCATCGGCGGGGGGCGGGTGGGGTCGGCGCCGGTGCCGCCGAGCTGGAAGCCCTGGGCCCAGCGGATCGGCAGCCCCACCACGCGGTCCACCTCGCCGTCGGTCGAGGGCCGCCGGGCCTCGGCCACGGTCTGCGGGAGCAGCACCCGGACCCCGTTCGCCCGGCCGCCGTCGAGCAGCATCCGGTAGAAGGCCGCCAGGTCGCGGGCGGTCACCGAGACCCCGGCCGAGGGGATGACCGCGCGCCGGACGCTCCGGCGGTTGGCCGTGTACTGGGTGAGCAGCCCGGCCGGGCCCCGGCCGCGGATCGGCACGTGCCGGGGCCACAGGTCGTCCGGCAGCCCCGGGTGGATGTCGGTCAGCCCGAGCGGGGCCAGCAGTTCGGCGGTGAGCAGCTCGCCGGGGGGCGTCCCGGTGACCCGGCGGGCCAGTTCGCCCAGGATGAAGCCGTAGGCGATCACCTGGTAGGCGGGCACCTGCCCGGGCGCCCAGCGCAGCCGGGCGCGTTCCAGGGCGCGGACCGACCGCTGCCAGTCCGTCATGGCGAGCGCGTCGCCCAGCATGCCGCGGGCCGCCGCCAGCCCGGAGCGGTGCTGCAGCACCTGGCGGACGGTGACCCGCTCCTTGCCGTTGCCGCCGAACTCGGGCCAGTACCGGGCGACCGGGGCGTCCAGCTCCAGCGCGCCGCGCTCCGCGAGCTGGTGTACCAGCAGCGCGATCAGCGGCTTCCCGGCCGAGAAGGTCCAGAAGAGCGCGTCGGGCCGGCAGCCGATCGCCTCGTCCAGCACCACCTCGCCGTCGCGCAGCACGCACAGTTGCGCCACGGCGCCGCGCGCGCGGACCAACTCCACCGCGCGGTCCAGACCGGTCCGACCCGTGGGGCGTTCCATGTGTTATCGCTCCGTTTCGTTGGACTTGTTTGGGTTCCCTTTGGGTTTCCCAGAGCCCGGCATTTCAGGATAGGAGTGCGCGGGCAGGAACCGGAACCGACGAGGGAAATGAGGTGGACACGTTGCCCAACATCACCGTGGAAATGCTTGCGGGACGCACGATCGAGCAGCGCAAGGAGTTCGCTGCCGCTGTCACCAGCGCGGCGGTGGATATCTTGAAGGTCCGCAGCGAATCCGTCCGTATTCGCTACGACGAGCACGAGAAGGCCGACTACGCCAAGGGCGGCGTCCTGGGAACCGACCTGTAGGCGAGCGGCGACAACGCATCCGCAGAAAGGACAGGACGTGGCTGTCAAGGATTACATCTCGATCAGCAAAATCAGCACCGATCGCGATCCGTCGGCTCTGGAGCGCGAGGGGAAGGGGTACATGGCGTGGAAGGACGACGCGTTGGCGGCGTTGTTCCACAACGGCACTCCGATGAAGTTCATCGCTTTCCTGGAGTTCAAGAACGGTGTTTCCCGGGGCAACCACTACCACCGGACCCAGCGGCAGTACCTGCTGGTGGTCGCCGGGGACCTGCGGTCGAAGTTCATCCTCCCCGACGCGCCCGACGACGTCCTGGAGCTGACCCTGACCCAGGGCGACCTGCTGTACTGCGAGCCCGGTTGCGTGCACAGCTACCAGGCGGTCGACTCCTCCCTGGCCATCGAGTACTCGCCCGAGCTGTACGAGGTCGACGACATGGTGCCCTATCCCGTGGAGTGGCCGTAGCCGACCGGGCCGCCGGTCAGAACGGCCTGGCATAGGGCCCGACCAGTCGGCCGTCGTCCAGCACGGCGAGGGCGGCGAGGTCCTGCTCGTCCAGGGTGAAGTCGAAGACCTCCAGGTTCTCCGCCATCCGGCGCGGATCGGTGGACTTGGGGATGGAGACGACGCCCAGCTGCACCTGCCAGCGCAGCGCCACCTGGGCCGGTGAGCGCCCGTGCCGGTCGGCGACGTTCCGCAGCGGGCCCGACTCCAGCAGCCCGCGGCCACGTCCCAGCGGTCCCCAGGCCTGGGTGACGATGCCGTGCTCCCGGTCGAGTGCCCGCTGCGCCGCCTGGGAGCACCACGGGTGCAGCTCGATCTGGTTGACCAGGGGCGCGGTCCGCGCCCGGGCCAGCAGGTGGCGCAGGTCGTCGGCGTAGAAGTTGGACACGCCGACGGCCCGCACCCGCCCGTCGGCCAGCAGCCGCTCCATGGCCCGCCAGGCGTCGGCGGTCTGGTCGCGGTCGCCCATGGGCCAGTGGATGAGGTAGAGGTCGAGGTGGTCCAGGCCCAGTCGGCCCAGGCTGGCGTCGAAGGCGCGCATGGTGGCGTCGTACCCGGAGGCGTCATAGACCTTGGTGGTCACGAACAGTTCGTCGCGGGGCAGCCCGCTGGCCCGGATGGCCAGGCCGACGCCCCTCTCGTTGTGGTACTCGTCCCCGGTGTCGATCATCCGGTACCCCGCCTTGAACACGTCGGCGAGGACCGGCTGCACGCTTTCGTCGTCGAACCCCCACAGTCCGAATCCGATCTGCGGGATCGCCGTGCCGTTGCGCAGGGCGATGCGCGGAACGGTCGGGCTGCTGTCCATACTGACCACCTCCGGAATTCCTGTATCTGAACTACAGGATGCGATCCGCCTGTTGAGAAAATCCAAAACCGAAAGACCCGAACGGGAAGAGGAAAGGGAGCAGGGCCGATGCGTATCCTCCACGCGACCGCCATCCTCTGCGGCGGGGGCGCCGACGAGCTTCCCCTCGTGGAGCGCATCCGCTACCTCGCCGATGTGGACCAGACGTTCAAGCTCTACCTGCACAACCGGTACGAGCACTTCACGCCGTCGGACGAGACGCTGCTGCACGAGGGCCGGCCGCTGCGGGTGTTCGTCTGGAGCACCCGCACCTACGTGGCCGAATGAGCGTCCCCCGGGGCGGGCGCGGCGATGCCGAACAGCAGCAGGTCGACCACCTGCACCGCGGTCGCCTCGGTGAAGTCGGCCCGGACCAGTGAGAGCCGGGCGTACAGCGGGCCGATGAGCAGCTCGAAGGCCAACTGCCGGTCCAGGCCCGGACGTAGCTCGCCGCGCTCGGCGGCCCGGTCCAGCACGGCCATGCCCGCCCGGAAGCGCGTCGTCTTGAACTTCTCGCGGGCCGGTTCGTAGTCCGGGGTGTCCTGGCGGACGGCGAGTTGCAACAGGATGCCGCCGAGCGGGGACGAGGTGAACCGGGCGATGCCGGCCAGCAGGGCGACCAGGTCGTCGCGCAGGCTGCCGGTGTCGGGGTCGGTCAGTTCGTTGTCCACGCGGTCGACCACGGCGTCGACCGCGACCGCGGCCCTGGTGCCCCAGCGCCGGTAGATGGAGGTCTCGTGCATCTTGGCGCGCCGGGCGACCTCGCCGATCGACAGGCCGTCGACCCCGCGCTCCAGCATCACCTCCACCGCCGCGCCGAGCACCGCGGCCCGCACGTGCGCGCTGCGCCCGCCCGGCCTCCGGTGCCCCTCACTGCGACCTGCGGGCTCATCCGCCGGTTCCGCCATGCCCATCCACCTTAACGCAGGAAAACTTGCTTTTAATTGAGTGTACCGGTAGCTTGACACGTGAAGTGCTCATGCTCAGAATCGCCGACCGCCCAGCTGGGAGGGGCGCGTGTCCGAACCAAGTGAGGGACCGGCGCACCCGGCGCCGTCGGCCCGCCGCTGGGTGAACCTCGGTGTGCTGTGTCTGGCGTTGCTGGTGGTGACGCTGGACAACACCATCCTCAACGTGGTCCTGCCCGCGCTGGTGCGGCAGTTGCATGCCACGACCAGCCAGTTGCAGTGGGTCACCGACGCGTACGTGCTGGTCTTCGCGGGCCTGCTGCTGGTCGCGGGTTCGCTCGCGGACCGGTTCGGGCGCAAACGGACGTTCCTGGCCGGGCTCGTGTTCTTCCTCGCCGGATCGACCTGGGCGGCCCTGGCCGGCTCGATCGGCGCGCTGATCGCGGCCCGCGCCTCGATGGGCATCGGAGCCGCGCTGATCAGCCCGTCGACGCTGTCCATCATCGGGAACATGTTCCCCGACAGCCGGGAGCGGCACCGCGCCTTCGGCATCTGGGCGGCCACCTCCGGCGTCGGCCTCGCGCTCGGGCCGATCGTCGGCGGCCTGCTGCTCGCGCACTTCTGGTGGGGCTCGGTGTTCCTGGTCAACGTACCGATCGTGGTACTGGCGCTGCTGCTGTCGGTGCCGCTGCTGCCGGACTCCAAGGACCCGGTCGCCCGCCCGCCGGACCTGGTCGGCTCGGGCCTGTCCATAGCCGGGCTCACCATGACGCTGTGGGCGGTCATCGAGGCACCGGGCCGGGGGTGGACCTCGGCGCCGGTGCTCGGCGTCGGCGCGGGCGGGCTGGCCGTGCTCGGCGGCTTCGTGTACTGGGAGCACGTGGCCACGCGCCCGATGCTCACCCTCGGCTACTTCCGCAACAGCCGCTTCTCCGCCGGGATAGCCGCGCTGGCGTTCGTCATGCTCGGCGGTTCCGGAGCGCTCTTCGTGCTCACCCAGTACCTCCAACTCTACCGGGGCTACAGTGCGTTGGCGGCCGGGGTGCGGGTGCTGCCGGCGGCCGGCGCGATCGTGGTGGTGGCACCGCTGGTGGCGCCGGTGGTGCGGCGGGTGGGGCCGAAGATCCCGCTGGCGGTGGGTCTGGCAGCGGTCACCGCCGGGCTCTGGCAGCTCGCCGGGATCGGCGCGGGCACCTCCTACCCGGCGCAACTGCCGTACTTCGCCATGCTCGGCGTCGGGATGGGCCTGGTCATGCCGACCGCCACCTCGGCGATCATGGACACGCTCCCCCCCCGCCCGCGCCGGGGTCGGCTCGGCGACCAACAGCACCTTCATGCAGTTCGGCACCGCCCTCGGCGTCGCCATCATGGGCAGCCTGCTGTCCAGCCGCTATGTCAACCGCCTCGACCTGCGGCCCTATCACCTGCCGCCCGCCGTCCGCGACCAGGCGCAGGGATCGCTGGGCGGCGCGGCCGCGCTCGCCCCGCACCTGGGGCCGGTCGGCGGGGCGCTGCTGACCGCCGCCAGGGCCGCCTTCCTCAGCGGCTTCGGCCTCAGCCTCAAGGCCGGGGCCGGGGTGGTGCTCGCCGCGGTGCTGGTGGTCCTGGTCGCCTTCTCCAGCCGGAACGCCAAGCGCCGGCCGGCCCAGCCGACCCCGGCTACCGGCAGCCAAGCCGCCGGTAGCCCCGCCGCAAACAGCCCCGCCGCTCCCGCCGGCCCGGCTGCGGCAGGTCCGCAGCCGGGCGAGTCCGCATCCCTCTAGCCCATCCGTCCAGCCCATCCGTCGTCCGCGGCCGTGGCGGCCCCGCACACCGGTCCGCCGCCACGTCCCGGTGACCCCGCGGTCCTGCGGCGGTGGCGCGGTGGCTGTTCCACGCCGCCCGCTGCCGGTCGACCGCTCACCCGGCAGGCCTGGCGGCGACCCGCCCCTGAGTTCCAGGGCGACGGGTGATCCGAACCGGACGCCGCCCGCGGCAACACCCTCACCGGGCCGTGCGACCGTGCACGCGCCCGAGCGCTTCGCCGTGCTCCGAGCCCCCTACCGGGGTGCCGGACGGCACCTGTGCACCCCAAAGCCGTGCACCCCAACCTCGCCCATGCCAGGGAGCGACTATGGCGCAGATCAACTTCCAGACCCTCGGCCCGGTCTCGATGTACGTGGGCCCCCAGGCGGCGGACCTCGGCTCTCCCAAACAGCAGTTCCTGCTCGCCGTGCTGCTCGCCGAGGCGGGCTCGCCGGTGCGCACCGCGCAGCTGGTCGAGCGGGTCTGGGAGTCCCGCCCGCCGAGCACCGTGCGCAACGCCCTGTCCACCTACGCCACCCAACTCCGGGCGCTGCTGGCCCCGTTCAGGCTCAGACTGCTGCGCGGCGTGGACCGCTACACGCTGGACGTGCCGCCCGCCATGGTGGACATGCACCGCTTCCGGGGCCTGCTCGACGATGCCCAGCGCGAGCGCGACGACCGCCGGGCGCTGCTGCTGCTCACCGAGGCACTGGCGCTCTACCGGGGCAACCCCTTCGACGGCCTGCGCAGCCAGTGGGCCGACACCGTGCGCGAGGACCTCGCGGCCCGACGCCGGGCGGCCTTCCTGGACCGGAACATGATCCTGCTGCGGCACGGGCGGCACGGCGAGGTCCTGGCCGAGCTGACCAGCGCCGCGGCGGCGGCGCCGCTGGACGAGGCGATCGCCGAACAGCTGATCGTCGCCCTCCAGTACTCGGGCCAACGGGCCGCCGCGGTACGGCACTTCCACCATGTCCGACGCACCCTCGACGAGGAGTTGCGGGTCTCGCCGGGCAACCGGTTGCAGTGCCTGTACCAGCGGCTGCTCGCCAACCAGCCGGTGCCGGCCCTCGTCTGACCCCGCGGCGCGCCACCCCGCGCCGTCCGCGCAGGTCATCCGGCCGCCCCGGCCCGGAGCCGGGCCTGTGACGCGGATCGCTTGGCTTACCTTTGGATTTTATTTCCCCGGCCCAGTGGACGATGAATCCACTGCCCGCCGGGTTTTATTCGCCCGGCGCATACCGTCCTCCGCTCTTCGCCCCGCCTATGGCGCTCCGCGCGCGGGGTCACCGGCTAAGGAGAATAATGACGCTCCCCCATGGCACAGCTCGTGAGCGGACCGGCTCCGTGTCGGCGGTCACACTCTCCCTCGAAGTGCTCTTCGGTCAGGATTTCACCCTCGGCCTGGACGCGGAATTGCTGGACTCCTTCGCCGCCAACGGCGCCGACTGGGGCAACGCCGTCAAAGCCATCTGGGCACTGTCCCGGGGCACCGGGGCGACCGGCGGCCCGGTGGCCGTCCCCGCGCCGGTGACCGCCCCCGCCCCGGCCGCCCAGGCCCCGGCCGCAGCCGCCGCAGCGGTCCCCGCCGCCGCCCCCGCGCCCGCGCCCGCCGAGGCCGGTCGGCTGGAGGTCTTCGACCCCAGCGTGCAGGACACGGCACCGCAGGACTCCGCCGCCGCCCCGGCCGGCGGCTGGGCGTACACCGAGGTCCGCGACACCCTGGTCACCCTGCTGGAGGAGGCCACCGGCTACCCCGGCGAGGTACTGGAGGAGGACGCCGACCTGGAGGCCGACCTCGCCATCGACTCGATCAAGCAGGTCGAGGCCCTGGGCGCGCTGCGCGAGCGGTACGGGCTGACGCTGGAGGACGACTTCTCCATCCGCGACTTCCGCACCATCCGCAAGGCGTCCGAGTACATGACCTCGCGGCTCAACACCGAGCGCGCCGCGGCGGTGGTGAGCTAGATGGCGGGCCAGAACCCCACCGGCCGGGGCCGGTTCGAGGGCAAGGTGGCGCTGGTCACCGGCAGCAGCCGGGGGTACGGCCGGGCGCTGAGCCGGACGCTGGCCGCCGGGGGCGCCTCGCTGGTGCTCAACTCCCGGCTCAGCGCGGTCGACGGACGCAACCTCGCCACCGAGATCAACCGCGCGGGCGGCACCGCGATCTACGTGTCGGCCGACATCGGCCAGGAGGACGACATCCGGGGCCTGGCGGCCGTGGTGGAGCAGCAGTTCGGCCGGATCGACATCATCGTGCACAACGCGGCGGGCGGCTTCGAACGGCCCATCGACGACACCTCCTGGTCGGAGTTCGAACAGGCGATGCGGGTGAACACCTACGCGCTGATCGCGCTGGCCCGGCACTTCCGGCCGCTGTTCGGCGAGAACGGGAAGTTCCTGTACGTCTCCAGCATCGGCGCCGAACTGGGCCTGGGCGGCTACGGGGCGATCGGGGCGACCAAGGCCGCCAGCGAGGCGGTGATCCGCTCGCTCGCGCTGGAGTGGGCGCCGCGGGTCCAGGCCAACAGCATCCGGCCCAACATCATCTCCACCGTGTCGCTGCGCTCCTTCTCCTGGTCCGACACCCTGCTGAAGATCATCGACCAGGAGTCGCCGCTGGGCGTCCAGGACATCCAGCAGCTGGTCAACGTCGCGGCGTGGCTCTGCGGCCCGGAGTCCGACTACGTCACCGGCCAGGTCATCGCCGCCGACGGCGGGTTCTCCACCACCATGTGCCGGGACGGCCTGACCGCGCAGCCGCGCCCGCCGGTGGGTGCCCGGGCCGCCGTCGAGGCGTCCGGCCCGGGGAGGCGATGACGGTGCCCCGTCCCTTCCAGCCGGTGGCCATCGTCGCCGCCACCTGCATCCTGCCGGGCGCCCCCGACCTGGACGCCCTGTGGCGGACGTTCGACCGCGAGGAGACGGCCATCGGCCGGGTACCGGACGCCTGGCTCGACCGGGACGTCTACTACTCCGCGGACGCGAACCGCCGCAACACCTCCTACTCCGAGACCGCCGCGCTGCTGCCGCCCTGGCAGTTCTCCCGTCCGCCCAGGCTGCCGCCCAAGCAGCTGGCCGGGCTCGACCCGACGCACCGGCTCGCGCTGGAGCTCGGCCAGCGGGTCACCGGGCAGCTGGCGGAGAGCTGGCTGCCGAAGGAGACCACCGGCGTCTGGATCGCCAACACCTCCGGCGCGCTCGCCAACCAGCTGCAGATGATCGACTACCTGGCCAGCGCCCGCTGGTCGCGCCGGGCGGCGGCGCTGCGCCCGGAGCTGGCCGAGGCGATCGGCGCCTTCCAGGAGCTCTACCACCGCGAGCGCCCGCACCCCCGGGAGGACGGCGCCATCAACGGCGCCATCCTGTCCGGCCGGGTGGCCAACTACTTCGACCTGCAGGGCCCGCAGATGTCGGTCGACGCCGCCTGCGCCAGCTCCATGGCGGCGCTGCGCGACGCCTGCATCTGCCTGGAGGACGGCGCCGTCGACATGGCGCTGATCGGCTCGGTCGGCACCCAGAGCCCCGCCCAGCTGGTGATCCAGGCCGCCGCGCACGCCATCGCCGCCCGGCCCTCGTACCCGTTCGACCAGGACGCCAGCGGCTTCGTGCCCGGCGAGGGCGCGGTCATGGTGGCGCTGGTCCGGGCCGAGGAGGCGGAACGGCGCGGCCTGCGCACGCTCGGGGTGATCCGGTCGATCGGCGCCAGCCTCAACGGGCGCGGCACCTCGCCCTGGTCGCCCTCCGAGGCCGCCGAGCGGCTGGCCATCAACCGGGCCTGGGAGGAGGGCGAGTTCAGCCCCGACGGCGCCGACGGCGGCGTCGACTACATCGAGGCCCACGGAACCGCCACCCCGGTCGGCGACCGCACCGAGTTCGCGGCGATGCTCGCCACCTACGGCAAGGCGGCCTACGACGGGCCGGTCCCGTTCGGCTCGGTGAAGTCCGTCATCGGACACACCGTGGAGAACGCCGGACTGGCCGGGGTGCTGCGGGCGCTGTACGTCTTCGACAGCGGACGCCTGCCCGCCAGCGTCGGCGTCACCGAACCGGCGGACTTCGCCAGCGCCGACGCCGACCGGCTGCGGCTGCTCCGGCACGGCGAGCCGGTCCGGCCGAACCCCGGCCGCCCGCGCCGGGTCGCGGTCAGCAGCTTCGGCGTCGGCGGCGTCAACTACCACGCGCTGCTGGAGTCCGGGCTCGAAGCCGACGCGGTGATCACCCGCACCCCGCCCTCGCACGAGGCGCTCGCGGTGGTCGGCGTCTCGGCGATCATGCCCGACGCGCCCGACGCGGAGGCGGTGTGGCAGCACCTGTCCACCGGCACGGCGGTGCGCAAGCCGCTCGCCGAGCACATCCCGGACTTCGACCTCTACCGCACCGACGACGTCTCGCAGCGCGCCCGCACGGTCGCGCCGATGGGTTCGGTGGTGGGGACCGAGCGGCTGCGCGAGCCCGCCCGCTGGCGGGTGCTGCCGAACCGCGCCGAGCGGATGTTCACCGACCACGTGCTGCTGCTCAACGCCGCCTCGCAGCTGGTCGAGACCGGCGCGGTCCCCGACTCGCCGCAGGTGCGCGCCCGTTCCGGCGTCTACGTCACCGACGTGATGGACTCCGACAGCCGTAACACCATGATGGCCAGGGTGCTGTTCGAACAGTGGTGGGCCCGGCTGCGCCGGACCCTCACCGACCGGGCGCACGCCGCGCCGGAGGCCCTGGACGGCATCGAGAGCGGACTGCTGGCCGACGCCGACCTGGGCCTGCGGCCGACCACCGAGGACGACTCCACCGCCGGTCTCGGCGTGCAGGGCGCGGCCCGGGTGGCCGCCGGGCTCGACTTCGGCGGCAACGCCGTGGCGGTCAACTCCGCCTGCGCCTCCGGCCTGGCCGCGCTCTCCATCGCCATGCGCGAACTGCGGGCCGGCACCCTGGACTTCGCCATGGTCGGCGGCTCCAGCATCGCGGTGGACGAGGTCAACCAGGTGGTGCTGTCGGCGATCGGCTCGCTCAGCTCCGGCGGTGTCGGCCGCCCCTACGACGAGCAGGCCGACGGGTTCCTGATCGGCAGCGGCGCGGTCTGGCTGGCGCTGAAGCGGCTCTCCGACGCCGAGCGCGACGGGGACCGGGTGCTGGCGGTCATCCGCGAGTGCGTCGGCGCCAGCGACGGCAAGGGCAAGAGCCTGCTGGCCCCGAGCAGCGCCGGCCGGCGCGAGGTGATCCGGCGGACCTTCGACCGGGCCGGCATCGACCCCACCAGCGTGCAGTACGCCGAGGGCCACGGCGCCGCCAACGTCCTCGGCGACGCCTCGGAGCTCGCCGCCATCGGCGCGGCCGTGGGCACGGTGGCCAAGCCCGTCCGGGTCGGCAGCATCAAGGGCAACTACGGCCACCTCAAGGGCCCGGCCGCGCTCGCCGGACTGCTCAAGGTGGTGCTCTGCCTCAGCCACGGCTCGCTGGTGCCCACCCCCGGCTTCAACCGGCGCGGCCCGCTGCCCGGCGTGGACGACCAGCTGGTGCGGGTCACCGACCGGTACGAGCCGTGGCCGGAGAACAGCGGCGGCCAGGCCCGGCGCGCCTCGGTGAACGCCTTCGGCCTCGGCGGCACCAACTTCCACGCCATCGTGGACGAGTACCGGCCGCAGGACCACCGGGCGGCGGAGCAGGACGACCCCGGGACCGCGCGCCGGACCCGGCCGCCGCTGCTCCAGCTGGCGGCGATGACCCCGGAGGAACTGGCCCGGGCGCTGACCGAGGCCGGCCCCGAACCGGCCGCCGCTCCCGCCGGTGCCGCAGCCGCCGCGAGC
>FTAK01000405.1_pt1 | contig 14100 bp, 12 predicted proteins | sample 1639071 | NCBI WGS metagenome assembly FTAK01 (sample SAMEA3914812, study PRJEB12502) | metagenome | biome: forest; material: soil | place: Canada | collected 2011-07-07 | depth 0.1 m
CCACGGACGAGGAGGCCACGGACGAGGGTGAGGACGAGGAGCAGGGACCGCACGGCACCGGCTGGTACGGGCCGGGCCCCTACCCGGGCAACCCGTACGCGAACGGCGCCGCGCCCGATCCGTACCGTTCCACGTCGTAGTGCCGTGACGGCCCGCTCACGCTCCGGCGAGGTCGGCCGCCGTTCACTGTGAGCCCGGCCACAGCCGGCCATCCCACTACTGCCGCCGATAGTCGCCGGCCCCGGGCACCCCGCTGCCGGCCCCGTGCGTGTGGCGGGGACGGGGCCGGGCGGCCGGCTCCGGAGCGTGACAAGGCAGGCCACCACCCGGTTTCGGGTCCTGCCCGGCCGGGTGCGCGGACACGTACGGTCAGGTCGCCGTCATACCGGGTGAGCCGGCCCGAGGTGTCCCGTTCAGGTCACGGATACCGCCGTGTCCACTACCGGCCGTAGTACCGGTGCTCGTTGCTCCGCCCTCGGCGCTCTGCAAAGAATGTGCAGGCCCCGGGCAGCGCGGAGCACTCCACCGCCGCGCATCCCGCCCGCCCCGTCCTCACCGCCGGGGTGTCACCGCCGTCCGACACGGCTCGCACGGCTGCTCCCCCGAGCACGCCCCGCACCACCGTGCGCTTCGGCGCGGCCCCACCGACGGAAGAGGATGCCCGCCCCATGCAGCTCACCCATGCCCGCCGCAACTCCCTGATCACCGCCGTCACCACCGTCGTGGTGGCCGGCGCCGCGACCCTGACGCTCGCCCTGCCGCAGGACACCGCCACGGCGGAGGCGGCCGTCCCGGTGGGCGTCACCTCGGCGGACGGCCGGCCGGTCACACCGACGGCGGACCAGGCGCAGGCCCAGGCGCTCGTGCAGGCACAGGCGGACGCCCTGGCGGCGACGCAGGCACAGGCCGACGCGGCCAAGGCGGCGGCCGACGCGGAGGCGAAGGTCCAGGCCGACGCCGCAGCGGCAGCGGCCGCGCAGGCCCAGGCGGACGCCGACGCCCAGGCCAGGGCGAAGGCCGATGCGCAGGCACAGGCACAGGCACAGGCACAGGCCAAGGCGAAGGCGGACGCGAAGGCGAAGGCGAAGGCCGACGCCGCTGCCGCCGCCTCCCGCTCCCAGCAGCGCTCGGCCCTGAACAGCACCAGCGCCTTCACCGGCACGCCCCAGCAGATCGCCGCGCAGATCGTGCCGGCCGGGCAGCTCCAGTGCTTCAACAACATCATCGAGCGCGAGAGCAACTGGAAGGTCACCGCGACCAACCCGAGCTCCGGCGCGTACGGCCTGGTCCAGGCGCTGCCCGGGTCCAAGATGGCCTCGGCCGGCGCGGACTGGCGCACGAACCCGGCGACCCAGATCAGGTGGGGGCTCGGCTACATGAACGCCACCTACGGCAGCCCCTGCGGCGCGTGGAGCTTCTGGCAGGTCCACCACGCGTACTGAGCGTCCGCTTTCCGGTGCGCCCGGCGCGCAGCCCTGGTGGACGCTCCCGGAGTGCGGCGTGAAGATATGACGGACGCCGCGCGGTTTGACGCGTAATGGTCAGATTCGGCCGCCCGTCCGCGATTGCCTGCGGACGGCACCGCTCCTAGCCTCCAGCGCATGCCCTCACCGCTCATCAGTGTCGTGCTCCCCGCCTACGACCAGCAGGAACAGCTGGCGGAGTGCCTCGACTCGCTGCTCGCCCAGTCCTTCCGCGACTTCGAGGTCATCCTGGTCGTCGACCGCTCGCCGGACGCGGCCGCCGACCTGGCGGACGCCTACGCGGCCCGGCACCCGCGCGTCGGCGTCCTCCGTCTGAACGCCGCCGTCGGCGTCGGCCGGGCCCGGAACGCCGGCGCCGCGCACGCCACCGGTGAGTACCTGCTCTTCCTGGACAGCGACCACCTGGCGGCGCCCGAGGCGCTCCGGGACCTCGCCGACCGCCTGACGGAGACCGGCGGGGTGGACGTCCTGCTGTTCGGCCACACCCGCCACCACGGCGGCCGCGAGTGGCCGGGCGGCGCCCAGGACCTGCTGGCCGAGGCGGGCCCCGGGGTGTCCGGTCCACTGGACCGCCCCGGACTGCTCGGCGCCCCCGCGCACTGCTGGGACCGCCTGCTGCGCCGCGACCTGTGGACGGCGCAGCGGCTGGCCTTCCCGGACGGCCGCTACGAGGAGGTGCCGGTCGCCCACCACGCCCTGCTGTCGGCCGGGCGGATCGCCGTCCTGCCCCGCGAGTGCGTACGGCTGCGCCGTCGGCACACCCTGCACCCGACCGGCTCGCCGGGCAGCAGCCACTTCGACATCTTCGAGCAGTACGAGCGGTCCTTCGCGCTGCTGGACGCCCGGCCGGGCCTGGACGCCGTCCGGCCGTTCCTGTTCACCCGGATGATCCGCCACTACCTGTTCGTCTTCGACCTCGCCGGGTGCGTGGCCCGCGCCGAGCGCCCGCAGTTCTTCCAGCGGGCCGCCGAGCACCACCGCCGCTTCCTGCCGGCCGGTCACCGGCGCCCGGCCGGGCGGGAGGGCCTGAAGTTCTCCCTGCTGGCCGGCGGCTCGTACCCGGCCTTCGAGGTGGCCAAGCTCTCGCACATCGCCCGGGGCGCCGTGACCGGCCGGTCCCGGCAGGGCGGCTGACCCCCGACCCCCCGACCCGCCGACCCGCATGACGCACGCGGCGCACGCGGCACGAGGCTCAGGCGTGCACGGACTCAGGCGTGCACGGGCTCAGGCGTGCGCGGTGCCGCCGCCGGCCGCCATCGCCGCCGCGATCAGCCGGCCCGTGCGGGCCCAGTCGTCCGCCCCGGCCTTCGGCAGCACGTCGTCCCAGAGCGGCAGGCAGGCGCCGCGCAGCTGCATCATGCCCTCGGGGCGGGCGATCAGCCACAGGTGCAGGTGCGCGGCGCCGTCGCCCCACTTGTTGACGTGCACCCGGGCGATGCCGCCGAGCGACAGCACGGCCCGCTCGACCCGCTGGAGCATCGGGCCGAGCTCGGCCGCCCGCCCGGCGGGCAGGTCCGTCAGATCGTGGTGGGCGCGCGGCTGGAGCAGCACCATGGCGGGCAGGCCGGCGGGCTCGCCCGGGCCGCTGAGCCGCCAGTGCTCGTCCGTCCACAGGAAGTCGGTGTCGGGGCGCGCGCACTGGTCGCAGTCCTCGGCGCCGGCCTCGCCCTGGCGGGCCGGCTCGGGCAGTTCGGGCGCGGCCAGCACCCTGACCCGGAGGTCTCCCTCGAACGGGAAGACGTCCCAGCCCGGTATGCCGTCCGCGGGGAGGGGCAGGCGCTGCCCGACCGGCAGGTTCGCGACGTACGGGCTGGGCGTGTGCTCCGGCCCGGGAGCGGTGTTGTCGGTGATCATGGCAGCCGAGCCTGCCACATGACGGCCCGTCCGCTCCCCGCCGGGGTGGCCGCGCGCACCGCGCCGGCCGGGCTGGGATCATCGACGGCATGACCGCCGTGCCTGCCCCGGGAGATGCCTCGTGACCGAGCACCACACCACCGGTGCGGCCGCCGACGGCGCCGCACTGGCCCGGGCGCTGACCCGGGCCGTGCGCGGCGAGGTCCGGTTCGGCCCGGCCGAGCGGACGGTCTACAGCCACGACGCCTCCAACTACCGGCAGTTGCCGCTCGGCGTGGTCAAACCCGCTGACACGGACGACGTCCGCGCCGCGCTCGCACTCTGCCGCGAGCACGGCGTGCCGGTGGTGGCGCGCGGCTCCGGCACCAGCATCGGCGGCCAGGCCATCGGCCCGGGCGCGGTGGTGCTCGACTTCCGGCGGCACGTCAACCGCGTCCTGGAGGTGGACCCGGAGCGCCGGCTCGCCCGGGTCGAACCGGGCGCCGTCCTGGACGATCTCCAGGCGGCCGCCGCACCGTACGGGCTGCGCTTCGGGCCCGACCCGTCCACGCACAGCCGGTGCACCCTCGGTGGCATGATCGGCAACGACTCCTGCGGCTCGCACTCGGTGGCCTGGGGCCGCACCGCCGACAACGTGCACTCGCTGGACCTGCTGCTCGCCGACGGCACCGGGCTCACCGTCGGCGGCCCGCTGACCCCCGCCGAGCGGCAGCGCCTGCGTGCCCTGCCCGGCCGGGCGGGCGAGCTGCACCGCGAGCTCCAGGACTTCACCGAACAGCACCTGTCGCTGCTGCGCCAGGGCATGCCCGACCTGCCGCGCCGGACCTCCGGCTACGCGCTGGACGCCCTGCTGCCGGAGCGCGGCCACGACCTCGCCCGCGCCCTCACCGGCACCGAGGGCACCTGCGCGCTGTTGCTCGGCGCGACCGTCCGGCTGGTCGAGGCGCCGCCCGCGCGCGCCCTGGTGGTGGCGGGCTACCCGGACGAGACGGCCGCCGCCGACGCCGTGCCCGCGCTGCTGCCGCTGCGCCCGCTGACCGTCGAGGGGATGGCCGCCGACCTGGTCGGCGCACTGCTCGCGGGCGGCCGCCGGCCGCCCGCGCTGGACCGCCTGCCGGCCGGCGAGTGCTGGCTGTTCCTGGAGGTGGGCGGCGCGACCGCGGCCGAGGCGCTGGACGCCGCGCGCACGCTCGCCGACACGGTGCGCCGCGAACGCACGGCCACCGTCAGCGTGGTCACCGACCCGGGCGAGCAGCGCCAGCTCTGGGGCGTACGGGAGGCCGGCGCGGGGATCGCCACCCGGATCCCCGCCCCCGGCGGGGGCAGCGCGGAGGCCTGGCCGGGCTGGGAGGACTCCGCCGTCCCGCCCGAGCGGCTCGGCGACTACCTGCGCGACCTGCGGGCCCTGCTGCGCCGGCGTGGCCTGCGCGGCATCCCGTACGGGCACTTCGGCGAGGGGTGCGTGCACCTGCGGATCGACTTCCCGCTCGCGGACCCGGCGCGCCGGGGGGAGTTCCGGGAGTTCATGGAGGAGGCCGCCGACCTGGTGGTCTCGTACGGCGGGTCGCTCTCGGGGGAGCACGGCGACGGCCAGGCCAGGGCCGAACTGCTGCCCCGGATGTACTCGCCGCAGATCATCGCGCTGTTCGGCCGGTTCAAGCGGATCTGGGACCCTTCGGGCCTGCTCAACCCAGGCAACCTGGTCGACCCGCGCCCGCTGGACGCGGACCTGCGCTTCGACGGCCCCGTCCGCGACCTGCCGCTCGCGCTGCCGTACGAGGACGACGACGGCAGCCTGCTGAAGGCCGTCCACCGCTGCGTCGGCGTCGCCAAGTGCGTCGACACCAGTACCGGGGTGATGTGCCCGAGCTACATGGCGACCGGCGAGGAGCGGCACTCGACCCGGGGCCGGGCCCGGCTGCTGGCCGAGATGCTGCGCGGCGAGGCCGTACCGGACGGCTGGCGCTCGGAGGAGGTGCGGGAGGCGCTCGACCTCTGCCTCGGCTGCAAGGGCTGCGCGAGCGACTGCCCGGTCCATGTCGACATGGCGACCTACCGGGCCGAGTTCCTGCACCAGCACTACCGCCGCCGGCTGCGCCCCGCCGCCCACCTCTCGATGGGCTGGCTGCCGCTGTGGCTGCGCGGGGTGGCGCTCGCGCCCGGCCTCGCCAACCGGCTGGCCCGCTCCCCAGCCGCCGGGCCGCTCAAGCGCCTCGGCGGCATCGACCGGCGCCGGGCCATCCCGGTGTTCCCGCCCGAGACCTTCACCCGTTGGTTCCGCCGCCACCGCGCCGCGCGGCCGGCGCCGGCCGGCGCGCAGCGTGTCGTGCTCTGGCCCGACACCTTCTCCGACCACCTCCAACCGGAGGTGCTGCGGGCCGCCGTGGAGGTGCTGGAGCACCTGGGCTTCGCCGTCGAGCTCCCGGCCGGGCCGGTCTGCTGCGGCCTGACCTGGGTCTCCACCGGCCAGCTGGACATCGCCCGCCGGGTGATGCGGCGCAGCCTGCGCGCCCTGCCGCCGGAGCTGCCGGTCGTCGGCCTCGACCCGAGCTGCACCGCCACCCTGCGCGAGGAGCTGCCCAAACTGCTCGGCGCGGCCGGACGGCCGGTGGCCGGACGGACCCGGACGCTCGCCGAGTTCCTCGACGAGTACGCGGCCGGCCTGGCGCTGCCGCAGGTTGGCGGGAGCGCCGTCACCCAGACGCACTGCCACCAGCACGCCGTCCTGGGCACGGCGGCCGACCGGCGGATCGACACGCGGATCGGCCTGGACAACCGGGTGCTGGACTCCGGCTGCTGCGGCCTGGCCGGCAACTTCGGCTTCGAGCGCGGCCACTGGGACGTCTCGGTCGCGGTCGCCGAGCGGGTGCTGCTCCCCGAGGTGCGGGCCGCCGCGCCGGAGACGGTGGTGCTGGCCGACGGGTTCAGCTGCCGGACCCAGATCAGCCAGCTCGCGGACGGCCGCCGGGCGCTGCACCTGGCCGAGCTGTTGCAGCGGGCGCTGCGCGAGCAGCAGGCCGGGCCCTCCTGAGCGACCCGGGCACTGCTGCGAACGGGTCAGCGCGACATGACGGTGACCCCCAGCATCCGGGCTCCCGTGTCGGTGCGCGGCCGGTGCCGGCTGCCCGGCGCGAACACCACGTACGTGCCCGGGCCGTGCCGCTCCTCGCCCTCGATCACCTCCCCGCTCAGGACGTAGTAGCGCTCCTCGGTGGCGTGCACGTCGGTCTCGGGCCACTGCGTCCCGGGGGCGAAGTCGATCAGCCAGCCGCGGGCGTACTCGCTCGCCGGGAGCCGGCGGCGCACGATCCCGGGGACGACTTCGACGGGTGCCACCCGGTCGACGTGGACGACGGTCTTCAGGGAGTTCGGGTCGGTGATCTCGCTCATGGGTCCCACTGTGGCCGGGGCGGGCCGCCCGGGCCGAGAGTCCGGAATGACATCCATGGGTATATTCCTGCCATGAAGCCCCACCGGGTCGTCGCCCTGCTGAACGCGCCGCAGTCGCCCTTCGAGCTCGCCTGCGCCTCGGAGGTGTTCGGCACCGTCCGGCCGGATCTGCCGGTGCACTACGACTTCCGGCTGTGCGCCGAGCGGCCCGGCCCGCTGCGCACGACCGTCGGCTACGAGCTGCTGGTCGAGGCGGGGCTGGCCGCCCTGGAGACGGCGGACACCGTGGTCGTCCCCGGCTGGCAGCCGGCCGGCGCGCCGGTGCCGCCCGCCGTCCTGGCCGCGCTGCGGGCGGCGCACCGGCGCGGGGCGCGGATCGTCGCCATCTGCACCGGCGCGTTCGTCCTCGCCCGGGCCGGGCTGCTCGACGGCCGCCGGGCCACCACCCACTGGCGCCGCACCGCCCAACTCGCCGCCGCCTTCCCCGAGGTGCGGGTCGACGCGGACGTGCTGTACGTGGACCACGGCGACGTGGCGACCAGTGCCGGGACGGGCGCGGGCATCGACCTGTGCCTGCACCTGGTGCGCTCCGACCACGGCGCGGCCTACGCCGCCCAGATCGCCCGGAACATGGTGCTGCCGCCGCACCGGGAGGGCAGCCAGCTCCAGTACGCCGCGCTGCCCGCGCCGGGCCGGGCGGACGAGTCGCTGGCGCCGCTGCTGGAGTGGGCCGCGGGCCGGCTCGGCTCCCGGCTGACCGTGGACCGGCTCGCCGAGCACGCCGGGCTCTCCGGCCGGACGCTCGCCCGCCGCTTCACCGAGCAGATCGGCACCAGTCCCGGCCAGTGGCTGCTCGCCCAACGCCTCGACGCGGCCCGGGCCCTGCTGGAGCAGACCGGCCTGCCGGTGGAGTCGGTCGCCGCCCGGGTCGGCCTGGTCTCGGCCGTCAACCTCCGGCGCCGCTTCCGGGCCGCGCTCGGGACCACGCCCGGCGCGTACCGGCGGACCTTCGGCGAGGCCGGGGGCAGCCGGAGCGGCGGCAGCGGCCCCACAGCCGTCCCGTAGGTTTCACGACATTTCAACTTCAATCATTAAACGACAATCCATCGAACGTTCTGACCGATCGTCAGCCCAGCTCCTACGCTGTGCACGGCTCCGGCGGCGAATACCGTCCGTCGAAGCCGTCCGCACCGAATGTGACGAGCCTGGAGGCTTTCCGTGAGAACACGCCGTTCGTTCCACCACCCCTGGTCGGTCCTGCTGGCAGCGGGCCTGACCATGGGAGCGCTGGTGATCCCGGGCGGCGCCGCTCTCGCGGACACACCACCCACCGTGGCCGCCACCATCCCCGTCGGCCCCTACCCCGCCGGCGTCGCGCTCCTCCCCGACGGCTCGCAGGCGTACGTCACCAGCCAGAGCACCGGCGCCGTCCAGGTGATCGACACCGCCACCGACACCGTGGCGGCCACCGTCGACACCGGGTCCGGCTCGTACGCCGTCGCGGTAGCACCCGACGGGAAGCACGCCTACCTGACCCACACGGCGGAGAACACCGTCAGCGTCGTCGACACGGCGACCCGGACGGTCACCGCCACCGTCCCGGTCGGCGCCGGCCCGTTCGACGTGGCGGTGGCCCCCGACGGCGGGCACGCGTACGTCAGCAACGCCGACTCCAACACCGTCAGCGTGATCGACACCGCCGTCAACACGGTGAGCGCCACCGTGCCGGTCGGGGCCGAACCGCACGGACTGGTGCTCTCCCCGGACGGCCACCGCCTCTACGTCGCCGACCCGGGCGGCCTCGCGGTGAAGGTGATCGACACCGCGACCAACACCGTCACAGGCAGCATCGCCGTCCCGAACACCCCCTTCGACCTGGCCGTCACGCCCGACGGCGCCCGGCTCTACACCGCCAACTGGGACAGCCACACCGTCGGCGTGATCGACACCGCCACCGCCACCGCCACCGGCAGCATCACCGTGGGCGCGAACCCGCTGTCGGTGACCGTCGCACCGGACGGCCGACAGGTGTTCGCCAGCAACTACGACGACGACACCGTGAGCGTCATCGCGACGGCCGACAACACCGTCACCGCCACCCTGCCCGTCGGCACCAACCCGTACGGCCTCGCGATCACCCCCGACGGCAAGCACGGCTACCTCGCCGACTTCGGCGCGGCGGCCGTGAGCGTCCTGGCGATCCCGCGGCCGACGCCCACCGTCACCGCCGTCAGCCCCGCGACCGGGCCGGTCGGCGGTGGCACCGCCGTCACCATCACCGGCACCAACCTGGCCGGGGCCACCGCCGTCGCCTTCGGCGCGGCCGGCAACGCCACCGCGCTGTCCTGCACGGCCACCAGTTGCACCGCGACCTCCCCGGCCGGCGCCGCCGGCCCGGTCGACGTCCGGGTGACCACGCCGTTCGGCACCAGCCCCGCCGTCCAGGCCGACCGGTTCACCTACACCGAGCAGGCCGACCTCGCCGTCGCCCTCACCGCCGCCCCCGTCACCGGTCTGCTCGGCGGCAAGGTCAACTACACGGTGACGATCACCAACCGGGGCCCGTCCGCGCTGGTCTCCGGCACGGTGAGCGTCCTGCTCACGGCGCCGACGACCGCGACGTCCACCGACTGCACGTCGGCCGCCGGCAAGATCACCTGCACGCTGCCGGCCCTGGCCAACGGCGCGAGCACCACACGGCACTTCTCCGTCCCGGTCGGCCTGCTGACCTACCGGACGTTCACCGTGACGGCCACCCGCACCGCGAGCCTCCCCGTCGACCCGGCCTCGGCCAACGACACTGCCTCGCGCACCTGCAAGGCCAGCAGCTCGCTGAACATCACCTGCAGCTGACGCCGGCCGGCGTGTGTGAGGGCTCCCGTGCGAAACGCACGGGAGCCCTCACACGGACCGCTGTCACGCGGCGCGGACCGCCGTCACGTGGCACGAACCGCCGTCACGCGGCGCGGACAGGCATCACCTGGCGCAGATGGCTGTCACGAACTCGGCGAGCCGGGCCTGCGGGAGGCCGCGCGCGATGTCCGCCTCGCTGATCATTCCGACGAGCTTGTGGTCGGGGTGGTTGATGACCGGCAGCCGACGGACCCGGTACTGCTCCATCACCCTGAGCACCTGCTCGGTGTCCTCGTCGGCCTCGATCACCATCGGGCGCCCCTGGGCGAGTTCGCCCGCGGTGATCCGGCCGGGGTCGCGTCCCTCGGCCACGCACCTGAGCACGATGTCCCGGTCGGTGAGGATGCCCAGCAGCTTCTGGTTCTCACCACAGATCGGCAGCGCCCCGACGTCGCGCTCCCGCATGATCCTGGCCGCGTCGGCGAGCGTGTCGTGCTCGCCGACACACTCCGCCCCCGCGTGCATGATGTCGCCGGCTCTGGTCATGGTCGGGCCTCCTGACGTGCGTGCCGACCTCCTGGCCGGTGCTGGGTCGGCTGCTCGGACTGACTGCTCCCGCGCCCTGCTCCAGGACGCCTCTCCATCGTGGTCCGCCCCCCGCCCGGCCGCCACCGGGCGTCACACCTCCCGTCGCACGCCCGGCTCCCGGCCGTCCGCAGCCGACGTCTCCACCGCCGGCACGTCCAGCGGCGAGTGGGCCAACAGCTCCTCCAGCGGCGGGAGTTCCAGCTGCTCCACGTCCCTGGGCGCGGCGACGGCCTCGGGCTGCGGCTCGCCGGGCGCCGCCGCGCCGGCACTCCGCGTGTTCGCGTCGGTCGCACTGTCGAGGAAGCGCAGCAGCTCCACCGGGAACGGCAGCACAAGCGTCGAGTTCTTCTCCGCCGCGACCTCCACCACCGTCTGCAGCAGCCGCAGTTGCAGTGCCGCCGGAGTGGCGGACATCACCGCCGCGGCCTCCGAGAGCCGGGCCGAGGCCTGGAACTCGCCGTCCGCGGTGATGATCCGGGCCCGCCGCTCCCGCTCGGCCTCCGCCTGCCGCGACATCGAGCGCTTCATCGACTCCGGCAGGGCCACGTCCTTGATCTCCACCCGGTCGATCTCGACGCCCCAGCCCATCGCCGGGGTGTCCAGCATCAGCTCCAGTCCCTGGTTGATCGGCTCGCGGTTGGCCAGCAGGTCGTCCAGCTCGCTCTTGCCGATGATCGACCGCAGCGAGGTCTGCGCGACCTGCGAGATCGCGAAGCCGTAGTCCTGCACGTTCACCGTCGCCCGCACCGGGTCGAGGACCTTGAAGTAGACCACCGCGTCCACCCGGACGGTCACGTTGTCCCGGGTGATGCCCTCCTGTGCGGGGATGGGCAGCGTGATGATCTGCACGTTCACCTTGTGCAGCCGGTCGGCGACCGGCAGCAGCATCACCAGGCCCGGCTTGCGCACCTCGTCGCGCACCCGGCCGAACCGGAAGACCACCCCGCGCTGGAACTGCTGGACGACCCGGAAACTCAGCCCCGCCCACAGAGCCGCCAGCACCACCAACGCCACGACCACATCGACTATCAGCATCGCCGTCACCTCGGGCACCACGCCGCTCCGCCCCGGACCGCACCGGCCCGGGCTGACGATCGTCGGAACGGCCAACTCCACGCTACGCCTGCACGGCCGCAGCCGGAACGCGACGGCCGCTCCGGGCCGGTGCGTACGAGCCGGTTCATCCGCCGGTGCACAGGAGCCGGTGCATAGGATCGGTGCCATGCCCGACCAGCAGCACCCGCCCCGGGGGCCGTCCCGTCCGGACCACCCCGGTCACCCGGCCTTCGTCGCGGCCGCCTCCGCCGGGCTGGCCGACCTGGACGCCTCCGTCACCGCCTGCCGGGCCTGCCCGCGCCTGGTCGGCTGGCGCGAGGAGGCCGCCCGGACCAAGCGGAAGTCCTACCTCGACTGGGACTACTGGGCCCGGCCGATCCCGGGCTTCGGCCCGCCCGACGCCTCGCTCGTCCTGGTCGGCCTGGCCCCGGCCGCCCACGGCGCCAACCGCACCGGCCGGATCTTCACCGGCGACCCGTCCGGCGACCTCCTGTACGCGGAGCTGCACCGCCTCGGCCTGGCCAACCGGCCCGAATCGGTCCGCCTCGGCGACGGCCTGGAGCTGTACGGCGTGCGGATCACCGACCCCGTGCGCTGCGCCCCGCCCGACAACCGGCCGACCACCGAGGAGCGCGACACCTGCCGCCCCTGGATCGCCCGCGAGCTCACCCTGCTCCGCCCGACCGTACGGTCCATCGTCGCCCTGGGCGGCTTCGCCTGGCAGGCACTGCTCCCGGCGCTCGCCGCAGCCGGCTGGCAACTACCCAGGCCCCGGCCGAAGTTCGGCCACGGCGCACACGTCAGCCTGCCGGCCGCCGACGGCGGAGCGCCGCTGGAGCTGTACGGCTGCTACCACGTGAGCCCGCGCAACACCTTCACCGGCCGGCTGACACCCGCCATGCTCCGGGACGTGCTGCGCACCGCCGCCCTGACGGCCGGCCTCGCACCCGCGCCCGAAGCCGCGCCCGAAGCCTAGAAGCGCGCCAACCGCCTCCCGTCCGCCCGCGCCCAGACCTCCGGCAGCTGCCGCCGGGCGTCCTGCGCGGCAGCCGACTGCCCCGCGTACAGCACCCCGTACGCGAAGGCCCGGTCGCCGTCGGCGGCCGCCCGCGCACGCAACGCACCGGCCGCCACGATCGCGTCCTGGTGCTCGCCCAGCAGGTCCTGGACGGCCTTCATCCGGTCGGTGAACCGCCGGGCCCGCCGGCCAGCCACCGGCAGGGCGGTCTCTCCCGCGTAACGGGCCCGCTTGGCCGCCTTCCGCGCCTCGTGCAGCGCCTCGGCCTGCTCCGGCCCCGGCGCCGCGGCGCGGGCGAACAGCACGTGCTCCGCCGTGCGGCGCTGCTCGCGGGCCGCGATCCGGGCCAGTTCGGCCGACGCCGGGCGTCCGGCCCGCCCGCGCAGCGGCGGATCGGCCAGCAGCGCGTCCAGCCGCTCGGTCAGGGCCCGGCGGCGCGGGCTGTCGAGCGCCGCCAGGACGTCCGGCCGGACGCGCTCGTACTCCTCGCGCGACCACCGCGCCAACTGGCCGGCCACCCGCTCGGGGCCGCACTCCGGCGGCAGTTCGAGCGCCGCCGCGACGAGCCGCTCGCCGAGCACCTCCTGGTCACGGGCCCGGCCGAGCACCACGCCCAGCCATCTGAGCTCGCCCTCCAGCTCACGCGTACCGCCGTCCGCGAACAGCCGCCGGTACGTCCGCAGGGCGCTGCGCAGCCGACGGGCGGCGACCCGCATCCGGTGCACGGCGTCCGGCACGTCCGCCCGGACGGCCGGCTCCAGCGCGGCCAGCGCCTCGGCCTGCTCGGCGAGCCGGGCGAGCACAGCGGCGCCCACGGTGGTCGCGGACACTGTCGTCACCCCCTCGGGGGTTGCTCGCCCGGCCGCTCCGGAGCGCTGCCATCAAGCGTAGGACCGATGCGCCGGGCGGGCCGCCGGCCCGGTGCTCGGGCCCAGGGGGCGGCGGCTCCACCGCTCTTTGGCTCTACGCGTCCACCGGCTCTACGGGCGGAGTTCGATCGCCAGCGCCAGCGTGTACCCGACCAGCAGCCCGAACAGGCTCACGGCGGTGGCATGACGCCCGGTGAACGGCAGACCCGCCAGCGACGGGTAGACGAGGACGGCGGTGCCGGCCGCCAGGTCGGCGGCGTACAGGCCGACCGGCGGGAGCACCTGGGTGGTGTGCGCGGCCCAGCCGGTGGCCACCAGGAAGCCGGTCAGCAGCACGAAGCCCGACAGCAGGCCGCCACCGATGGTCGACAGCACCGGGTGCGGGTCGGCGTGCTCCTCCCCCTCGGACAGTGCGGGGCGCAGCCGGTGCGCGACGGTCAGACTGCCGAGGGCCACCGTCGCCGCGGCTACGGCACCGATGAGCGGGGCGGGGTTCATCTGCGACTCCTGGTCGGGGGATGGAAGATGGCGGCGAGCGCCGCCGGTACGAGGACGGTGACGAGCAGGACGACCGACCAGACCACCGGGTCGATGGCGGGTACGGCCGCCGCGAGGGCGGGCGGGGGCGCCGCGACCGCCGTGGTGGCGATCGGCAGCGGCGCGGGCGGCGGAGGCGGGAGTGCGGGCGGCGGCGGGGGCGGACTGCTCGGCGGCGCGGACACCGCGACCACCTTGGCGGGCTTGACCGGCAGCACCTTCGCGGGCGCCGGCTTCGCGGCCGCCGCCTTCGTGGGGCTCGGCGCGGCCGGACTCGGCGTGGCGTGGCTCGGTGCGACCGGGGCCGGGGACTCCTTCACGGGCGGGGCCGGAGGTGGCGGTGCGGGCTCGGGCGGGTGCGACGGCACCGGCGGGGCGGTTGGGTCGGGTGGCGAAGGCGGCGGCGGTGGGGGCGGGGGTGTCGGCGGATCCGGCGGGTGGACCACGGGCG
>FTAK01000389.1_pt1 | contig 14021 bp, 10 predicted proteins | sample 1639071 | NCBI WGS metagenome assembly FTAK01 (sample SAMEA3914812, study PRJEB12502) | metagenome | biome: forest; material: soil | place: Canada | collected 2011-07-07 | depth 0.1 m
AAATCCCTTTGCCACCAGGACCGCCGCAACGGATGCTGACCTCATGTTCGAGCCCGCGATAGCGCCCAGCGCCTCCCTCCTCGGCCTGCTCCAGCGGGGCCGGGGCGACGGCACCCTGCACGCTCTGGCGGCAGAGCGCGCTGATGCTCTCGCCGCTCTGGAGCAGTGCGTCACCTGCGACCCCCGGCGGGACTGGCAGGTGGAGAACCGCTCGCTGTACTACGCCCGCCTCTACATGGAGCTGGAGGCCCCGCTCCAGGGCCTGGAGGAGCACCTGCTCCAGGTCGAGGACATGCTGGACGAGCACGAGTCCCGCACCGGCCTGGCCCTCGCCGTCCTCGGGCGGCTGGCCGGCTACGGCCGCCGGGACGCCCTGCTGCTGCTCCGCCGCTACGCCGCCGTCGGCAGCAACTGGGCCTGGGCCCTGGACGAGCTGGCGCTGTGGGACGACGACGAGGCGCTGCGCGACCTGGCCGCCCCGGTACTCGCCCGCTTCGCCCCGGGGCCCGAGGGCGACGCCGAACTGCGCGCCGCCGTCCGCGGCGCCTACGAGCCGCGCCCCTGGCACCTGTGGGCGCAGACCCACCCCCGGGTCGCCGCCGCCACCGAACAGGCCCCGTTCGACCTGTGGCAGCGCCAGCTCGACCGCTCCGCCACCGCCCCCGCCTGGAGCACCCCCGCCGTGCTGGCCTGGGCCGACGAGCAGGACCAGGCCCCGCAGGACGTCTTCGAGCGCCGGGTCGCCGCCGCCGCCCGCTGCCTGGCCGCCGTGGCCGCCCCGGCCGACCGGCCGCTGCTGCTGGAGGCCGCCGTCTCCGCCCAGGACGGCGCCCGCTGCGCCGCGCTGCGGCACCTGGTCGACCACGACGACGAGTGCGCCCCCGACCTGGTCGAACGGGCCGCCGCCGACACCTCGCACCGCACCTCGGCCTTCGCCCTCGACGCGCTGGCCAGGATGCGCGGCGCGCGGATCACCGAACGCGCCCGGGTCTGGGCCGCCGACCCGGAGGGCGGTCCGCTGGCCGACGCCGCCGCCCGGCTGCTGGCGGCGGTCGGCCAGCCCGCCGACGGACCGCTGGTGGTCGCCGCGCTGCGCCGGGGCATCTTCGCCGACGGCGTCGACGGGGAGGGACTGGTGGTGCTGGTGGAGGGCGTCGGACGGCTGGCGGCCACCCCCGCCGTCCCGGTGCTGCGCCACATCTACGCCGAGACCAGCTGCTCGCAGCTGCGCGGCAGCGCCGCCCGCAGCCTGGCCGGACTCGATCCGTGCTTCCCGACCGGGGCGGCCGTCGAGTGCCTGTGGGACTGCGAGGAGACCACCCGGGAGCTGGCCGCCCGCCATGTGCTGACCAAGGGCGACGGCAAGGTGCTGGACCGGCTGCGCAGGCTCGCGGCCGACCCGGGCGAGGAGGCGGAGGTCCACGCCGCCGTGCGCGGCCGGCTGAGCTCCGGCTGACCGCCGCGTCCGGGGCTGGACCAGCCCCGCCCCGGCGGCCCCGGCCGCCCCGGGGGACCCGCTTTTCCCGGGCGTCCGCACCGGCCCCGAAGGGCTGCGGTGAGGATTAGGGCGACGTTCGTCAGTTCGACAGATTCCGGTGGCCGGGCGCACCCCGCGCCTCGGAATAACGCAGATATGCGTGTCGCTATCGTCACCGAATCCTTCCCGCCGGATGTCAACGGCGTCGCCCACTCCGTCCTGCGCACCGCCGAGCACCTGGTGCGGCGCGGCCACGAACCGCTCGTGATCGCGCCCAGCCCGGCCGCGCCGCCCACCGCCGCCGACCCCTGCCCCGTGGTCCGCCTGCCCGCGCTCTCGCTGCCCGGCTACCCGCAGGTCCGGCTGGCCCTGCCGCACCGCCGCCTGGACCAGCTGATCGCCGAGCACCGCCCGGACATCGTCCACCTGGCCAGCCCCTTCGTCCTCGGCGCCCGGGCCATGGCCGCCGCCGAACGGCTGGGACTGCCCGCCGTCGCCGTCTACCAGACCGACCTCGCCGGGTACGCCCGCGCCTACCGGGCCGGCAGCGGCATCGGCGAGGCCGCGGCCTGGCGGCGGATCCGCACCGTCCACCGCGCCGCCGACCGCACCCTGGCCCCGTCCACCCCGGCCGCGCAGGACCTCACCGCCCACGGCGTGCCCCGGGTGCGGCTGTGGCGGCGCGGCGTCGACTCGGTCCGGTTCGACCCGCGCCACCGGGACGAGGAGCTGCGCCGCAGCCTGCTCGCCACCGGCGGCAGCGACCCGGAGACCGGCCTGCTGGTCGGCTACGTCGGGCGGCTCGCCCCGGAGAAGCGGGTGGACCTGCTGGCCCGGGTGGCCGACCTGCCCGGGGTCACCCTGGTGGTGATCGGGGACGGCCCCAGCGCCCCGGCGCTGCGGCAGGCCCTGCCGGGGGCGCTGTTCCTCGGCCCGCGCACCGGCGACGAGCTGGCCGCGCTCTACGCCTCGCTGGACGTGTTCGCGCACACCGGCCCGATGGAGACCTTCTGCCAGACCATCCAGGAGGCCATGGCCAGCGGTGTCGCGGTGATCGGCCCGGCGATCGGCGGCCCGCTCGACCTGATCGACCACCACCGCACCGGGCTGCTGGTGCCGCCCTGCGACGCCGGGGCGCTGGCCGCCGCCGTCACCGCGCTGGCCACGGACCCGCTGACCCGGGCCCGCTACGGCGCGGCCGCCAGGACCGAGGTGGTCGGCCGCACCTGGGAGTCCGTCGGCGACCAGCTGCTCGACCACTACCGGGAGGTCCTGGCCGAACGCGGGACAGGACGCCCGGACGCCCCGCTGACGCAGACCGGCGCCGCCGCGTGAACGCCACCGCTCCCAGACCCGAGCAGCTGAGACCCGAGCAGCTGAGACCCGAGCAGCTCAGACCGGAGCCGCTCGGACCCGAGCCGCTGAGACCCGGGGCGGCCGGGCTGACCATCGTCCGGCTCGCCAACTTCGTCACCCCCGTCTCCGGCGGGCTGCGCACCGCCCTGCGCCACCTCGGCGCGGGCTACCTGGCGGCGGGACACCGGCCGGTGCTGGTGGTCCCCGGACCGGTGCGCCGGGCCCGGGACGACCGGGACACCGAGCAGGGCCGGGTGATCACCCTGCCCGGGCGGACGGTCCCCGGCAGCGGCGGATACCGGGTGCTGCTGGACCGCCCCGCGGTCGCCGACCTGCTCGCCGAACTGCGCCCGGACCGGCTGGAGGTCTCCGACCGCAGCACCCTGCGCTGGACCGGTGACTGGGCCCGGCGGCACGGGGTGCCGGCCGCGATGGTCTCGCACGAGAGCCTGGACGGCCTGCTGCGTACCTGGGGGCTGTCCGAGCGGCTGGCCGGGCGGACCGCCGACCGGCTCAACGCCGCCACCGCCCGCGACTACCAGGCCGTGATCTGCACCACCCAGTGGGCCGCCGAGGAGTTCCAGCGGATCGGGGCGCGCAACGTCGTCCGCGCGCCGCTCGGGGTCGATCTGGACCAGTGCCACCCCCGGCACCGCGACCCGGCCGCCCGCGCCCGCCACGCCGCGCCGGACGAGGTGCTGCTGGTGCTCTGCTCGCGGCTGTCCCCCGAGAAACGCCCGGAACGGGCCCTGGACGCGCTCGCCGAGCTGCGCGGGCGCGGGGTGCCAGCCGTGCTCGCCGTCGCCGGGGACGGGCCGCTGCGCGCGCGGCTGGCGGCGCGCGCCGGGCGCGAGCGGCTGCCGGTGCGCTGGCTGGGCCACCTGACCGGCGCCGACACCCTGTCCCAACTGCTGGCCGGTGCCGACGTGGCACTGGCCCCGGGACCGATCGAGACCTTCGGCCTGGCCGCACTGGAGGCCCTGGCCTGCGGCACGCCGGTCGCCGTCAGCCGCTCCTCGGCGCTGCCGGGGATCGTCGGCGACGCGGGCGCGGCCGCCGCCGACACCGGTCCCGGATTCGCCGACGCCGTCCAGCGGCTGCTCGCCCGGCCGGAGCCGGAACGCCGCCGCGCCGCCCGCGCCCGCGCCGAGCGGTACGGCTGGGACCAGGCCACCGCCGCCTTCCTCGCCGCTCACCGGGCCGCGCCGCGCGCCGCCGGAGCCCGCGCCGTCGCCCCGCCGGTACCCGTTCCGCCCGCCCACCTCGCACCGATGGGAGCCCTGCCGTGAGCGCGCCGTCCGACGGCCTCGTGCTGGCCTGCCCGCCGCCGCTGTCCGGACCCGCGCCGGTACCGCCGCCGGGCGGGGTGCGGATGGCGGCCCTGGGCGACTCACTGACCGAGGGGCTGGGCGACCCCGTGCCCGGCGGCTGGCGCGGCTGGGCGGCGCTGCTCGCCGCCGGGCTGCGGCCCGATCCCGGTGCGGTCGAGCTGCGCAACCTGGCCGTGAGCGGGGCGCTGACCGGCGACGTGCTGCGGGAGCAGCTCCCGGCCGCGCGCGAGCACCGGCCGCAGGTCGCGGCCGTGGTCGTGGGCGCCAACGACACGCTCCGGGCCAGCTACGACATCCGCGCGATCAGCGCCAATGTGGACGCCGTGCTCGCGGCCCTGGCCGCGCAGGGCGCGGTGCTGCTCACCGCCTGCCTGCCCGACCCGGGCCGGATGCTGCGCCTGCCCGCCCCGCTCGCACGCCCGCTCGCGCGCCGGATGCAGAGCGTGAACGAGGTGGTGCACGCCCTCACCGATCGGCACGACGCCGTCCACGTCCACATCGCCGACAGCGACTGGGTGGACGACCCGAGGATGTGGAGCGTGGACCGGCTGCACCCCTCCGAGCGCGGACACCGGGCGCTGGCCCGCGAGTTCCACCGGCTGCTGCGGGCGGACGGCAGCGCCCTGGGCCCGCCGCCCGGCGCGGAACCGCAGGGCCCGCCGCCCACGCGCGGCGCGCAGACCTGGTGGATGGCGACCAAGGGCACCAGCTGGGTCGTCGACCGCTGCACCGACCTGCTGCCGGACCTGCTGCGGCTCGCCGCCGCCGAGGCCCGGCACCGCCGCCGGGGCGAGACCGCCGAGCTGGACCGCCGCGCCGCCGCCGAGACCGCCGCCGCGCTCCGGGCCCTGGAACGCGGCTGGGAGCAGGGCGACCGGGCCGCGCTCCGCGCCGTCAGCTGACCGCCGCCACGGGCCGGGCGACCGTCAGCCGAGCATGGCGGCCCGCACGCACAGGACGCTCGGCAGGTGGTCGGTCAGCAGCCGCCAGGAGTCGCCCTCGTCGCTGCTGCCGTACACCTCGCCGTTGCGGTTGCCGAAGTACACCCCGACCGGCTCCGCGTCGTCGGTGCAGAGCGCGTCCCGCAGCACCACGCCGTAGTGCGGGCCCTGCGGCAGGCCCCGGTCCAGCGGCTGCCAGGTCCGCCCGGCGTCCTCGGTGCGGTAGACCCGGCAGCGGTGCTCCGGCGGCAGCCGTTCGTAGTCGGCGACCAGCGGGAAGACGTAGGCGGTGCCCGCGCGGCGCGGATGGGCGACGATCGCGAAGCCGAAGTCGGCCGGCAGGTCCGCGTGGATCGGCGACCAGGTCCGCCCGTCGTCGTCGCTGCGGTACACCCCGCCGTGGTTCTGCAGGTAGAGCCGGTCGGGATCGCCCGCGTCGGCGGCGATCTTGTGCACGCACTGGCCGAACTCCGGGTAGCGGTCCGGCTGGAACCGCGCCTCCACGCCGGTGTTCGACGGCGCCCAGCTGTCCCCGCCGTCCGCCGAGCGGTACACGCCGCCGGTCGACACGGCGACCGTGAGCCGGTCCGGGTCGCGCCGGTCGACCAGCACCGAGTGCATGCCCTGGCCGCCGAAGCCCGCACCCCAGGACTCCCGCTGCGGATGCCGCCACAGCCCCTCCAGCAGCGCGAACGACTCGCCGCCGTCCCGGGAGCGGAACAGCGCGGCGGGCTCGGTCCCGGCGTAGACCACACCAGGTTCGCCCGGACCGGCGGGCTGGAGCTGCCAGACCCGCTCCAGTGAGGCCCCGGTGGACTCCGGGAAGCGCACGGCCGACCTGGCGGGCTCCTGCCAGCTGGCGCCGAGGTCGTCCGAGTGGAACACCGACGGGCCCCAGTGGCTGCTGTCCGCGCCGACCAGGATGCGCGGCGTGGTGCCCCTGGTGTCGATCGCGACCGAGTACACCCCCTGCATCACGAAGTGCGGACCGCTCCACTCCCAGGCCGCGCGGTCCGGACCGCGCCCCAGGAACAGCCCCTTGGCCGTGCCCACGGCCAGCAGTGCCTCCGCCATCGCGGACCACCTCGTCCCTGTCGCCTCCGGATGCCTCAGCAGCAGTCTTCACCCGCCCCGGCCCGCTGTCCCGGCGGCGCGCCCGGGTCCCGGCGTCCGGGTCGGCGTCCGGGCCGGCGTCCGGGTCAGCGCCGCCCGGGCGCGGCCACCGCGAAGCGGACCGGGGTGCCCGGGCGGGCCTGGGCGGCGGCGGCCAGGTCGGCGGCCGGAACCACGCCGACCACCGGGTAGCCCCCGGTCGTCGGATGATCGGCCAGGAACACCACCGGCAGCCCGTCCGGCGGTACCTGCACCGCGCCCAGCACCATGCCCTCGCTCGGCAGCTCGCCGCGCCCGGGCAGCCGCCGCAGCGACGGGCCGAGCAGCCGCAGCCCGATCCGGTTGCTCGCCGGGGAGACCTCGTACCGCGCCGCCGCCAGCAGCGGCAGCGTCCCGGGGGAGAACCAGTCGTCGCGCGGGCCCGGCTCCAGCCGCAGCAGCAGCTCCACCGGCGGCGCGGGCTGCGGCAGCGGCTCGATCCAGCTGGGCGCGCCGTCCGGCGCGCCCAGTGGCAGCAGCTGTCCGGCCGCCAGCGGCGGCGGACCCAGCCCGGACAGCAGGTCGGCCGAGCGGCTGCCGAGGACCGGCGGCACGTCGACGCCGCCGTCGAGGGCCACATAGGCGCGGACGCCGTCGGTCGCCGCGCCCACCTCCAGCAGCGCGCCGGCCGCCAGCCGCAGCGGAGCGCCCCAGGCCCCGGGCCGTCCGTCGACCCGCACCGGCGAGGGCGCGCCGGTCACCGCCGCCACCAGCGGCGTCAGCGCCCGCAGCGCCACGCCGCCGAGGGTGGTCTCCAGCACCGCCGCGCCCGGGGCGTTGCCGACCAGCCGGTTCGCCAGCGCCCGGGCGGGCTGGTCCAGTGCCCCGGCCCGGGGTACGCCGAGGGCGGCCACGCCGTCGCGCCCGTCGTCCTGGACGGTGGTCAGCGGCCCGGGCCTGACCACCACCACCGCCCGCACCCGGCCGCCGGCCCGGCCGTCCGCCTGCCCGCTCATCCGGTGACCGCTCGTCAGGTCGCCCGCCCGCCCGCTCATGAGGCCTCCGTGAAGCGGACCCGGGTGCCGGGGGAGAGCAGTGCGGCCGGGTCGCGCCGCGGGTCCCACAGCGGCAGCCCGGTGCGTCCCAGCAGCTGCCAGCCGCCGGGGGAGGCGGCCGGGTAGACGCCGGTGTAGGGACCGGCCAGGGCCACCGATCCGGCCGGGACCCGGGTGCGCGGGGTGTCCCGGCGCGGCACGGCGAGGCGCTCCGGCAGGCCGGTGAGATAGGCGAAGCCGGGCGCGAAGCCGCAGAAGGCCACCCGGTACTCGCAGCCGGAGTGGATCCGCACCGCCTCGTCCGGGGACACCCCCCAGCGGTCCGCCACCTCGGCCAGGTCCGCGCCGTCGTAGACGGTCGGCACCAGCACCAGCGGACCCGCGTCGGCGGGCACCGGAACCGGCCGCCAGTCCGCGAACTGACGTATGATCAGCTCCGGGTCGGCCACGCCGTCCAGCAGCACGGTCCGCGCGGCGGGTACCACCTCGGTCACCATGCCCAGTGCGCCCGATGTTTGACGTTCGGTCAGTTCCCTTATCAGCGAGGCCACCTCGCCGTCGTCGGCGACTTCGAGCAGCAGCGCGGACCGGCCCACCCGATGCACCCTCACGCGAACGCCTCCACCCGCACCCGCGCCGCCTCCAGCGCCGCGCGCACCCGCCCGGCCAGCTCCGCCGCGCCCGGGGTGTCCCCGTGCAGGCACAGCGAGCGGGCCTGGACCGCGATCCGGCTGCCGTCCGCCGCCACCACCTCGCCGTCGGTGGCCATGGCCACGGCCCGCCGGACCACCGCCTCCGGGTCGTGCAGCACCGCGCCGGGCTCGGTGCGCGGCACCAGCGTCCCGGCCGGGGTGTAGCCCCGGTCGGCGAAGGCCTCGCCGATCACCGGCAGCCCGGCCGCGGCGGCGGTCCGCAGCAGCACCGAGCCCGGCAGGCCGAGCACCGGCAGCGCCCGACCGTCCGCCTCGCGGTACGCCAGCAGCGCGTCCACCACCGCGCCCGCCTGCTCCTGGTCGGCGACCACCCGGTTGTAGAGCGCGCCGTGCGGCTTCAGGTAGGCCACCCGCCCGCCCGCCGCCCGCGCGAACACGTCCAGCGCGCCCAGCTGGTAGGTGATCTCGTCGGCGAGCTCGGCCCGCGGCACGTCCATGGCGCGGCGGCCGAACCCGGCCAGGTCCCGGTAGGAGACCTGCGCGCCGATCCGCACGTCGCGGGCCACCGCCAGTTCGCACACCCTGCGCATGGTCGACGGATCGCCCGCGTGGAACCCGCAGGCCACATTGGCGCTGGTGACCACGGCGAGCAGGGCCTCGTCCTCGGTCAGCGCCCAACGCCCGAAGCCCTCGCCCAGATCCGCGTTCAGATCGACTGGTCCGTGTGTCACGAATGCCCTCCGCTCGGTCTGCCGAAGGAGATCGTACGTGCGGCGTCACACTGCGCCGGTCTTGACGCGGGCGCGGGGCGCGGGTTGGGATGGCGAGATGATCTCCACAGCGGATGTCCCGTCGCAGAACGCCGTATGTCAGGGGCACGACATCACAGCGCAGCGCCCACGGCCACGACAGGACGGAAGAACCCATGCAGGCAGCACCCGCATACACCCGTGGCACCACACCGCCCGCTGACCCCGGCCCGGTCCTGCGCGCGGTCCGGCTCCCGGCGCCGCCGCCGCACCCCGTCGGCCGCGAGGAACTCCTCGCCGCCGCCCGCGCGGCGCTGCGCCCCGATACCGGACTGCTGCTCACCGGCCCGCTCGGGATCGGCAAGACCGCCCTGCTCGACACCCTCCGCCACGAGGCCGGGGCCGCCGGCAGCCGGGTGCTGCGCTGCGCGCCGGGACCGGACGACGCCGCCCTGCCGCACGCCGCGCTGATCGAACTGCTGCGCCCGGTCCCCGACCGCGACCACGCCCACCTGCCCGCGCACCAGCGCGCGGTGCTCGGCTCGGCGCTGCTGCGCGGCAGCCGCCCCGGCGACCGGCTCGACCGGCTGGCGCTGCGGCTCGCCGTCACCGCCACCCTGGAGCGGATCGCCCGGGACACCCCGCTGCTGCTCGTCCTCGACGGCCTGGAGCGGATCGACCCGTTCAGCGCCGACGTGCTGGCGCACACCGTCCGGCACGCGCCCGACCTGGGCATCACCGTCGCCGCCGGCCGCCGCGGCGCGGCCGACCCGCCCGGCGGCGAGCGGCGGCTGTGGCCGCTCGCCGCCGTCGAACTGCAGGTGCCGGCGCTGACCGACGATGCGGTCGGCGACCTGCTCGCCCGCGAGGCCCGCGCCCCCGGGCCGGCCCGGCTGCGGCAGCTGCTGCGGCTCGCCGCCGGGAACCCGCGCTACGCCCGCGAACTCGCCGCCGAACTGGCCCGGCTGGCCGGCGGGCGCGCGGCGGCGGGGCGGCAGGGCGAGCCCGAGGACCAGGCCGAGCCCGGCGACCCGCCGCTGCCGGCCGCCCTGCGCGCGCTGGTCCTGGGCCCGGCGGCCGACCTGCCCGGGGCGGCGCGGACCGCGCTGCTGCTGGCCGCCACCGCCGCCCGGCCCAGTCTGGGGCTGCTGCGCGCGGCCGGGGTCGCCGACCCGGTGGCCGACCTCGGCGAGGCCGAGCGGCGCGGCCTGCTGCGGATCGCCGCCGACGGCGGCCTGCTGCTGGAGCACCCGCTGCTCGCCGCCGCGCTGCGCGCCGACGCCGGGACCGGCCAGCGGCTGGCCGCGCACGCGGCGCTCGCCCGCGCCGTGACCGAACCCGTCGAGCGGGCCCGGCACCTGGCGCTCGCCCACCCCTACGAGGACCAGCGGGTGGCCGGGGCGCTGGCCGAGGCCGCGGCCACGGCCGGCAGCCGGGGCGCCGCCGACGCCGCCTACGAACTGGCCGTGCTCGCCGCCGCCCGCACCCCGGCCGCGCTGGCCGGGGACCGGCACCGGCGGCTGCTGGCCGCCGCCGCCCACGCCGCCGACGCCGGACGCCACGACGACGCCCGGCGCGCCGCCGACCTGGTGCTCGCCGAGACCCCGGACGCCGTCAGCCGGGTCCACGCCCGGCTGGCCCTGCTGGAGACGGCGGGGCAGGCCCTGGACGCCAGCGGCACCCTGATCGAGGGCGGATTCGCCGACGCGGCGGGGGATCTGGCGCTCCAGGCCCGGCTGCACCTGTGGGCGGCGGTGCGCGAGCTCCTCGGCGGGCGCACCGCCGGGGCCGCCGCCGGGGCGACCCGCGCGGCCGCCCTCGCCGCCCGCGCCCCGCGCCGCCCGTCCGAGGCCGACCCCACCGGAGAGGCGGCGACCCGGACCCAGGTCGACGCCCTCGGCCTGCTCGCCACCGTCGAGTCGATGCGCGGCCGTCCGGTGGCCGCCGAGAGCGCCCTCGGCTCCGCGCTGCGGCTGGCCGGCGGCCGGGCCGGGGCCTCGCTGCTGCGCCGCCAGGCGCTGGTCGACCTGGACGCCGACCGGGTGGCCGAGGCCGGGCGGCGGATCGCCGGCCTCGCCGAGCGGGCGACCGCCTCCGGCGCGGTCGAGGAGTCACTGGCCACCCTGGTCGCCCGGATCCGGATCCAGGCCCGGGCCGGTGACTGCGCGGCCGCGGTGGCCAACGCCGAGCGCTGCACCCGGCTGCTGGACGCGGCGGGCCTGGCCTCGCCGCTCGGCGCGTACGCGGCGGCGCTGGCGCAGACCGTCGGCGGTACGGTGCCCCGGGCCGTGGAACTGGCCCGGGCCGCGGTGGCGGGCTGCGCGGCGGACGGCGACCGGCTGTTCGAGATCCGCGCCCTCGGCGTGCTCGGCGGCGCGCTGCTGCTCACCGGTGAGGTGCACGCGGCGGCCGAGGCGGCGGAGGCCCTGGAGCGGGCCCGCGAGCTGGGCGCCGCGATGCGGCTGGCCGACCCGGACGCGGTGCGCCGACTGGCGGACCTGGCCGAGGCGTTGGCGCTGCTCGGCGACCGGGCCGAGGCGCAGCGGGTGCTGACCGAGGCCGGGCGGCTGACCGGCTCCTGGCCGTCCGGCTGGGGGGAGGGCGCGCTGGCCGCGCTGGACCGCTCCACCGGGCTGCTGCTGGCGGTGCTCGGCCGCCCGGCGGAGGCGGTGGCGGCGCTGCGCGGCTCGGCCGCCCGGCTGCGCTCGGTGCCGCTGCCGCTGGACCTCGCCCGGACCCTCGTCGGCTGGGCCTCGGTGGAGCGCCGGGCCCGGCACCGGGCGCCCGCGCGGGCGGTGCTGGCTGAGGCGGAGCAGCTGTGCCGCAGCCGCGCCGCACACCCGCTGCTGGCCCGCGTCGAGCAGGAGCGCGAACGCCTCGATCCGGGTGAACGCATCGGCGACACACGGGAACTGACGCCAAGTGAGCGACGGGTCGCGGAGCTGGTCGCGGGCGGCGCGACCAACCGCGAGGCGGCGGCGGTGCTCTGTGTCAGCGTCAAGACCGTTGAGGGGACCCTCTCCAGGGTCTACCGCAAACTCGGGGTGCGGTCGCGGACCGGGCTGGCCCGGGCGGCAACCGGGGGACATGTGTAGTCACGTGCGGACACAGCGAGTTCATATGGACGGCAAGGGATACCCCGCTTATCGGCGGGCGCCGTGGTTCTTAGCGTGGACACGACCACTTCAGCGCCCCCCGTCCCTGGAGGACCCTCGTGAAGCTGCCGCTCCGGTACGCCATCGGCCTGCTCGCCGCGCCCCTGCCGATCCTCGCCCTCGCCGTCGTCCCGGCCCAGGCCGCCCCCGCGCCCGCAACCGTCGCCCTGCGCGCCGACACCGTGCCCGCCGTGGCCCAGTCGGCGCTGGTCGGCACGGTGGCCGCGCGCACCTCGGTCTCGGTCACCGTCAGCCTGGCCCAGCGCGACCCGGCCGGGCTGCAGAACTTCCTGAAGCAGGTTGCCGACCCGGCATCCGCCCAGTACAAGCACTATCTGACGGTCAAGCAGTTCGCCCAGCGCTTCGGTGCCGCCCCCGGTGCCGCCGCCCAGGTCAGCGCCTACCTGACCGGCCACGGCCTGAAGGTGGGTCAGCTCACCGCCAACGGACTGACGTTGACGGCCACCGGCACCGCCACGCAGATAGAGAAGGCCTTCGGCACCACCCTCAGCACCTACCGGGACAGCGCCGGACGGGAGTTCTACGCCAACGCGGCCGCCCCGCAGCTCCCGGCCGCGATCGCCGCCGTCGTCACCGACGTCTCCGGCCTGTCCGACTACGCGGTCTCGCACCAGGACGCGGTACGCGGCCAGTCCGGCGCCAAGGCCAGCGTCCAGGGCTACACGCCGACCCAGATCCGCTCCGGCTACAACCTCAACACGCCCATCAGCGCGGGCTACACCGGCAAGGGCCAGACCGTCGCGCTGGAGGAGTTCTCCGCCTTCACCCAGTCCGACGTGACCACCTACGACAAGAAGTTCTCGCTGACCCCCTCCACCCCGACGGTCGTCAAGTCCGACGGCGGCACCACCGACACCTCCGGCGAGGACGAGGTGGAGCTGGACATCGAGGTGGTCCAGGCGATCGCCCCCGGCGCCACCATCAAGGTCTACGAGGCTCCCAACAGCGACGCGGGCGAGGCCGCCGTCTACGCCCAACTGGTCAGCGACGACGTGCCGGTCATCTCCACCAGCTGGGGCCAGGACGAGGCGGCGGAGACCGCCAGCAACCGGGTCGCGCTGAACACCGACTTCCAGGAGGCCGCCGCGCAGGGCCAGTCGATCTACGCGGCCTCCGGCGACGACGGCTCCGACGACGCCGGCAACGGCGGCACCTCGGTCGACTTCCCGGCCGCCGACCCGTATGTCACCGGCGCGGGCGGCACCACCCTCAAGCTCAGCTCCTCCGGGGCCTGGAGCTCGGAGAAGGCCTGGTCCGGCAGCGGCGGCGGGGTGTCCTCCTACTTCGCCACGCCGAGCTTCCAGACCAGCGTCAACTCCGGCAGCTACCGCACCGTCCCGGACGTCGCCGCCGACGCCGACCCGAGCACCGGCTGGGCGATCTACACCGAGGGCTCCTGGGCGGAGTACGGCGGCACCAGCGCCGCCGCGCCCAACTGGGCCGCGTTCACCGCGATCTACGACGACGAGGCGGGCGCCCTCGGCAAGGCCAAGCTCGGCTTCGCCAACGCCAGCATCTACAGCCTGGCCGAGTCCTCGAACTACAAGAGCGCCTTCCATGACATCACCAGCGGCAGCAACGGCGCGTACAGCGCGGGCACCGGCTACGACGAGGTGACCGGCTGGGGCTCCTACAACGGCGCCAACTTCCTGTCCGACGAGCTCGGCTGAGCGGCACGGCGACCGCGACCGCGCGGGCCGGGCAGCCGCCCGGCCCGCGCGGCCCGCTGCGGTACCGCTCCGGTCACCCGGTGAAGCCGCCCGGTCACTCACTGGAATCACGCAAGTAGGTTCCAACCGTGGCGTTTCGGACCTTGTCGGTGTCAGCCTCTAACCTTGCTGATCGTGACCACCACCGCCGAACCCGCAAGCCGCCCCGCGCTCGGCCCAGCCGCCGACGAGGGGCTGGCCAGGCGTCTGCGCGCGCTGGCCTGCACCGCGCCGCTGCACGACCTGGACAGCCGCAAGGCCAACCTCGCGGGCGAGTACGCCGGCTACGGCATGGCGGAGGTCGCCCTGGCCGCGATCGACCTGGTCACCCTGCAGATGGACTTCGACACCGGCGCCGACCGCGACCAGGTCCTGGCCCGGCTGCACCCCCGGGTCGCCGCCCAGGCCCCGGAACGGCCCTGGCGCGAGCACGAGCGGGTCGCCCGCTGGGTGCTGGAGTCGCTGATCAACGTCGGCAGCGT
>FTAK01000412.1_pt1 | contig 13611 bp, 26 predicted proteins | sample 1639071 | NCBI WGS metagenome assembly FTAK01 (sample SAMEA3914812, study PRJEB12502) | metagenome | biome: forest; material: soil | place: Canada | collected 2011-07-07 | depth 0.1 m
AGGCCGGCGCGCACTGGATCGCCCGGTACTTTTCGGCCGATCCGGCCAAGGACCTGACGGCGGCGGAGGTCACGGAGTACAACGCGGCCGGCCTCCCGATCGTCACGGTCTGGGAGACCAGCACCACCCGCGCCACCGAGGGCTACTCCGATGGTGCGGCTGATGCGCATGAGGCCGAGCTGCAGCGGGGAGAGGTGGGCCTGCCCAGCGACCACGTCCACTACTTCGCGGTGGACGAGAACACCTCGTGGGCCAGCGTGGCGGACTACTTCGCCGGTGCGGCCTCGGTTCTGGGCCAGGCCCGCGTCGGGGTCTACGGCAGCTTTGCCGTGGTGGAGGGCGCGTATGCGGCGGGGTACCGGTACCTGTGGCAGACGTCGGCGTGGTCGGACGGAAGTTGGTCCACCCACGCGACGATCCGGCAGACGGGCGGGACGGTGCTGCAGGGCGGCGCCGACGTGGACCAGGCGGAGGTACCCGACTTCGGCCAGAGCCCGCGGCCGGCGCCGCCGGAGCCGGCGCCGGAGTACCAGCCGTTCCCGGGGGTGGAGTGGTTCCACGCGGAGCCGCCGCACAACTCGCCGATCGTGACGGCCATGGGTAAGCGGCTGGTCGAGGAGGACTGCAGCGCGTACCACATCGGCCCGGGCCCGCAGTGGACGGACGCGGACCGGCAGTCGTACCAGAAGTGGCAGCTCAAGGAGGGGTACGAGGGCACCGAGCTGGGTGGGGCGGCGGATGGCTGGCCGGGGCCGGCGTCCTGGGCGAAGCTGCGGGTTCCCCTCGTGCAGTGACATGTAAGCGACGTATAAGATTCGAACGCCAGCGCCCTCCCCACTTTGGTTGGGGAGGGCGCTGGTCTGTCGTATTACTCGCCGATGGACGTTACCAGGACCGGGAGCCCCTGGTCGGCCATGGTTAAGCCACCCCGACCGTGCGCTGCAGGGTCCACAGGCCGAAGGGCGTGTTGGCCATGGCGCGCAGCTCGGCGTGCATGGCTCGCACGTCCGCCGGCCACCCGATGGTCGTGCTGCCGCCCTCCAGGGCGTCCAGCATGGCCATGGTGTCCGGGTCGGGCTGCCGGGAGCCGGCCTGGCCGGGCTCCAGGTACCACAGGATGTGCCGGGCGGCGTGGATGATGTCCACGGTGGTCATGTCGGCCTGGCGGCCGCCGATGGTCTGGTTGATGCGGCGGGCGAGGTCGGCGGCGACCTGGCCCGAGGTGGAGTTGGTGTCGATGACGCTCACAGCTGGATCCCCGATCCGCAGCGCTGGCAGGTGGTGGTGCTGGTCTGGACGCGGCCGTTCTCGTCGTAGGTGTCGGTCATGTGCAGCGGTCCGCTGTCCAGGGCGCACACGCCGTTCATGACCCGGTAGACCTTGCTGCCGGGGTCCTGGCCCTCCCCGATGTACTCCAGCTCGGGCGGTGTGCCCAGGAGCACGGTGTCCAGGCTGGGGAGGCGGGTCAGGGCGGCGCCGGGGGTCCGCTTGGGCAGTTCGTCGTCCGGGCCCTGGTGCCGGTCGGAGCGCGGGATGAGGGGGGCGGTGTAGCAGCCGTTGCCGCGCGGCGACCAGCCGCCGAGGGCGCTGGTGTCCTGGAAGGCGGTGGGGACGATGGCGTACCCGAGTATGGCCAGCTGGTGGCTGGCGGCGCCGGGGTTGAACGTCGTCCAGTGCAGCATTTCGGTCTTCGCGAGGGGCCTGGCGCCGTAGGGCTCGTTGACGGTGATGATCCAGGGGCCGTCGTGGGGGCCCGTGGCGACGGCCAGCAGGGCCTGCGGCTCCCGGGCGCTGGCCGAGGGCTGCTGGGGGTCCTGGACGGCCGTCAGCGGGGCCACGGGGAGTTCCGGGGTCGCCTGCGGGACAGGGCAGGTGTCGTGCCGGTACAGCACGTTGTCGAACACGTCCCGGCCGGCCTGGACGGCGGGCTCCCCGATGAGCATGGGCTGCCGGCAGGTCTGGCACCGGCGCTGGACCCGGGACAGGTTGGGTCTGCGGGTGAGCACAGCCATCAGCTGGGCTCCGATCTGCTGCTGGGCGTCTATCCACCCCTGGCCGTACGCCTCTTCGGTCTGTGCGCTCATAACGCCTCTCTCGGTGTGTGGTTGGTCATGCGTTGATGCCGATGCCGGACACCAGTGCGTACGCGCCTGGCGGGTACAGCTGGTCGTCCGCGATGTCGTCCCAGATGGTGTCCAGTTCGGCATCGTTCCCCTCGTCCCAGGCGTCCACGATGGATTCCCAGTCGGAGGGACGAATGTTGACCCGGGCCTGTCGCAGTTCCCGGCGGTACTTCTGTGCGACGGCGGCCTGGTCCACGGGGTGCACCTCGGCCTGGGCGCCCCCGTCCCGCGACAGCCGGCGCTTGAGGTGGGGCCCGGTGGTGTGCCGGCGCCGCGCCGCGTAGGCCTCATCGACCCGGCGGGCGTTGGCGTGGGTGATGCCGACCCCGGGATGCAGCTCCTCGTCGGACAGCCAGCCGAGCACGGTGGAGTGCGTGGACTTGTTGGTCAGGTCGATGCCCGCCGCGATCATGGCCTCCTGGCCGCCCACCGACCCGGTCAGGTAGTTGACCTTGGCGTGCAGGCCCTTGACGCTGTTTTCGGCCGCCATGCGGTCCAGTTCGCGCGCCAGGGCGGCCCCGCCGCGGATGCCGCTGGCCCCGCGCTCGCCGGTGAGCTTCGGCATGTCAGTTCCTTCCCCGCCGCCGGGCCGGGGCGGCGTACGTGCCGTCACTCTCGGTGCCGGTCTGGGGATCCAGGGTCCGCTTGAGCTTCATCTCGGTCAAGCTGCGTCCCTCGGGGAACACGGGCCGCCAGTCGCCGACGACGTGCAGCTCATCGGTGCCGAAGACCCGGTAGACCGTCAGGCCGTTGGCCCGGGCGCGCCAGGCCTTGCGCCAGAGGTTCGCGAAGGCCTGGGCGCGGATGAGGTGGCGCCACTCGCGCCGGCGGATGTGCCGGTTCTTCGCGCCGTCCAGGGTGGAGATCGTCTGCGAGTACACGGCCTTGACGTACTCCACCGTCAGCTCGTCGCCCGTCAGGATCGCCTGCGCGCGGGCGTCGCGCAGCTGCTCGCGCCACTTGCGGAAGATGGCGTCGGTGGATCCCGAGGTCCAGGTCTCGTGGATCTGGGGCTGGTCGCAGAGGCTGCCGTACCGCTCGGTGGCGCAGTCCATGAGCAGCTGCAGGGTGGGGCGGCCGACCCACAGCTGGCCGGCCTCCTTGCGGTTGCCCAGGGGGTTGGGCAGGTGCGGGAAGTCCCACTCGGGCGGAGTGACCAGGTACAGGCCCGAGCGCTGCCGGTGGAAGACGGCCTCGTGGCCTTGGGCGTGGACCAGCTGACCGATCGGCAGGTGCGTGTTGGTCGCGGACAGGAACGCGGCATTGGTGTCCAGGCCGGTCACCAGGGTGCCTTCCTGGACGCCCGGGTTGGTCCAGTTCATGGACCCCTCCCAGATCTGGTCCGCGCGGCCGCGCGCGGCGGGGACCAGGATCTCGGGAGTCACGGGCGGGTAGGCGGTGTAGTCGTAGCGGCTGCGGAGCCGGTAGTGCTCGAGCAGGTCCATGCCGTCGTTGATGGCGGCGGCCTTGACGTAGGCCAGGCGCTCCTCAGGGGGCAGCAGCTGGGCTGCTTCGGTGCGGTCGGTGACCTTGTACTCGCCCATGGCCTACCAGCCTTCCGGCTGCCACAGGACGGCCAGGTCCCGGACCCAGGCGGGCCAGCCGTCGCTGACGCGCGGGGCGATCAGGGTGACGTGGGCCGCCGGCATCCGCTGGCCGCGGTGCATGCTCTCGCCGCTGACGGTGGCGGCGACCTCGCGCGGGATGACGCTGGAGTCCCGGCGGCTGTAGCGCAGGCGGATCGCGGTGGGCTGCAGCACCTGGCCCTCGATCTCCTGCTCTGGCAGGCCCTGCAGGGCCAGGACCACGTTGCGGACCTCGGACTCCAGCTGGGCGGTCCACTTGCCCTCGGGGCCGTTGCTCCAGACGCCGGTCACTGCTGTCCTCCCTCGTCCATGACGCGCTGGGCGGTGCGGGCGATTTCCAGGGCGGCGGCGCGGTGGAGGATGACGGGGGCGTTGTCGGGGCCGCCGCCGGCGTCGGCGATGACGCGGGGGCGTCCCCAGTCGTCGGCGAGCTGGTTGGCCATGTGCAGGATGGCGCCGCCCTTGAGGCCGGTCTGGTCGGCCAGGTCGGAGACGGGGATGCCGTCGATGCGGGCCCATTCGCGCGGGGAGATCAGGTAGCCGACGGTGAATCCGCCCCGGGTGAGTTCCAGGGATTCGCCGGCGGTGACCGCGGCGATGACGGCGCCCATGTTCTGGCGCATGTGGCTCGTGGTGACTTGTCTCATACCGCCATAATAGACAATGCCGCACCCTAAGTACAAGGGGAACGGCATTGTCATATTTGTACATCGCAGTACATGTTGTCTGAGCTGCAGGTCAGAGCCAGTTTCTCATTGGAGATCTCCGAGCGGGCAGTCCCAGCTGACGTAGAAGTTGTCCCCCTGCGCGATCGCGCTGGACGTCGTGATCTGGATCAGGCCGCCGGTGGTGACCTCGACCAGTACCTGGGCCTTCCACACGTTCGATGAGCTGGTGTGGTCCCCGCCCGGCAGCCGCCAGGACTCGGCCGGCAGCCACGGGGCGACCAGGGCCGTGCTGTTGATCGTGTAGGTACCCGCCGCCAGGCCCGCGGCAAGGGTCATGTGGAACACGCCCTTGAGCGTCAGGTTGTCCTGGCCATCCAGGCGCAGCTGCAGCCCGGGAAACGCACCGTTGTTGTCCTTGGCAGCCCAGTCGGTCGCGTAGACGGGTGTCTGCAGGGTGTACGGGTTCCCCTCCAGGTCGGTGCGCACCACGGCGCCGGACAGCTGCACGGCGGCCGCCGAGGTCTGGTCCTTGTCCAGGACCTGCAGGATCGTGGCGCCGCCGTCGGCCGTGCCCGCGCCGGGGGTGCCGGGGATCAGGCGCAGCAGGAGCTGGTCGGTGAAGGTGGTGCCGATCGGTCCGAGCAGCTGCAGGCAGGGTACGCCCGGGTCCAGGATGTCCAGGGTGATGCTGGCCTGGTCTGCTGTGTCGGGTTCGCCGCCGGTGCCGCTGCCGATGTTCAGGGCGCCGGCGAGCAGCTGCGCGAAGCCGCCTCCGGTGCCGTAGCTGGTGAACCCGGCCAGGTAGTCGTTGGTGTAGGGGTCGGTGCCGGCGGCGGCCGCGATGGAGGCGATCAGGTTGCCGGTGGCGGGGGGGCCGTCGTAGACGAACAGGCCCGAGCCCACCACGCCGGTGGTGATGACCACGACGTACGCCTGGACGCTGCCGGTATTGGACCAGGACCCGGACATCAGGCGGTGTCCTCGGTGCCGGGCAGTGCGGAGCGCAGGCCGGCGGCCTTGGCGTGGGTGTACTGGGCGTACATCAGGCCCATGGCGAGGCCTCCGCCGCCCAGGATGGCCAGGCGGTGGCGGGCATCGAGCATGGCCGCGACGATGACGAACGCGCCCGCCTGGACCATGCCCAGGTGGACCCATTTCATCAGGGTGTCCGCCCGGCTGGCCGCATTGATCTCGCAGGTCTGAGGGCTGCTGCAGGCGGCCGCGATGATCTCGTACACGATGCCTGCGCTTACCAGGAAGGCCACGCCGCCCTCGCTCTTCATGGCGGTTGCCACGTCAGCCATGCCCGCTCCCCTCCAGCACCGCGACGACGATGGACGCGCCGGCCAGGAGCAGCGCCCCGGGCAGGGCGTAGCGCCAGCGTTCCAGGCCGCGGATGCGTACCTCGTGGTCGGTGACCTTCTCGGCCTGCGATGTCAGGCCGTTCACCTGGCCTCGCACCTCTCGTACCTCCAGATACACGTCTCGCAGGGTGATGACGAACGGCTCCTCGGACATGGGTCAGCTCCGTATCCCTCGGATCGCGTAGACGTACAGCAGGCCGACGCAGAAGACGGTGAGGAAGGTCGTCAGGTCCTCGCTGGTGATCCGGATGACGAATGTGGGTCTGTCGCCGTCCATCTCGATGCGGAACGTCTTGTGGTCCTCGCGCATGCGGGCCTCCAGCAGGTGTCGTAGTTCGTCGTCCAGGTCCACGTCGGTGCCCTTCTACTTCAGGCCGTAGACCTGGCTGCCCCAGCCGCCGGTGATGAGGTTGGTGGCCTGGCTGGACAGGGTGAGGGTCGCGGGCAGGGCGGACAGGCCGGTGCCCAGGTTGGACAGGGCCAGGTGTGGTGCGGCCAGGTTCATGTTGGAGCTGACGCCGCCGCCCGAGGACTTGAACGCCAGGGTGGTCCAGGTGCCGTTGAGCAGCAGGGCCAGGAAGTACTCGCCGGGGGGGGCGTTGTAGGGCGTGGTCCAGGCAATGTCGTGCTCGAACGCGGTGGCGAACGTCGATGACAGGTCGGCGGTGGAGGCCTGCAGGGTTCCGGTCGAGTCGTACAGGCCCAGGAAGCAGTCGGTGAACCCGCCGCCGGTGTCGGCGGCCGCGATCTCGTAGATCACGGTGGACAGCAGGGCGCCCTGGTGGAGCAGGACCCGCTGCAGCGTGAGTTTCCCGGCGACGGTGCCGTCGGGGGGCACGGGTGAGGCGGAGGCCACGAGCGGCGGGAACGATGCCCAGACCAGGCCGTTGTCGGCCGGGGTCCAGATGCCGTTGACGCTCAGGCTGCGTGCGGCCAGGGCGGCGGCGTTGGTGGACAGGGTGATGCCGTCCGGGCTGTACAGGTTCAGGCTGCCCTCGGACGGCGTGGGCGGGGAGGGTGTGGCGGCCAGGGTGATGGCGCCTTCGATGGTGGCGCCCCCGGTCTGGATGGTGTCGCCGGTGTCGTCGCACTGCCAGACGGGCAGCCCGGTGCCGGGGTTGACGATCGTCTGTGACATCGGACTGCCCCTCCTTTAGTCGACCTTGTAGGTGATCAGGTAGACGTGGGCGGTGGTCAGAGCGGTGGCAGTGGACACGATCTGGAAACCTGTGGTGGCGCCGGGGGCGGTCGCGGTCAGGACGGCGCCCATGGCGATCGCCAGGTTCGGGGATGCGGTGGTGTCGATGGCGCTGACCTGCACCGCGATCGGCTTGGAGTAGGGCTCCTTGAAATTGACCTGCGCGATGAGGCCCGCTACGGGGGTGCCGGCGGTGGTGAGCAGGAACTGCCCCGAGACGTCGTTGGGGTTGGTACCCAGGGTGTCCACGGCGGAGGAGCCGGTGCCGGTGCCGCCGTTGTAGGAGGTGGTCGCGCCGGCGCCGGCGCCGCCGGTTCCCGATGCGGCCAGCGGCCCGATCCCGACCGTGGTCGACGCCGAGTTGGCCAGGGCGATGCAGGGCAGGAGCGGGGCCGGGTTGGGGGCCGGGTGCCCGTAGAAATCGGTGCTGCTGTTCGTCATGGGTCCTCCTACTGGGGGATGAGGATGGTCTCGCCGGCGTACAGCAGGTCCTCGCCGCGCGACTTGAGGGTGGCGATGGTGCTGGCCGGCCGGACACCGGGGGTCGTGTTGTAGGTCCACAGGTCAGCCGCGCTGGTGTGGTACTTCGCCGCGATCGCGGCCAGGGTGTCCCCGGAGACGACCTTGTACTCGATCGGTGCCTTCTTGGCGGCCGTCGGCGCGGTGGTGGTGGGCTTCTTCGCCGGGCTGGGGCTGCTGGAGACGGACTCCGGGGGGGGCGCCGTGCTGCCGGTGGTCGGCGGCATGGTGATCGTGCCCGGGGAGGTGATGATCGTTCCCGGCGCCGTCGGGGCGGTGGGGGTCGTGATCGGAGTGGAGCCGGGCGCCCCGCCGCCGGTCACCTGCGGCAGCTGGTTCTCGATGATGAACTGCGGCGCGACGGCCTGGCCGTCGCTGGTGGCCGTGTTCGTGCTGTCCGTGGCCGACGCGGCCGCCGCCGCTGTGGTCTTGGCCTTGTACTTCGAGTAGGCCCACGCCAGCGCGAGCCCGATCAGGGCCCACACCCACACGGGCAGCGGCCCCCACTTGGACTGCAGCAGGTTGCTCTGCGCCTCCTGGACGTCAGCCATCCTCGTCACCGCCCGCCAGGGCGACCGACAGGCTGCCGTACTCGGAGGCGTAGGGGACCTTGGCGCAGTTCGGCGCCACCGTGTCCGGGTACTCGTGGTGGTACGCCGCCGCCGCGCCGTCGTGCCGGGTCCACCACACGTACGGGTTGTAGGCCACGTCCCCGAACACCGTTTCGGCCAGCGTCGAGTTGTGGGTCTTGCCCTCGTTGGTCCACACGTACCAGACGCCGATGCCCAGCACGACCACGGCCGCCGCGAACACCGAGCCGCGCTCGGCCGCGCTAGACACGTCGCCTCATCGATGGCACCTGGCCGGACTGGTCCGGCACGTGCGCCGTGGTCGCGGAGTACGACTGGCCGGCGAACGGATTCAGCGCCAGGAACTCGTTGCGGCCCGGGGTCTGCCGCTCCGGCCAGACGTGGTCGATGCCGGAGTCCGCCGGCTGCTGCACCCAGCCGTGCACCGGGGAGGGCGGCAGCGCGCGCAGCGAGTCGGGCATGCCCGAGCGGTAGGTCCCCGACTCCTGGTCGAAGTACTGCAGCTGCGGGTTGTAGGGGATCTGCTGCAGCTGCGTGTCGTTGAAGTAGGACCAGGAGTCGCCGTCCTGGCAGCCGTTGGCCGGGAAGACCCTGCCGGGCACGTCCAGGAAGTGCGTCTGGCTGCTGCCGGCCTCGCGGTAGTAGTACTGGTTGACGCCGATGACCTCGGGCTGGGCCGGCCCGTTCGTCAGCGGGTCGTGCCGCCCCGAGGGCCGCTGGACGTCCTGGGTCGGGGTCCAGGTCGCGGTGACGTACATCGCCGGGTGCTGGTCGATGGTCTCGCAGTAGTCCAGGACCCCGGTCGAGACCTGGTCGTAGCCGCGCTCATCGACGCCGCCCCAGGTGATGACCTCCGGGATCCCGGAGGCGGTCAGGTGCGGGTAGTACCCCTCGACCTGCGGGGTGCCGTCCGGCAGCGCCCCGGTCTCGGTGTCGACGTAATCGGTGGGCAGCGCGCCGGTAGGAATCTCAGTGATCACGATGCGCCCCCTTAGAAGCTTCCGCCGCCGGTCGCGGCCTTGATCAGGTTCGTCAGGGCGTTGCCCGAGTCCGTGACCAGCGCCGGCCCCTGGCTGTTGGGACGCACCAGGGTGAACACGATCGCCAGGTACACGATCAGGACGATGATCTCCGTGATGTTCTTCATCTCTCTCCTCTCCTGCTATCCGGTGACCGCGAACGTGACCAGGCTGTCCATGGCGGCGCCGAACCCGGTCAGGAACTGCGGCGCCAGGCTGGACGGCCGTACCAGCAGCACGACCAGGGCCAGGACGAACACGCCCGCGAGGATGTCCCCCACCCCGGCCCTCATGAGACCGTCAGGTGGGATCCGCCGGGGCCCTCGATGGTGCCCCCGTCGTCGGGGGGCGCCGGGTTGACCGGCGTCTCCCCGCTGGACAGGGGCCCCGTGGTGCCCGTGGTGCCGCCGAGCTGCTCATTGGCCGACCCGGGCCCGGTGGTGTCCGCGACCGACCCGGCCGGCTGCTTGGCCGTCACGTCCCCGGTCTTGGAGAAGTACTCCTGGACCCACTGGACGACGTCGTGGACATCCGCCGACGTCAGCACGTACCCGGCCGTGATCAGGGTGCCCACCGCGGTCGCGGCCTTGGCGGAGGCCTTCCCGCTGGACGCCACCAGCGCCAGGATCAGGAACACCCCGCACAGCGCGGAGGCCTTCACCATCGCCCGGGGCACGCCGCGTTCCTTGCCCTTGGGCACCAGCACCGTCCCCAGGCCGAGCACCAGCATGCAGGCCACGAACTCGGCCACCAGCAGCCGCCGGTTCCCCGACCACGCGAACCCCAGCGCCCGCTTGCCCCGCGAGGTGGCCGTCGGCTTCTTCGCCTTCGACCGGTCCGCCGGCGCCTTGCGGGTGGCCTGCCGCGCCGCCACCGCGTCGGCCACCGGATCCTCCGGGCCGCCCCCGGCCGCCACCGTCGCGCCGGCGGCCGCGGCCTTCTTCGCCACGCCTGCCATGCCTCCTCCTCTCAGCCCTCGGTCGTGCTGTACGCGTTCGCGTTCTTCTGCGCCGCGCTCTGCAGCTCCGACAGCACGTCAGTCGGGCTCCCCAGGGCGGTCTCCACATCCTTGAGGCCGTGGAACGCCACGAACAGCAGCGCCGACCCCATCCACAGGAACAAGATCGCCAGAGCGAGGTTCACGTCAGCTCTTGGACTTGAACAGGCCGGTCAGGTGCGCCGGCGAGAACACCAGCGACAGCAGCCACCCGGCGAGGAACCAGAGCCAGATGCGGTTCATGTTGATCAGCCTCCGTTCTTGGAGAGGGTGAGGACGAGTCCGAAGATCAGGATCTCCGCGAGCACCAGCACCAGCAGGTACTTCACGCTGGGCTGCCAGTCGGCCACCGAGCCGGTGCCGGTCTTGCTTCCGGGCATGGTCTGCCTCCCGTCAGATGTTCAGGTAGTCGGCGGAGACGCCCTGAATCGGGACGATCTGCTCGGACAGGATGTTGACCGTCCCCGGCACGTTGGTCGCGGTCGAGCTGGTGGTGGTCTGCCACTGCACCTTCGTGGCGCCGTTGGTGGGCTCCCAGCCCTGGCCGACCATCGCGCCGAAGTTCAAGAAGCGCGGGAAGATGTACATCCCGACCGGCCGCGACATCACGTCGTCGCCGTAGAAGTCCTGGAACTGGGCGAACAGGTCGGCCTGGGTGAAGATCGCCAGGGTCTTGTTGTCCTGGGTCCAGGTGATCGGGTCCGTCAGGTAGTCCTGGCGGGCGTTGTTGGAATCCCGGACCTCCAGCATCCACAGCCGGTTCAGGTTGCCGGTGATCGAGCGCGCGTCCAGCGTGTTGGTCGCGCCGGCGCCGTTCAGCGGCAGGCTGGACAGCTGCCGCCAGGTCTGCGCGGTCGCCCCGTTCGGGGACTGCTGGTTCGGCTGCTTGGTCAGCGTCATCGCGTCCGGCGCCCCCCAGGTCTCGATCCCGGCCGCGAACGTCAGGGTCGGCGCCGTGCTGACGGTGCCCGAGATGACGTTCGCGATCGTGCCGATGCTGCCCTGGACCTTGTACTGGCGCCGGTCGTCCTGGTTCTGCAGCGCCCCGAACGTGTTGCGCACCTCGGGAGCGACGTCGAACGTAAACGACGGGTTGATCGACTTGGCGTAGTCGTAGTTCCGGGTCGGGTCGCCCTCCCACGGCCTGCCGAAAGCCTTGTAGTTCAGGTACTGCCAGCCGTTGTGCGTCTTGAAGAACTGGTTCCCGTTCGGCGCCTGGAACGAGGTGTTCTGGAACACATTCCACGGCCCGTCCGCCGCCGGCGTCCCACCGACCGCGCCGCTGGACCGCACGACGCAGCGGAACTTCCTCAACCACCCGTTGCTGTCCAGGTTGATGCTGAAGCTCTGCTGGCTCGTGGTCAGCTGCGCCGAGCCGTTGAGGATCTGGTCGTTGTTCGCCTGGAAGTACCACTGGGAAGCCGCCCAGAACGGGTTCATGGATGCGCTGGTGGTGGCGGGGTTCGCGGTGGACGACGCAGCGCCCACGGTCGCTCCTGCTGCCATGGTCGGACCCCTCTCTCAGTACTGGTAGGCCCCGGCCCGGCCGAGGTGGTTGAGCGTGACGTTGTCCGACGCGATGAGGTGGTAGCAGGCCAGCCGCCACAGCGTGCCGACGATCAGCACCGCCAAAAAGACATGCAGCGCGGTCGCAGCGTTCATGGGGACCCTCCTATTTCGTCTGCTGGTGGGCTCGGACGGGCCTGTCGACCCACGAGATGTAGGTCTGGCCGGTGAGCTTGTGCTGGATCAGGAACTCGAACCGCTCCCGGGACAGGGAGTCCATGACCGGCAGCCACTCGCGCCGCGGGCCGAACAGCTCCGCCGCGCGCTCCATGTCCTGGCGGTCGTTCATCCGAAAACAGCACTTCCAGTCGGTCTCCGAGTGCATGTCCCGCTGGATGCCCTGGGTGCGCTGCTTGCCGAGTGAGCAGGTCAGACCGTGTGACCTGCCCTCGCGCAGGTACATGTTCATCAGGTGCTTGAGCTCGTCCGACAGGTCCTGGACGAACACCGCCTCGTCGAAGTCGACGACCGTGTTCGCGTCGGGCTGCCACAGGTGCTCCAGCAGGTCCTGGATGCGGGCGGCCTGGAAGGCTTCGCGCTCCTTGCCGAGCTTCTTGGTCCGGGGCCAGAACACGACCTGGTCGTACTTGCGTACGCCCCGGTAGTCGTCCACCACCGGCCAGCCGAAGTCGTCCGCCGTCTTGTCGGCCTGCTTGGTGACGATGCACACGATGGAGGTGCCCTTGCGCCGGGCCCGCTCCAGCAGCATGTCCCGCTTCAGCAGCGACTTCCCGCTCCCGTTGGGACCCAGGAACTCGATGTGCTCGGGCATCGTCTTCCCGCGCGGCCGGCCCCACTGCGCGACGAACTCGGGTCCCAGGACGGACCACGGGACCCGCTCGACCTGCAGGTCGGACCAGTCGGGCGGGCTAGAGTACCGGGGCCGTGAAGGCGCTGTAGTCAACCGGCACCCCCTCTCCCGAACCGTGGTCGTGCCCGTCGTGGCCGGTGGACTTGGTGACGTGGTGGCCCCACGCCGTCCCGATCACCGGCTGCAGCGCCACGATCAGACCGAAGATGTCCATGAAGCCGGCCCCACCGCAGAACCAGGCCATCAGCGCCGGGTTCCGGGCAATGATCGGGACCGCCGCCCGGGCGACCTGCTGGGCGTTGCTGGTGATCGCCGGACCGCAGACCCGGTCGCGGAGCGAGATCCCGCCGCCGATCACGGTCATCAGCAGGACCAGCGAGTCCTCGATCTGCCGCTTCTGGACCGCGGTGGCCTTGGCCGGGGCCGCGGCCGGGCGCGGGATCCGCCGGCGGGCGGTGCGCTTGCCGGGCTTGGGATCCGGCGGCAGGGAGTCGTCCAGCTCGGACGCATCGTCAGGAACCAGCAGATCAGCGGACTCGGGGTCACGGTCGGGGGTACCCCCGGTGGAACGCACCCGGTCGAGCAGGTCGGTCATTGCCACCGTTTTTCCCTCCGCATATTTATCCGTGATAACGTATGAGTGTCCTATTGAGCATGATAACCATGTTCAGTCATGGGGAGGTGTGCCCAATGCCGAAACCCCAGGTCAAGGCCCCCCAGAGCGCGGCCAAGACCAACCAGCAGACCAGCGCCAAGCGCTGGCGCACCGTCACGACCCCCGACGGCCGAACCCTCCAGATCGCCATCGTCCGCAAGCAGCACGGCTGACATGGCCTCCCCCGGAGAGCAGCGCGACACCGGCCGCTGGCACTACCCGTACTGCCCGGTCAACGGGCACTCCTGGCGCTGCTGCTGCAGCTACTGCAATGCGTTCTGGGCCAGCCACATCGGCGAATCGATGCACGTCAGCACCATCGCGTACGTCCAGCAGCACCCACACCCACCAGAGACAGGACTCACCATGAGCCTCGCCACCGTCATCGCCGACCTCGAACACCGCTTCACCCACCACCCGCCCGCCGGCGACCAGGCCGACCGCTACGCGGCCGTCCGCGCCGAAGGCCTGGCCCTGGCCAAGCGCTTCATCGACCTGTGCCCGGAGAGCGAGGA
>FTAK01000349.1_pt1 | contig 13603 bp, 6 predicted proteins | sample 1639071 | NCBI WGS metagenome assembly FTAK01 (sample SAMEA3914812, study PRJEB12502) | metagenome | biome: forest; material: soil | place: Canada | collected 2011-07-07 | depth 0.1 m
ACGCGGCGGCGGGGGACGCGGCCGGGCACGGCGGCGTGCTGGGGGCACTGGGGCTCGGCGGGGTACCGGGCAGCATCGCGCTGTCCCTGGTCGTCGCGTTCGCCTGGTTCAGCGCGCTGGCCGCCCGGCTGGCGACCGGCCCGGGCACCTGGGGGGCGGTCGCCGTGGCGCTGGCCGGGCCGCTCGGCGGCCTGCTCGGGGCGCGGCTGCTGGTGTGGCCGCTGCGCCGGCTGCTGCCGCAGCCCGTGCCACCGCCCTCCCGGCTGGACTTCGTGGGCCGCCGCTGCGTGATCCGGACCGGCCGGGTCGGCCCCGGCTTCGGCCAGGCCGAGGTGCACGCGGACGACGGCTCCGCCGCCCTGGTGCAGGTCCGCCAGAGCGCCGCCGAGGCGGCCGGCGGCGGGAGCGGGCTCACCTCCGGAGCCACCGCACTGCTCTACGCCTACGACCCGGACGGCGAGTTCTTCCGGGTGATGCCCGACGTCGACCCCTGGCACGGCGATCCGGCCGCCCCCCATCGCCCGCCGCACTGATCCCCGTCCTCGTGATCCCTGTTTCTCGTTGGCCCTGCCCGGGCCGGAGAAGGACCGCTCATGTCTGCTCTCTCCATCGGGGGCGGCGTCCTCGTCGCCGTCGTGCTGCTCATCGGCCTCGGCGCGCTGCTGCTCTTCAGTCGGCTGTTCCGCAAGGTCGACCAGGGCCAGGCCCTGATCATCTCCAAGACCAAGCACGTGGACGTCACGTTCACCGGTGCGATGGTGCTGCCCGTCCTGCACCGGGCCGAGGTCATGGACATCTCGGTGAAGACCATCGAGATCGCCCGCACCGGCCGGGAGGGCCTGATCTGCCAGGACAACATCCGGGCCGACATCCGGATCACCTTCTTCGTCCGGGTCAACAAGACCGCCGAGGACGTCATCAAGGTCGCCCAGGCGATCGGCACCGACCGGGCCAGCCACCAGGAGACGATGCAGAGCCTGTTCAGCGCGAAGTTCGCCGAGGCCCTGAAGACGGTCGGCAAGCAGCTCGACTTCGTCGACCTCTACACCAAGCGCGAGGAGTTCCGGGACCGCATCGTGGGGGTGATCGGCACCGACCTCAACGGCTACCACCTGGAGGACGCCGCGATCGACCACCTGGAACAGACCCCGATGACCCAGCTGGACCCGGCCAACATCCTGGACGCCCAGGGCATCCGGAAGATCACCGAGCTCACCGCGCTGGAGCACATCCGCACCAACGACTACCAGCGCAACGAGGAGAAGGAGATCACCCGGCAGAACGTCGACGCCCGGGAGGCCGTCCTCGAACTGGAGCGCCGCAAGGCCGACGCCGAGATCCGCCAGCGCCGCGAGATCGAGACGCTGCGGGCCAAGGAGGAGGCCGAGACCGCGAAGGTGCAGGAGGAGGAGCGGCTCAAGGCCCACTCCGCCCTGCTGCGGACGGAGGAACTGCTCGGCGTCCAGCGGGAGAACCAGGCCCGCGAGATCGCCGTCGCCGAGAAGAACCGCCAGCGGGTGATCGCGATCGAGACCGAGCGGATCGAGAAGGACCGCATGCTGGAGGTCATCAACCGCGAGCGGGAGACCGAACTCTCCCGGATCTCCAAGGAGAAGGAGGTCGAGGGCGAGAAGCGGGCCGTCGCCGAGGTCGTCCGCGACCGCATCGCGGTGGACCGCACGGTCGCCGAGCAGGAGGAGGAGATCAAGCGCGTCCGGGTCGTCCAGGAGGCCGAGCGGACCAGGCAGGCCGTGATCATCGCGGCCGAGGCCGAGGCCCAGGAGCGGCTGGTCAAGGACATCAAGGCGGCCGAGGCCGCCGAGCAGGCCGCCCACCACCGGGCCAAGGAGCAGCTGGTGCTCGCCGAGGCGCACCGGCAGACCGCCGAACTGGACGCGGCCGCGGCCGTCCGGCTGGCGCAGGGCGAGCAGGCCAGGGCCGCCGCCGAGGGCCTGGCCGCGGCGCAGGTCAAGGAGCAGGACGCGGCGGCCAGCGAGAAGGTCGGCCTGGCGCAGGCCGTGGTGCTGGAGCGGCAGGCCGCCGCCGAGGCCAACGGCATCCGGGCGAAGCTGGAGGGCGAGGCCGAGGGCCTGAAGCAGAAGGCCGCCGCGATCGAGAAGGTCGGCTTCGCCGAGGCCGCCGTGAACGAGCGCAAGGGCCTGGCGGAGGCCGCCGGGATCCGCGAGAAGCTGCTCGGCGAGGCCGCCGGCCTCAAGGAGAAGGCCGCCGCGATGGCCGCCCTGGACGACGCGACCCGCGAGCACGAGGAGTACCGGCTGCGCCTGCAGGCCGACAAGGAGGTCCGGCTCGCCGGGCTGGACGTGCAGCGGCAGATCGCCGAGGCACAGGCCGCCGTGCTGGCGGCCGGCCTGGAGAGCGCAGACATCGACATCGTCGGCGGCGACAGCGTCTTCCTGGACCGCCTGGTCGGCGCGGTGTCGTTCGGCAAGGGCGTGGACGCCTTCGTCGACAGCTCGCAGACCGTCAGGCAGCTCGGCGCCGAGTGGACGGACGGCAGCCGCAGCCTCCCGGCGGACATCACCAAGGTGCTCAGCTCGATGGGCGTCGGCGGGCTCCAGAACCTCCAAGCCCTCCAGAACCTGGCCGCCGGCGGCATGCTCCAGCAGCTGATGGACGGCGGCCCGGCGGAGCCCGAGCGGGCCGAGGTGCCGGCGCAGCAGCTCAACGGCACCAAGTAGCAGGACGAGGCGGCAGGGGAAGCAGCGGCAGTGGAGAGCACGACGAGCGCCGAGGACGGCACCTACCAGGTGCTGCGGGCACGGATGGCCGACCGGGCCGAGGAGCTGGGGCGCCGGGCCGAGGCCCTGAACGCCCGGCGGCAGGAGGTGTTCGGCGCACCGGCCCTGGAGCTGACCGGCTCCCGGCGGCTGCTCACCCCGGCCGACTGCGTCCCCTGCGACGTGGTGCAGGTCGCCGCCCGGGTCGTCCTGCTCGGGACGGACGCGGCAGAAGGCATGCTCTCCCTGCACAGCCTGGACGGGGACGGGGACGGCGACGGCGACCCGCCCGTCGTCCCCGGCCTGCTCGACGACCCGCGGCTGCGGCTCGACCTCGCCGAACTGCTCCGCTACTACCGGGACGCCAGGCTGCTGCGCCTGCACCGCACCCCGGCCGGCCGGCTGCTCGCGGTGTTCCGCACCGGCGAGCGGGCCGCGGACGTCCGGGTGCTGCGCTGGCAGCTGACCCCGGCCGGCGCCGAGTACCTCGACAACCGGGGCGAGCGCGACCTCCCCGAGGTGCCCGCCTACGACCTGTCCTGGACGGCCACCGGCCGGGAGCAGCACCTGCCCGGCCGCCACCCGCAGGTCTCGGTGGCCGGCCGGGTGTTCGTCGGGACGACCGGCGGCAGCCTGACCGTCTCGCTGGAGCCCTCCACCGACAGCGAGGAGCACGTCGTCCACCGCGAGCCGGTGGACGAGCCCTTGCAGAGCCTCGCCGACGCGGAGGTCTCGTACGCGCCGGCCGGGCCGCTGGTGCTGCTCCGCGTCCGCCCGTACAACGAGCGGACGGTGCGCCACCTGGTGGTCAACACCCGTACCGGCGACGTCCGGCGGCGGGACGCGCTCGGGCAGGGCGCCCGGCTGCTGCCCGCCGGGCAGGGCCTGGTCTTCCCCGGCGGCTACGAACTCGCCGACGGCACCGGGCGCGTGCTGCACACCGACACCGAGGGCATGCGCTTCGAGGCCGCCGTCCCCTCCCCCAACGGCGAGGACCTGCTGTACGTCTTCCGCCACCCGGAGCAGGGCCGCACGCTGCTGCTGCCCTGGAACACCGTCCGCCGGGAGGCGGCCGGCCCGCTCACCGGCAGCGGGCACGCCCTGCTCGACGACGGCACGCTGGCCCTGCTGCGGCCGGCCCGGGGCGCCACCCGCACGCACGACGTCCAGCTGTGGCGGACGCCGTTCGCCTCCGCCGGGCACGCGGCGGCCCGGCCGGCCGGCGACGGGCCGCTGGAGCGGATCGGCAACGCCGAGCTGGTGGCCGGCCTCGCCGACTGCCTGGACGTCGTCCGCACCGCGCGGGCCGACGGCGCGCACGGACCGGACGCCGCCGTCCTGCTGGACGCCTGCGCCGGCACCGCCGACCGCCACCACTGGCTGGGTGACGCGCAGTTGCACGACCTGCGGGCCCCGCTGGAGGAGATCCGCGCGGCCGCCGAGCAGCTCGGCGCGGAGCAGGCCAGGCTGGCCGCCGTCACCGGGCGGGCCGCCGAGGCGCTCGACCGGGCCGAGGCCGAAGCCGCCACGCTGATCCGCCGCGCCCAGGGCGAGCCGCCCCGGACGGCCGACGGCTGGGTCGGGCAACTCGTCGGACTCCGCCGCGAACAGGGCGACCTGAGCACGCTGGCCGCCCTCCCCCGGATCGACCGCGAGCGGCTCAGCGCCGTCGCCGCCCGGCTCACCGCCGAACTCGACGCCACCGCCGCCCGCGCGATCGCCTTCCTCGCCCGCCCCGACGCCTTCGCCGAGCCGCTCGCCGAGGCCCTCGGCTGCGCGGAGCAGGCCGCCGCGATCGCCACCGCCGCCGAGGCCGGGCCGCTCGCCGCCCGGCTCACCGCGCAGGCCGACGCCCTGGGCACCGTCACCGACATCGTCACCGGCCTGCCGATCGAGGACGCCACCGTCGCCACCGCCGTCCTGCTGGCCGTCGGCGAGGTGCTGGCGGCCGTCAACCGGGCCCGGGCGCTGCTCGACACCCGCCGCCGCGAGCTGCTCGCCACCGAGCACCGCGCCGCCTTCGCCGCCGAGACCGCCCTGCTGGCCCAGGCCGTCACCGCCGGGCTGGCCGCCGCCGGCAGCCCGGCCGACTGCGACGAGCAACTGGCCCGGCTGCTGCTGCGCCTGGACGGCCTGGACGCGCGCTTCGCCGAGGCCGACGACCTGCTGGAGCGCCTCGGCACACAGCGCGACGAGCTGCACCGGGCGTTCGCCGCCCGCCGCCAGACGCTGCTGGACGCCGCCGCCGCGCGCGCCGAACGCACCGGCGAGTCCGCCGCCCGCGCCCTGACCGCGCTGCGCCGCCGGCTCGCCGCACTCGGCACCGCCCAGGAGGTGAGCACCTGCCTGGCCACCGACCCGATGGCCCTGCGGGTGCGCGCGGCGGCCGCCGAACTGCGCGAACTCGGCGACGCCGTACGGGCGCAGGAGTCCGAGAACGCCCTGGCGGCCGCCGCGCAGGCCGCCGTCCGCGCGCTCCGCGACCGGGCCGAGCTGTACACCGACGACGGCGCCACCGTCCGCCTCGGGCGGCATCGCTTCGCCGTCCGGCGCGAGCCGGTCGAGCTGAGCCTCGTCCCGGACGGCGACGGGCTGGCGTTCGCGCTCTCCGGCACCGGCTACCGGCGGCCGGTGACCGCCGAAGGCTTCGCCGGGACACGGGAGTTCTGGACCCAGCCGCTGGTCAGCGAAGCCCCCGGGCTGTACCGGGCGGAGTACCTGGCCGCCTCGCTGCTGGCCGCCGCCGAGCGCGGCGCCGACGGCCTGTCGGTGGAGCTGCTGGCCGAGGGGCCGCTGCTCCCGCTGGTACGGCGGGCGGCGGAGGCGGCGTACGACGAGGGCTACGAGCGCGGGGTGCACGACCAGGACGCGGCCGGGATCCTCGGCGCACTGCTGCAACTGCGCACCGGCGCGGGACTGTTGCGCTTCCCGGCCGGGGCGCGGGCGGCGGCGCAGCTGTTCTGGGCGTACGGCACCGATGAGGCGGCCCGGGCCGGCTGGCAGCGCCGGGCCAGGTCGCTGGTGCTCGCCCGCAGCACCTTCGGCGGTACTCCGGCCGTCGGTGAGCTGGCCGCCGAACTCTCGGCCCGGATCGAGAAGTTCGCCAACCGCACGGGCGTTCCGGCGGCGCGGGCAGCCGGCGGGTACCTGGTCGAGGAGCTGGCCGGGCCCGGCGGGTTCGTCACCGGCTCCGGCGCCCGCACCCTCGTGGAGAAGTTCCACCGCGCGGTGGGCGGCCCGCAGTTGACCGACGATCTGCGCGCGCTCGACGGCGACCTCGCGGCCCGGCACCAGCTCGCCACCGCCTGGCTGGGCGCCTTCGCCGCCACCGCGGGCCCCGAGGCGGCGGCCGACGGCGCCCCCGAGCTGGCCGAGGCGGTCGCCCTGCTGTGCGCCGACACGCTGCCCCGCTACGACTGCGCGGCCCCGCTCGCCACCACCGTGGACGGGCTGTACGGCACCCACCCCCGGATCGCCGACCGCCGCCTCACCGTACGGATCGACGAACTTCCTGCACTGGCCGCCTGGTTCAGGGACGAGCGGGCACCGGCCCACCGGGCGTACCAGCGGCAGCGGGCCGAGCTGCTGAGCGCCGAGCGCACCCGGCTGCGGCTGGACGACTACCGGGCCAGGCCGCTGACGGGCTTCGTCCGCAACCAGCTGATCGACCAGGTGTACCTGCCGCTGATCGGCGACAACCTGGCCAAGCAGCTCGGCTCGGCCGAGCAGGCCACGCCCGACCGCAGCGGGCTGCTGCTGCTGATCTCCCCGCCCGGCTACGGCAAGACGACGCTGATGGAGTACGTCGCCGACCGGCTCGGCCTGGTGATGGTGCGGGTCGACGGCCCGGCGCTCGGGCACGGCACCACCTCGTTGGACCCGGACCGGGCACCGGACGCCGCCGCCCGCCGCGAGGTCGAGAAGATCGTCTTCGCACTGGAGGCGGGCAGCAACGTCCTGCTGTACCTGGACGACATCCAGCACACCTCGCCGGAGCTGCTGCAGAAGTTCATCCCGCTCTGCGACGCCCAGCGCCGGATCGAGGCGGTCTCCGACGGCCGGGCCCGCAGCTTCGACCTGCGCGGACGCCGCTTCGCGGTCTGCATGGCGGCCAACCCGTACACCGAGTCCGGGCAGCGGTTCCGGCTGCCCGACATGCTCGCCAACCGGGCCGACGTGTGGAACCTCGGCGAGGTGCTGACCGGCCGCGAGGACGTCTTCGCACTCAGCTTCCTGGAGAACGCGCTCACCGCGAACCCGGTGCTCGCCCCGCTCGCCGGCGCCGAACCGGCCGAGCTGCGCCGTCTCGTCCGGCTGGCGGCCGGCGATCCGGCCGCCAGCGCCGACCAGCTGGAGCACGCCTACCAGGACCTCGGCCGGATCCTCGCCGTACTGGCCCGGCTGCTGCGCGTCCGGGAGACCGTACTGGCCGTCAACCGCGCGTACATCGCCTCCGCCGCACAGGACGGGGCGACCAGGACGGAGCCGCCGTTCCTGCTCCAGGGCTCGTACCGGAACATGGCGAAGATCGCCCAGCGGGTGCTGCCCGTACTGGACGACGAGGAGCTGGAGGCGGTGGTCGACGACCACTACCGTGCCGAGGCGCAGACCCTCGGCGGCGCCGCCGAGGCCAACCTGCTGAAGCTCGCCGCCCTGCGCGGCCGGACCACCCCCGAGCAGGCCGAACGCTGGGCGGTGCTGACCGCCGGGTACCGAACCTGAGAAGGAGGCCTGAGAAGGAGTCCTAGAGCGGCTGGTCGGGCCAGTCCAGCAGCCGGGCGCCGAGGGCGGCCGTCTCCAGGGTGTAGCGCTGGAGCGCCTCGTCCGGGTCGAAGCCGGTCAGCTGGGCGATCCGCTCCAGGCGGTAGGACAGCGCCCGGACGCTCAGGTCGAGCCGCCGGGCGGCCTCCGCCGCCACGTACCGGGCCTCGGCGTACGCGGCCAGCGTGTCGAGCAGCGGACGGGCTCCCCCGCGCGCCGCCGCCAGCGGGCCGAGCACGCTGGTGACCAGGTCCGCCATCGCGGCCCGGTCGCGCAGCAGGACCGGCAGCACCAGCAGGTCGGCGGCCCGCAGCAGGGCGCCGGGCAGGCGCAGCCGGGCGGCCTGCTCCAGTGCGGTCCTGGCCTCCTCGTACGAGCGCACCACCCCGCCGGGGCCGCTGTGCGCGCGGCCGACGGCCACCCGGCGCCCGGTCGTCACGGCGGCGAACCAGGCGATCACGGCCTCGGCCGGCGGGGCGTCGGGGCGCGGGTCGCCGTCCGGGGCGATGCAGACCAGCCGGCCGTGCTTCACCGCCAGCAGGACGTCGTACTCGCCGAAGCGGCCGACGAGCTGGCGCTCCACCCGGCGCACCACCGGGTCCTCGGCGTCGTACCCGTCGCCCTCGGCGACCGCGACGACGTGCGAGCGGGCCAGGTTCAGCCCGAACCGGGCGGCGTGTTCGGCGAGCCGCCCGAGGTCGCTGCGGTTGCTCAGCAGGTCCGCGAGGAACTCCCGGCGGCCGGTCTCCTCGCGTTGCAGTCGCTGGAGGCCCGCCCGGCCGTGGCCCTCGCCGAGGGCGGCCACCGCGACCCGCAGGGCGAGCAGCGAGGGGGCGTCGAGCGTGCGGCCCTCCCAGGCGGTGGCGGTCGCCGCCAGGTGCGTGTCGATCAGCGCCGCCAGCGGGACGCCGTCGGCGGCGGCCTCCTCGCCACGGGCCCGGAGCGCGTCCAGTTCCTCACGGCGCAGCCTGCGCCCCGTACGGGCGACCTCGCCCAGCAGTTCCGACCAGGCCGTGGCCATCCCCGTACTTCCCCCGATCGGACCGCTGACGTGCCGTGTGACGCGTCAGGCTATCCGGCCGCCGGCCGGAGCGGCCGGGCGGCCCGGGGCGCGGGTCACCGTCATTCCGGTCGGCCGGGGCCGGAGCGGGGCCGGTCCTCGTCGGCCGGCGGCCGGCCGGGAGCGGGGGTGCCCGGGGCGAGGCGGGCGACCACCTCGGCCAGCGCGATGCAGGCCTGTTCGATCTTCAGGTAGGTGCTCTCGCGCTCGGCGATGACCGCCGACAGCAGCAGTGCGGTGAGCGCCGCCGCCCCGTTGAGGGCCTGCAGGGTGACCATGATCGCGAAGAGTCCGTGGTCGGCGAACGGCCCGACCTGCTCACGCGCGGCCGCGACCGAGAGCACCGACACCACCAGCACGCACGGCGCCGCGCCGGGCAGTTGGAAGCGCATGGCGGCCCACATGAGCAGCGGGAACACCAGGAACAGCAGGTGCAGCGTGCTCCTGGTGCCGAGGAGGGTCACCCCGGCGACGGCGGCCAGCAGGACGACCGGCTCCGCCCACCGGTAGGGCGGCACGTCGCGGGGCCGGCGCAGGGTGCGGGCGGCCAGCAGCAGGGGCGTGATCACGAGTACGCCCATCGCGTCACCCGTCCACCAGACCGCCCAGGTGCCCCAGAAGTGATCCGCCGGGAGCGAGCCGCCCAGCACGAGCGCGGTGGCGCCTACGGTCGCGCTGATCAGCATCCCGGCCAGGGCTCCGAGGAACACCAGCGCGACACCGTCCCGCAGCCGGTCCACCGCGGGCCGGAACCCGGCCCGCGCGAGCAGCACGGCGGCGCACACCGGCGCCAGCGTGTTCCCGGCGGCGATGGCGACGGAGGCGACGGTGAGCGGGCCGATCGTCGCGATGACGAGGAAGGTGCCGAGCGCGATACCCGGCCAGACCCGCAGCCCCAGCAGCACCAGGCAGGTCAGGGCGATGCCGGTGGCCGGCCAGAGGGGGGTGACCTTCACTCCCCCGACCGCCACCTGTTGCAGCAGTCCGATCCGGCCGGCCGCGAAATAGGCGACTGCGACGCCGAGGATCCGAAGGCCTGCCGCAGTGAAACGCCGGATGTTCTCGTCTCGCACCACAACAGCCATCAGACATCCCTCTCCCCCGGTGCCCGTCGTGACACGCTCGGCGGGGATCCCGTGTCACCCGTCGCCCACCCCTCCCGTGCCTCCCGTACCTCCCGTACCTCCCGCGCCGGGCCGCGCCGGGCCGTCGGCCGGTGCGGCGTCGTGGCAGAGCACCAGGACGGCGGCGTCGTCGGTGTGCCCGGTGAGGTCGGCGACCTTGATCACCTCGGTGGCCAGCGCGCCGGGGTCGGCGCACGCCCCGGCGAGCACACCGGCGCGGACCACCTCGGTCACCCGCTCCAGCCCGGCCTCGATCGGGAAGGACGGTCCCTCGACCACGCCGTCCGTCAGCAGCACGAACGCGCCCGCCACCGGCAGCGGGCGACGCGACACCGGGTACACCTCGCCGGGGAGGATGCCCAGCGGCAGGCCGCCCGCATGCTCGGCCGTCCCCGCGCGGCCGTCGGCGGTGGCCCAGACGGCCGGGACGTGACCGGCCCGGGCGGCGGCGAGCTCCCGGGTGACCGGGTCGAACCGGAGGAACGTGCAGGTCGCGAACAGCGTGCAGTCCATCGACAGCAGGAGGTCGTTCGCCCGGCTCAGCACCTCGCCCGGGTCGGCGGCGGCCGCGGCGACGGCCCGCAGCCCGACCCGCACCTGGCCCATGAAGGCGGCCGCCTCCACGTCGTGCCCCTGGACGTCGCCGATCGAGAACCCGAGAGCGCCGTCCGGCAGCCGGAACCCGTCGTACCAGTCGCCACCGATGGCCAGGCCGTGCCTGGCGGGCGCGTACCGGGCCGCGGTCCGCAGCCCGGGCAGCTCGGGCAGCGCGGCGGGGAGGAGCTCCCGTTGCAGCGCCTCGGCCAGCTCCACCCGGGCCTGCTGCAGCTCGGCCCGCTCCAGGGCCTGGGCGGTGAGCCGCCCGAGCTCGGTGAGCAGGTCGTCGGCGCTCGCGGGCCGGATGGGGCGGCGTCGGGTCATCGACCCTCCGAGGTACGGCGAGGTACGGGCCGCTGCCCGACGGTGCGCAGCCGGCCCGCACCCCGCAGGTGCGCCGGTCCGGCCGGACAGCCGGGTGCCGCGGCCGCCCCGGACCGAGGGGCCGGGCCCGGTCGAAGTCCTTGGGGCTGGAGGAAATCCTTGGGGCTGGAGATGGTGGGCGAAATTTCCACGCCCATCCTATTTGCGGGGCGGGCCCGCCGCTTGCCGGAGGCCGTGGCCCCCGGCGGGCGGCGGGAGCGGCCAGGTCAGCCGGCCCTGCCGAGGGCCTGTTCGAGGTCGGCCCACAGGTCGTCGGGGTGCTCGATGCCGGCCGAGACGCGGATCGTCCCGGCGCCGATGCCCGCCGCGTGCAGCTGCTCGTCCGTGAGCCGGCGGTGGGAGGTGCTCGCCGGGTGCAGCACCAGCGTGTGCACGCCGCCGAGCGAGGGGGCGAGGGCGGCCAGCCGGACGGCGCCGGCGAAGGCGTGCCCGGCCTCCCGGCCGCCGGCCAGGTCGAAGGCGAGGACGCCGCCGTGCCCCCCGGTCAGCAGCCGGCCGGCGAGCTCGTGGTCGGGGTGCTCCGGCAGGCCCGGGTAGTGCACGGCCGCGACCGCCGGGTGCCCGGCCAGCCGGGTGGCCAGGGCGAGCGCGTTGTCACAGTGCCGGCGGACCCGCAGGGCGAGGGTCTGCAGGCCGCGCAGGGTGAGCCAGGCGGTGAAGGGGTCGACGTTGGCACCGAGCTCGGACGCGTGCTCCCAGACGGTGTGCTGGAGCTCGGCGGAGGCGAAGACCACCACGCCGGCCAGCACGTCGCCGTGCCCGCCGAGGTACTTGGTGGCCGAGTGGACGACGATGTCGGCGCCGTGGTCGAGCGGCCGGCAGAGCAACGGGGTGGCGAAGGTGTTGTCGACGACGCTGACCACCCCGGCGTACCGGACGGCGGCCAGCAGCGCGGGCAGGTCGGCCACCCGGGTGGTCGGGTTGGAGATCGTCTCCAGGTAGAGCAGCCGGGTGTTCGGCCGCAGCGCCGCCCGGACCTCGTCCGCGCTGTCGCCGCCGACGTACGTCACCTCGACGCCCCAGCGCTCGGCGAGATCGCCCAGCACCGTCATGGTGCCGCCGTACAGGCTGCGTTGCGCGATCACGTGGTCGCCGGAGCGCAGCAGCGCGAACAGCACGGTGTTGATCGCGCCCATGCCCGAGGCGGTGGCCAACGCGCCTGCTCCGCCCTCCAGTTCGGCGATCGCGTGCTCCAGGGTCCGGACGGTGGGGTTGCCCAGCCGGCCGTACGCGAACGCGGCGCCGGGCCCGGCGAAGGCCGCGGCCAGGTCGTCCGGGTCGTCGAAGGAGAACACGTGGCCCTGGTGGATCGGCACGCCGAGCGGCCGGCTGCCGGTGACGTCGGCGACGGGCGGGTGGACGGCCTTGCTCTCGGCGTGCCACGCCCGGGGGGATGAGGTCATGCCGCCCAGTCTCGGAACGGCGGACGGGCCGGTCCAGGGCCAATCCGGGACGGGTGGCCCGCACGGCCCGGCCGGAGCCCGGGAGGTGACTTCCGCCACAGGAACACCGCGGAACCTGTTGACGGCCGGGATCGGACCCTGTCACGCTCTCCGTGGCGGCCGTTCCATGCCCCCGCCGCGGAGCCGGATCCCGGCCCGCCCTGCGCCAACGCGCAACGTGCACAGCCCACTTCGCGCAGCCCCCGCCTTCGCGCGCCCCCGTCCTTCGCCGGCCGGGCGGCGGTGGCGGCCCGCGACCCCCCCGGGCAGGTCCCCGGCCGTACAGCCGGCCTCCGACCGCCCCGGCACGGCAGCCCCCCACCGCCTCGTGGCACCCCACTGCCCCGAGGCCACGGCCGCGCCACCGCTCCGCCGCATCAGTCGCCCCCGGGCGACGACCCTCCCCTTCGCCGACCACGAGGTCGTACCGCCCCACACACCCAGAGCGCCCGCTTCAGGTGCGCGCGCAGAGAAGCAAGGAGACCGCTGATGACTCCCACCACGCCCGATCTGGACAGAGAGGCCCGCCGCGCCCGGCTGACGGGCCTCCCGTCCCTCACCGGACTACGCTTTTTCGCCGCCATGGCAGTGTTCCTGTACCACGTCACCAGCCCGCAGCTGTCGCCGTTCACCGGTAGCGGCGCGAAGCGCGCGGGGTGGCTGTTCGGCAGCGCGGGCGGGGTCGGGGTCTCGTTCTTCTTCATCCTGAGCGGCTTCATCCTGACCTGGTCCGCCCGCCCCGGCGACACGCCCCGGCGCTTCATGCGGCGGCGCCTGGTGAAGCTGTACCCCAACCACCTGGTCACCTTCGCCCTGTCGATGGCGCTCTTCGCGGGCGCGACCGCCACCTCGCGGCAGTGGCTCCCCAACCTCTTCCTGGTGCAGGCCTGGTTCTCGGACCCGTCCGTCTCCTTCAGCGTCAACGCGCCGAGCTGGTCGCTGGCCTGCGAACTCGTCTTCTACCTGTCCTTCCCGCTGCTGCACCGCTGGACCAGGAAGATCAACCCGGCGCACCTCTGGGGCTGGGTGGCCGCCCTGGTCGCCCTGGTCGTGGCCGTTCCGGCGTTCGCGTACGCCGTGCTGACGGACAGCCCGCGGATCCCGGGCTGGCCGGCCAGCCCGGTGCAGAACTGGTTCGTCTACCAGCTGCCGCCGGTGCGCCTGCTGGAGTTCGCGATCGGGATGCTGCTGGCGCTCATCGTGCTCAACGACCGGTGGATCGGCCTTCGGATGCACCACGCCCTCGGGCTCTTCGCGGCCGGCTACGTGGTCGCACTCAACGTCCCGTACCTCTACGGGCTCACCGCCGCCTGCGTCGTCCCGCTCGCCCTGGTGGTCCCGGCCGTCGCGGTCGCCGACCTCCAGGGCCGTCCCTCACCGCTGCGGGGGCGTGTGATGGTCCGGCTGGGCGAACTGTCCTTCGCCTTCTACCTGATGCAGGCCGTCGTGCTCGTCGGCGGCACCCGGCTCCTGGGCGCCCACCAGCCCTACTCCACC
>FTAK01000150.1_pt1 | contig 13436 bp, 14 predicted proteins | sample 1639071 | NCBI WGS metagenome assembly FTAK01 (sample SAMEA3914812, study PRJEB12502) | metagenome | biome: forest; material: soil | place: Canada | collected 2011-07-07 | depth 0.1 m
CCGTGGTCGCGACACTGGTGGTCACCTGGGTCTCCGTTCCGGTTCGGGCACCCTGCTGGGTGCCGTGCGGCTAGGTCGGCCGCCCCGGATCAGGGGACTTCTGTCTCCCCCGGGGCGGTCTGGAGACCACAGTGCCGCCCCGGCGCCAGTCGCATCCGCAGTCGGGTTGCGGACCCGCAACCCGACTGCGTACCGGTCTAGACCTGCTGGGTGAAGGGAAGGTCAAGCAGAGCTTCCATCTGCGCGATCGTGTCCGCCGGGTCCTTGGCGAGGATCGTGGCGATGCCGAGTTGCTCGGCGGGTGCAAGGTTGCGGGCGGTGTCGTCAACGAACACGCAGGCCTCGCCCGGCAGTTCCATGAGGTCGAGCATGACCCGGTAGATCTCCGCGTCGGGCTTGCGCATCTTGTAGTGCTCGGAGATCAGCACGGTGTCGTAGAGCCGGTCGAAGCCGTAGCCGGCGTAGACGTCGTGCGGCTCGGTGCCGAGGCTGTTGGAGAAGATCCCGACCTTCACGCCCCGGGCGCGGGCAGCTTGGGCCGCGGCGATGACCGACGGCTCCGGGTGCAGGTCCTGCAGGACCCGGCCGAGCAGGTTGGTGCCGTCGACGCCGAGCAGGGCGGCCGTGCGCTCGTTCCACTCGGACTGGGTGATCGCCCCGCGTTCCAGGTCCGCATAGAGGGCGACGCCCTCGGGGTGCTTGGCGATGACGGACAGGAACGTCCCCTCGGGCAGCCCGGCCCTCCGGTCGAAGCCGACGGCGCAGGCGGGCACGCTGGTGGTCAGGACCCCGCCGAAGTCGAGGATCAGACCGGTACGGCGGCTCATGCGGCACTCCCAACGTCCGTGATCGCACAACTACAGACCGCAACCGTACTCGCCTGGACTGCTCGACTGACAGGGCACTCCCCAACCGGAGGACGAATACGGCGGGGGTGCCCGGCCTCCGGGTCGGGCGGAGGCCAATGGCAAGGCCGCTCAATCGTGTGACCTGGTGCTCTGGAGGGCCGCCGGTGCGGCACACCGAAATCCTGGTCGAAGCGATGCAGCGTCAACTATCAGCACCCGGTGGGAGCGAGTCGGCGGATCGACGGCGCGCTGCGGGCCTGGCTCACCGCCGGCTGCGCGGCCATCGCGCTCGCAGCCACCGCCCCCGGCCGCGCGCCCTGTGCGCCGGCTACGTCGGCCGGGTTGTGTCGTACCCGGGTTCTATGGTGTCGGTGTGTCTCGTTGGCGTCATCGGACCGATGTTCGGGTGGTGCATCGCACCGCCCAACATCGGTCTGCGTCTGACCCAAGCAACCCAGGAAGGTACGCACATGAGAGCACTACTCACGTCGTCCGGGATCAAGAACAGCAGCATCCACGACGCGCTGGTCGATCTGCTGGGCAAACCGATCGCCGAGGCCAACGCCCTGTTCATCCCCACCGCCATCTACCCCTTCCCCGGCGGGCCCGGCATGGCGTGGCGGGCGATGTCCGGGGAGGGTTCTTCGCCGTTGTGTGGATTGGGCTGGAAATCGTTGGGGATCCTGGAGCTGACGGCGCTGCCGAGCATCGATGAGGCTGCTTGGGTGCCAACGGTCCAGGCCGCCGACGCACTGCTGGTATGGGGCGGCGACCCCCTGTTTCTGGCCAACTGGATGCGGCGCTCCGGCTTGACCGGCCTACTGCCGACGCTGCGCTCCGAGGCGGTCTACGTGGGGGTGAGCGCCGGGAGCATGGCTGTTGCCTCCACCTTTGTCGAGACCTACCCCGAACCGCCCCATGGGAACGACGAACCGCTGAGGTCGGAAGACATCGTCTTCGCCACGCCTCAGGGTGACATCGACAGGATCCTGGTCACGGGACAGGGGGCAGGACTCGTCGACTTCGCGGTGATCCCGCACCTGGAGCACCCGGGCCACCCCGACGCCTCCTTGGCCAACGCGGAGAGGTGGGCGGCGCGGATTCCCGCGCCGACGTATGCGATCGACGACGAGACCGCCATCAAGGTGGTCGACGGCGCCGCCCAGGTCGTCTCCGAGGGGCAGTGGAAACTGTTCCAGCCCTAACAGGACCGGGCAGTTCCTGAAGGGAACGTCGGTTGGGGCGCCGCCCGGTTGGGCGGTCCGGATCGACTTCAGCGCGGCCAGGGTGTTCGCGGCGCCCTTGCGGCGATGGTTGGCACGCCACAGCGTGTCGTCGCCGGCCGAGCAGCAGCCGTGGAAGTACGTCACGCCCAGGGTCCGTTTCCAGGTCGTGGGCAGCCGACCCGGCTTGCCCTGCTCGGCCCGGCAGTTGCCCGGGGCGGGGCGGATGGCGAGTGGGCCGAACCCGTCGGATGCGAACGTCCGCTCGGGGAAGTGCTCCAGGACCTGCTCGATCCGGTCAAGCACGAGGCGTGTTGCGAAAGTGCTGGTCACAGCCACTCGTTGATGGCGGCGACTTCACCAGCACTGGCTGGTGCGGTGCCGTGAGAGGACGCGGATCGGTGATCCGACGCAGCAGCGCGGGCTGCGCGGCGGCCATGGCGAGGCAGACGGCTGACATCGCGGACCATAGCGTGCCGGGCCCGAACGCGCTGATCAGCCAGGTACCGACCAGCGGTGCCGCAACGGTGGCGAAGCCCCAACTCAGACCGTAGACGGCCAGGTAGCGGGCGGTAGCCCCGGGCGGTGCGAGCGCCGTGACGACGGCAAATGCGCGGCCCATGAGGAGCACGTTGCCCAGGCTCCAGGCGACGGTCGGTGCGATCATCATGGGAAGCGTGTGCGCGACGGCGTATCCGGCCAGGCCACCTGCCATCAAAAGGTACCCGGCGGCGAACGCTGCGCCGGCCGGGAGCCGGGCGAACGGCCGGGCCTGCATGGCGGGTCGGGCGGCGACAAGGGCCAGTGTCGAGACCGTCATGATCAGGCCCGCGTCGGCCGGGTTGAGTCGGTCGGCGCCCAACGACAGCGGCAGCGAGACGAGCATCAGCATGTAGATCAGCGCGAAGACCGTGCCCGCCGCCGTCATCGCCATCAGGGCCCTGTCCCGCCACGGTGTGCCTTCGGGCTGTGCGACGCCGAGTCCGCCTGCGGACGACGGTCGGTCCGCAGGCAGCGCCAGCCGGACGATCAGCGCGCAGGCCAGGCAGGTCGCCGCGTCCACGGCGAACAGCCAGCGCAGATCCGTGCGCCCGACCACCTCGGCAACGACTCCCGCGCCCATGTTTCCGACCGCGAGTGCGGTCGTGAGCAGTGCATACGCCGAGGCTCGGTCCTCGGCCGGCACGGCGTCGGCGATCATCGCCTGGCTCGGCGGTTCATAGAGTTCAAAGGCCAGCCCGAGCAGTACGGCCCAGCCCGCAGCGACAGCCAGGTCAGGGGCGGTCGCGATGCCGAGCTGAGCGAGAGCGCAGGCGGCCAGACCGAGCAGTATCGTGCGACGGCGACCCAGGCGGTCGGCCAGCCGCCCGCCGAGCAGCCTGCTCGGGATTGTGGCCAGCCCGAACGCTGCCGAGACCGCGCCGGCCACGCCAAGGCTCGCGCCGAAGCTGCGGCTGAGCAGCACGGTCAGGAAGGCCAGCGAGAACGCGCCGAGCTGATTGACCGCGCGCGCCGCGGCCAGCACTCGGACTTGATTCGGCAGGCGCATGAACCCTCCAGAATGACTGTCGAACGCTGTATCGTCAGTCACGCAACCTAGGCGGAGGGAAGTAACCGGTCAAGTGCTGTTCGATAGTCACGTAGAGCTGCTGCTGGAGGCCGCGGTCTCCTTCGTCAACGAGTTGAGCGACGGCGAGCGGCGCGGCCGGACCTTCGTCGCGCCGCAAGGCGCCGACCTGCTCGTGGCCGCAGCCGAGGCGATCCCCGACCGCGCGCAGGCGAAGAAGCCGAAGGCTCTGCCGCCTGAGAGCGCCCAGCTCCTGGCCCACGCCGCCCGGGTGATGCGCAGCGTGTTCGAGGCCATGGAGGACGGCCGGGTGGACGACGCGGCCACAGCTGTCAACGTCCTGCTTCGCGAGACGGGGGCACGACCCCAGCTCGACCGTGTTCCCGGTGAACCCTGGCAGGTGCACTTCCACGGCTCCGACGACACCTACGGCATCGGCTGGACCGCCGGCTGTGCCACAGCGCTCGCGTTGGCAGTGGGCAGCGAGCTGGCCGGACGGCTCGGGGTGTGTACGGCGCCGCACTGCGACCGCGTGTACGTCGACGCCTCGCGCAACGCAGTGCGCCAGTTCTGCTCGGCAGCATGCCAGAGCCGGGTCAAGGCAGCGGCGTTCCGGGCCCGGCGCTCGGGCTGATCGTCGCAACAGTGCCGGTTGCAGCCATCAACAAGTGGCCGTGGCCAACACTTTCGCAACACACCCCAGCTACAGGACGTCCTCCAGCTCCTGCTGCGCGCCGGTGACGATGGCTCGCATCGCGCGCTCGGCCCGCTCGCCCTCGTGGGCGCAGACCGCTTCGGCCACCTCCCGGTGGAGCTGCACCGCGTACTCGCGCGGGCGGTGCGGCATCAGCCGGTGCTCGGTGCGGCCGCGCAGCACCGCCTCGACCGTGGCGCTGAGGTGAGCGAACATCTCGTTGTTCGAGGCTTGCAGGACGGTGGCGTGGAAATTCGCGTCATGGCGGAGAAACGACTCCAGGTCACCGTCCCGGCCGGCCATGGTCATGTCGGTGGCCAGGACGACCAGGGCCCGGCGCTGCTCGGGGCTGGCGTGGGCGGCGGCCAGCGCGGCGGCCGCGGGCTCGACCGCCGCGCGCAGCGAGCCGAGCGAGCGCAGCTGCGCGGCCCGGTCGGCGCCGGCCAGCCGCCAGGCGATCACCGCGGGGTTGAACACGTCCCACTCGGACTTGGGACGCACGGTGACGCCGACCCGGCGGCGCGAGGCGACCATCCGCATGGACTCCAGCACCCGGACCGCGTCGCGGACCACCGTGCGCGAAACCCGGTAGCGGAGCTCCAGTTCCTCGATGCGGACCACCGTCCCCTCCGGCAGCTCCCCGGCGGCGATGGCAGGTCCCAGATCGTCGAGGAGGAGGCCGGACAGGCCCTGGAATTCCATGGGGTCCAGGTTAGAGGTCGTCCCTGTGAGCAGCCACACTCTCGATAGATATGACGATTCGGCCAACGCATCTTGAATAAGTCATACCTTTGACTGATAGTTGTCGACGACCGGACAGCAGAACGGAGCAGCACCCATGGCTCTCAACGTCGAGAACCAGCGGCCATCGATCGTGGTGATGGGCGTCGCCGGGGTCGGCAAGACCACCGTCGCCGCGGCCCTGGCGGAACGACTCGGCCTGCCCTACGCGGAGGCGGACGACTTCCACCCGCAGCGCAACGTCGACAAGATGGCGGCCGGGATCCCCCTGGACGACGCGGATCGCGAGCCCTGGCTGCGCGCCCTCGGCGACTGGCTCGGAGCCAGGCGCGCCGAGGGCAGCGGCGGCGTCGTCACCTGCTCCGCGCTCAAGCGCAGCTACCGCGACATCCTTCGCGCCCACTGCCCGGACGTGGTCTTCGTGCACCTGACCGGCAGCGACGCACTGGTCCAGGAACGACTTGCCCGGCGCACCGGCCACTTCATGAAGGCCGGCATGCTCCAGTCCCAACTCGCGATCCTCGAACCGCTCGGCGCCGACGAGAACGGTGTCGCCCTGGACATCGGCCCCGCCCCGGAAGCCCTCGTCGAGCAGGCCGCGGCGCTGCTGCAGCCCGTCGAAGCACTGCAGCGCGTCGAACCGCTGCAGCCCGTCGAACCACTGCAGCGCGTCGAACCGCTGCGACCTGTCGAACCGCTGCGTCCCGTCGACGAACAGCGCCCCGTCAACGGAGACCTCGCGTGACCCTCCACACCCCCGCCCTGCTGCTCGCGGGCTCGGCACCCGCGCTCGCCCACAGTTCGAACCAGGCCCGGCTGCTGTTCGCCGGCCTGCTCGCCGTGGCCGTGCTGGTGCTGCTGATCGCCAAGCTGAAGCTGCACCCGTTCCTCGCCCTCACGGTGGGTTCCATGGTGCTCGCGGTCACGGCCGGCGCCCCCTTCGACCAGATGACCTCCAGCTTCGCCACCGGCTTCGGCTCCACCGCCACCAGCGTCGGCCTGCTGATCGGGCTCGGGGCCATGCTCGGCAAGCTGCTGGCCGACTCCGGCGGCGCGAACGTGATCGCGGACAGCGTGCTCGCCCGTACCAGCACCAAACGACTGCCCTGGGCGATGGCACTGATCGCCTTCGTGGTGGGGATGCCGCTGTTCTTCGAGATCGGCGTGGTGATGCTGGTCCCGATCGTGGTGCTGGTCGCCAAGCGCGGAAACGTTCCCGCGCTGCGCCTGGGCATCCCCGCGCTGGCGGGCCTGTCCGTGCTGCACGGCCTGATCCCGCCGCACCCCGGTCCGCTGGTGGCGGTCGACGCCCTGCACGCCAACATCGGGCTCACCCTGGCGCTCGGACTGCTGGTCGCCGTCCCCACGCTGGTGGTCGCGGGCCCGCTGTTCGCCCGCGTCGCCGAGCGCTGGGTCGGCCCGCTGGAGATCCCGGAGGCCGTCCTGCCGGCCGAGGACGAGCAGCGGGAGCACACCCCCCGCCTCGGCGCGGTGCTGGCCACCGTGCTGCTGCCGGTCGGCCTGATGCTGCTCAAGGCCCTGTTCGACGTCGTCCTGGACAAGCCGACCGACATGACGCAGCGGATCTTCGACTTCCTCGGCTCGCCGCTGGTCGCGCTGCTGGCGGCGGTCCTGCTCGGCATGGTCACCCTGGGCCGGGGAGCGGGCTTCACCAAGCAGCGGATCTCCAGCACCGTGGAGAAGTCGCTCGCGCCCATCGCCGGCATCGTCTTCATCGTCAGCGCCGGCGGCGGCTTCAAGCAGACCCTGGTCGACGCGGGCGTCGGCGGCGCGATCAGTTCGGGCGCGGCCAAGCTCCACATCTCCGCGCTGCTGCTGGGCTGGCTGGTCGCGGTGCTGATCCGGCTGGCCACGGGCTCGGCCACGGTGGCCACCATCACCGCGGCCGGCATCGTCTCCCCGCTGGCGGCGGGCATGTCCGCCCCGCACACGGCGCTGCTGGTGCTGGCCATCGGCGCCGGATCGCTGTTCTTCTCCCACGTCAACGACGCCGGGTTCTGGATGGTCAAGGAGTACTTCGGCATGAGCGTCGGACAGACGATCAAGTCCTGGTCGGTGATGGAGACCCTGGTCTCGGTCACCGCGATCGCGGTGATCCTGCCCCTGGGGCTGATCCTCTAAGAGATCATCCGGCCGGCCCGGCCGGACTGCCGGCAGAGCACCCGGCGGTGGACGCGGGTCCGGGCGAGCAGACCCGCGCGGTGCAGGATGCCCAGGTGGCGGGCGGCTGCGGCGGACACACCGGGCCTGGCCGGGTGGCTCGGCATCGGTCCGGCGTTCCCATCGGAGCGTGTCGCCGTCCGCTGCCGTGCGGCGGTCGGGCCAGTGCCCGACCCGCGACGAAGTGCTTGGTCATCGGCGACGGAGACCTGGCTTCCCGGGACCCCGGGCAGTCGAGCGGAGATGCCCTAACAGTCGGACAAGCGCATGGAGCAAGCAGGGCGAAGGGCAGTTGGGGCGGCGATCGCCGACTTTCGGCCACAGGCGGAGATTTGAGGTCTATTCTGAACCTCCCTTGACAGGCCCTGCAGGTTCGGAGCTCCCTTCACCATGGCATCCGAAGATCGAATCGCGGCGTACTTCAGCCACAGCTATCGCCCGGAGGACCGGGAACTCAACCAGTTCTTCTGGGAGTTGTTCTGGGACGCCGACTTCACCTTCACCGTGGACGCGCAGTCCAGCGGACTGTCCACGCTCAGCCTTCAACTAATGATGCGGGAGAGTTCGAGCTTCGTCACCGTTCTGCCGAGAAGGCCGAGCCAGGAGTTCTACCTCAGCTCACCATTCATGATCCATGAATATGGAATGGCGATACTCGCCGACAAGCCGCGCCTGGTCTTCGTCGAGCACGGGGTCCCCAGCCGCTACTTCCCCGACCTGGACACCCTTCACTCGTTCGACCGCGCCAAACTGCGCGAGCGCGACTTCCGGCGGTCGGTCGAGCGGTTCGCGCTCAACGTCCGGGCATCCGCCCGCCGGGACGGCGGGCTGCTCGGCGCGGTGGGCATCGCCCTGCCCCGGCAGTCGCCGCGCTACCGCGAGATATGGGAGATGGTCGAGCAGCGGGTGGAGAGCGCCGGCTACACCGCCGTCGAGGAGCGGTTCAACAACCGCGAACCCTTCGAACTCGCGCTCCGGATGGACCGGTACGCCTTCGTCATCATCGACCCCACCGATCCCGAACTGCGGCCCGGCGTGTTCCCCTATGTCCACGCCCGCTCGGTGCCCACGTTGATGCTGATCCCGCACGAGGGCGGTGAGGCGCGCCCGGAGCTGCCCTGGCTGGCCGCCGGTGACGCCCTGCACGCCGTCGCCCAGCCAGGGGAGCTCGCGCTGTGGTGGAAGGACCCCGCAGACCTGGAGACACAGTTGGCGAGCCAACTGGAGCGCACCTACCGGCACCGGAGCCCGTTCGGCAGCTTCTACGAGGGCCGAGCCTACTTCGACAGCCTCGGCAACACCCGCGGACCGGTGTTCGTCAGCAATGCGCGCCCCGACGACGACTTGGCCAGAAAGCTCGGCCGCGCCCTGGAACTCAACAACATCGAATACTTCCACTACATGTACCGGAACACGATCAACGTCGGCGAGGAGTGGACCGCCGGCCTTGATCAGAAGGTCAGCGACAGCCGCTTCTTCGTCCCGCTGATCAGCGCGGCCTACTGGGAGAGCGAATGGTGCCGCCGGGAATTCCGGATCGCTGAGCAGCTCGCCGCCAACGGACGCCTGCTGATGATCCCGTGCCTGCTGGACGACACCTCCGGTGACAGCGTCACCCTGCAGGCAATCCGGCTGCAGAACCTTCAGGACAGCCGGCGCACCACGAAGATCATCGAGGAGTTGAACAGGCGTCTCTCCGGAGACTCCCCCGAGACCTCCGGCGCCCACCCGCTGGTGCCCGGCACCGACCAGGTCGATATTGCCCTCCTTACCGTCCTGGAGGAGGAATACCAGGCGGTCTACCGACACCTGCCCACCCCCGTCCGCCCGGCAGCCAGCGCTCGGCACCCCGACCGCTACGCATGGGTGATCAGCGAGGTCGCCACCGAGGGCCGGCCGCGCCCGCTCCGAGTACTGCTGGCCATGGTCGGCAAAGGCCAGGCCGAAGCCCACATCGGCGCCAGGGACGCCATCGACGCCTTCCGCCCCGGCAGCGTCGTGGTGGTCGGCGTAGCCGGCGGACTGGAGCCCGGCATCCGTCTCGGTGACGTCATTGTCGCCGAGCGCATCTTCGGCTACGAGTACGGCAAGATCGACCATGGTTTCCATCCGCGGCCCGACTGGAACTACGCCCCGGACCTGGGCATCCACTCCTACGCGCGAACCCTCGCGACGATCGACCCGAACTGGCACAGCGCAATCGGCGGGCGGGCGCCCGAGGGGCCCAGCGCCCCCCGCCTCCACGTCGGAGCTGTCGCCTCCGGCAACAAGGTGGTCGACGACCTCGACGACCCCTCCTTCGCACCGGTGCTCGACGACCAACCCGGGCTGCTTGCTGTGGAGATGGAGGGCCTGGGCGCGCTGCAGGCCGTCACCAGCAGCAGAAGCGGCGCACGGCCGGCCTTCGGCATGGTGCGCGGCATTTCCGACCTGCCGCAGCGTGGCATGTCAGCTCCGCCGGGCGAGCAGACCGCGCAGCGGGACGGTTGGAAGCCCTATGCGGCCGAAGCCGCAGCGGTGTTCGTGCTGCACGCCATCCGCCACAAGTGGCCGCAGCCGCCGACAAAGCGCTGAATCGTCCCTGCCGACGCCTGTACGATCATCAACCAACGTGAATGGCAAGCTGGTTGGAGGATCCAGCCCGATGGGTCACAGTCCGACGCCCCGGTCACCGCAGTCCTTCATGCGCCGCTACCGAACAGTACTGGCACTTGTCGCGTTGCTCGGCGGGCTACTGCTCGCCGTCGCGGCGCGCGGCCACGACGGCATCGTCTGGGACATGCTGGCGGAGTTGGGCTTGTTCGCGGCCGCCTCGGTCGCGATCCCCTTCTACTACAGCTTGTTCCTGCGCGACGAGGACCAGCGCGCATTCCGAGCCGAGATCTCCGAGCTACTCGACGAGAAGCTGGCCCGCGAGCGTGAGTCCGGGGCGGGCGTCACCGTCCGGGCCGAGGGCCGGATGAACCCCGCCGCCAAGGCCGCGTTCCTGTACGAAGCCGCCACCGAAGTCTGGGAGGTCGGTCTCTCGCTGCGTAGTCTGGTCGGCTATTTCGACCAGCGCCCGGCGGACGAGTTCGCCGCGCCGGTCCGCCGCCTGCTGGCTTCAGGCGTCGACTTCGTCTTCGTGCTGATGGACCCGGATGCCCCGGTCTTCCGGCTGCACGCGGACAGCTCCGGTGAGCCGCAACTGCCCGAGCGCGCATCCGCCTCGATGCGTCGCTTGAAGGAGATAGCAGCACAATGTGCAGCCGACGGCCTGCCCGGCACCATATCGGTCAGGCTCGCCCAACAACTCCCCACCTGCAACCTGCTCATGGTGGATCCCCGCGGCCCGGCCGGACGCTGCCTGGCCACCCCCTACCTGGCCGGCATCAGGCGCGCCGACACCCCGGTCGCCGAGGTCCGGCGCAGCGCCCACCCCCGTCTCTTCGAGGCCTACACCGCCTACGCCGAAGCCATGCTCGGTTCTTCCAACCCCGCCTGAACTACGCTCGCTCGGATCGTGACGTGACGGCGATACAGGGGGTCCGTAGAGCAACCGGCGCCAAGTAAGATGATCAAGCAGTCCAGAAATCCCGTCGCCGGAGATCCAGGCCCTCGGCTGCAGGCCGGACAGCACCCCGTCCCAGCCGGGGAACTGCGACGGCCCCTACCACTCAGCAATCCGCCGTTCCGCTGCTGTCCCGGACTCATGCCGCCGGTTGCGGTTCCTGCCCGGCAGGCACCTCACCGGTGAGGTCGGGAAGCCCACCCTTCTTAAGCCACACCGCGAACGACTCCCGCTTGCGCCGCTTGATCACGTCTTCGAGCGCCGCGTTCACCGTCGCCACTTTCGTCGTGGCGCCGAAGATCTCAGCCGCCGCGAGCTTCTCGTCGTCCAGATCGATCACTGTGCGAGCCATGCCAGCCTCCATCGACGGGGCATTCACCCCACTGCTCCACGATACGAAAATTGAGAGGCTTGATATCAGGACATCCCCCACCGGTGCCCATGCAATTTCGCCCGACGCACGTGCGGAGTCCGGCGTTCCGGCGGCGCGGCGGTGGCGCTCGGCCAGTTAGCCGACGGCTCGGGGGATCTCAAGGCCCGCGAGGAGCCGGGCCCTGGTCGCGCGGCGGTAGGGCCTCCGGTCGCGAGGAAGCCCCACCGGGGCCGCCCCTGACGAAGGAGCTTATTGCGGCATGAACTCGCCACCCAGGTCGGGCGGTCGGAGTCGTGGGTCGGGCAGGTGGTGCGGGGGATCATCCCGTTGGACAGCCCGAGCATGGCTGAGCGCATCGCCAGGACGCTGGGGCTGACTGCCGATCACCCGCCCCCAGCCTTCTCGGAGCCCTCCCTGTGGACACCCAGCTCGTCACCGACCACCTAGCCGACATCTGCCCCAATGCCCGACTGCCACAACCCACGCGCGACCTGCTGCGCGCATGGTCGCTGTCCGGCGTCGAACGCCTGAGCGTCGGACAGACGATCAAGTCCTGGTCGGTGATGGAGACCCTGGCCTCGGTCACCGCGGGCAGTTATTGACCGATCGTTCTGGATAAGCCTAGGATCTTGGACGTGGGCAGAACCAAGGAATTCGATCCGGACGCCGCACTGCAGTCGGCGCTTGAGCTGTTCTGGCGGTGCGGCTACGAGGCGACGTCGATGGCGGACCTCGTCGAGCACCTCGGCATCGGCCGCGCCAGCATCTACGCGACCTTCGGCAGCAAGCACGAGCTGTACCTGAAGGCCATGGACCGGTATGCCGAGACGCGCGATCCGGCGCTGCTCGTCGAGCTGTCGCAGCCGGGCCCGGCACTGCCCGCGGTGCGGGCGATGGTGCGCCGCTTCGCCGCCGAGGCGGCCTCCCCGGAGGACCGGCTGAACGGCTGCTTCATCACCAACACCGCAGCCGAACTGGCCCCGCACGACCCTGCGGCGGCCCGCCGGGTCGAGATCAGCTGGGAGCACGTCGAGACCCCGCTGCACGCCGCGCTCGTCCGGGCCCAGGCCCAGGGCGAGCTGCCCGAGGACCGCGATCCACGCGCGCTGGCCCGGATGCTCTTCGTCCTGCTGCAGGGCGTCCGGGTGGTCGGCAAGGCCTCGAACGATCCCGCCCGAGTGCGGGACGCGGCCGAGCAGGCGCTGGCCCTGCTGGACTGAGCCACACCCACCTGCCTGGACCGAACCGCCCCCGGCGCAGCCGCCGGGGCTTGCTTCGGCCTGCCCAAATAATGAACCGATCGGTCAAGAACACCATCGCGCCGTGAACCACCGCGCCGAGCAATCCCATCACCATCACTCATGGGAGTCACCGAGATGAACCGCTTCACCGGCAGGACCGTCCTCGTCACCGGCGCGGGCTCCGGCCTCGGCCGCGCCATCGCGCTCGCCTTCGCCGCCGAGGGCGCATCCGTCGTCGCCGCCGGACGCACCGCGGCCGCCCTGGACGAGACGGTCGGCCTGATCGAGGCCGCCGGCGGCACCGCCGCCGCCGTCACCGCCGATGTCACCGACTCCGGCCAGGTCCAAGCCCTGGTGCGCGAGACCACCGCCCGCTTCGGCGGACTGGACATCGCGGTCAACAACGCCGGGATACTCCGCGGCACCGTGCCGGCCGGCGAAGTGAGCGAGGAGGACTGGGACGCGGTGCTGCGCACCAATGTCACCGGTGTCTGGCTGGCCATGAAGCACGAGATCGCGCACATGAAGGAGAACGGCGGCGGCGCCATCGTCAACATCTCCTCCAACCTGGGCGCGCACGTGCGGATCCGCAACGCCGCTGCCTACATCACCTCGAAGGCAGCGGTCACCGCGCTGACCCGGGCCGCCGCCCTCGACCACATCCACCAGGGCATCCGCATCAACGCGGTCAGCCCCGGCGCCGCCGCCACCTCCATGTCGCTGCGGCCGGGCGAGACCGAGGCCGACCGGGCCGCGCGGGTGAAGACCGAGAACCCGCTCGGCCGGGTGGCGGAGACCGAGGAGGTGGCCGCCGCCGTGCTCTACCTCGCCTCGACCGCGGCCGGCGCGATGGTCGGCGCCGACCTGGTCGTCGACAGCGGCTCCTCCGCCTGACCGGTCGCCCGCCCCGGCGCCGGGCACGTCCCGGCGCCGGGGCGGTATGCACATGTGGGTATACATCATGTGTATAGTCCCCCTCATGTCACTTGGTCGCACCCCTCCTGGCCTGCCTCCGCAC
>FTAK01000246.1_pt1 | contig 13387 bp, 13 predicted proteins | sample 1639071 | NCBI WGS metagenome assembly FTAK01 (sample SAMEA3914812, study PRJEB12502) | metagenome | biome: forest; material: soil | place: Canada | collected 2011-07-07 | depth 0.1 m
CTGAAACCGGCTCGGGGCGGGTCAGGGGCGGGTCGACGGGTGCGACTCAGACCTCCGGGTCGCCGTCCATCGCGGCGGCGAGCCGGAGGTGCGGGACGGCCTCGGCGGCCCGGCCCTGGCGCTCCAGGGTGCGGCCCAGCATCAGGTGGGCGTAGGACTCGACCGGGTCCCGCTCCAGCACCAGCCGCAGCTCGGCGGCGGCCCGGGTGAGCTGGGCCGAGTGGTAGTAGGCGCGGGCCAGCAGCAGCCGGGCCGCGGTGCTCGCCGGGTCCTGCTCCACGATCCCGGCCAGGATCAGCGCGGCGTCGCTGTACGCCTTGGAGTCGAAGAACAGTTGGGCGCGGGCGTACTCGTCCGCGAGCGTGGGGGCGGTGGTCACGCCGGCTCCTTCCGGATGGATCCCGGCCGGTCTCCCGGCCGAGGTGTCGTGACCACCACAACACGGACATCCCGGACGGCATTCCCGCCTCACTGCAGCCAGGCGCGTTCGGTGGCGAGAGCGCCGGCCTGGAAGCGGCTGCGAGCCCCCAGGAGGTCCATCACCTCGGAGATCAGCCGCCTGACGGTGCGCTCGGAGATGCCCAGCTTCCGGGCCGCGACCAGGTCGGTCTCGCCCTGCTGGAGGATGCGCAGCAGGGCGTAGTGCTGACTGGACATGCCGTGCGAGTCGCGGCTCTTGGAGTCGCCCAGCGGCGCGGCGCCCGACCAGACCAGGTCGAACAGCGCGCACATCGCAGCGACCGCGCCCTTGCCGTAGAGCACGGTCGCGGTGTCGCTCCGTTCGGGATCGAGCGGCACCACGGCGGCCTCGCGGTCCACCACGACCATCCGCAGCGGCAGCGAGGGCGCCGTGCGCACCTGCCCGCCGCGCTCCGCGAGCCAGCGCGCGTAGTCCGTGGTGGGCTGGTGGTTGCGCACCGAGTCCAGGAAGGTGGTCCGCAGCTCGACGCCCCGGCCCAGCAGTTCCTCGTCGAGCGGCCGGCTGGACTCGCGGGCCGCCTCGCTCTGGCCGCCCCCGGGGACGAAGGTGAGCACCTGGAACCTGGTCCGGGCGCTCAGTTCGGCCAGCCGGTCGCGGATCGCGTCCACCCCGACCAGGTCCTCGGTCTGCAGGTACTGGCGCGCGCAGGCCGCCTCGGCGAGGACCACCGCGTAGGCCGCCTGGCACTGCTCCAACTCGTGTCGGTGCGCCAGCAGTTCGGCCTCCCGTTGGGCCAGCAGCGCCTTCAGCCCGAGCTCCGGCACCACCGGTCGCAGGGTCAGCGGGTCGTCCCAGGAGGAGCGGAGCAGTCCCAGCTCGGCCAGCTCCTGGTAGCCGGCCCGCACCTCGGGCTCGGACAGGTTCAGCTCGGCGGGCAGGTCGCCGAGGCCGGAGTCCGGGTTCTGCAGCAGTGCCCGGTACACCGCCTCGGCCGTCCCGCTCAGGCCGAATGCCTTCAGCGTCGCGCCCATGTCAGGACCGGGCCACCGCTCGGGGGCCGGGCCGGCCACGATCGATCACTTGAAGCACCGGACTCTCCGCTCCCCCGACTGACGATCACCCGGAGTAGGTCTAGACCATTGCGGCGTCCGGTGTCAATGCCTGCCCATTGGCCTCGGGAGTGTCGCCCACGAACGAGCCGGCCGGGGAAAGCCGGGGTCCGACCGGGTGGGCCGGAGCGTCGGCCGGAGCGGCGCGGTAGCGGTCGATCTGTCCGATCGGCCCGGTCGGCCTCCAGGTCATGTACGGGATCTCGTCGTTCCTGGCCGCCTCGTCCGGCCGGGGCGCCTTGACCGGATGGTGGAGATGGACCATGAAGTCGTCGGCCGCGTAGAGCGCGGTCGACGCCTGCAGCCGGAGCACGAGGTCCACGTCCTCGCCGCCCCAGCCCTCGTAGCGCTCGTCCATCCCCCGGATCCGGTCGAAGACCTCGCGCCGGAGCCAGACGCAGCCGCCGACCGGGCGGCGCATCCAGAAGCCGCGGAGCACCCCGGGGTCGAGGGCGGGCTCGCCGTCGAGGCAGCGCGCACCGATGGCGCGCTCACTGGAGGCGCCGTCGAGGTAGAGCATGTCGCGGTAGGGCAGCAGGGCGCCCGCCCCCGGCTCCCCGAGCCGGCCGACGTTCCGGGCGACGAAGCCGCGGTCCGCCAGCAGGTCGGCGTCGAAGACACACACGGTCTCGGCCTGCGACGCCGACCGGACCACGCCGACGTTGACCACCCACGCCTTGTTGAAGGGGCCGTCGTGCCGGGCGAAGAGGTACTCGTCGGCCACCGCCTCGATCTCCGCGCGCCACCGGGGCGACTCGTCCGCCTCCACCACGGTCACCGTGTAGCCGCCGTCGACCCGGTCCTGGTCGCGCAGGCTGCTCAGGCTGCTCAGCAGGTTGCGCAGCCGGTGCCCGGAGGCGCTGCGGTCCCGGAACGGGATCACGATCTGCGCGGCCGAGCCCGGCGGCTCGGCCCGCGGCGGGGCGGGGACGGCACCGTCCGGCGGCAGCGGGCGCCGCGCGCCGGTGGGCACGGCCTCGCCCAGGTGGTAGCCGATGCGGCCGCGGTGGGCCGCCCTCCGGGCCAGGTCGGTCAGTTCGCGCATCCGCTCGGGGAACTGGGCGACCATCGGGGTGAGCGCGTCCACCAGCCGCCGGTGGCGCTCGGGCTGCGCCGGCTCCTCCAGCAGTCGGCGTGCGGCAGGCGCGAAGGGGGCGCGGTCCTCGTCACAGGCCAGTCCGGCGATCGATTCGGTCAGCGGCTGCGACTGGAACCAGTGGTAGGGGTTGGTGGCTCGGGCATGCGGATCCGAGTGGATCACGAGGGCGTCCGCGATCAGGCGGGCCGCGGAGCGCGCGTCGTCGACGCGGGGCCTGTCCATGTTGATCTCCGATCTTCACTGGCCAGGTGCCAGTGACGCTGTGTCAGAACCGTGCGGGAGCAGCTCCTCCGGCAGCCGCCGAAGCTCCTCGGCCGCCCAGTGCGCCACTCCGTGGTTGGACCGCAGCCGGGCGCCGAATCCCACCGCCCGCCACAGGACGTCCGTCAGTTCGTCCGTCCAGGCCGTCGGCCAGCCCCACTGCGGCTGCGGCCGGACCGCGCACCGGACGGCGGTGCACAGGCACGGGCGGACGGCCCCGGCCGAGGTCTCGGGCGGCACCCGGTTCAGCGTCGCCCCGAGGGCGATGCCGTAGCGGACGACCTCGGCCAGCGGCAGCAGCCGCTCCCGCTCCCGGGGCGGCGCCCCGTCCGCGACGGCGACGAAGGCCGCCGCCGGGGCCGCGCCCGGCCAGCACCGGCCGATCCGGGCCATGTGCTCCGGCCACGAGGCCCGGCGCCAGCCGGCCGACCCGGCGTCCCACAGGGCGACCTGCGCCCGGCCGTCGTGGAGCCGGGGCAGGACGGTCGGCAGCGGGCTCACCTCGTCCCGCGGCCGGCCGTGGTCCGCCGGGTGCTCGGCGGCGCGGGCGTCCGGGCCGGTGACCAGGCTGTGCACCCGGATCAGCAGCTCGATCCGGCGCTCCCACGAGAACCGCGCGACCAGGTCGCCGTCGTCCCCGGCGGCCGGGGCGGCCTCGGCGAAGTCGGCGAAGGCCAGCGCCTGGGCCGAGGGCAGCACGACGGCGAGCGTCGGCACCCGTGCCCGGGGCACCGCGACCGCCCACGCGCACCCCCGGAGCGCGGCCAGCCGCACCACGGCGCCGGTCCACGAGCCGCAGTCGACGGAGAGGGCCAGCGCCGCGTCCGGACGCCGCGCGACGGCCCGGAGGACCTCCTCGGCGAAGGACGGCACCGGTTCGGCGCCGGCCAGGACGACCAGGTGGTGGCTCGACCCGGTGCCCGCCGCAGCCCGCCAGGCCCGCACGGTGGCGGCCGGTCCGCGCGTCGGCGCCCCGTGTTCCGGGTGGACCGCGACCACCGGGCCCAGCTCCCGCAGCCGGGCGGCCAGCACCGTCGCGGCCTCCGGCCGGGACGGGTCGGCCACCACGGCCGCGCTGATGCCGGGCGTCACGGCGCCTGCCGGACCGCGCCCGCCCCGACCGGGACCGGCCGCGCCAGACCGCGGACACAGGCTGCCAGACAGGCGAGCTGACGGCCGGTCGAGTCGTCGAACGGCAGATGGAAGACCACCCGGTCGAGCCGGTGGGCGGCATAGCGCTCCAGGAGCGGTTCCACCAGCCGTGCGCCGACCTCCACCACCGACACCCGGCCGAGGCTGCGGACGCCGATCGGCCGGTTCCGGTCCGCGGTACTGATCGCCAGGCTGAGCTGCATGGTCCTGGGCAGGTCCGCCACCGCCGGCGGAGTGTCCGGGCCGGGCCCGGCCGGCCGGTCGGGCCCGGCGCCGGGCACCATCAGGCCCTCCAGGTAGGGCGCCAGGGCGGAGAGCACCACCGGGTCCCCGCTCGCGAGCAGGATCGGCGGGGCCTGGAAGGTCGGCGGCTTCTCGAAGCGGACCGTGTCCGGCAGCAGCCGGCCCCCGTGCCGGAGCATGTCGTCCAGGGTGCGGACGGTGTCGAGCAGGTTCCGTCGACGGGCTTCGGCGTCCAGCCCGTAGAGGGCGTTGACATTGCTCCGGGAGCCCGCGCCGATGCCCAGGACCAGCCGGTTGCCGGAGAGCTGCTGGAGCATGACGACCGATCTGGCCATGCTCAGCGGGTGCCGGTAGCCGGCGCAGAGAATGGCCGTGCCGAACTCCTCGAACGGCAGGCCGGTGCCCATGGCGTGGGCGAGGTCGGCCACCGGGTCGCCGGCGACGGCACGGTCCGCGCCGTCGTTCTCGGTCAGGGTGACGTCCCTGGTCCACACGCCGGTGAAGCCCAGCTCGGCGACCTCGTGCAGCCGGCCCAGGCCGTGCTGCCAGGGGGCGTCGTAGAGGGGCAGCAGAAGGCCGGTCCTCATGCCGTCCACCGCCCCGGGGCCGGAGCGGTGAGCGGGGCCGGAGCGGTGAGCGGGGCCGGAGCGGTGCCGGGCACCGCCGAGACCCTCAGGTCGGGACCGACCAGGGCGCACTCCCGGAACTCCCAGCGGAGCGCCTCACCGATGGTGTCGGCCCCGATGTCCCCCACGGCGGCGGGACCCGCGCCCAGCAGGGCCGGGGCGATGTACCCGACCAGCTCGTCGACGCACCCGGCGGCCAGCAGCCCCGCGGCGGTCAGTGGCCCGCCCTCGACCAGGACCGAGCCGATCCCGAGGTCGAACAGGGCCGACAGCAGCGCCTCCGGCTCCACCCGGCCGTCCACCGCGTCGACGGTCAGCACCTCGGTGTCGGGCGCGTCCCGGAGGACCGGGGCAGCCGTCGCGCCGGCGACCGCCGGAACCACGACGACGGTGCGCACGCTGCCGTCCAGGACCCGGGCGCCGACAGGGAGGCCGTCCGTCCCCGACGCCACGACCACCCTGGTGGGCGCGGCCCCGTCGACGCCGTGCCGCACCCCGAGCTGCGGATCGTCGGCGCGCACGGTTCCGGCCCCGACCAGGATGGCGTCGTGCCGCGACCGCAGCCGGTGCGCGTCGGTGCGGGCCGCCTCGGAGGTGATCCAGCGGGAGCTGCCGTCGCGGGCCGCGATCCGGCCGTCCAGCGTCGACCCGAACTTCCAACTGACCCACGGCCGCGACCTGGTGGCATTGGTGAGCCAGAAGCGGTTGGCCCAGCCCGCCTCCGCCGTCAGCAGACCGCCGGCGACGTCGACCCCCGCCGCCGCCAGGGTGGCGGCGCCCCCCGCCGCCGCGGGGTTCGGGTCGGCGACGGCGTAGACCACGCGTCCGACACCGGCCGCGCGCAGCGCCTCCGCGCAGGGACCGGTCCGGCCTGTGTGGTTGCAGGGCTCCAGCGTGACCACCGCCGTGCCGCCCCGGGCCCGGCGACCGGCCTGCGCCAGCGCCGCGACCTCGGCATGGGCCTCCCCGGCCCGCAGATGGAGCCCCTCACCGACGACCCGCTGCTCGCGGTCGAGGACCACGCAGCCCACCGTCGGATTGGCGCCGGTGAGCCCGAGCCGGCTCCCGGCCAGTTCGACGGCGCGGCACATGGCGTCGTGCTCAGCCTGGGTGAACACCGGCTACACCCCCGCCGGAGCTCGGAAGAGCACGGAGAGCCGCTGCAGTTCGGCCGCCATGGCCCGGCACCGTTCGCGCAGCTCGGCCGAGGCCGAGGCGGTCAGCGCGCCCTCCGGGACGAAGTCGTCCGGACAACTGGCCGCCTGCGTCGGCACGATCCAGGCGCCGAACGCCCGGGCGACCGTCCGCAGCTGCTCGCAGACGACGGTGCCGGTGCGCGGACCGCTGCCGTTGGCCGCGACCGCGACCGGCTTGTCGGCGAAGGCGTCGCCCGGCAACAGGTCCAGCAATCCCTTCAGCAGCGCCGAGTAGCCGCCGTGGTAGACCGGCGAGACCAGGACCACGGCATCGGCCGCCGCGACCCGCTCCCGCAGCTCCGCCGCGATCCCGGCGGGGGTGCGGCCGGACGGCGCACTCCACTCCCCGGCGTTGAGGATGTCCGACTCGACCCCCACCGACAGCAGTGCGTCCGCGATCGTCCGGGAGAGGGCCGCCGTATAGGAGTTCTCACGCGAACTACCCATGATTATCAGCGCTGTCATGCGATGCCCCCGAGGTGCTGCACGGTCCTCATCCCGCAGCCCCGACGGTGAGTTCGCCGAGTTCCAGGGTGTGCCGCGTGACCCGGGCCTTGGTCTCCAGGTAGAACCGGTTCTGCTCGGTGACGAAAACCCCGGTCGGCACGACGCTGACGACGTCGATTCCGTACTTCGCCAGCTGTGCGGCCTTCTCCGGATTGTTGGTCAGCAGCCGGACCGAGGTGAATCCGAGAAGGGTGAGCATCTCGGCCGCCACCCGGTAGTCCCGGGAGTCCGGATTCAGTTTCAGCTCCTCGTTCGCGGCATAGGTGTCGAATCCGCGGTCCTGCAGCACATAGGCGTCCAGCTTGTTGTAGAGGCCGATTCCCCGCCCCTCCTGGCGCAGGTAGAGCATGCAGCCGCCCTCGGCGTCGATCTGCCGCACCGCCTCCTGGAGCTGGGGGCCGCAGTCGCACCGGGCGGAGCCCAGGACGTCACCGGTCAGGCACTCGGAATGGATCCGCACCAGCGGGACGCGCTCCGGGCTGAGGTTCCGCTCGCCGATGCTCACCGCGATGTGCTCACCCGGGTCGCTGAGCCCGTGGAAGGTGTGCAGCTTGGCGGCGACGCCGGCCCCGGAGTTGAGGTGGATCGGGATGGGCACGGTCGCGCGGATCCGTGCGGAAACGGTCTCGGTGTTCTGCATCGGTACTCGTCCCTTCGTTCTTCGGCCGACTAGTCGCAGGAGTGGGCGGCGGCATCGGGCGCCGCCACCGGAATTGCGGTTCTCCGAAAGAGGCTTCCGACACGGGCCATGGCATGCTCCAAGGAATTGGCGGGCCGTACGACGGCGACCGCCGAAGTCCGGCCCGGTGCGCGAGTCGCATATTCTGCCGACGCCACAACTGTCCCCCGGTCGCGCGCACCGCCGCCACGGATCGCACTGGCCGGACCCGGCCCGGCCTGATCCGGTCAGCGGGGCGACGGACCTGAGCACCGGTCACGAATACGACGTTTCCTTTAGGGTGGCCGAATGACCCAGCAGAGAGAATCAGACCCGCAGACGACGCTGCTGCTGCTCCGGCACGGGGAGACCGTGCTGACGCCCGAGCGGCGGTTCTCCGGGAGCGGCGGCACCGACCCCGAACTCTCCGACACGGGAAGGTGGCAGGCGGCGCGCGCCGCCGACTCCTCGCTGCTGGCGGCGGCGTCCGTGGAGGTCGTCGTCTGCTCGCCGCTGCGGCGCTGCCGGCAGACGGCGGCGGCCGCGGCCCGGGTCCTCGGGCTGGACCTCGTGGTCGAGCCCGAGCTGCGCGAGGCCGACTTCGGCGACTGGGAGGGGCTCACCCACGCGGAGGTGAGCGCCCGCTTCCCGTCCGACCTGGCGGCCTGGCAGGCGTCCGCCTCGGTACCGCCCACCGGCAGCAGCGAGAGCACGGCCGACGTGGCCGAACGGGCCGGACGGGCCAGGGACGGCCTGCTGTCCCGGTACCCGGGGCGCCGGGTGCTGGCGGTCACCCATGTCACGCCGATCAAGGCCCTGGTCCAACTGGCGCTCGGCGCACCGGGAGAGGCGATCCACACGATGGACCTGTCCCCCGCCTCGTTCTCCGGCCTGGTGTACCGGGGGGCGACGCCGTCGCTCCGCCTCTACAACGACACGGCGCACCTGCGCTGACCGGTTCCCCGGCGGTCCGGGGCGGCTGGCCGGATCAGGCAGTTCCGGGTCCGGCCAGCCGCCGTTGTGGCGACCCCGGGCGGCCCCGGGCGATGGTTGACCCACCAGCGGAGCCGTTCGCTCGACCGGACTCGGGCACCCGCTCCCGGACCGACGGAGGGAATCATGGCCCACATCGTCTTCGCACACCAAGTCCCGGATGCTGCAGCTGAGTTCATCAGCGTGTTGGACCTGGCGGACGAGGATGTCTCGGTCGTCCTCACCGGCCACGAGTGGCGGTCGATCGCTCTCCCCCACGCCGGCGCGAAGGAACGGCTGCACTTCCTGGCCGAGGCCGCCGCCCGGCCCGCGACCGGGACCTGGCAGCCGGACCGCAGCGGGCCCGACGACAGCCACTGGGCCCACAGCCCCGCCGACTGGCGCCAGGAGCAGGCCCGTTCCGGCCTGGCCGCCGCCGCGGCCGTCGGCGCCGGCCGGATCAGGTACAGCCTCGGCCACGCGGGCCACTCCCAGTTCCTGGTGAGCGAGGCGAGGCCGCTCTCGGTGGAGCAGCTGCGGACCAAGATCGACGTACTGGCCGGCTTCGCCTCCGGGGCGCTGCCCGGGGCCGACGCCAAGCGGCAGTTCCTCTCCCAGGCCGCGCCCTCCTGCGAGAGCTTCCTCGTCCTCACCCGGCAGCAGGCCGAGCACCTCTACTACCTGATGTACAGCCCGGATCCGCTGGTGAAGGTGCCACGGGACCCCTGGGACTTCGACCGCTCCGCCTACGAGCAGGAGCGGCTGTCGGCCACCCGGGACTGGGTCAGGGCGGCCGTCCCCGGCCCGGCGGCGACCCTGGTGGAGGCCGGGGCCTGCGAGGGCTCGCTGACCGAACTGCTCTGTGACGCGGGCTTCCGGGTGACTGCCACCGAGCCGGCCCAGGACTTCCGGGAGCGGCTGGGCTCCAGGGTGGCCGGGCGCGCCGAGGTGACCGCGGCCACCGTCGAGGACCTCGCCGGCCCGGCGCCCGTCCCTGCGGACGCCTACCTCCTGGCCGAGGTGATGTACTACCTCGACGACCTCGCCGTGGTCGAGTCGCTGCCGACCGACCTGCTGCTGGTCACCGCCCCGCGCGAGCTCCTGGAGTCGGTGCTGCGCCCGTACTTCGAGGGCGCCGGGGCCGCCTGCTGGCGGGTCGAGTCCGAGCAGGAACTGCTGGGCGCACGCCTGGACTTCCTCGTGGACGGCCTGATGTACCAGCGCAAGCGCGGAAGCGTCGGCCTGACCTGCCGCCGCCGCTGATCCTCCGCGGCAGCGCCCTTCAGCACTTCAGCCCTTCGCCCCTTCCTCCCGTTCGCTTCCCGTCCCAGGAGCCGCCATGCCCGCCGCCGCCCCCGCACGCCCGGAACTCCGGCACATCAGCTGGGAGTCCACGCCGGAGAACGACATCTCACCGCTGGTGCACCAGCAGCTGAACACCCTGCTGCGCGCGGCGTTCCCCTACACCGTCGACCAGTTCCGGGACGGCCGGAGCTGGGCGGGCGCCCGGCCCGAACGCCGGGTGATCGGCTGGGCGGACGGACGGCCGGTGGCCCACACGGGCCTGCTGCGGCGGTTCCTCCGGGTCGGCGGCCAGGAGCAGCTCGTCGGCGAGGTCGGACTGGTGGCGGTCCACCCCGACCTCCAGGGGATCGGCGCCGGACGGGCCCTGGCCGACCGGACCCGGCAGGCCCTGGCCTCGCTGGAGCTGCCCTTCGGCTATCTGAACTGCATGGACAGTGTGCTCGGCTACTACACCTCGGCGGGCTGGATCGAGGTCTCCGGCGCGGACACCCGGCACTACGAGCCGGACGACGAGCTCACCGCCGTGGTGACCACGGCCCGCCCGCTCATCCTGCCGGTCGCCGCGGACGCCGTTTCCTGGCCCGCCGGCCCGCGCATCGAACGCGACGGCACCGAACTCTGAGAGGGGGCACCGCAGTGAGATCAGCAACCGTGGACGCCCTGTCCACCGGCGTCATCAGCGTCGCCGTCATGGCCCATCCGAGGCGGCTCGCCCAGGCCAGGGCCCTGGCCGCGGCCTTCCCGCAGTGGCCCGGCACGGTGGCGGTCGACCCGTTCCCGGAGGGGCCGCCGACCACGCTGCGGGCCGCCCGTGCCGCCTGGGCCGCCATGCCCCCGGACGCCACCCACCACCTGGTGCTCCAGGACGACGTCCGGCCGTGCCGCGACTTCACCGCCCGGCTGGCGTCGGCCGTGTCCGCCCACCCGGACAGTCCGCTCGCCCTGTACGCCAACTGGAACTCGTGGAACGGCGCAGCCACGCGCGCCGCCGCGCTGGCGGGCGCCTCCTGGGCCGTCGCCGTCACCGGCGAGTGGGTACCGGCCCTGGCGCTGCTGCTCCCCCGCGCGGACGTGCGGGCGCTGCTGGCCGCGGTCCCCGAGGACAGCGCGGAGCTGACCCCGGACGACGTCGTCCTCGAACGCGAACTGGCCGCCCGCGGCCGGCGGGTGCTGATCTCCGTACCGCACCTGGTGGAACACGTCGGCGACGAGAGCCTGATCGGCAACGACAGCTACGGCCCCCGGCACTCGGCCTGCTTCGCCGACGACCTCGCGCCCGGCCGTGGTCCCGGCCCCGGCCCGGAGGCGACCGCGACCGGGCCCGCGCCGTACCGGGCGGACCCGCTGGTCCACGTCCTGCGCGGCCGGGGCCATGCGGTGCTCGCCCACCCGGACGGTCCGCGGCGCCTGTCCAGCCGCGGCTACCTGCGGGAGACCGGTCTGCTGGCGGACGCGGCGGCGGGCTGGGAGCACGCCCGGCGCGCTCCCGGCCTGCCCGGCGAGTCGCGCTGGCTGACCGAGGAACTCTGGTACGCGGCCTACCTGATGGGCGTGCACGCGGCCCCCTCGGTCCCGGCCGGATCCCAGCAGGCCGTGCGGGCCTGCCTGCGCAGCCTGGTGCTCGGCGGCTCCAACAGCCTCGGCCGGGAGTACCGGTGGGCGCTGGAACAGGTCGGCCCGCTGACGGAGCTGGCCGCGTCGGCGGTCGAGGCCGGTCGGACCCGACGGCGCCGGCACGGGCCCCCGGCGGCGATCGGCCGGGACCGGCTGGCCGCACTGCCGCCGGCCTCGGAGATCTGGCAGGGCGTCCCCACCGAGCTGGAGGAATCATGACCCGACGACTCGTCTTCTCCCCGCACGCCGACGACGCCGTGCTCTCCTGCCACGGCGCGCTGGGCCCCGGCACGGACGTCGTCACGGTCTTCGCCGGAGTGCCCGAGGACGCCGGTCTGCTGACCGACTGGGACCGGCGGCTCGGCGTCGGGAGCTCCCGGGAACTGGCGCTGGAGCGCCTCGACGAGGATGTCCGCTCCTTCGCCGGAACCGGGGTCGCGCTGGAGCAGTGGCCCTTCCTGGACGGCCAGTACCGCCCCGGAGTCGTGCCGCAGGAGCTGCTGCCGGCGATGCGGACCAGGATCCGCGCGGCCGCCGAGGTCTGGCTGCCGGCCGGGCTGCTGGTCCACCCCGACCACGTCCTGGTCCGCGACACCGGCCTCGCCGCGTGCGCGGAACTCGCCCGGGAGGGGGTGCGGCCGGGGCTGGTGCTCTACGCCGAATACCCCTACCAGCTCTTCCAGATGGGCAACGCCCGGCGCGCGGCCGGCACCCATGCGAGCTACGACTGGACCAACGCGGACCCGAGCGCCCTCACCGCCTGGTCCGAGGAGGTCTTCCCCCGGGCGGCCGCCCCGCAGCACGCACCGGTGGGGAGCCGACTGGGAGCGGAGGCGGTCGCCGCCAAGGAGGCGTCCGTCCGGGCGCACGCCACCCAGGTCGACGAGCTCGACCGGCAGGTGCACGGCCGGTTGCTGAAGCCGGACAACATCGGCCTGGAGTACTGGTGGCCGCTGCGGAGCGCCGAGGCGGCCGTCGCCGACCTGGACCAGGAGAGTCTGTGATGGCACCCGGGCCCGAGCTCTCCGGGGCCGCCCGCTGGCGGCTGCGGCTGGGCGTACCGGACCTGGCCGGGCACGGCCGCATCGTCTCGGCAACCCTGCTGGACTCCTTCGGCGTCGGGATGTTCGTCCCGCTCTCGTTCCTGTTCTTCGTGCTGACCACGCGTCTCGGCGTGGCCGAGATCGGCCTGGGCAGCAGTGTCGCCACGCTGCTGTCGCTCCCGGTCGCGCCGGTGGCCGGCAGCATCGTCGACCGCTGGGGTCCGCGGACCTCGCTGATCGCCAACAACCTGCTCGCCGCTGCGGGCTTCCTCTGCTACCTGCTGGTGGACTCGCTGCCCACGCTGGTGGGGAGCATGTTCCTGGTGCTCTGCGCCGAGCGCCTGTACTTCGCCTCCTGGCCGGCCCTGGTCGCCGACATCGCCGAGGGCGCCGAGCTGGACCGCTGGTACGCCTTCACCACCGCCGGGATGAACGCCAGCGTGGGCATCGGCGGAGCCGCCGGCGGACTGCTGCTGGGCAGCGGCTGGTCCGGCGCCGCCGTGTTCATCGTCGCGGTGAACGCAGCCACCAGCGTGGTCGCCGCCGTCCTGCTGCTCGCCCCGGCCTCGGCGAGGACGTCGGGCGGACGTCGGCCGCCCGCCGCCGCCCCGCCGGACGGGACGCCGCCGGATGCGACACCGCCGGACGGGACGCAGGCCGCCCGGCCGGCCGGCTGGCGGACCCTGCTCCGGGACCGCGCGCTGCTGACCCTGATGGGCGCGCAGGCCGCGTTCGCCTTCGCCTGGCTGATACCGACGATCGTGCTGCCGGTCTACCTGGTCGAGGTGGACCACCTGCCGACCTGGCTGCCGTCGACGGCGCTCGCCGTCAACGCCGTGGTCATCGTCTCGACGCAGTCGGTGCTGACCGCACGGCTGGTCGCGTTCTCCCGGACCCGGGTGGTCTCCTGGGCCTCGCTGCTGATGCTCGGGTCCATCGCACTGCTGGGGCTGGGCGCGAGCGGGAGGGGCGCCGGCACCGTGGTCGCGGTCTTCGCGGCCGTGCTGTTCTTCACCGCCGGGCAGATGATGGCCGGCCCGGCCACCACCGCGATCTCCGCGACCGCGGCCCCGACCGAGGCGCGCGGCCGCTACCTGTCGCTCTTCAACCTCACCTGGGCGGTGTCGGCGACCCTCGGCCCGGTGCTGGTCGGCTCGCTGATCCAGCACCACGCCGCCGTC
>FTAK01000352.1_pt1 | contig 13138 bp, 11 predicted proteins | sample 1639071 | NCBI WGS metagenome assembly FTAK01 (sample SAMEA3914812, study PRJEB12502) | metagenome | biome: forest; material: soil | place: Canada | collected 2011-07-07 | depth 0.1 m
CCGTCCCCCTCGTTCGGAGGCTTGTGCCCGGCCGAGTCCCCCGGGCCTGTCGCTCCGCCCATGTCGTGCAGCGGACGGTCCTGCGGTTTCTGCTTCATGGCGATCCTCCGGCTCGTGCTCCGCCGGCTTCGGGGGTGGCCCGGGCACCCGCCGGTACCCGGTCGCTCGGTCAGATGCTCGCCGACGCACCTGGCGCCTACCCGGCACCCTCCGGTCGAACCTGCCTGGCGGTTCTGCGCCGGTGCGCGATGGCGCGCCGCTCCACCCGGAGCCGGCGCGTCGCGTCGGCCGACCGGGAACGAGGCCCGCAGCGTCCGCCCACGAACGGCTGCCGTGTTTGGGATGGCCGGGACGGGTGAGACGACTGTGCGGGAGCACCCCAGTTCCTCGCCCTCCGGTGGGCCGGACTGTGAACGGAGTTCATGCAGATGAAGGTCTCGGACTACATCCTGGAACGCCTGCGGCAGTGGGACGTTGAGCAGGTGTTCGGCTACCCCGGTGACGGCATCAACGGTTTGCTCGCGGCCTGGGGCCGGGCGGACAACAAACCGCAGTTCGTGCAGGCACGGCACGAGGAGATGGCCGCGTTCGAGGCCGTCGGCCATGCCAAGTTCTCCGGCCGCACGGGCGTGTGCGTCGCCACTTCCGGCCCGGGCGCGATCCATCTGCTGAACGGTCTCTACGACGCCAAGCTCGACCACGTGCCGGTGGTGGCGATCGTGGGGCAGACCGACCGCAGCGCCATGGGCGGCTCCTACCAGCAGGAGGTCGACCTCCTCTCGCTGTACAAGGACGTCGCCTCGGCGTACTGCGAGATGGTCACCGTTCCCGAACAACTGCCCAACGTGCTGGACCGCGCGATGCGGATCGCGGCGACGAGCCGCACCGTCACCGCGGTCATCGTCCCGGCCGACGTCCAGGAGCTCGACTACGAACCGCCGGCGCACGCCTTCAAGATGGTGCCCTCCAGCCTCGGCGTGGGCCAGTACGCGCCGGTGCCCTCCGACCAGGACCTCGCGCGGTGCGCCGAGATCCTCGACGCGGGGGAGAAGGTGGCCGTCCTCGTCGGCCAGGGCGCACGGCACGCCCGCCCCGAGGTCGAGCAGCTGGCCGACATCCTGGGGGCCGGTGTGGCGAAGGCACTCCTGGGCAAGGACGTGCTGCCCGACACCCTCCCGTACGTCACCGGCTCGATCGGCCTGCTGGGCACCCGGCCGTCCTACGAGCTGATGCGTGACTGCGACACCCTGCTGGTGATCGGCTCCAGCTTCCCGTACACCCAGTTCCTGCCCGAGTTCGGCAAGGCCAGGGCGGTGCAGATCGACGTCGACCCGTCGATGGTCGGGCTGCGCTACCCGTTCGAGCTGAACATGGTCGGGGACTCCGCGGAGACCCTCAAGCGGCTGCTGCCGCTGCTGGAACGCAAGGAGAACCGGGCCTGGCGGGAGACCGTCGAGGACAACACCGCCCGGTGGTGGGAGGTGATGGAGCGCCGCGCCGCCGTCCCCGCCGACCCGCTCAACCCCGAGCAGGTGGTCCACGCCCTCGACGCCCTGCTGCCCGAGAACGGCATGATCGCCGCGGACTCCGGGTCCGCCGCGAACTGGTACGCCCGGCATCTGCGGATGCGCGGGACGATGCGTGGCTCGCTGTCGGGCACCCTCGCCACCATGGGCCCCGGCGTCCCGTACATGATCGGGGCGAAGTTCGCCCACCCGGACCGCCCGGCCATCGCGATCGTCGGGGACGGCGCGATGCAGATGAACGGCCTGGCCGAGCTGATCACCGTGGCCAAGTACTACCAGCAGTGGTCCGACCCACGCCTGATCGTCGCCGTCCTCAACAACCAGGACCTCAACCAGGTCACCTGGGAGATGCGCGCGATGCAGGGCGCCCCGCAGTTCGAGCCCTCCCAGCACCTCCCGGACGTCCGCTACGCCGACTTCGCCGTTGGCCTCGGCCTCTACGGCGTCCGGGTGGAGGACCCGCAGGAGGTGGAGCAGGTGTGGCGTCAGGCCCTCGCGTCGGACCGGCCGTACGTCATCGACTTCCGCACCGACCCGGCCGTGCCCCCGATTCCTCCGCACGCCTCGCTCGACCAGATCACCGCCGCCGCCTCGGCTGTCCTCCACGGCGACAGCGACCGCGGGTCCATGGTCAAGCAGGGCATCAAGGCGAAGATCCAGGAGTTCCTGCCGGGAAGCGGCAAAAAGGGGTGAGTGCGATGGGCCTGCCAGGTATGCGCCGGGGTACGACCCGGTCCGCCGCCGGGCTCGTGCCGCGTGCGGTGCACGACGTGCGCCACGGCCGCTTCGAACGGTCCCTGTCGCTGTTGATGTCCGGGGGTGCGCTGGTCACCGCGGCCGAGATCTACCTGGAGCACGACCGGGCGAGCTTCGGCAATCGCGTGATGTGGTGGCCGGTCGTCCTCGGCCCGCTCGCCGCCGGCGCGGGTGTGGCCGGGTTCGCCGACGAGCGTGCCGCGCACACCGTGCTGCCGGTGATGTCGGCAGCGGTCGTGGCCAACGGCCTGCAGGGCACCTACCTGCACGCCCGCGGCATCGCGCGAAAGCCGGGCGGCTGGTCCATGGCGCGCTACAACGTCGAGATGGGCCCGCCCCTGTTCGCGCCCCTGCTGGTGACCATGGTCGGCGGGATGGGCCTGCTCGCCTCCGTCCTGCGCCGGGAGCGGTGACCATGCGCGCACGACGACCGCCCGCCCGCCGGACCGTCCCCTCGGGCGAGGCGGGCCGGCGGTTCCCCGACTTCGACGTGCTCGACCAGACCGAGGCCTGGGATCCGGCGACCAGCGCCACCGTGTGGCAGCGCCTGCAGCTCCAGCCCGACCTGCGCTTCTTCACGCTCGCCGAGGAAGCCTGCGCGAGCGCCCTGTTCGACCTGCTCCTCGCCCAGGACGGCCCGCCGGCGCGCCCGAAGGTGCCGGTCCTCCAGATGGTCGACGCCCGTCTCGCCGAGAACCAGACCGACGGCTGGCGCTACCAGGACATGCCCGAGGACGGCGACGCATGGCGGACCACCCTGCACGCGCTGGACCAGGACGCAGCCGACCGGCACTCCTCGTCCTTCGCGGCGCTCACCCCCGAGCGGCAACGCGTCCTGGTGCAGGCGGTCCAGGACCTCGACGGCAGGAACTGGCACGGTCTGCCCGCGAGCCACGTCTGGAGCCTGTGGACGAGATACGCCTGCACCGCCTTCTACGCCCACCCGTGGGCCTGGAACGAGATCGGCTTCGGCGGGCCGGCCTATCCGCGCGGCTACGCCCGGCTCGGAGTCGGCCTGCGCGAACGCTGGGAGCACCCGGACGCGTCGCCCGACGACCCCGCTGCGACCGAGCCCGCTGCGAGCGACCCCATCCCCGCCGGGGCCGGACATTCCAGGGCGGGACCGTCCGGGGCCGGACCTTCCGACGAGGAGGACGGGACGTGAGCCGCCGCCCGGGCCCGGCCCGGTCCACACTGGCTCTCACCAGCGGCTCGCAGAGGTCCGTCCGGGAACGCAACGCCTCCGCCTGGCTGCTGCCCGACGACGGCAGCCGCTTCGACCACGGGCTCATCGAGAACATGCGCCGCTTCGACGACTCGGACGAGGTGGACCTGGTCATCGTCGGCTGCGGCGCCGGCGGCGCCACCCTCGCCCAGCGGATGGCGCACGCCGGCTGGTCGGTGGTGTGCCTCGAAGCCGGCCCGTTCTGGGATCCCGACACCGAGTGGGTCAGCGACGAGGCCGGCTCCCACCACCTCTACTGGACGGAGCCGCGGGTCATCTCCGGCCAGGACCCTGTGCCGATGGGATCCAACAACTCCGGTCGGGGAGTGGGTGGTTCGACTGTGCACTTCGCCGGATTCGTACCCCGCCTCCATCCCTCGGACTTCTCCACGCACACCGACGACGGTGTCGGCGCCGACTGGCCGATCCGCTACGAGGACCTCCGTCCCTCCTACGAGCGGATCGAGCAGGAACTCCCCGTCGCCGGGCAGTACTGGCCCTGGGGAGACCCGCACGCCTACCCCCACGCCCCGCACCCGGTGAGCGGCAACGGGGAGATCTTCCTGCGCGGCGCGGCCGCCGCGGGGATCGAGGCGAGGGTGGGCCCGGTGGCCATCACCAACGGCCGGTTCGGCAACCGGCCGCACTGCGTCTACCGCGGCTTCTGCCTCCAGGGCTGCAAGGTCAACGCCAAGGCGTCCACCCTCATCACGCACGTCCCCGACGCCCTCGCGCACGGCGCCGAGATCCGTACCGACGCCATGGCCACCGCCGTCGAGACCGACGCCGCCGGCAGTTACGCCACCGGGGTCCGCTACCTGCGCCAAGGGCGCGAACACCTTCAGCGGGCCCGGACGGTGGCCGTCGCGGGCTACGCGATCGAAACCCCGAGACTCCTGCTGAACTCCGCGAACCGGCGCTTCCCCGACGGGTTGTGCAACGACCACGACCTGGTGGGCCGGTACGTCCTGGTGCAGGGCGCACCGCAGACCGCGGGCCGGTTCGCCGAGGAGATCCGGGCCTACAAGGCCCCACCGCCCGAGGTCTCCTCCGAGGCCTTCTACGAGACCGACCCTGCCAGGCCGTACAAGCGCGGCTTCTCCGTCCAGACCGTCTCCCCGCTGCCGATCACCTGGGCCGAACACGTCGCCGCCCAGGGACACTGGGGGCACGACCTGCGCCGCTACATGCAGGACTACATCCACTGGGCCACCCTCGGAGCCCTGTGCGAGCTTCTTCCGCAGGCGGACAACCGCGTCACCCTCGCCACCGAGAAGGACCGCCACGGCCTGCCGGTCGCCGACTTCTCCTACACCCGGTGCGACAACGACCGGGCCCTGGTCCGAGCCGCTCGCTCGGTCATGGAGGACATCCTCCGGGCGGCCGGCGCCACCGAGGTCATCACCATCGAACGCTACGCCCACCTCGTCGGCGGCTGCCGGATGGCGCGGGACGCCGAGCACGGTGTCGTCGACGCGGACCTGCGGAGCTTCGCCGTCCCCAATCTCCTGATCACCGACGGCAGCGTGCTGCCCACCCAGGGCTCCGCCAACCCGGCTCTGACCATCATGGCCCTCGTCGACCGCGCCGCCGGGCGCCTGGCCGGCGGAGCCCGGTCGGGGCTGCGCACGCCCGCCGCACCCGCCAGGAGGAGTTCGCGATGACCGGCACCGACGGGCCCACGCTGGAGCGGATCGACGTCCAGGTGCTGACCGTGCCCACCGACGAGCCGGAGGGCGACGGCACCCTCGCCTGGGACTCCACCACCATGGTTCTCGTGAGCACCCGGGCCGCCGGCACGACCGGGACGGGCTGGACGTACGGCGCTCCCGCCACGGCCCAGGCCGTCGAGGACCAACTGGCCGGCGTGGTCATCGGCCGCCCGGTGTTCGACATCCCCGCCCTCAACGAGGCGATGACCCGAACGGTGCGCAACGCCGGCCGCCCGGGCCTGGTCGCCGGGGCCGTCTCCGCCGTGGACATCGCCCTGTGGGACCTGAAGGCGCGGCTGCTCGGCCTGCCGCTCGTCCGCCTGCTCGGCGCCGCCCGTACGGAGGTGCCGGTGTACGGCAGCGGCGGCTTCACCACCTACGACCGCGGGCAGCTGCACCGCCAGCTGCGGCACTGGTCGCAGGAGCAGGCCATTCCCCGCCTGAAGATCAAGATCGGCGAGTCCTGGGGCACCCGGGAGCAGCGCGACCTCCGCCGCGCCGAGCAGGCCCGCGAAGTGATCGGGGACGCGGCCGAGCTCTACGTGGACGCCAACGGCGCCTACACCCGCAAGCAGGCCGTCCGCGTCGGCCGCACCCTCGCGGGACTGGGGGTGAGCTGGTTCGAGGAACCGGTCTCCTCGGACGACCTGCCGGGCCTGGCCCTGGTCCGCGACTCGGTCACGGCGGACGTCGCCGCGGGGGAGTACGGCTACGACCTGTCCTACTTCGCCCGCATGATCCCCGCGGTGGACTGCCTGCAGGCCGACGCCACCCGCTGCGGCGGCCTCACCGTGTGGCTGCGGACCGCCGCCCTCGCCGAGGCCCACGGCCTCCAGCTCTCCGGCCACTGCGCCCCGCACGTGCACGCACACGCCGCCGCGGCGATCTCCAACCTCCGCCACCTGGAATGGTTCCACGACCACGTCCGGATCGAGAACCTGCTGTTCGAGGGCGTCCTCGATCCCCAGGGCGGGGTGCTCCGGCCCGGAACGGACGGCGCCCCCGGCCACGGCCTCACCCTGCGAACGGACCGGGCCGAGCAGTACCGCACCGGCTGAGAACCGACCCGCCACCCCGTCGAAGGAGTGCCCGCCCGTGACCGAGGACCGCCCGCCGCCCCACCCGCTGCGCGACTACGCCCTGCTGGCCGACGGCGAACGCGGCGCCCTGGTGGGCCCCAGCGGCGACCTGGTCTGGATGTGCGCACCGCGCTGGGACAGCGACGCCGTCTTCTCCACGCTGATCGGCGGGCCCGGCTGGTACAGCGTCACCCCCGCCGCACCGTTCGTCGAGGGCGGCTACTACGAGAGCGGAACCCTCGTCTGGCGCAGCCGCTGGGTGACCACCACCGGCATCGTCGAATGCCGTGAGGCGCTCGCCCACCCCGGTGACCCGCACCGGGCCGTCGTGCTGCGACGGATCCTCGCAGTCGACGGGCCGGCCACCGTGGACGTCACCCTGCAACCCGCAGCCGGCTTCGGCGAGCAGCCCGCCCGCGGCCTGCACCGCGACGAGTCCGGGCACTGGACGGGCCGGGCCGGCGACCTCCACCTGCGGTGGACCGGCGCGCCGACCGCCGAGATCCGCGACGACGGCCGCCACCCCACCCTACGGACCCGGCTGAGCCTGGAGCCCGGCACCTCGCACGACCTCGTGCTGGAAGTCTCGGACCGGCCGCTCACCCGGTGCGAGAACGCCGACCGGCTGTGGCGATCGACCGGATCCGCCTGGGCGCGGCAGATCCCCGACCTGCCCCACGCGCTCGGCTCCCGCGACGCCCGGCACGCCTACACCGTCCTGCGAGGCCTGACCGGGCCCGACGGCGGCACGGTCGCCGCAGCCACCACCAGCCTGCCCGAACGCGCCGAGCAGGGCCGCAACTACGACTACCGGTACGTCTGGATCCGGGACCAGAGCTACATCGGCCAGGCCGTTGCCGCCGCCGGACCCCACCCGCTGCTCGACGACTCCGTCCGCTTCGTCACCGCCCGCCTGCATGAGCACGGCCCCGGCCTCGCCCCCGCGTACACCACCACCGGCGCCGCCGTCCCCGACCGGCGCACCCTGGACCTGCCCGGCTATCCCGGCGGCTTCGACGTCGCCGGCAACCACGTCAACAAGCAGTTCCAACTCGACGCCCTCGGCGAAAGCCTGCTGCTTCTCGCGGCCGCCGCCCGCCACGGCCGCCTGGACACCGACGGTGAACAGGCCGCCCGGATCGCCGCCGACGCCGTCGCCCACCGCCACGGCGAACCCGACGCGGGTATCTGGGAACTCCACGACGACCACTGGACCCACAGCCGCCTCACCGCCGCGGCCGGCCTGCGCGCGGCCGCCACCGCCGGGGCCGCCGACCGCGGCACGGCGGCCCGCTGGGAGGCACTCGCCGACCGGATCACCGCCCGGACCGCCGCCACCTCCGCCCATCCCACCGGACGCTGGCAGCGCACCCCCACCGACCCGGGTGTCGACGCCGCCCTGCTGCTCCCGGCGATCCGTGGGGCCGTCTCCGCGGACGACCCGCGCACCCTGGCGACGCTCGACGCGGTGCGCGCCGACCTCTGCAGGGACCACTACGTCTACCGGTTCCGCCACGACGAGCGCCCGTTGGAGGACGTCGAGGGGGCCTTCCTGCTCTGCGGCTTCGTCATGGCACTCGCCGAGCACCAGCAGGGCCGCGCCGTGGAGGCGGCCCGGTGGTTCGAACGCAACCGCGCCGCCTGCGGACCGCCGGGCCTGTACGCGGAGGAGTTCGACATCGCCCAGCGCCAGCTGCGTGGCAACCTCCCCCAGGCGTTCGTCCACGGGCTGATGCTGGAGGCCGCCGTGCGGCTGCACGGGCCGGCCCGGTTCTGAGCCGTCTGCCCGGAGGCCGGGCAGGGCCGTCCCCCGGTGCGGTGTCGGCCGGCGGCGCGGTCGGAACCCGACCGCGCCCGGCGCGTTTGCGCGCTGCCCCGCCGGACACACGACGACCATGGACGCATTCAACAGGAGCGACCGGGTCGTGGTGGTGACCGGTGCCAGTGCCGGCATCGGGCGGGCGTGTGTCAAGGCGTTCGCCGAGCACGGCGACCGGCTCGCGCTGATCGCCCGGGGCCGCGCCGGCCTCGAGGCGGCGGCCGCCGACGCCCGGGACGCCGGCGCGACGGCGATCACGATCGAGACCGATGTGAGCGACCCCGAGGCCGTCGAAGCCGCCGCCGACCAGGTCGAGGCGGAACTCGGCCCGATCGACATATGGGTGAACGACGCGTTCACGTCCGTCTTCGCACCGTTCACCGAGATCACGGCCGAGGAGTTCCGCCGGGTCACCGAGGTCAGCTACCTCGGCTACGTCCACGCCACCCGGAGCGCCCTGCGGCGCATGCTGCCGCGCGACCACGGCACGCTGGTGCACGTCGGCTCCGCGATCGCGTACCGGGGGATCCCGCTGCAGAGCGCCTACAGCGGCGCCAAGCACGCCCTGCAGGGGTGGCACGAGGCGCTGCGCTGCGAACTGCTCGCCTCCGGCACCGCCGTGCGGACCACGATGGTGCAGATGCCGGCGGTGAACACCCCACAGTTCGACTGGGTCCTGTCGCGGCTGCCGAACCGCGCCCGGCCCGTCCCGCCGGTCTACCAGCCCGAGGTCGCCGCCCGCGCCGTGCTGTACGCGGCGGACCACCCGGGCCGGCGCGAGTACTGGGTGGGCGGCAGTACGGCGGCCACCCTGATGGCCAATGCGGTCGTGCCGGGTCTGCTGGACCGCTACCTGGCCCGGACCGGCTTCGGCTCCCAGCAGACCGACCGGCGCCGCCGGAGCACCGATCCCGCCAACCTGTGGAAACCCGTCGACGACCGGGAGGACCACGGCGCCCGCGGCCGCTTCACCGACACCTCCCACGACCGGAGCCTTCAGCTCTGGGCCACCGCCCACCGGGCCGCCCTCGTCGCCGTGGCGGCCGCGGCCCTCGCCCTGGGCGCCGGCGGCTACGCCAGGCGGGCGCGGTGACCGGCGGGGGAGGGGCGCCGACGCGAAAATCGTGGCGTCGCCCGACACGGGTGACCCGGCAGCGGGATGGGAAGCCCCCGACGGGGCAGACGTTCGTCGAACCGACCGACACGTAGGAGGCCAGCGATGCCACGTGGATCGAGTCCCAAGCGGGAACGCCAGTACGAGCACATCAAGGAGAGCGCCGAAGAGCGCGGTGAGAGCCCCGAGCGTGCCAAGGAGATCGCGGCCCGCACCGTCAACAAGGAGAGGGCACGGCACGGCGAGTCGAAGACCGCCAGCCGATCCTCCGTCCACGACATCTCCTCCGGCCGCCGCGGTGGTCTGCGCTCCCACTCCGGCTCCGAGGGGCCGACCTTCGACCAGCTCTACAACGAGGCCAAGCAGCGCAACGTCAAAGGCCGTTCGAAGATGAACAAGAAGCAGCTCGCCGAGGCCCTCGGGCACTGACCCCCCCCGCTGGTCCCGGCAGGCGGACCGTCCCCGCCTGCCGGGACCAGCGGGAGCGCGGGCCGCCCGCCGATGGCCGATGGTAGGGAGGACGGCATGACCCTCTCACACCCCGCCGACCGCAGTGACGGCGAGCGTGGCCGCTTCGAGCGGCTGGCCGAGGCCGCTTCCAACCTCACCAGCTCGCCGGCGTTCTCCGCGGGCTGCGTCCTGCTGGTGGCCGCCTTCTTCGCGGTCCATGCGGCGGGACTCTCGGCGGAGTGGCAGATCCTCGTGGGTGACACCATGACCGCCATCACCCTGCTCCTGCTGGCGCTGCTCAAGAACGCCGAGCGCCGCGCCGAGCACGCCGTCCAGCGCAAGCTCGACGCCATCGCCGCCGCCCTCCTCGAACGGCAGGAAGGCCACGAGGGCGAGGCCCACAAGGAGCTGCGGAAGGCGATCCGGATGGAGGAGCGGCTCTGAGACACCTGATGTCGTCCCGGACCCTGTCACGGCGAGCGACCGCCTCCGACGGGATCGGGCTCGAGAAGCGGTTCGGCTTCAGCGACCTCGCCCACGAGCTGATGGCCCCTGGGCGATGGCGCGGTGGCACGGATCACGGCCTGCGGGGGAGGCGGTGGAGGCACAGCTCGGTGAGGCGGCCCTCGTCCAGGCGGGCCGTGAGGTAGGTGGCGAAGGGCTGACGGCGGCGGTCGGTCGGCGACCCGGGGTTGAGCAGCCTCAGACCGCCGGGAGCGGCGCTGTCCCACGGGAGGTGGCTGTGTCCGAAGACCAGGACGTCGACGTCGGGGAACCGCGCCTCGCACCGCCGCTCACGGCCCTGGGCGGGGCCGGTTTCGTGTACGACGGCGAAACGGACCCCCTCCAGCTCGGCGCGTGCGATCACGGGCAGGCGTTCCCGCAGCGCCGGGCCGTCGTTGTTGCCCTGGACGGCGACCAGGCGGCGGGACCTGGCCTCGAACAGGTCGAGAGTGTCGGGGTCGACCCAGTCCCCGGCGTGGAACACGACATCGGCCTCGTCGAGGGCCTGGAGAAGCACCGCGGGCAGGGATCGTGCGCGGGTCGGGACGTGGGTGTCCGAGGTCAGCAGAAGGCGCACGGGATCTCCCAGGACTCGGGTAGGACCGATTCTCCCGTGAGCGGGCGGTCCGGACCGATCGGCGCGCCCGCCCTGCGGTGGTCAGAACGCCCGCGGCCGACGCGCGCGGATCATCCTCCGAGGTCGTCCTGCTCGGCGATCATGCGGTCGAGTTCCCGCTTCCGGGCGCGGGCCCGGGCGCGTTCCTTGCCGTCCGCGTCGATGATGTCGAGGAAGATCTGGTCGAAGGCGGGGCACTCCTCGCGCAGCTGGCTCTTGATCCGTACGCACACCTCTTCCACCTCTTCGCTGTCCAGGCCCTCCCGCAGGTCCACCCGGGCCGCCAGCAGGGCCGAGTCGGCGCCGAGCCGCATGGTCAGTACGGTCGCCACCGTGTCGATCTCGTCCTGCGCCGACAGCAGCGCGTGGGCCTGCCGCTGGAGGCGCGGGTCCACCGCCTGCCCGACCAGCGCGCTCTCGGCCTCGCGGCCCAGCCGGAACGCCACCGCGATCAGCAGCGCGCCGATCGCCGTCGCCGCACCCGCCTCCCACAGCGCGGAGCCCGTGAACTGGTGGCCCGCGACGCCGCCGGCCGCGAGCAGTACGCCGAGCACGGCGGTGGAGTCCTCGCCGAGTACCGTCCGCAGGGTGGGGTCCTCGCAGTGCCTGATCTCCCGAGCGAGCGGGCGGTGATGGGCACGGGCCTGGCGGCGCAGCTGGAAGAGCGCCCGCAGGAGCGAGGAGCCCTCCGCGGCCAGTGCGACGCCCAGGACGATGTAGACCACCAGGAAGTCCACCTCCTCGGAGGACGGCGCCAGCCAGGTGTGCAGGCCCTGGTAGAAGGAGAAGCAGCCGCCGGTCACGAAGATGCCGACCGCGGCCAGCAGTGACCAGAAGTACCGTTCCTTGCCGTAGCCGAAGGGATGGCGTGCGTCCGGGCGCCTTCGGCTGCGGCTCAGCGAGGCGAGCAGGAAGATTTCGTTGATGCTGTCGGCGACCGAGTGCGCGGCCTCGGCGAGCAGCGCGGGGGAGCCCGTCACCACCCCCGCCACGGACTTGGCCACGGCGATCACGACATTGGCCAGCAGCGCCACCAGCACGGTGCCGCGGGTCTCGCGGTCCGCCCGGTCGCGCCTGCTCCGCGGCGGGGTGCGGACGGCGTTGTTCTGCGAACTCATGTGTTCGTCTCGTCGAGTGCGGGCCGGGGGCTCAGAGCCGGTTTGCTGTCACCCAGCCGTCTGCCCGGTCGCCGGGCGGTTATTCGTGGACGGCGGCGATCGGCGCCTCGACGAGCCGCCGGACCCCAGGTCGGTCCGGGTGTAGAGGCGTATCCGTCGCGGCGTCCGTCCGGCGACCCGGGCGCGTCGTCCATGGCGTGGCAGGGTGTGTCGGGGGCGCCGCCCGGCGGGCGGTTCTCAGCCGGCCGTCGTGCGGACCTTGTCCACCTGGCGGATGGCGGGGCGCTGGGGGAGAAGACGGCGACCACGCTTCCCTGCCGGACGACGGTCAGCTCCTGCGTCTGCCCGTCGGAAGGGTACGGCAGCGGTCGCCCCCTGCGTCCGCGGTGGCCGGGCGCGGCGGCGCGGCCTGCGGCGGTTCGGACGAAGCGCCGATCCCGCCGGCGGCGAGGACGAGACCCGGTCACACCTGGATCGTCTGGATGTCGGCCGTGGAACTCGTGAACCCGTTGGTCGTGATGATCCTCAGCTGGACCTGCTGGCCCGGGCGGAACTGACTTCGGTCGATCTGGATCAGAGGCTCCGTCAGGCCCACCCCGATCGTCTGCCACGAGTCACCGCCGTCGGTGCTGACCTGCGCGGCGAAGGTCTGGCCGGCCCTCGGTCCGTCGTCGAAGTCCAGCGCCAGCCCGAACGTCCCGCTCTCGGTGCTCGCGTGGCGGGCGGCGCGCAGGGCCGGCGGTGCGCCTCCGGGACGGAAGGTGTCCACGACCTGCCCGGCGACGACCAGCTCGATCGCCTCCGGGCCGGGCCCGGCCGGGACGACGGCGTCGACCAGGCCGGTGCGGTCGTCGTTCGGGCCGAGTTCGGAGGGCGGCCTGACCGTGACCGGGAGCTCGCGCGCCGTGCCGTCCGTCTGCCGGATCCGCAGGACCACCGGGGTCCCGCCGTCCGGGCCGGCGCTCTCGCCGTCCGGAGCGGCGCCGGCGGGCCGGGCGGGCGGCGCGGCCAGTGACGTCACCGGGTTGACGAAGCGGATGCTGCCGCTGCGCCGGGTGAGGTTCACCGTGCCGACGAGACTGATGAGTTGCTCACCATCCGGCCCCGCTGCGCCCGTTCGGAAGGCGCGCCCCTCCGTCTCCGGAGCCGCTCGGGCGACCGACAGGTGTGGGAACCGTTCGTCGGGGCGGCCGCCGACAGGCTCGGGGGGCCCGGCGAC
>FTAK01000354.1_pt1 | contig 12928 bp, 9 predicted proteins | sample 1639071 | NCBI WGS metagenome assembly FTAK01 (sample SAMEA3914812, study PRJEB12502) | metagenome | biome: forest; material: soil | place: Canada | collected 2011-07-07 | depth 0.1 m
CGACGGTGCGAGCAACACCCACCCGCTGACCGAGATCGACGTGGCCGGCCACGAGATGAGCCACGGCGTCACCGCCGCCACCGCCAACCTGAACTACTCGGGTGAGTCCGGCGGCCTGAACGAGGCCACCTCCGACATCTTCGGCAGCATGGTGGAGTTCTCCGCCAACCTGCCCACCGACAACCCCGACTACCTCATCGGGGAGCTGATCGACCTCAACGGCAACGGCACCCCGCTGCGCTACATGGACAAGCCCTCCAAGGACGGCGGCTCGGCCGACTCCTGGTACTCCGGCGTCGGCAACCTCGACGTCCACTACTCCTCGGGCGTCGCCAACCACTTCTTCTACCTGCTGTCCGAGGGCAGCGGCGCGAAGGTGATCAACGGGGTCAGCTACAACAGCCCGACGGTCAACGGCATCACCGTGGCCGGCATCGGCCGGGACAAGGCCGCGCAGGTCTGGTACAAGGCGCTCACCGCCTACATGACCTCCACCACCAACTACGCCGCCGCCCGCACCGCGACGCTCAACGCGGCCACCGCCCTGTACGGCGCCGGCAGCACCGAGTACAACCAGGTCGCCACCGCCTGGGCCGCCGTGAACGTCGGCGGGCTGCCGAGCGGCAGCGTCACCGTCACCAACCCGGGCAACCAGAGCACCGCGCTCAACGGCACCGCCAACCTGCAGATCCAGGCCGCGGGCGGCACCGGCGCGCTGACCTTCACCGCGACCGGCCTGCCGACCGGGCTGTCGATCAGCTCCACCGGCAAGATCACCGGCACCGCCACGGCGGCCGGCACCTACAACGTGACGGTGACCGCCAAGGACACCGTCAACGTCACCGGCAGCACGTCCTTCACCTGGACGGTCAGCACCGGCGGCGGCACCTGCACCCCGGCCCAGCTGCTCGGCAACGCCGGCTTCGAGACCGGCACCGCCGCGCCGTGGACGGCCTCCAGCGGCGTCGTCGACAGCAGCACCAGCGAGGCGGCCCACGCCGGCTCCTGGAAGGCCTGGCTGAACGGCTACGGCTCCACCCACACCGACACGCTGTCGCAGACGGTCACCATCCCGGCCGGCTGCAAGGCCACGCTCAGCTTCTACCTGCACGTCGACACGGCCGAGAGCGGCAGCACTGTCTACGACAAGCTCGCGGTGACCGTCAACGGGACGGCGCTGAAGACCTACTCGAACGTGGACGCCGCCAGCGGCTACCAGCTGCGCACCTTCGACCTCTCGGCCTACGCGGGCCAGAGCGTCACGGTGAAGTTCACCGGCACCGAGGACGCCTCGCTGCAGACCAGCTTCGTGATCGACGACACGTCCGTCGCGACCAGCTGACATCCGGCAGTTGACCGACGGCGGGGCCCGGCAGCACATGCTGCCGGGCCCCGCCCGTCGTGCCCCGGGCCCCTGCTGCGGCCGTGTTCGCGGCCGCCGCTCCGGCCACTTCCGGGCGAGCCCGCCGGTGAGGGAGCGGTAACCCGGACGCAACACGAAACATGGCGGAAACACCCGTGTCGGCAACCAGAAATTTGGCCGGGCAACACTCTCCCATCCGACTCGCGTGCTCTCCCCGGCGCGCGGGCCGCCGTTCGGGAAGGCTCGATCCGCATGCTCCTGGCTGACACCACCACCGGTCTCGACACCGGCGACACCGCCTGGCTGCTCGCCAGCACCGCTCTCGTCCTACTGATGACCCCCGGCCTGGCGCTGTTCTACGGCGGCATGGTGCGGACGAAGAGCGTGCTCAACATGATCATGATGAGCTTCGTCTCGATCGCCGTCGTCACCGTCGTCTGGCTGCTGGCCGGCTACTCGCTGGCGTTCGGCCGCGACGCCGGCGGCTGGGGCCTGATCGGCGGCCTCGACCACCTCGGAATGGCCGGAATCACCCCCTCCTCGCTCACCGGGCACGTACCGACCGTGCTCTTCGCGACCTTCCAGCTGACCTTCGCGATCATCACCGCCGCGCTTATCAGCGGGGCCATCGCCGACCGCGCCAAGTTCGGCTCCTGGGTGGCGTTCACCGCCGTCTGGACGCTGCTGGTGTACGTCCCCGTCGCGCACTGGGTGTTCGCCCCCGACGGCTGGATCCTGCACCGGCTCGGCGCGCTCGACTTCGCCGGCGGCACCGTGGTCGAGGTCAACTGCGGCGCGAGCGGCCTCGCGCTCGCCCTGCTGCTCGGGCCGCGCCTGGGCTTCAGGAAGGAGGCCATGCGCCCGCACAACCTGCCACTGGTGCTGCTCGGCGCGGGCCTGCTCTGGTTCGGCTGGTTCGGCTTCAACGCGGGCTCCGCGCTCGGCGCCAACGGCCTGGCCGCCTCCGCGCTGCTCAACACCCAGGCGGCCGGCTGCACCGGCCTGCTCGGCTGGCTGCTGGTGGAGAAGCGCCGGGACGGCCACGCGACGACGCTGGGCGCCGCCTCCGGCGCGGTGGCCGGCCTGGTCGCCATCACGCCCTCCTGCGGCAGCGTCGACCTGCTCGGCGCGCTGGCGATCGGCCTGACGGCGGGCGTGGTCTGCTCGTACGCCGTGAGCTGGAAGTTCCGCTTCGGCTACGACGACTCGCTCGACGTGGTCGGCGTGCACTTCGTCGCGGGCGTCATCGGCACCACGCTGATCGGCCTGTTCGCCACCGCCACGATGACCGGCGGCCCGGCCGGGCTGCTGCACGGCGGCGGGCTCGCACAGACCGGCAAGCAGCTGGTCGCGGTCGCCGTGGTCGCCGTGTACGCCTTCGCGATGACGTACGGCATCGGGCGGGCCATCGACCGGGTGATGGGCTTCCGCGCCCCGGAGGAGCACGAACTGACCGGCCTCGACCTCGCCGTGCACGCCGAGAACGCGTACGATCACGGCGTCCTGGGCCATGGAACGGCGGCCCACGCCAACGTGCTCACGCACTCGTCCGACAGGGCCTGAACCGTATGAAGCTGATCACCGCGATCGTCAAGCCCTTCAAGCTCGACGATGTCAAGAACGCGTTGCAGGCCATCGGAGTGCACGGACTCACCGTGACGGAGGCCAGCGGCTACGGGCGCCAGCGCGGCCACACCGAGGTCTACCGCGGTGCGGAGTACCGGATCGACCTCGTCCCCAAGGCCCGGATCGAGGTCGTGGTGGAGGACGAGGACGCCGAGCGGGTGATGGACGCGATCGTGCTCGCCGCCCGGACGGGCAAGATCGGCGACGGCAAGGTCTGGTCGGTGCCGGTCGAGGGCATCGTCCGGGTCCGGACGGGCGAGCGCGGGCCCGACGCGGTCTGACCCGACCGCCCCGGCCCCAGGTCCCGGGCCGGGGGCCGTTCAGGGCTGGAGCAGCAGCTCGTGGTCCTCGGCGAGGAGTACGCGCAGCTGCACGAGGGAGCGGTTGCTGAGGCTCTTCACGGCGGACGGACTGGTGTCGAGCATCCCCGCGACGGACTCGATGCTGTGGTCCTCCAGGTAGCGCAGCACGACGACGGCGCGACCTCGCGCCGGGAGCCGGCGCAGCGCCGCGACCAGGGTCAGGCGCAGTTCGGCGCCGGGCGCGGTGAGGGCGGCGGGGGAGTCGGGGACGTCGGCGACGGCGATCTCGCCGGAGCGCCGCAGCCGCCGGTGCGAGAGGTAGCAGCGCAACAGCACCTTGCGGGCGTAGGCGTCCAGCGAGTGCTCCCCACGGCCGTGTTGGAGCCGGCCCCACACGGCGTACAGCTTGACGAGGGCGGTCTGCACCAGGTCCTGGGCCTGGTGCCAGTCGCCGCACATCAGATACGCGACATGGAAGAGCCGGGCGGCCCGGGTGGCCGCGAACTCCTCGAAGCAGTACGCCTGCGAGTCGTCCGCGCCTTCCCCGCGCACCCCGTTCGTGCCCGCTGCGCCCATGGCTGCCCCGATCCTCCGTGTGCGTCGCGCGGCCGCCCGCCCGGCCCCCCGTGTATCAAGATGCGCCGGCGGCCGGAAATGTCACAGTGCTGGCCTGGGTGGGCGCACGAATCGTTGTCTTCGGGGCTCTTGACGCCGGGTCGGGGCGGTCGTAGGTTCGGCGCTGCAAGTTTCCTGAAAGTTTCAGCAAGCTTTCGCAAGCGGCCCCTGCCCCCCGTCGTCCGTACTCCCCGCATCCCGGACGGCACCAGGCTGCCACCTCAGCCCCAGGAGACATCGTGGTCACCAACTCCCCCACCCGTCGGCGCGCACGCGTCGCCGGAGCGCTCACCGCCACGGCGGCGATCGCGCTCTCGGTCGGCACCGCACTGACCATCGCCCCCAGCGCGCAGGCCACCCCGCCCGGCAGCAAGGACGTCACCGCCACCCTCTTCGAGTGGCGCTTCGACTCCGTCGCCAAGGCCTGTACCGACACGCTCGGCCCGAAGGGCTACGGCTTCGTCGAGGTCTCCCCGCCCCAGGAGCACATCCAGGGCTCGCAGTGGTGGACCTCCTACCAGCCGGTCAGCTACAAGATCGCCGGGCGCCTCGGCGACCGGACGTCCTTCCAGAACATGGTCAACACCTGCCACACGGCGGGCGTGAAGGTGATCGCCGACTCGGTGATCAACCACATGACGGCCGGCTCCGGCACCGGCACCGGCGGCACGAACTACAGCAAGTACAACTACCCCGGCTACTTCGGGGACCAGGACTTCCACTCCTGCCGCACCGCGATCAGCAACTACAGCGACCGCGGCAACGTCCAGAACTGCGAGCTGGTCAACCTCGCCGACCTCGACACCGGCAGTTCGTACGTCCAGCAGACCATCGCCAACTACCTGAGCGACATGGCCGGCATGGGCGTCGACGGCTTCCGGATCGACGCGGCCAAGCACATGGCCGCCTCCGACCTGTCCGCCATCAAGTCGAAGATGAGCAACCCGAGCGCCTACTGGGTGCAGGAGGTCATCTACGGCGGCGGCGAGGCCGTCCAGCCGTCCGAGTACACCGGCACCGGCGACGTGGACGAGTTCCGCTCCGCGACCTGGCTGAAGAGCGCCTTCAACGGCGGCAGGATCTCCGACCTGTCCAGCTGGGGCAACGGCCTGCTGGGCAGCTCGCAGGCCCGCACCTTCGTCGACAACTGGGACACCGAGCGCAACGGCTCGACCCTCAACTACAAGTACGGCAACGCCTACACGCTGGCCAACGTGTTCATGCTGGCCAACCCGTACGGCTCGCCGAACGTCTACTCCGGCTACGCCTTCGCCGGCAACGACGACGGCCCGCCGAACGGCGGCACCGTCAACGCCTGCTACAGCGACGGCTGGAACTGCACCCACGCGTGGCGCCAGGTCGCCAACATGGTCGGCTTCCGCAACGCGGTCGCCGGCACCGGTATCACCAACTGGTGGTCCAACGGCAACAACGCGATCGGCTTCGGCCGCGGCAGCAAGGGCTACGTCGCCATCAACCGCGAGTCGGGCTCGGTGACGCAGACCTTCCAGACCTCGCTGCCGGCCGGCACCTACTGCGACGTCGAGCACGGTGACCCGACCACCGGCGGCGGCTGCACCGGCGCCACCTACACCGTGGGCGGGGACGGCAAGTTCACCGCCACCGTCGCGGCCGGCGAGGCCGTCGCACTGTACGTCGGCGCCAACGGCACCACGGCCAGCCCGAGCGCCACCCCGTCCGCCACCGCCACCGCCACGGCGACCAGCGGCACCAACAGCGCGACCGTGTTCTACAGCACCAACAAGAACTGGGCCGCCTACGACATCCACTACGCCCCCACCGGCGGCACCTGGACCACCGCGCCCGGCGTCGCCATGGACGCGGCCTGCACCGGCTGGGTGAAGAAGAGCATCGGCCTGGGCAGCGCCACCGGCCTGGCCGCGACCTTCAACAACGGCTCCGGCACCTGGGACAACAACAACAGCGCCAACTACGCGCTGGGCACCGGCAACGTGACCGTCAAGGACGGCGTCGTCGGCAGTGGCGACCCGTGCGCCACCGCCTCGCCCACCGCGACGGCCACCGCCACGCCGACCGCCACCACCAGCCCGACGGCGACCGCCACCGCGGCCACCAGCGGCGCCTCCTTCGCGGTGAACGCCACCACGACCGTCGGCCAGAACATCTACGTGGTGGGCAGCGACGCCACCCTCGGCAGCTGGGCCCCCGCCAACGCGCTGCTGCTCTCCTCGGCCGCGTACCCGGTCTGGAAGCTGGACGTCTCGCTGGCGGCCGGTACCTCCTTCGAGTACAAGTACATCCGCAAGGACGCCGCGGGCACCGTGACCTGGGAGTCCGGTGCCAACCGCACCGCGACCGTCCCGGCCTCCGGCAAGGTGACGCTGAGCGACACCTGGCGTCCGTGACACCCTGAGGGCCGGACCCGAGCGTCCGACCCGAGCGTCCGACTGCCAACGGCCGCCCCGCCTCCCGGTTCACCGGTGAGGCGGGGCGGCCGTTTTCGGCGCGTTCGGCGCGTTCGGCGCGTTCGGTGCGTTCGGTGCGCGCGCTCGGCGGCCAGGTCCGTGCATGACGCCGGACGGCGACGGGCAGCCGCCGTCGGGCGGTCCGGTCAGCCCCGGCCGATGTACGGCATCGCGGTCGCCATCACCGTCGCGAACTGGACGTTGGCCTCCAGCGGCAACTCGGCCATGTGCCGGACGGTGCGGGCCACATCGGCCACGTCCATGGTCGGCTCGGGCGCCGTCCGGCCGTCCGCCTGCCGTACGCCGGTGCTCATCGCGGAGGTCATGTCGGTCGCCGCGTTGCCGATGTCGATCTGGCCGCAGGCGATCCGGTACGGCCGCCCGTCCAGGGACAGTGACTTGGTGAGGCCGGTGACGGCGTGCTTGGTCGCGGTGTACGCGACGGAGTGCGGGCGCGGGACGTGGGCGGAGATCGAACCGTTGTTGATGATGCGGCCGCCCTGCGGATACTGACGCCTCATCAGGCGGAACGCGCCCTGTGCGCAGAGGAAGGCGCCGGTGAGGTTGAGGTCCACCACCGCCCGCCACTCGGCGTACCCGAGATCCTCGACCGGGGTGGGCGCGCCGAACGTACCGGCGTTGTTGAAGAGCAGGTCGATCCGGCCGTAGCGCTCGGCGGCCCCGGCGAACAGCGCGTCGACCGAGGCCGGGTCCGTGACGTCGGTGGGGACGGCGGCGGCCGCGTCCTGGCCGCCGAGCCGGGCCGTCTCGCGCAGCGGTTCGGCGCGGCGCCCGGCGAGCACCAGCTGCCACCCGGCCGAGGCGAGCTCCAGGGCCACGGCGCGTCCGACGCCGCTGCCGGCTCCCGTGATGACGGCGATCTGCTGGGGCATGGCGGGCTCCTCGTCGGGGCGGTGCGGGCGGAGTCGTTGCTGGCGGCGGCGTCGGCGGCGGGGTTGCCGGTCCCACGATGATCACCGATCCGGGCCGTGCCGTCACTGGTGGGAGGCGCCGAAGATCGGGGTGGACGGCGGCCTTCCGTATGGCGAGACGTCCTGTCGAGGGGCTTGCCGACCGCTGCCGTGATGACTTAGTTTCTGAAACTAATTCGCCTCCCGGTCCAGAACCGGTCCCGATCCGATCCCGACCCCGCCTTCCGCCCGCACCCCGCTCCCCCCGTCGCCCGCACCCCGCCCGTTACCGTGACCGAAAGGAGGCAGCCATCGTGGACGTCCGGAACGACCAGCCCCAGGGCCTGGTCACAGCAGGTCAGCGTGCCGAACTCATGCGGCAGGGCAACGCCTCCGCCGTCCTGCGGGCGGTGCTCGCCCACGGCCCGGTCTCGCGCGCCGAGATCGCCCGCCACACCGGGCTCTCCGCGCCGAGCGTCACCAAGCTCACCAGCACCCTGGTCGGAGCCGGCCTGCTCGGCGAGCTCCCGCCGATGGAGCCCACCCAGGGCCGTCCCCGGGTCCCGCTGCGGGTCGACCCGGACGGCACCGTCGCCCTCGGCCTGCACATCGGCCTGCTGCGCACCACCTTCGGCCTGGTCGGCCTCGACGGCAGCATCATCGCCGAGCGGGAGCTCGCCCACGGGGAACTGCCCGACCTCACCCCCGCCCGGATCACCCGGCAGGCGGCCGAGGGCGTCCGGGCCTTCCTGGACGAGCGCCTCGGCGGCCGCCGGCTGGCCGGGACGGGCGTCACCGTCGGCGGCTGGGTGGACGACGCGCAGGGCACGGTGGTCGAGCACGGCCCGCTCGGCTGGCGCGGCGTCCCGCTGCTCGACCTGCTCGCCCAGCACCTGCCGGGCCCGCTGCTGCTGGAGCAGACCGTCCGGGCGATCGCCCGCGCCGAGCTCTGGTTCGGCGCCGGCCGGGAGGTGGACGACTTCGTCCTGGTCTTCATCGGCAACGTGTCGGGCGCCGCCATCGTCGTGGACCGCACCGTCCACCGGGGCCCGGGCGCGGCCGCCGGCGCCATCGACCACCTGCCTGCCACCGATGACCCCGCCGTCCGCTGCCCGCAGTGCGGCACCGGCTGTCTCAGCGCGACCGCCTCCGACACCGCCCTGGTCGCCCGGGCCCGCGCCGCCGGGATCATCCCGGCGACGCCCCAGGGGGCCGGCCCCGAGCCGGACAACCTCGGGCTGGAGCGCCTGGTCGCGGCAGCCCGCCCGGCCGGCACCGGCACCGGCGACCCCCGGGCCCAGGAACTGCTGCGCCTGCGCGCCCGTCACGCGGGCCGGGCCATCAGCACCATCGTGGACCTGGTCAATCCCAGCCGGGTGGTGCTGGCCGGCGGCATCCTGATCGCCGACGAGTACCTGGACGAGCTGCGCCGCGAGGTCGCCTGCCGCAGCCATCGCGGCGAGGCCGTCGCCGCGGACATCGTTCCCGCCGTCTTCGGCTCGCGTACCCTCGTCCGCTCCTCGGCCGTGCCGGTCCTGGAGCGGGTCATCACCGAACCGCTCACCGCTCTGGGGCTGCTGTGACCATCACCGTGACCACCGCCACCACCACACCGACCGCGGCCGCCACCACGACGGCCGCCACCGCGGCCGCTGCGACGACCGCCACCACCACGCCCGTCGCCGCCGCCGTCGGCGCGCGCGTCCAGCGGGCCGAACTCCACCACGTCGCGGTCAGTGGCCGCACCGACTGGCTGCTGCTGCGGATCACCGACTCCGACGGCGTGAGCGGCTGGGGCGAGTGCTCCGACGCGGGCCCGCTGACGGCGGTGCTGCGCGAGCTGCGCGAGCTGGCCGCCTGGGGCCAGCAGGCCCCGGACGTGGGCGAGTTCACCCGGCGCACGATAGCCGGTGCGATCGAACAGGCCGAGCTGGACCAAGCCGCCCGGCGGGCCGGCCGCCCCCTGCGGGATGTCCTCGCCGAGGCGGGTGCGAGCCTCGGCGGGGCCGGTGCCCCGGCCGGTGCGGTGCCCGCCGACTCCGTCGAGCTCTACGCCGACCTCAACCGCGCCCCCGGCGGCCGGGCCCCCGCCGAGGTCGCCGCCACCGCGCTGGCCGCCGTCCGGGCTGGCTTCCGTACGGTCAAGCTGGCGCCGTTCGACACCCCCGGCGGCGACCGCCTCGGGTACCTCGGCCTGGCCCGGGTGCAGGCCGTCCGGGAAGCCGTCGGCGACGACGTCACCATCCTGGTGGACTGCCACGAGCGGCTCTCGCTGGAGGACCTGACGCCCCTGCTGGAGCCGTTCGCCGAGCTGGGGATCGGCTGGCTGGAGGACGGCGTGGGCATCGACCGCCCGGCCGACCTCGCCCGGCTGCGCGGCCTGACCGGCCTCACCCTGGCCGGTGGCGGGCTCGCCCACCGCATCGAGCAGGTCGAGGCGGCGGCCGGCCTGCTCGACGTCCTGCTGCCCGACGTCAAGCACGCCGGCGGGCCGCTGGCGGCGCTCGCGCTGGCCCGCGCGACGGATGCCCGGATCTCGCCGCGCAACTCCAGCGGGCCCGTCGCCACCCTGCACAGCGCGCACCTCGCCGCCGCGATCGGCGCCGGGCCGCTGGCGTACGCCTTCGGCGAGGTGCCCTGGCGGGCCGCCGTCACCGGCGGCCGGGAGCAGATCCGCGACGGGCGGCTGATCCTGCCGGCCGGCCCGGGCCTCGGCGGCGAGCCCGACCTGCGGCACCCGGAGGTCGTCAAGGTGTGGAGCGACGTCATCGACCTCCGGCGCACGTCCTGTTGACCTGATGTCGCAGCTCCGGACCCGCCGTCACCCCGAAGAGTGACGCCGCCCCTGCCGTCCGGCGGGGGTGGTGGCACGGTGACCCCGCCGGACGGCGGGGGGCGCCTCGGCCGCTTTGCCGAATCGGGGGGAAAGGTTGGCGCAGCACAGGTCCGTACGCAACCGGTCCGTACGGGCCCGCGTCATAAGATCGCGGGAAGGCGCGCGGCCCCTCCGGGGCGGCGCGCAGTCCGGGGCCCCGCGCCACCCGCCTGTGCCCCGGCCCCGCCACGGCCCCACCCGGGGGCCACCGCCCGGCTCCCCGACGGAGCGGGCGTGACACCGGTCGGAGAGTCCTCACCGTGCAGCCGCAGCCGCAGCCCTCGCCTTTCCGTGCCGTCCTGACCGGTACCGCCGCCCTCGCGCTGGCCGCGACGCTGGCGGCCTGCGGGAGTACCACCGCGAACCAGGGCGACGCGGCGAAGGGCGGCTCGCCGTCCGCGCCCGCGAGCGGCAGCGCGTCGGCGAGCGGCACCCCGACCGCTCCGCCCACCAGCACGGCGCCGCCCAAACCCGCCAAGGTGCTGATGCCGACCGGGCCGGCCGCGGCCTTCGGCAAGGCCCGTGACACCGCCGCCGGCCAGATCATGATGACGACCCTGACCGGCCCGAAGTCGGGTGTCTCGGGCAAGGTCTGGGTCTGGCTGCCGCCCCAGTACAACGACCCGAAGTACGCCAGGACCGGCTTTCCGGTGCTGACGCTCTTCGCGGGCGGCCAGAGCGCCGGCTACAACACCTGGACGGACAACCAGCTGCCGATCCAGGAGGCCGACGCCCAGTTGTCCAAGGACGGCAAGGCGCACCCGTTCATCATGATCATGCCGGTGCAGAACCTGGACTCCAACGAGGCCAAGGCGCTGGAGTGCAGCGACATCCCCGGCCAGCCCAGGATCGGCACCTGGATGGCCGAGGACATCCCCGACTTCGTCCGCGCCAACTTCCGCACCGTCAAGGGCCGCGACGGCTGGGGCCTGATGGGCGCCTCCACCGGCGCGTTCTGCAGCGCCAAGCTGGCGCTCCAGCACCCCGGGACGTTCAAGGCGGCCGTCCCGATCGACGGCTACTTCAACCCCGACTCGCCGCTCTGGAAGGGCCACGACGCGGACCGGCTGGCGAACAGCCCCGACGTGCTGGTCGCGCAGGGCAAGGCCGACGTCCGGATGCTCGCCACCGCGGGCGGCGCGAACGGCTACGAGATGAAGCTGGTCAAGGAGTGGGTGGCCAAGGCCGCCGCGCCGCTGAAGGTCGACTACTACGAGCAGCCCGGCGGCAAGCACCTCACCACCGACTTCAAGAAGATGATCCCGGACACCCTCCAGTGGCTCACGCAGAACCTGGCGGGCCCCGAGACCGACTGACCCGGGGCGCACCGGTCCGGGCCCGTCGGCCCGCTGACCTGCACGTCAATCGGACATTCATTCGCTCCTGATCGACTGTCACCACCCTGGTGATCCCAGACCCGGCCTGCGAAGAGAGCGTCATGCCCAGCCATCTGCTGCCCGTCAAGCCCCCGCACGTCCCTGCTCAGGCGGACCCCCGGCAGGAGCGCGACACCGACGACCCCGACACCTCCCCGCGCTTCGCCGGCCTGAGCCTGATGCACGCCGCCCTGCGCCGCGACCTCGCCCGGCTGCCCGATGCCCTGCGCCTGCTCCAGCCCGGCGACGACGACCGCGGTGCGGCCCTGCAGCGGCACTGGGACTTCCTCACCGCGATGCTCACCTGCCACCACGAGCAGCAGGACACCAGGCTCTGGCCGATCCTGCGCCGCTTCGCGCCCGAGCTGCGCCTCCTGCTCAACTGGCTGGAGGACGACCACCACAACCTCGACCACTCCTTCACCCGGGTCACCACGCTGGTCCGGATCGCCACCCGGGACGCCGGCAGCGCCTGGCCGGTCGCCTACGCGGTCGAGGACCTGGCGGCCAGGCTGGAGACCCACCTGCGGATCGAGGAGCGCCAGCTGCTGCCCCGGATGGGACACGTGTTCGCCGACACCTCCCGGGTCGGCACCCTGCCCGAGCTGCTCGACCTGCTGCGGGCCGCCGACGGCCCGGGCACCGCCGACGCCCTGACCTGGCTGCTGGACGGCGTGGACGAGGTCACCGTCCAGCGCCTGCTGGCGGACTGCGACGACACCGTCGTGCGCCACTGGCCGCACTGGCGGGACACCTACGAGCGCTGCACCCGTCCGCTCTGGGGCCCCGCGAACTGACCGCCGGTCACACCCCCAGGGCCGCCAGGTACTCCGGCAGGCCGGCCGGATCGTGCGTGGCGAGCCCGACGTACCCGTCCGGGCGGACCACGAACAGCCCCTGCCCGTACGCCGCCCGCGCGGACCCGCCGGTGAGGCGCAGCGTCCGCACGCCGGGCGGGACGGCGGGCAGCTCGCAGTCCACCGCGAGCACCGTGACGTGCGGGCCGCGGAACAGGCCGAACAGCCGCAGCGGTGTGCCGCCGTCCCCCGGGTAGGGGGCGTCGGGCGCGCGGTCCCCGGCGTGCAGCGCGTCCTCGGCCAGGCCCTCGCGGGCCTCCACCGTCAGCGGTCCCGTCCGGTAGCCGACGCCCAGCTGGTCGGTGTCCGGGCCCCGGCGTGCCCGCCGGTCGTCGGCGCCGCCCCGCTCGGCGCGGTGCAGGCCGGTGCTGACGCCGATCACCTCGGCGGCGACCGGGAACCGCTCCTGCTGGTAACTGTCGAGCAGCGCCTCGTCCGCGCGGCCCCGCAGCACGTGGGCGAGCTTCCAGCCCAGGTTGTACGCGTCCTGCACGCTGGTGTTCAGGCCCTGGCCGCCGGCCGGGGAGTGGATGTGCGCGGCGTCCCCCGCGAGGAA
>FTAK01000294.1_pt1 | contig 12759 bp, 12 predicted proteins | sample 1639071 | NCBI WGS metagenome assembly FTAK01 (sample SAMEA3914812, study PRJEB12502) | metagenome | biome: forest; material: soil | place: Canada | collected 2011-07-07 | depth 0.1 m
CCTCGGGCTTGACCTCGGGCTTGACCTCGGTGTCGACGAAGTCGCCGATGGCCGCGAACACCGCGCCGGGCTGCTCGATGTGCGGAAAGTGCCCGGCCTCCGCGACCGGCCGGAAGGTGGCGCGGGGGAAGGCGTCGGCCAGGGCCCGCTCGTACCCGAGCGGGGCTATGCCGTCCTGCTCCCCGGCGAGCACCAGCACCGGGACGGTGACCCGGTGCAGCCGGCCGCGGAGCTTCGGGTCGTGGCAGAACGGGTCGCCCGCGTAGACGGCCAGGGTGCGCTGGTTGGCGCCCATCGCGGCCCGCTGCGGCTCGCTGAGCGAGGCCACGTCCAGGCGCAGCTCCGGCTTGTGGAAGGCGAGTTCGCCGGTCCTGACCGGTCCGATCCGGGCCGGGTCGGCGATCTCCAGCGGCGGCTCGGGGGTGATCCCGGTCGCGCCGAGCAGGACCAGGGCGCTGATCCGGCCGTGGTTGTCGCGCAGCCCCATCTCGGCCGCGATCCAGCCGCCGACCGAGCTGCCGGCCACCAGCACCCCGGTCAGGCCGAGCGCGTCGATCAGGTCCAGGTAGGCACCGGCCAGGTCGGCGACCGTGTCGGCCCAGTCCGGCCGTGGTGTGCCGTCGAATCCGGGGTGGGTCGGCACGACCACGTAGGCGTGCTCGGACATCCCGGCGGCGAATCCGGCCATCGAGCGCGGCCCGGCGCCGCCGTGCAGCATCAGTACGCCGGTGCCGTCGGTGTTCTGGCCGAACTCCTGGACGGTGAGGGTCAGCCCGTTGGGCAGGTCGATGGTGCGGGTGGTGCTGGCGGCGACAGTCATGGCGTGGATCTCCCTCGTCGGTGCGGGGCCGCTCACCTGTGGGCTTCGAGCTCTGGGCTGTGAGCTCTGGGCTGTGAGCTCTGGTGAGAGGCAACTGTCATGACTATAGGCTCCTCTCATTCATTCATGCAAGTGAACTCTCATGAAGACGGGAAACTCGCATGCACGATGCAAGTCCCCTCTCGTCATTGGAGCCGACTGGAACTATGGTGGTGGTATGGCAAAGAGCGACGCGACCACCCCGCCGGCCGGCACCGGCCGAAGCAACCAGAAGCTGCGCACCCGCACCGCGATCCTTCAGGCCGCGGTGGAGCTGATGCGCTCCGGCCAGGAGATGACCATGCCGGAGGTCGCCCGGACCGCGCTGGTCTCCGAGGCCACGGCCTACCGCTACTTCCCGGACCTGGCCAGCCTGTTGCAGGAGGCCATGGCCGGGCAGCTGCCCACCCCGGAGCAGGCGCTCGCGGCCGTGGCCGACTCCGGCGACCCGGTCGAACGCGTCGCCGCCGCCACCGAGCACCTGCTGCGCCTGGTGCTGGGCTTCCAGGGCGCGACCCGTGCCATGATCGCCGCCACCATCACCCGGCCCGCCGCCACCAGCGCCAGGCCCGCGCTGCGGCTGGGCCTGATCGAGTACGCGCTCGCCCCCCTGGCCGAGACCCTCGGCGTCGGCGACCCGGCGGCCCTGGCGCAGTTGAAGCAGGACCTCGCGGTGGTGGTCAGCGCCGAGGCCCTGTTCACCCTCACCGACCTGTGCGGGCTCGACCCCGACGCGGCCGTGGCCAGTGCCGTGCGCACCGCGACCACACTCACCCGGGCAGCCCTGCCCACAGCCGCCACCGCCCGCCCGGCGGAGGCCGGGCACGGAGCGTAGATCACCTGCTGACCTGGGCTGTTGCCGGGGTCTATGCTCTGAGGCGAAGCCCGTCGCGGCGGGCCGGAGGGAGCTGGTTCGTGATGCGGGTGGTCAGCGTCGTCATCGCCGTCGGCTGGGTGCTGTTCTGGCTCTACTGGCTCGCGGCGTCGGTGGGTGTGAAGGCCGGGCGCGGCCGGTGGCGGCGAACCCTGGGCGCCCGGGTGGCGATCCTGGTGGTGGTCGTCGCGCTGCTGCGGATCCGCGGGGTGCGGACGGCGCTCGCCCCGATCCGCGATCCGGCGCTGGTGGGCGTCGGCCTGGCGCTGTTCCTGCTGGGCCTGGGGCTGGCGGTGTGGGCCCGGTTGCACATCGGCCGGAACTGGGGCACGCCGATGTCACAGAAAGTCGATCCGGAGCTGGTCACCAGTGGCCCGTACCACCGGGTGCGGCACCCGATCTACTCCGGCATCATCCTGGCGACGATCGGCACGGCGCTGGCGGTGAGCCTGTTCTGGCTGGTGGCGGCCGTGGTGCTGGGGGGCTTCTTCTACTACAGCGCGCGCACCGAGGAGCGGTACATGACCGGGCTGTTCCCGGAGCAGTACCCGGCCTACCAGCGCTCGACGAAGATGCTGATCCCGTTCGTGCTCTGAATCACCCGCCGGTGGGCGGTGCGGTGCTCGGCGCGGTGGGCGTCAGCGGCGACCGCCCGGAGCAGGACGAGGCCGTGGCCGTCTTCGGCGTGCGGAGCGCGGGGCTGACCGCCGACCCGGGCTGAGCCCCGCCCGGTGGCGGCGGGTACGTCCTGGCCGGTGGCACGATTGAGGAGGAACGCGCTCCGGACGGAGGCCGGCTATGGCGATGAGCGAGACCGCTTTCCTGCGGCGGGTGGCGGAACGCGGCGAGTACCCGGGCGAGGGGGAGGCCGCGCACTCGGCCCGCGTGGTGCTGGCGCTGCTGGGGGTGCGCCTGGTCGGGCCCGAGCGCACCCGGCTGGCGAGGCTGCTGCCCGCGCCGTACGCGCAACTGGTGCGGCAGGCCCCACCCGCCGAGGGGCCGGTCAGCAGCGAGCAGTTCGTCCAGGCCGTCGCCGCCTGGATCGAGGGGGCCACCGCCGCCACCGCGCTGTGGGACGTCGGCGCGGTGCTGAGCACCGTCGCCGACCTGGCCGACGAGGAGCTGCTCCGCCAGCTGATGATGCAACTGCCCACCGGCTTCGAGCTGCTCTTCGGCCGCCCGCAGGCGGCCTGACCGGCGGCTCGGTTCCGGCGCGGCGTTTCCCCGGGGGTCTGGTCCGCCGCGCCGCTTAGTCTCCAGGAGTGACCGACAACGAGATCAAGCAGAAGGCCGTCGCCGCGCTCACCGGCCTGCGTGGCGGGGTGCGCCCGGACTATGTCTCCGACCTGCTCAGCGAGGTGATTCCGACGCACTTCGTGGTGCCCGTCCCAGCTGATCCGCAGACCATCGGCCTGGCGGTGCTCGGCCAGCTCTCGCAGCCGCTCAGCGCGCTGCTCTCCGGGTTCGTCCTGGCGTTCGAGACCATCGCGGAGGCCTACGACCGGACCGATCCCGAGGTCTCGACCGAGGAGGTACTCCAGAGCCTGGCGCTCGCGCTCGCCCGAGAGGACTCCGCCTGAGAGGACTCCGCCTGAGAGGAGTCCGCCTGAACAGAGCAAAGGAGGGGTTGCCTGCTCCCCTCCACTTTTAATCTATAGCGTGCCCGGGGGCTTGTGGCAAGACCCCCGTCGTGCCGCAGAATCGTCGGTCGAAGGCCAGAATCTGCGGAAATGGTGCATTTCATGATGGACGTGATCATCGTCGGTGGCGGACCGACCGGGCTGATGCTCGCCGGCGAGCTGCGCTTGCACGGCGTGCGCACGGTCGTGCTGGATCGGCTGACCGAGCCGACCACGCACTCCCGGGCGCTCGGCATCCATGTGCGCAGCGTCGAGGTGATGGACCAGCGCGGGCTGTTGCAGCGGTTCCTCGCCTGCGGCAAGCAGTTCTCGGTCGGGGGTCCCTTCGCCGCCATGGGCAAGCCGTGGCCGGAGGGGATGGACACCGCGCACCCGTACGGCCTGGCCATCCCGCAGACCGTCACCGAACGGCTGCTCGGCGAGCACGCCGCCGGGCTCGGCGCGGAGATCCGGCGCGACAGCGAACTGGTCGGGCTGAGCCAGGACGACGACGGGGTGACCGCGGAACTGGCCGACGGCACCCGGCTGCGGTCGCGCTACCTGGTCGGCTGCGACGGCGGGCGCAGCCTGGTGCGCAAGCTGATCGGCGTCGGCTTCCCCGGTGAGCCCAGCCGGGTGGAGACGCTGTTGGGCGACATGGAGCTGACCGAGCGGCCGGAGGCACTGACGGCCACGGTCACCGAGATCCGCCGGACCCACTTCCGCTTCGGCGTCATGCCGCTCGGGGACGGCGTGCACCGGGTGATCGTGCCCGCCGAGGGGGTGGCCGAGGAGCGGGGGGCCGCGCCGACCCTGGAGGAGTTCCGGCAGCGGCTGCGGGCGTTGGCGGGCACCGACTTCGGCGTGCACTCGCCGCGCTGGCTGTCCCGGTTCGGTGACGCCACCCGGCAGGCCGAGCGCTACCGGGCGGGCCGGGTGCTGCTGGCCGGCGACGCCGCGCACATCCACCCGCCGACCGGTGGGCAGGGCCTCAACCTCGGCATCCAGGACGCGTTCAACCTCGGCTGGAAGCTGGCCGCCGAGGTCAACGGCTGGGCGCCGGAAGGGCTGTTGGACAGCTACCACACCGAACGCCACCCGGTGGGCGCGCGGGTGCTGGCCAACACCCGCGCGCAGTTCGCGCTGCTGGGCACCGACCCGGGGACCCTGGCGCTGCGCGAACTGTTCTCGGAGCTCATGGACTTCGAGGAGGTGAACCGGTACCTGACCGAGATGATCACCGCGGTCGGGGTCCGCTACGACCTCGGCGGGGGCCACCCGCTGCTCGGCCGCCGGCTGCGGGACGTCGGGCTGAAGCAGGGCCGGCTCTACGACCTGATGCACGGCGGTCGCGGCCTGCTGCTGGACCGGACCGGCGGGCTGTCGGTGGCGGGCTGGGCGGACCGGGTCGACCACGTCGTCGACGCGACCGAGGAACTCGACGTGCCCGCCGCCCTGTTGCGGCCGGACGGCCACGTGCTGTGGGTCGGCGGCGACCAGCGCGACCTGCTGACCCAGCTACCCCGGTGCTTCGGCCCCGCCACCGACTGACCCCACCACCTGTCGGCCGCCGCCGGGGTGTTGTCCCCGGCGGCGGCCGACCCGCGCCGCTACCTGCGGGGCTGGAGTTCCTTGAGGCGGGCGTCGAGAGCGTCCACCTTGACCTCGATGCTGTCGGTGACGCCGTCCGTCGTGTAGCCGAGTCGGCTGTTGACGCGGATCATGTGCTCGTTCTCGACCGCGGTCATGGTCCGGATCCGCTCCAGGCCGGGGTGGTCGGCGGTGAGCCGGCGCATCATCGCCGCCTTCATCGCCAGGCCGAGCCCGAGCCCGCGGAACTCCCGCCGCACGGCCGTGTCCCCCTGCCGGAAGTCGCTCAACTCACCTGATGGGATGGCGATTTCAGTGAAGCCCGCGACCGCTCCGCTGCTCTCCTCCAAGGCCACGACGTAACGGTGCGACGACCCCGTCCGGCGATCCGTGGCCTCGTGCTGCCTGACCCGCTCCACGGTCCAGGTGGGGTGCTGGTAGTTCGACCAGCCGATCGGCTGGTCAGCCATGGCATTGCGGGCCTGGGTGAACCCCTGCACCAGGTCGTCCGGCGCGGCCTCCGCCCACTGCTGGATCCTGAACCCGGGCGCGGCCGGCACCTGCCACAGCGCCGGGTCGGTGTTCTTGACGTCCAGGTGGTGCGAAGCGCGTCGCAGGACTGCCCGGAAGCCCAGCGAGCCCGCCCACTGCGCGCTGTCCGTACCGGAGGCGACATCGGAGTCGATCCACTGGCAGCCTTGTTCGCGGATCTCCGGCAGCGTTGCCCGGAGCAGCTGCGTTCCGACGCCTTTCCGGCGGTACCGGGGAGCCACGCGTGCATAGACGGTGGCGAGTTCGCTGTTCTCGTCGGTCCGCAGGATGGCGCTCACGGTGCCGAGAATCTGCCCGCCGTCGCGCGCGTCCCAGCGCCGGAACAGCCGGTCGTTCGCCGCGGGTGTGCACAACTGCTGCGCGTAGGAGTCGTACGGGACCACCGGCTGGCCCGGGAGATCGAGAATGGGCGCCGCGACGGCAATCCGGTACCAGGCCCGTAGTTCGTCCGGAGTGGCGAGTTCCGGTGCGAACGGTGTGATGACTGGGCTCATGGCGATGCTCCATTCCGAGACCTCGACAGTGGGTTCTCATGCGGAGCATGTCATAGCTGGGATCCGGTCACTCCGTCGACCAGGGGCGTAGCTTCTCCGGGTTGAGCACGGCCCAGATGTGGGTGATCCGGTCGTCCGCGACGTCGAAGGCCATCACCGAGATGGTGGCGCCGTTCAGTCGCACCAGCAGGCCGGGCCGGCCGTTCACGGTGGACAGATGCAGCGTCACATCCGGTACGGCATCGGCTCGTTCGGCGAGGAAGGCGGCGATCCCGGGGGCGCCCACGACCGGGTGGAGCGAGGCGGTGGCGAGTCCGCCGCCGTCGCCGGTGGCGGTGGCGTCCGGGGCCAGCAGGGCGATCAGGGCGGCGATGTCCTTCGCCTCCCACGCCTCCTTGAACGCCTGGACGAGGTGGGCCTGTTGGGCCTGCGGAGCGGCCGGGGAACGGCCGTCGCGGAGGCGGCGGCGGGCCGACGAGGCCAACTGGCGGCAGGCCGCCGGTGTTCGGCCGACGATCTCGGCCACCTCGGCGAAGGAGTAGCGGAAGACGTCGTGCAGCACGAACGCGACGCGTTCGGCCGGGGTCATCGATTCGAGCACCACCAGGAAGGCCATGCTGATCGACTCGTCCAGGGTGACCCGGTCGGCCGGGTCGACCACGCCGCTGCCCCAGCGCCCGCTGACCCACTCGGTGCGGTGCGGCAGCGGCTCCGGTATCCACTCGCCCACGTAGCGCTCCCGCCTGGCCCGGGCCGAGCCGAGCAGGTCGAGGCAGATCCGGCTGGCGACGGTGGTCAGCCAGCCGCCGGGGGAGTCGATGCCCGCCCGCTGCTCCGGGGACATGACGTACCAGCGGGCGTAGGTCTCCTGCACCACGTCCTCGGCCTCGGCCAGGGAGCCGAGGAGCCGGTAGGCGAGGCTGATCAGCTGATGCCGCTCGCTCATGATCGCGCTCAGGCCCGGGTCGAGCTGGTCCCGCTGTGGCCCTGACGGATTGGTCATGGTGTTCCGACTCCCTTGGTCGCTCTGCCTTCACCGGGTACGACGAGACAGCGCGGCGAACTGTCAGGCCGGTCGGCCCCGCCTCACATTCCGCGGGGCTGTCCCGTCGTACCCGGTGAACCGAACGCTATCCCCGGCGCCGCCGGGACCGAGTCGAGAGAGTGAACCGATGGTGGAACCCGTGAACGTCGCGATCACCTACTACAGCGCCACCGGCCACGTGCACACCCCGGCGCGGGCCGCCTGACCGGGACCGGCCGCGCCCCCGGGCCGTCGCCCGCCGGTCAGCCGACGCGGAGTTCCAGCAGCAGGGCCTGTCCCGGCTGGTTGCCCAGGTCGGGTCCAGCGACCCCGACCTCGGCCAGGAAGCGTCCGGTGAGCGACAGTTCGGGGAGGCCGGGGCGGGTGCACCAGAGCGGCAGGTTGCGTTCGGCCGTGGAGAGCTCGGGGCGCGGCGTCAGCGTGTACCGGGCGTGCGGGTCGAGCCCGGGTATCCGCAGCGGCGCGGCGGTCTCGGTGACCGAGGTGTCGAGCTGGACATGGGCGAACAGCGCGTGCGAGCGGTCGGCGGAGACCACGCCGTGGACCTGGACCGCCGGATCCGGGTGGTCGGCGCGGACCACCTCGCCGGTGTGCAGCAGCGGGCGCAGCCGCTTGTACGTCTCGGCCCAGGCGGCGAGGCGGGCCAGGTCCGGCGCGGACCAGGCGGCCAGGTCGGCCTCGATGCCCGCATGGCCGAACAGCGCGGTCGCGCAGCGGAAGGCCAGGTCCGAGCCGCGTCCGCTGATGTGCGCGGGGGAGGCGCCGACGTGGGAGCCGATCAGCTCGTAGGGGAGCAGCAGCCCGGTCCAGCGCTGGACGGCCTGGCGGACCAGCGGGTCGATGTTGTCGGAGCCCCAGATCCGGTCGGTGTGCTCCAGGACGCCGAGGTCCGCCCGGCCACCGCCGGAGGAGCAGGACTCGATCTCCAACCCCGGGTGGCGGTCCCGTAGTTCGTCCAGCAGCCGGTAGACGGCGAGGGTCTGCGCGTGGACGCCGGGGGCGCCGTCGTGCACGGCCTCGGCGAGGTCGCGGTTGTGGTCCCACTTGAGGTAGTCGACGGCGTACTCGTCGACGACGGCGCTGATCCGCTCCCGCAGGTAGCCGTAGGCCTCGGGGCGGGCGAGGTCCAGCACCTGCTGGTGGCGGGCCTGGTAGGGCAGCCGGCGCGGGTCGGCCAGCACCCAGTCGGGGTGGGCGCGGAACAGGTCGGAGTCGGGGCTGACCATCTCGGGCTCGAACCACAGGCCGAGTTGCATGCCGTGGCCGTGCACGCGCTCCGCCAACGGGCCCAGCCCCCGCGGCCAGACCCGCGGGTCCACGTACCAGTCGCCGAGTCCGGCGCGCTCGTGCCGCCGGTGGCGGAACCAGCCGTCGTCGACGACGAAGCGCTCCACCCCGACCGAGGCGGCGGTGTCGGCCAGGGCCAGCAGCCGGTCCTGGTCATGGGCGAAGTAGACCGCCTCCCAGGTGTTCAGGGTGAGCGGGCGCGGGGTGCGCGGATGCCGCGGGCGGGCGCGCAGCAGTTGGTGGAAGCGGCGGCTCAGCCCGTCCAGGCCCGCGTCGGAGGTGGCGAAGTACACCCAGGGCGTGCGGTAGGACTCGCCCCCGGCCAGCCGGATCTCGCCCGGTTCCAGCAACTCCGCACCGGACAGCACCGCGTGGCCCTCGGCCAGCCGCTCGGCGTGCTGGACGTGGTTGCCGCTCCAGGCGGTGTGCACGCCCCAGACCTGGCCGTGCCGGAAGCCGAACCCGGGGGTGCCCGCGATCAGCGGCCCGGCGTCGAAGCCGGTCCGCCCGCGCCTGCCCTCCCGCGACCAGGCGCCCTGGCGCAGCGGCGCGCGCTGCGGGGAGCGCTCCCGGGCCCAGCGTCCGGCGAAGTCCAGCAACTCGCCCGCCTGGGCCGGGATCGGCAGCAGGCAGGCGAGCCGGTCCAGGGTGTAGGGGCCGGGACCGGTGTTGCTGAGCTCGTGCCGCAGCCGGAGCACGCCCTGCGGGGTCATCTCGACGGTGCTGCGCAGCGCCAGTCCGGCCCCGGCGTCGGCGGCCAGCGCCTCCACCGTGCCGCCCGCGCCGGGCTCGGGGACGCTGACCGAGACCGGGGCGGACAGTTCGAAGCGCGCCGGGCGGACCTGCCCGTCCCGGTGACCGGCGAGGGCCGGGCGCCCGAACCAGGCGTCGCCCTGGGTGGGCAGCAGCGAGCGGACCGGCGGCGGCCAGGCGCGGTCGCCGGTGGCGAAGGCACGGGCGGCCTGCCCGGGGTCGTCGGCCGGGGAGACGCCGGGGTCGGCGCCCCAGTGCAGCACCCGCGGCAGCGCGGGACCGGCGACGTCGAGCACCAGGTAGGCACCGTCCGCCGAGAGCGCGACGAGGTGTGGGTCGGCCATCTGACTACTCATTCCTGTGGGACGCCCGGCTTCGGCGCGGCGGTGTCCCCGGCGGCCCCGGCGTACAGCCAGCAGCGCGCCTGGCGTCCCGGACCGGCCGCGAAGTCGCCCGGACGGCGCGCGCAGATATCCATCGCGAACGGGCAGCGGGCCCGGAACTGGCAGCCCCCGACCGGGACCGCCTCCCGGTTCTCGGCCGCGTCCGCCGCCCGGGCGGCCAGCCGGGCCCGGCGCTCGGCGGCGACCTGGGTACGCGAGCGCGCGCCGTCCGGCGCGGCCGAGGCCAGCAACTGGGTGTAGGGGTGCCTGGGGTCGCCGATCACCTCGTCCGCCGGGCCGCGCTCGACGATCTCCCCCCGGTACATGACCAGCACCTCGGACGAGAAGTGCCGGGCGGTGGCCAGGTCGTGGGTGACGTAGAGCAGCGCGAGGTCGCGGTCCCGCTTGAGCCGGTCGAGCAGGTTCAGGATCTCCAGCCGGATCGACACGTCCAGCATGGAGACCGGCTCGTCGGCGAGCAGGACCTCCGGCTCGGTGGCGATCGCCCGGGCGATGGCGACCCGCTGGCGCTGGCCGCCGGACAGCTCGTGCGGGTACTTGGCGGCGATGTCCGCAGCCGGGGTGAGGTTGACCGAGTCCAGCAGCTCCCGCACGCCCTGGTCGGCGCCGCCCCGGCCGGCCCGCCGCTGGACCAGCAGCGGGCGCCGGAGGTGGTGGCCGACCGAGTGCGCCGGGTTGAGTGAGGCGAACGGGTCCTGGAAGACCATCTGCACCCGGCGGCGGTAGTCCCGCATCGCGGCGCCGCCGCGCCCCGGCACCGCGCCGTCCAGCAGCACCTGTCCGGAGGCGGCGGGGGTGAGCCGGCTCAGCGCGCGGACGATGGTGGACTTGCCGCTGCCGCTCTCGCCGACCAGGGCGACGGTGCGCCCGGCCGCCAGCGACAGCGAGACGCCGTCGACCGCGCGCAGCCGCCCGCCGCGGCCGCGGAACTCGACGGTGAGGTCCTTGACCTCCATGGTGCTCATCGCTTCTCCTCCGGGGACTGGCCGGTCTGCTGGTGGTCGCCGTCGGCCGTGTCCGGCCCCGCCAGCTCCGGCGGCGGTCCGGCCGGGCGGGCCCGCCGGTCGTGCAGCAGGCAGCGGGCGAGGTGAGCCGGGCCGGCCTGCTCCGGCGTGGCCGCCCGGGTGGTCCGCCGGATCGTCAGCGGCTGCGGTGCCGTCCGCGCGCAGGCGGCGAAGGCGTACTCGCAGCGCGGCGCGAACCCGCAGCCGACGACCGGCTTGCGCAGGTCGGGCGGGCTGCCGGGGATGCCGCGCAGCTCGCGGCGCGCGGCCCGGACGTCCGGGAAGGACCGCAGCAGGCCGAGCGAGTACGGGTGCGCGGGGTGCGCGCTGATCGCGTCGGCCGGGCCGAGTTCGGCGATCTCGCCGCCGTACATGACCGCGATCCGGTCGCTGATCTCCATCAGCAGCGACCGGTCGTGGGTGATGAAGACGACGCTGAAGCCGCGTTCCTGCTGGAGCCGGGCGACCTCGTCCAGGATCTCCCGCTGGACGACCACGTCGAGCGCCGTCGTGGGCTCGTCCATGATCACCACCTCCGGGTCGAGGGCGAGGGCCATGGCGATGCCGACGCGCTGCCGCATGCCGCCGGAGAGCTCGTGCGGGAAGCCGGTGACCCGGTCGGGGGCGATGCCGACCATGGTGAGCAGGTCCCTGGCGCGCTGCCGCCGCTCCTCCTTGGGCAGTCCGGGCAGATGGGTGCGGAAGATGTCGTCGAACTGCCGGGCCAGGCTGGTGACCGGGTTCAGCGAGCTCATGGCGCTCTGGAAGACCATGGAGATCCGCTGCCAGCGGAAGGCGCGCAGGGCCTTGTCGTCCAGTGCGGTCAGCTCGACGGTCGCGCCGTCGCGCCCGGTGAAGTGCACGCTGCCGCCGTCCAGTCGGGCGGGGGAGCGGAGCATCCGGGTGAGCGCGTAGGCGAGGGTCGACTTGCCGCAGCCGCTCTCCCCGGCGATGCCGAGGATCTCGCCGCGCCGCAGGTCCAGCGAGACGTCGCGGACGGCGCGGGTGGGGCGGTCGCCGTCGTAGACCACGGACACGTTCCGGGCCGACAGGACGACGTCGGAGCCGGCCGGCGGGGCGGTTTCGGGGCTGGCTTCGGGGCTGGCTTCGGGGCTGGGGCGCGTGCTCATCGCTGGGCCTCCGCGGGTTCGCTGGACTCGGTCGGGGAGCCGGCGGCCGGTCCCGGCGGCGCGGATCCGCGCTTCCCGCGGCGTGCCTTCTTTGCGCGCACGGTGCGCAGCCGGGGGTTCAGCACCTCGTCCAGGCCGAAGTTGACCAGGGCCAGACCGGCGCCGAGCACCGCGATGCACAGCCCCGGCGGCACGAACCACCACCAGGCCCCGCTGGCCAGCGCCTGGTCGTTCTGGGCGAAGTACAGCATGTTGCCCCAGGTCAGGATGGAGGGGTCCTCCAGGCCGAGGAAGGCGAGGCCGGCCTGGGTGAGGATCGCGAAGACCACGCCGAAGATGAACTGGGAGACGATGATCGGCATCACGTTCGGCAGGATCTCGACCAGTACGATCCGCCAGGCGCGCTCCCCGGACACCCGCGAGGCCAGCACGTAGTCGCGCTCGCGGATCGACAGCGTCTGCGCCCGCAGCACCCGCGCGGAGGCGGCCCAGCTGGTGAACGCGATGATCGCGATCGTCGGCAGGATGCTGCTGCCCTTGACGTAGGCGGAGATCACGATGATCAGCGGCAGCGCCGGGATCACCAGCACCACGTTGCTGAGCAGCGACAGCAGCTCGTCCGCCCAGCCGCCGAGGTAGCCGCCGAAGATGCCGATGACGATCGACACCGCAGTGGCCAGGGCGCCGGAGGCGGCGCCGATCTCCAGCGAGGTGCGGGTGCTGACCACCAGTTGGGACAGCACGTCCTGGCCGATCTGGGTGGTGCCCAGCCAGTGCGCTGCGCTCGGGGCGGCGAGCTGGGTGTTGCTGAACGCGTTGGCGTTGCCGATGAACAGCGGTCCGATCGCGCCGAGCAGCACGAAGAACAGCACGATGCCGACCCCGACGAGCAGGCGGCGGGAGCGGAGCAGGGTGGCCAGGCGGCCGGATCCCGGCCTGGCCCCGGTGGTGGCCGCCAGGGCTGCGGTGGTCATCGGGTGGCCTGCCGGGTGCGCGGGTCGATCACGCCGTAGGCGATGTCGACGATGAAGTTGGCGACCAGCACGGCCAGCGTGATCAGCAGGAAGATGCCCTGCATCAGCGGGTAGTCGTCGTTCTGCACGGCGTTCAGCAGGGTGAAGCCGATGCCGGGGTAGGAGAACACGATC
>FTAK01000129.1_pt1 | contig 12736 bp, 11 predicted proteins | sample 1639071 | NCBI WGS metagenome assembly FTAK01 (sample SAMEA3914812, study PRJEB12502) | metagenome | biome: forest; material: soil | place: Canada | collected 2011-07-07 | depth 0.1 m
ACCCGCTCCTTCCAGAATGGACTTGTTCGACTGACCCGCCATGGTCCCCCCAGCCCGAGACTTCTCCGACTTCCCAGGATGGCACCGGCTGCCGGACACACAGTGGTGGCTGTTTCAGTTGGGACGGATGAGAAGTATTGTCAATTCGAGGTGCTGTTGTGGCAGTTGTTTCTGTACGGCGGGAATTTGTCTGCATGGCCGTTTGACGGCCTTGACCGATCCATATCAAGTCGGTTACGTTCATGGCGCGTTGGGAACGGGTCAGGTTTTCCGGGAGTAAGGCGCTTTGGAGGGGGAGTCGGTGAGCGTCCAGGGAACCCTTCCCATGTGGGATTCGTCCCGGGTGTTTCCGGGCCCCGGCTCCGTGGAGATCGATGACGCCTTCGCCGCTGTCTCGACCAGGGCCGGCAGGCTCGCCCGTGAGGTGTCCGGGCAGGTCGGTTCCCTGAGCGGCGGGTCGTTACTGAAGGCGTTACGGGAGTACGAGGACTGCGTCAGCGACCTCCAGCGGCTCTCCGCCTATGCCGAGCTTGTCTTCGCCCTGCACGACCAGGGACCCGCAGTCACCTCGCTGCTGTACCGCTGTGACGCGGCCTGGGGCGAACTGGAGGAACTGCTGGGGTTCTTCGAGTCGGAACTGGCCACTCACAAGAGTCTGGCGGACAAGGAACTCGGTCCCTACGCCCATTTCGTGGACAAGATCAGGTCAGCGGCCGCCGGTACGGCCTCCCCGGAGCGGGAGGAGGTGCTGGCCGCGCTCCTGCCCACCGGGGCGGAGGGCTGGCAGCGCCTGGCGCAACAGCTGTTGTCCCGCATCGAGGTGACCGGCCCCGGCGGGGAGTCGTGGAGCATCGGCCGGGCCATGCCCGACCTGTACCGCTCGGATCGCGGCGTCCGCGAGAGAACCCACGCCGCGATCAGCACGGCGCTGGAAGCGGAGATCGACCTCCGGGCCACCGCTCTCGGCATGATCGCGGCCGACGATGCGGCCCGGGCCCGGCTGCGTTCCGCGCACTGGTTGCAGTCGCGCCTGGAGACCGACCAGATCGGTTCGGGGGAGCTGTCGGACCTGCTGGCCGCCGCGGACGAATCTCTGCCGATCGTCCATGAGTACTACGACTTCAAGCGCACGCATCTGGGGACCGGCCGGCTCTACGACTACGACCGCTACGCCCCGTTGTACCCGGTGGATCCGGAGATCTCCTGGGACGAGGCCGTGGACATCGCCCTGGCCGGGGCGGAGAGCATCAGCGCGCAGTTCGGGGCGCTGGCCCGCGCCGTCGTCCAGGAGAACTGCATCGACGCGAGTCCACGGGCCGGAAAGCAACGCAGTGCGTTCACCCGGGCGATCCCGGGTCACCTGCCGTGCGTCTCACTGAACTTCACCGGTCGGCTCAGGGATGTCCTGGTCCTGGCACACGAGTTGGGGCACGCCGTGCATATGCGCTCGGCCGCCGTCCAGCCGCTGTTCGCGGCGGTCCCGGCGCCGGTGCTGGCCGAGACCGTGGCCCTGTTCTGCGAGGCGGTCGCCCTGCGCACGCTGCTTGAGCGCAGCACCGACGACCGGGTCCGGGCGACCCTGCTGGCCCGCTGGCTGGAGGACCAGATGACGGCGGTCGGCAGACATGCCGCGCTGCACCGGTTCGAGACCGGCCTGCGCGAGGAACCGCAGACCGACGGTCCGCCGGCCGCCGAGCGCATCGGGACGCTGTGGCTGGAGGGCCAGCGCCGCCTGTACGGCCCGGCGGTGGAGCTGACCGAGGGCTACCGGATGTGGTGGAGCTACCTGGGGGACCTGTTCACCAGCCCCGGCTCGCACTACAGCTACATCTACGGTCAACTGTCCGCGCTGGCCCTGCTGAGCCGTTTCGAGCAGGATCCGGCCGCCTTCGCCGTGAGCTTCCACGAGCTGCTCCGGGCGGGCGACACACACCCGCCGGGCGCCCTGCTCGCCCGGCTGGGCCTGCGCCCCGGCGGATCCACCGACTGGGCTGCGGCCGCCGGCTCCTGGCGGGAGCAGCTGGTGCGGCTGCGCTCGCTGACCGGCGGCACTCCCGCAGACTTCCGTCCAGCACAAGCAGCGGACGGGAAATCCACGCCATCAGGCAGAGAGGAGGAATTGACATGACCGTCGCCATGAAGACGCGCAAGGCCAGCATCGCCGGAGCCTCCAACGAGGGCTGATCCCAGCCCGGCGCCGCGGCATGGGGCGCCGCCGTGAACGTGGAATACCCCGCTGGTGGGCGCACCAATCGCCCACCAGCGGGTGCTCATTGAGCCGGACGCCCGGGGACCGGGCGTGCGCGGCTGCCCACCTGTACCGTGAAGGGACGATCATGACCGCAGGCAGGGGGCAGCTGCCCCAGCTTAAGCACACTTCGCCGGTTTTCGGTTCCGGTGAAACGATCTATATTGGTGGCTTCGGTGAGATGACGGAGATCACCGACCCCACCGGCTGCATCCGTCGGCTGCTCGAACTCCTGGACGGCACAAGGACGCTGGCGCAGGTCCAGCAGGATCTCAGCGCGGAGTTCCCGGAGGTCACCGCGCAGGAGACCGCCGAGGCCGTGGCCCAGTTCGACGAGGCCGGATTCCTGCTCGACAACAGTGCCACCGCGGACGGCATCCTGGAGGAGCACGAGCTGCGCCGCTGGGAACGGAACGTCAACTTCTTCGGCTCGTACGCCACCCTGGCCGACAACAAGTACGAGCAGCAGCGCAAGCTGCGCGACTGCCGGGTCACCCTGCTGGGCCTGGGCGGCCTGGGCTCCCACATCCTGCTGGACATGGCCGCGATGGGCATCGGTCATGTGCGGGCCGTGGAGTTCGACCGGGTCGAACTGTCCAACCTCAACCGGCAGATCCTCTACCGGGAGAGCGATGTCGGTGCCGAGAAGCTCGGGCTCGCGGTCGAGCGGGTCAGGCAGTTCAACCCGCACATCGACATCGACCCGGTCAGCCTGCGGATCACCTCCACCCAGGACGTGGTCGACGTCATCCAGGGCGCGGACGTGGTGATCTCGGTTGCCGACCGGCCGAAGATGGAGATCGCCAACTGGGTCAACGCGGCCTGCGTCCAGGAGGGCGTGCCGCTGATCACCGGCGGCCTGGAAACGCAGCGCCTCGTCTACTTCACCATGATCCCCGGACGGACCGGGTGCGTGGAATGCTGGCGCCGCCAGGTCTTCGCGGCCGACGACGCCTCGCGCAAACTCCTGGAGGAGAAGCGCGAACGGCAGATCGGCGGGGACAACGCGGCCTTCTGCCCGCTGGTCACCATGACCACCGGATTCCTGATCGGTGAACTGACCCGCCTGGTGACCGGCATCGCCCCGCCGGTGGCGGCCGGGCGGCTGATGGAGATGCGGTTCGACGACTACTCCATCTCGGAGAGCGAACGCTGGACCCGCCTGGACGACTGCCCGGTCTGCGGCACCCAGCGCCCCACCGGCGTCCCCGCGCATGAACTGACGGCGACTCACTGACAAACGCTAGAGTGGGCCGTGCCCCGGTGCCACAGGCCGGGGCACCGCCGGGAGTGCTTCCCCCGCCCGAGGGGGCACGGCCTGCTCGCAGACTCGGGCCGAGGGCATGAGCCAGTCAGAACACGGATGCCGCGCGCCGCTCCGGCGCCCCGCCCGGTCGGCGCCGACGCGTCCCGGCCGGGCTCCGCGGGACCCGGCCGGGCCCACGGCCGGGGAACACCGTCAGCGCGCCGCACCGGCCACGCCGGGACCGTTCGCCCCGCCACCGGCCCCGTCGGCACCACCCCGCCGGGCGCCGCGCGCTGCGGCCGCGGGCCGACCGCGGGCAGCAACCCCGGCGCACGTCAACGTACTTCGGGACGAGTCCCGCACCCGCCCCGAGAGGACCCACCATGGGCAACCGCTATTACACCCTGCTGCTCGCTTACGTCACGTCCTCGCTGGGTACCTCGGTCTACCTGCTGGCCCTGCCCCTGCTGGTGCTGCACATCACCGGCTCCGCGATGAGCACCGGCGTGCTCTACGCCATCGAGTACATCCCGTTCATCCTGCTCTCGCTGCCCGGTGGGGTCTTCGCCGACCGCTGGGACAGGCGAAGGCTGCTGATCCTCGGTGACAGCACCGCCTGCCTGATCGCCACCGGCCTGGCCCTGCTGGTGACCTTCGGGGTCCACACGCTGTGGCCCATCTACCTGGCCGCGTTCTTACTGGCCTGCGTGGACCCGGTCTACCACCCGGCGTTCCAGAGCTTCCTGCCGGACATCGTCCCCTCCGACCGGCTCGGTTCGGCCAACGGCTGGATGCAGTCGGGCGACAACATCATGAGCATGCTCGGCCCGGCAGCGGCCGGCGCGCTGATCGCCCTCTTCGGCTATGAGACCACCGTGTTCGTGAACGCGGCATCGTTCCTGGTCTCCGCCCTGGCGATCCTGACGATCCGGCGGCCCCCGGGCCCGGCCCGACGCAAGCCCGCGCAGAAGACCTCCTTCGCGCGCGACATCGGCGAGGCCCTCGGCTACATCTTCCACCGCAACAAGGTGCTGATGGCCGGGTCGCTGATGTTCACCGGGACCAACTTCGCCATCTGGCTCATCCAGGCCAACTTCATCTACTACCTGACCAGTTACCGGCGGCTGTCGACCAGTGTCATCGGCGTGATCCTGGCGGCCCAGGGCGCGGGCGCGGTCCTCGGCGCGATGGCCGCGGGCCGCCTGATCCGCAGGTTCTCCGCCGACCGGATCCTGATCGGCACCACGGCCATCGCGGGCCTGCTCACCCTGCTGCTCATTCCCGTCCGGTCCGCCGTGGGCATCGCCGCCGTGTGGGGGCTGCTGTACGCACTGGGCTCGATCAACCCGGTGGCCTGGTTCACCCTGCGCCAGCGGGTCGTCCCCAGCGACCTGCTCGGACGCGTGGTGGCCACGACCAGGATGCTTGCCTTCGCCTCCATCCCCGTCTCCGCCCTGGTGGCCGGCGCGGTCGAGAGCAAGTTCCACGACATCTACCTGATCTTCGCCGCGGGCGCGATCCTCAGGCTGGCCATCGCCGGACTCGCCTACCTCTCCCCGCTGCGCACCTCACAGCCCAGCGCCCCGGTCGAGGCCGCCAGAGCCGAGGAGAACGTGGGCTGACCACCGGGGCCGACGACTCCCGGTGGCCGGACCCGGCCCGGAGCAGGACCGGGTGACGTCCGGTCGGCGGCGGACCGAACTCCTGTTCGTGTTGGCACTGTTGGGGCGGCATCTGCCCCGGCGCCCGCGCGGGCCCTGGAGGCCGCCGCGTGCGGCACGGATGCCGTACTGCTGTACCACCTGACGGGCTGGGACGACCGCGTCACCGCCCTGCGGCAGGCCCGACCGGCCGCAGGGCGCCCGGCGCCTGGGGGAGCCTGAGCAGTGGAAGCGGATTCGGGCCGTGCTGCGCCTGCTCGGCAGCGAACCGTCGGTCCTGGGGATGAGCCGGAACGTCATCGCCATCGCCCAGGTTGCGGCGCGGGGCTGATGAGCCGCAGACGGGTCGGGCAGCCCGCCCGAGTCGGCGGGGCCCCGCCACGGGAGCCAGGCCGGGTCGCGGGCCCGGGCCAGCGGGTGCCCGCTCATGGTGCAGCTGAACCCGGACGGCCCTCTCCTGGGCCGGTCCGCCCGGCTGCTCCTGCCGGGCTGACCGAGCGGGTGGAGGCGCAGGGCACGCGACGGGGCTGGCGTCCCGGCGGGACTGGCACGGCGACCCTTGCCTGGGTGCCTGCCGTCGGCGGTGCCCGTGCGGTTTCCGGTGCGCTCCAGCGGGGTTTCGGCGGGGCGGCCGTGATCCCCAGGGGGACATATCGGACTTTCGGTGTTCTTCTTCTCAGTGTGGGCCGGTCCAGTCCCGGGTCGGCCCCGGTTCCCGTGCCCCGGCTGTTGCGCCGGATGTGCGCGGGGACCGTGCTCCCCGTCCATTGGAGTCCCGTATGACGATCCATCGCATCGCTCTCGCGTCCCTCGCCACTGCCGCTCTCACCGTCGGTGGCGCCGTGTTCACCACGGCTTCCGCGAGCGCCGGTCCGGTCTCCGCGCCGCGGCTGCCCGTCCCTGCGACCTGTGCCGCCGCCACGACCACTGCCGCCGCTGCCGTGACCAACGCCAGTACCGCTGCCGCTGCCGCGGCGGCGGACGCGTCCAGCGCCGCAGCGGCCCTCAAGACCCTCACCGCGGCCCTCGCCGCCGTTCCGCCGGACCCGGCCGCCATCGCCGCCGACGCTACGACCGCCACCGCGACCGCCGCAGCGGCCGTCACCGCCTGCGCGGCCTAGCACTTCGGCGGAACGCTGACGGCCCAGCGGGGGCGGTCCGCACCGGACCGCCCCTCGGCCACGTGCGGCCGCCCCGGCTCGACCCGGCCGGGGCGGGCCGGGGCGGCGTGGCGTGGTCGGGCGCCTCGCCGGGATGGCCGGCGCGGAACGCCGCCCGGACGGGGCCCGCGAAGCGACCCCCACTGACGAGACCGCCCACCGTGATCACTATGGTTGTCGAAACCGGACCGCTGCTCGTACGGTGAGCCGTGTGACGGACGAATCGACGCGCGCGGCGAAGCTGCTGGACGCGCAGGCCAAAGCGGCATTGCTGTTCGCCGAGATCGAGACGCGGGGCCTGGTGGCCGCAGGTCACGGTGAACGCGCGGTCAGTGACCGGATCCGTGATCTGGCGAACGAGATGTTCGGGACCACGCACTACTGGCACAAGCGGATCGTGCGGTCGGGACCGAACACCCTCCTGCCGTACCGCGAGAACCCGCCGGACCGGCTCATCGGCGCGGACGACATCGCCTTCGCCGATTTCGGGCCGATCTTCGAGGAGTTCGAGGCCGACTTCGGGCGGACCTTCGTGCTGGGCGACGACCCCGTCAAGCACCGCCTGCGCGATGACCTGCCGACCGTCTTCGCGGCGGCACGCCGTGCCTTCGAGGCGGACCCGGACATCACCGGCAAGCAGCTCTACGCCGAGGTCGAGCGGCTGGCGGCCGACGCGGGCTGGCAGCTGGGCGGCTGGCATGTCGGCCACCTGGTGGGGGAGTTCCCGCCCGAGTACGACAACTGGGAGGACGTCGACTCCCACATCGTGCCCGCCAACGAGAAGCCGCTGCGGCGCACGGACCAGGCAGGACAGCTCGTCCACTGGATCCTGGAGATCCACCTTGTCGACCCCGGGCGGGGTTTCGGGGGCTTCTACGAGGAACTGCTCGACCTGTGAAGCCCGTTGCGGGCGGGCCGACACCCGCGCACGCTGCCGTCGGCAGCGCACGGCCGCGAGCCCGGCCCCGGCGCCCGGCCGCGCCGGGGTTCGGCGGCAACCAGGACGGTCAAGGACGTTGGAGCCGTGCAAGAGCCACGGCAGCGGACCGCCGCGTCAGGCTGCCCCTTGAGTGTGTCGTTGGCCGATTCGACCGGTCGGCGGACCTGGGCCACTCGACCGAAGGAGCCATGGCGTCATAGGGTCGTAGGCGCGGCATCGCGTGTCGGTCACCGGCCGGGTGAGGCATGGAGGTGTCCGTGAGGTGCCTTACGGAGGCATTCCGCAGATGTCAGTCGAGTTGAACCACACCATCGTTCATGCCCGGAACAACCGGGGATCCGCCGAGTTCCTGGCGAGCATCCTGGGCCTTGAGGTCGGGGCCGAGTGGGGGCCGTTCATCCCCGTCGGCACCAGCAACGGCGTCACCCTGGACTTCGCCAGTGTCCCTGCCGGGTCGATCACCAGGCAGCACTACGCCTTCCTCATCTCCGAGGACGAGTTCGACGCGGCGTTCGAGCGGATCCGGCAGGCCGGGATCACGTACTACGCCGACCCGCACATGAAGCAGCCGGGCGAGATCAACCACCACGACGGCGGGCGCGGGCTGTACTTCCTGGACCCGGTCGGCCACGGGATGGAGATCATTACCCGTCCCTACGGCAGCCCTGAGGCGACACCCCGGCCGCCGAGGTAATCGCGACCCGGAGCACTCATCGCCGCGACGGCGGTGACCTGATGCCGCACGTCGTGCCTGGTCTTCGCCGCGCAGGTGAAGAGGATAGGTATTGGGGCAACGTCATCACCCTGAGCAGCCGGTGCCTCAAGCTGACACCTGGACGACAGACAGAGAACGAACGGATGGTTATGAAGCACATCAAACTGCGCGACCTGGACGTTTCCCGGATCGGCCTGGGGGCGATGGGGATGTCCCATGGCTACACCGGCTCCGGGACCGACGACGAGGAGTCGGTGCGCACCATCCACCGGGCGCTGGAACTGGGTGTCACCTTCATCGACACCGCTGAGATCTACGGGCCCTACATCAACGAGGAGCTTGTCGGCCGTGCCCTGAAGGGCCGCCGGGACGAGGTCGTGCTGGCGACGAAGTTCGGTATGGTCTCCCACGCGGGCGGCGGCCCGGGGACGGTGGACAGCAGCCCGGCCAATATCCGCACCGCCGTGGAGGGTTCACTCAAGCGCCTGGGCACCGACCGCATCGACCTCTACTACCAGCACCGGGTCGACCCCGGCACGCCGATCGAGGAGACCGTCGGGGCGCTCTCCGAACTGGTCGCCCAGGGCAAGATCCGGCACATCGGGCTCTCCGAGGCCGGGCCCGACACCATCCGCCGCGCCCACGCCGTGCACCCGGTCACCGCCGTGCAGTCCGAGTACTCGCTGTTCACCCGCGACCCCGAGGCCCGGGTGCTGCCGGTGCTGCGTGAGCTGAACATCGGCTTCGTCCCCTTCTCCCCTCTCGGACGCGGCTTCCTGACCGGCAAGATCCGCTCCACCGACCAGTTCGACCCCTCGGACTTCCGCAACGACAACCCGCGCTTCACCGACGAGAACTTCCAGCACAACCTGCGCCTGGCCGACGAGGTCGCCTCGGTGGCCGCGCAGGCCGGAGTCACCCCGGCGCAGGTCGCCCTGGCCTGGCTGCTGGCCCAGGGCGACACCATCGCGCCCATCCCCGGCACCCGGCGCGTGGCCAGGGTCGAGGAGAACACCGGCGCCGACGCGGTCCGGCTGACCGATGAGCAGCTCGCCAAGCTCACCAGCCTCCCCCCGGCCGCCGGGGACACCCACAACGAGGCCCAGATGCGGATGATGGAGCGCTGACCCGCACCCCCGGCAGGTGACCTGACGACGCGGTGGAGTCTCCCGTCGCCGGTGACGGGAGACGTGAGCGGCCCGCACATCCGGTGCGGGCCGCTTTCCGGGGCCGAAGCCCCTGCCGAAGCTCCCCGCCGAAGCCCCCCGCCGAAGCCCCCTGCCGGGGCGGGGGAGCTATGAGGCGAGTTTGGCCGCGATCAGCTTCTTGGCGCTCTCGGGTTCCGCGCTCATGCCGAGCGCGTCCCAGTCGAGTCCGAGGCCCGCGACGGTCTTCCTCGCCTCCTCCGTCCGGAGCTGGTCGGCGCCCTGGCCGCCCCTGGCCATTCGGTAGAGCGCCGCGGCGTACTCCTCGCGCTTGCCGGGCCCCGTCTTCCGCCAGAAGGCGAGGGTGGTCCCGAGCCGTTCGAGTCCGAAGCGGGTGGCTCCGCCGACGGCGCCCGGCTCGGCCGCCTGCTCCCAGCGCTTGGCGAAGTACTTCCACAGCTTGTACGACGCCAGGCCCAGCCCCGCGACGGCGGCCGCTCCGGCGAGACCCCAGCCGACCGGGGTCGCCAGCAGCGCGCTCGCACCCGCGGTCGCACCCGCGGCGACGGCGATCGAGGCGACGAGGGAGGCGACGGCGCCCGCCGACCCCAGGGCCCCGCCCGCGGCGGTGATGACCTTCTTGATCGTGCCGCGGTCGTTCTTCCGGACCGCGTACGCCTGGATCATCCGCAGCGAGATCTCCCCGGGCGCGCCCTCCCGGTGCCGCTCGACCTCCTCGGCGGCCTCACCGAGCGCACGCTCCATGGCGTCCCGGGCCCGCTGTCGCTGCTGCTGCTTCGCCAGCGACCCGGCCAGACCACGAGCGGCCTCCTCAGCCCGCTGCTCCAGCTCGTGGACCTCCAGCCGGGCCTCCTTCACGGTGTCCAGGTCCGTTCCCAGGGGCCGGTCCAGGGGGGAGCGGCCCATCTCCAGTACCCGGGCCTGGTAGGTCGCGCGCTTGGCGGTGAGCAGTTCGTCGATCGCGCCCACCAGCTCACGATGGGCGGCCACGTCCTGGTCGGCCGCCTCCAGCGCCTGCCTCGGCGCCGCGGTCTGCGAGGACATGAGCCGACGCAGCGCCTCGGCCCGCGCGCGTGCCTTGGCGGCCTTGCGGGCGTACCGCCCCGTCTGTACCAGCGACGCCGGCAGCGCGGCCGCGCCCCCGGCCGAGAACACGGCGTTGTACACGGGTGGGGCCTGCCCGGCGAAGTTCATCGCCCCGCCCGCCCCGTTGAGCAGGTTGCCGACCAGGCCCGAGGCGTTCTGGCCGACCTCCGCGCGGGCGCTGCCGAGTTCCCGGGCGGCCTCCCGGTGCGGGGCGCTGCCCACCGGCTGCGCGTCCTTGTCGTGCTGGGCGCTGTGCATGGTCCTGATGCCGGTGGCGAGTCCGACCCCGGCCGCGATGCCCGAGCCGAAGGGACCCGTCATGCCCCCGGCGTAGGACGCGGACGTGCTGACGCTCGGATCGGTGTACTGCGACCCGATGGTCATCGCCGTGGTCGCGCCGACGTTCTGGGCGGTGATGTCCAGGGCGTCCTTGGCCCGGCCCACGGTGGTCCCCGCGTCCTCGGTCTCCCGCTGGACGCCGGCGGTGGCCGCCGAACGCAGCAGCGAGGTCACGGTGGCGTTCCCCACGGTCCGCTGCAACGCCAGTACGTCGGCCGGTGACAGCCCGCCGGTGGCGGCGCGAGAGGCCGGTCCGGCGGTCCGACGCGGAACCGGTGCCTTTGGCTCCTGCCGCGAGGACTGACCCCGCTCATCACGTGCGTGCACGCTGCCCTCCCCACGAGATCCCACCGCCCACGAAGCGCCGCCTTGATCCTTCACCCGGTGTTCCGCCTGGGCAAGAGCGATCAGCGGGGTCGGTGATCAAGGATTCGCTAACGCCCGCCGGTGGCGGACGGGGGCCGCGCGCGGCCGGAACCGGGTTCGGCGGCCGCCGACTGCGGCTGATGAACCAGCGCGGCGCGATCCTGGACCGCGCCCTGCGCCGCCATACCGACGCGGTGATCTGCCGTCTGAGATTCCGCGTCGACGTCCCCCGCTGACCGGCCCACGGGACGCTGCGCGATCCCCGGCGGCTGTTGTGACTACAGTGGTCGAGCGTGGGGCGCCGATGAGTTGACCCTCCAGCCACGACCCGGATGAAAGCCTTCTGGCGATCGGAGACACCGAGGGATGACTTCTCATCTGTACGCGCTCTGCTTCGACGCGAACGACCCGCTGCGGCTGGCGCGCTTCTGGTCCGGCTTCCTGGGCTGGGAGATGACCGACGACCCGGACGACGACATCGTGCTGCTGCCGAGCGACGACACCGGGTTCCGGATCCGGTTCCTTCCGGCCAAGGAGCAGAAGACCCGTCAGAACCAGATGCACTTCGATCTGACCAGCACCTCCCTCGACGACCAGCAGCAGATCGTGTCGAGGGCGCTCGGACTCGGCGCCCGGCACATCGACGTCGGGCAACGCCCGGAGGAGGGGCATGTGGTCCTCGCCGACCCCGAGGGCAATGAGTTCTGCGTCATCGAACCGGGCAACAACTTCCTCGCCGACTGCGGATTCATCGGCGCGGTCGCGTGCGACGGCTCCCAGGCGGTCGGGTACTTCTGGAGCCGGGCGCTGGGCTGGCCGCTGGTCTGGGACCAGGACCAGGAGACCGCGATCCGCTCGCCGCACGGCGGCCCGAAGATCACCTGGGGCGGTCCGCCGCTGAAGCCGAAGACCGGGAAGTACCGGCTGCATTTCGACCTCGCTCCGCCTGCCCACGGTGACCAGCAGGCGGAGGTCGACCGTCTCGTCTCCCTCGGGGCGACCCGGGTCGACATCGGCCAGGGTGAGGTCGGCTGGGTGGTGCTGGCCGATCCCGACGGCCACGAGTTCTGCGTACTGACCCCCCGATAGGTCCAGCCTCCGTACCGGTACTGGTCCGGGCGGCAACACACTCCGGTCGGCCCAAGGTCCCGGACGGGCAGCGCGTCAGCCCCTACCTTCGGCGTGACAACAGCCCAAGGAGGTAGCAACGTGAACCGCACCCTCAAGCGCGCGGCGGTCCTGCTGACCGTGGCCGGCATCGGTTGCCTGCCCGTCACCGCGGTCGCCGACCAGCGCCCCGTTGTCTTCAACAACGCCACCACCTCGATCGTCAGCGGCGACGTCTTCGGCGCCGGGCACTCCAACATCGTCGGCTCGGGCGACGGCGGCGGCACGGGTGGCGGGCTCGGCGCGGTTGCCCCGACCGGTCAGCGGACGGTACGCGTCCAGACCCGCGCCGACGAGGTCATCCTGGTCTCGCACACCGGGGACGCCCGGTTCCCCGAGGCCTTGCCGTTCTTCTCGATCGCGATCGTCCCGTACTCCGACGTCTCGACCGCGGTCTACCACGGCAGGGACTCGGACTACCGGGTGGGCCTGCCCGCCGACGACTTCCTGCCGACCTGCGTCGCGACCGGTCAGGGCCGGTGCGAGGTGACGATCGACCGCGGCGAAGTGGTCGTCACCATGGGATAGCCGCTGCTCACCCGGCCGCTGACCGGAGCGGCGCGGACACGGTGAGGGCCCCGCCGACGGGGGAGACAACGGGGCCCTCAACCAGCACCTGCCCAGGCTTCCGGCGACTACGCC
>FTAK01000319.1_pt1 | contig 12734 bp, 9 predicted proteins | sample 1639071 | NCBI WGS metagenome assembly FTAK01 (sample SAMEA3914812, study PRJEB12502) | metagenome | biome: forest; material: soil | place: Canada | collected 2011-07-07 | depth 0.1 m
CAAGGAGCGCAACACCATCGAGCGACTGATCAACAAGCTGAAGGCCTGGCGAGGCATCGCCACCCGGTTCGACAAGACGCCCGAGAGCTACCTCGCCGGTCTCCACCTTCGCGCCTCGATGATCTGGATCGACGATCTCCTGCCGACCACTGACTGATCACAACATCACACAGGCCCTAGCAGGGCCAAGCAGCCCTGCTTTCGTTGGACTACGTCCTCATCGGGAGTGGGCGTGCAGGTTGCGGTCGAGAGTCATCGTGTCGGGTCGGCGAAGGCGGGCAGTGCGCTGACGCCGTCTTTGGCGGCCAGAGCCGGCAACTGGTTCAGCAGGGCTGCTTCGCCCAACTCTGGCGGCCGCAGAGGACCGAGGCGGCGTGACTGATGCCCTGCGGATGAACTGTGCGAAGTCGCCGTGCTGTGGTGGTCCTGTCTGCGGCCTGGGGCCACGGCACCGGCGGTCAGCCTTACGGGGGCGGGTGGCGATTTTCTGTCAAATCCGTTGCAGGGAAGGGGAGTTTGACGGGCCGGGCGCGGGCTGATTGTCCTACCCGGGCCGTACAGTGATGCCCGCGTGCTCACTGCTGTGGCGCCTGTGGCCGGGCCCGGGTCCGGCCGGGCCGCCGCTGGCCCCGCAACGCCCTCGGGCCGGGCGACCATCCACCCGCGCCCCCAAGGCCCGGGCGCAGGCGGCCGGCTGGCGGGTCGATGCCCGGCAAGGCGAGGATCCACCACGTTGGCCCGACGCCCCTACGTCCTGCTCTGCGACGAGGCCCAGCAGTTCAGCCGCGAGTGCTTCGAGTTCGTGCGCCACCTGTGGGACACCGGCAAGGGCAAGAACCGGCCCGCGGTGCTGTTTGTCGGCGGCGAGGAGTGCTACAAGACCCTCTACAACGAGCCTGCCCTGGCCTCCCGGATCTACATCTGGCAGGAGTTCACCCCGATGCAGCCCGTGGAGGTCGTCAAGAACATCCCCCTGTTCCACCCCGTGTGGGCCACCGCCCCGCCCGAGCTGATCAACTTCATCGACCTGGAGGCCGGCGGCGGGACCTTCCGCATGTGGTCCAAGATCACCCACCATGTGCTCGAGGGCATGAAGCGCCGTGGCCTGACCGAGGTCGACGAGACCATCGCCCGCTGGGCTCTGCGCCGCGCCCGCCCGCCGCGCTCGGTGCGCCGCACCGAGGACCGGTGACCCCCGCCTACCGGGCCGCCCGCACCGCCACCGTCAGCACCGCGCACGGCCCGGTCCGCCACGCCCGCCACCACCTCAACCTGGCCGGCGCCCGCACGGTGAGCACCCGCCAGATCGACGCCGCCGCAAACGCCTTGCAGGCCACCGTCGACCTCCACGGCATGATGGTGCTGACCGGTCCGCCGGGGGCAGGCAAGACCTTCACCCTGCACGCGGCCTTGGACCGGAACCCGTCCTGGACGCCGATCCGGCTGCTGCTGCCTCCCCAGGGCCGCCCCCAGGACCTGCGCCACGCCCTGCACTGGGCCCTGGACCTGCCCGGAAAGCCCCCGAAGGACCCCGGCATCAGCGACGACCTGATCCGCCACGCCCTGCACCACCCCCAGCGGCTGCTGGCCCTGGACGAGGCCCACCAACTGTCCGCCTCCTGCCTGGAATACCTGCGCTACCTCTACGACGACCCCCGCACCGACCTGGCCCTGGTCCTGGCCGCCGGCAGCCACCGCCTGCGGGCCCTGCGCACCACCGCCGTCCTTGCCGGCCGCGTCACCTGCTGGCACGACCTGGAGCCCCTCACCCAGACCCAGGTCACCACGGTGATCCCCGCCTTCCACCCCATCTGGCGCGACCACGGCCCCACGCGGCTGCTGCACCTGGACACGGCCTGGGCCCACGGCAACTTCCGCCGGTGGGTCACCCTGACCCACCGGCGCGTCAGCATGACCGCCCGCACCGGCCAGGGGACCCAGGACCCGCACGCACTGCTGCGCGGCCTGGCCCCCAGTTCCCGGCCGGAGGCGGCATGACGTCCGCCGAGCTGCCCCACGACCTGCCCGGACACCCGTGGTCCCCGCTGTGGCGACCCGATCAGGACCCGGTCCCGGCAGCGGTCACCCTGGTCTGCACCCCTCGCGATGACCGGCAGTACATGTCCCTGGCCTTCGCAGCCCACCAGCCCCGCCACGGGCGCATCACCGTCCACCCCACCCCGGTGGCCGCCAACGGCTTCTACCTCGCGCACGACCTCCTGCGCGCCTACGGCAAGCACCTGCCGGTCCCCGGCGGCGACGGAAACCTCCAGCCGACCTGGACCACCAACACCGACGACAGCTGGCGCTTCACCACCGCCTGGACCATGGCCCTGGGGATCGCGCACCTGACCGTGTGCCGGGCCCACACTCTGACCACCGCCCAGTGGTACCACCTGCTGGCGCTGAGCGCGTGCACCGGCGCCCACCTGACCATGCTGTGCAACGGCCCCCTGCCGCACGGGACCCAGCACCTGCTGACCACCGTGGCGCACCGGTGCATCCAGGACCCGCCGGGAGCCCGGGCCCACTGGCACCACCAGCCCGGGCCCGAGCCCGGCCCCGGCAGATACCCGTGGTGGACGGCGACTGCCGCCTTCCCCCCACTGCACGGCGAAGTATGGCTTCGCCTGCCGCCCCAGCCCGCCTCCCCGCGCACCACCGGCACACCCCCGGCCCCGACGGCCCCGACGGCCCCGGAGCCGGCGGCCGGCGCGCCCACGGCACGGCTGCCGGTCCCCACGGCATGCCAGGGCCACGACCACCCCCACATCGCCCTGGCGGCCGGCCGTATCCACACCCGCATCGCGCATCCGGCCCACGCGGCCACCGCCGCCCTACGCGTCCTGAACGGCTACACCAACGACCAGGTCAGCCACCTGCACTCCCGCTCCCACCGATATGACCCGACACCGGAACCGCCCCGGTGGGCCGCGCCCCTGATCGACGCGGCCCTCCACCTGGCGGAACTGCGCGGCCACCGCGACACCCTCAACCCCGTGGCCACCCCCGGCTGGGAACACCCCGAGATCGACCAGGCGCTGCGCGCCTGCCGGCTGCTGCCCTCGCCCCCCGCCCGCAAGCCCCGGACCACCGCCGCACGCACCGGCACGCAGACTGTGCGCCGAACACCTCAAGGACGCCACTGATGCCTGATCCGTCCACCCCGGTCGTCCGCGACGCGCTCGACCGCGCCGACCAGGCCCACTGGACCCGCCAGCCCCCGCAGTCTGACCACGCGCGCCTGCGCTACCTGCTCGCGCACACCCGCGACGTCCGCGACCTGGCCGCCCGCCTGCACACCACCCCCAGGACGCTCAATCGCGTCCTGGGCCAGCGGGTCCGCCGGTGCAGCGACCCGCTGCACCGGGCCGTCCACACCGAAGTCGCCCGCCTGTGGCAGCCCCGGGTCCGCCTGCGTGCCCGCCAGGCGGCACGCGGGATGCGGGTCAGCTTCCGCGCCTGGTTCGGCTTCGACGCTGCGGCCGGCTCCTCCGACGACGGCCGGGTGCGCAGACTCTCCGTCACCCTGCTGCCCTACCACGCCGACCTGCTGTTCCAGGCGCACGCCCGCGGTGCCGACGAGGACCGGCTGCGGGGCCTGCTGGCCGAAGCGATAGGCGTGGCGTACTTCCACCTGCCCATCAACAGTTCGGAGAACGTACGGCTGACCGACATCGACTACCTCGACGTCGACTACCTCGACGTCGACTACTGAGGCCTCGCTCGAACACGGCACGCCTTCGGGCCCCTCAAATTCCTTCTATTCCTCACATCGGTCCGGTGAGGCGGTGCGCCTGGCCCCGGACCGCGTCGCGCTCAGCGCAGGGACTGGATGAACGCGCCGTCCTCGTCGGCCATCCAGAATGTCCAGCCGTTGCGGTTGGGCGACACCGTGGGGTTCAGGGCCTGCAGCACCGCGGTGGCGGCCCCGCTGGGGGACTTGTAGCGGCCGGCGGCCGGTCCGGAGGTGATGGTCAGGCTGCGAGCAGCGGGGTCGTACAGGCCCGGGACACGGGTCCCCTCATACAGGGCGTGCACTGGCACCGCAGCCGCCTCCTGTACGGCGGGCGCGTCCGCGCCGGCGGGCGACTGCTGGAAGTGCTCCACCAGGCGCTGCACAGCCTCGCCCGACTCCACCTCCCAGGCCCGGGCCAGGAGGGAGATCTGCGCGTACGTGGTGGGGTCAAGGGCGACCGTGCGGTCGGATTCGCTGCTCATACTCCTCACTATAGCACGTATCTGAGAGAAATGAGTAAAACGAGGAAGGAGGTCGGTGGCAGGGCGCACCTCGGCCGTCAACCATGCACCGCGATGCGGACACGTGCGGGTGGTCCCGGCAACAGCGAATCCATTTTCCGCCGCCCGCCCCTCGTTGCCACCAGTGAACGCGTCCGCCATCGGGGCGGACGCCGACACGAGGACGAGCAACAATGCCCCACTCCTTTCGCCTGCTGCGCTACGCGGTGGAGACTGCGTCCGGCTGGCACTCCTACAACCTGAACTCCGACCTAGTCGCGGTGGTCGGCGCGGTCAATACCGGCAAGACCTCCCTGTGCGAGGGCATCACCTACCCGCTGGGCGCGGCCCCGACCTGGTCCCTGGCCATGGACCGCTACGCGCACCGGGTCGAGGTGGAACTGGCCCTTGACGGGCACCACGTGCGCCTGCGCCGCAGCCTGCGCGGCAACACCGGCCAGGTCGAACTCCTCGAACCGGACGGCTCCTTGAACCGCATCCTGGCCGTCAAGGAAGGCAAGAGCGGACGCACCACCGTCTCCCGATGGCTGCTGGACTCCCTTGGCCTGACCGACCTGCTGGCCACCACCTGCCGCGGCCGCACCCACGTCGACTTCACCGACCTGCTCGACTTCCTCTACCTGCGCCAGGCCGACATCGACCGCCAGATCGCCGGCCACAGCGCGCACCAGTCCAGCGCCCTGCGCCAGACCATGTTCGAGCTGCTGTTCGGCCTGTCCACCCCCGACCTGCCCGCCCTGGACGCGGAACTGCGCACCGCCGCCGGCACCATCACCCAGCTCACCCAGGACCAGTCCAGCATCTCCGCGTTCCTCAGCGCCTCCCCGGTCACCAACCTGGACGCCATCCACGAGGAGATCAGCCGCGCCACCGAAGCCCGAACCCAGGCCGAGCGCACCTGGAGCGTCCTGCAGAAGGAACTGACCGCGCTGACCGGCGCGGCCGAACCGCTGCGCGCCGAACTGCGCCGCGCCACCGCGGAAGCCGATGCCGCCCACCGCACCGCCAGCTCCGCGCGCCGCACCGTGACCGAGGCCGAGGAGGACGTCGAACGGCTGCGCCGCCAAATGGAGGCCCTGGAGCGGCCGGTGGTCTGCTGCCCGCGCTGCCGCACCGACCTGACCGGTCGCCAACTGCCCCCGGGAGTCTGCGGGGTGTGTACCGAGCCCGTCCCGGACCCGCAGGCCGCCCGCGCCCTGCTCAAGCGGCAGCTGGAGGCTGCCCGCGACCAGGTCGTGCGCGCCCAGGCGCACGCCACCTCGGCGGAGAAGGACGCCGCCGGCGCCGACGCCCGCATGGACGACCTGCAGCGCCGCCTGGACCGCGCCACCACCGAGATGATCTCCCCCCACGCCGACCAGCTCGCCGCCGCCCGCGCCGCCGTCGCCGAGACCACCGCCCGCCTGGCCGGCCTGCAGCGCCTGGTCGAACCCCACCAGCGGCTGCGCACCCTGGCCGACGAACTGCGCGCGGTCCAGGACCAGCGACGCGACCTGACCCGCGCGCGCAGCGAGCTGATCGCCACCTACGCGGTGCGCCGCACCGGCGTCCTGGACGACCTCAACGACATCTTCGCCGACGTGGTGGGCGACATGGACCTGCCCTGGTATGCAGGCGACGCCCGGATCGACCGCGAGACCTACCTGCCGATCGTCGACGGGCAGGGCTTCGAACGCCACGGCGGCGGCACCCGCGCGGCCCTGGCCGTCGGCTACCACGTCACCCTGCTGCGCTACCTGCTCACCACCAGGCTCGGCGAACTCCCCACCTTCCTGATGATCGACTCGCCCACGAAGAACGTGGGCCGCAACGCCTGGGACGCCCGCTTCGCGCACCGCATCTACAGCAGCTTCGTGGACTTCGTCGCCGCCCGCACCGGAGCCGGCGTCGCCACCGTCCCCTTCCAGGTCCTGATCGCCGACAACGACCTGCCCAAGGACGTCCGCAGCAAGGTCAAGGTCCACGACTTCGACCACGACCGCCCCTTGATCCCCGGCTTGGACAACCCCCACGGCCAGCAGCCCGACTGACCCGGTCGGATTCACTGCGCTCGCCCGTTCAGGCGGGCGAGCGGGACCTCCGGCGCGGCTAGCTCCGCGCGCCGATCAGCACTGCGGCCGCACGCCCGCAGGCCGGTGACGACAGCGGGCCGTTGGTGGCCGCGACCCAGCGCGCCAGCGGGCCGGTGCGATGCCGGGGCTGGAGACGGTCCCGGGCGCAGTCGGCAGGTCGGCGAGTTCCCGGACGCCGGTCGGGACGGCTTCCGGGTTCCCCCGCTCGATGATGGTGATGCGCTCACGGGCTCGCCGAGCGCAGAAGGAGGAGGCATCAGGGGGGCCTCTCCAGGGAGCAGGTGTGGTGCAGGGCTGTGCGGCCCGGATCAGCGGCCGGGTGGAGAGCGGCGAGCCGGGTCGCTTCATCCGTCGCGCGCAGCCGGGGGTGCGTCAGCAGGCGGACCGTGCGGTCGAGCAGGTGTCTGCGGGCGCTCCGGGTGGTGCCCGGCAGGGCGACACCGCCCCGGAGATCGGCGATCCGCACGGGGACGCCGCCGCGGGTCGGGCCGGGCCGCTGGCCGGAGGGTTCGACCACGACGTGCAGCCACCGCTGGTCGGTGAGCACAGCGAGCAGCAGGTCGCTGTGGTGGGCCAGGCGCAGCGCGCGCAGCAGGCCGCGGGATAGCCGCGCGGTGCCGGTGGCATCGGCGCGAAGGATGCAGATCAGCGCGAGGATCCGCGCCGCAGGCGCAGTCGGGTGACCCAGCGCCGCGTCGAGGTAACGCAGGGCCGCCAGCAGGGCGGCCCGCTCCTGGTCGGCCAGTTTCGAGGAGAGCCCCTCGATTGGGAGCAGCATGGGGTCCGCTTCCGGGGGAGTCGACGCGGGGAGGCTACCTGCTGGTGCGGCCCTGACCGGACCCTTCGCCGGTACCGGGGCGGCATGGGGGATGGCGCGGGTGCAGGCGGCGCAGACGTCAGCGAGCGTCCAACGGCGTCCCACCTGGCGGTGGAACAGGACCAACTGGATCGGTCCGGCGCAGCCGCGGTGACGCCTGTGCCAGGTACAGCCGGCAGGTCCGCAAGTGTTCGGGAATCGCTTCGGCGTGTGCGTGCTCGGCCAGGTGCGTCAGCACCGAGGCGCGGATGGAGGCATCCGCTGCTCCGAGACCGACGGGCCGCGGGCAGGCGGGGGAGGTGCAGATGATCCGGATGGGCTTCGCCGTGACCTGAACGGTCCATGCCCGAACGGTCGTGCGCGGCGCGATCTCGCTGTGCACCATCAGCTCCACCGCCTTTCCCTTCTCGTCACTTGGCTCCCCGCCCGCTCGACATCGTCCGCTGCGGCCGTGCGGGGGAGCGGCGCACACCATAGTGCAGACATCTGCCCTCTATGGGCCCCCGCTGATTCTGATTTTTGATCTTGTTTTTTGGTTGGGTTTCGCGGTTTGGTCGGGAGTGTTCGGGGGTGTGGTTGGCCGGTCGGTGACTCCTTGATCGTTTTCTGGTGGTGAGGCGCGTTCACCTGTGCTCTCTGGCCTGCGGGTTTCGCTGGTTGGTGGAGAACAAGCGGGTGTAGTGGGGGGTCTTCATCGTGTTGCAGTTGTGGTGACGGCTCCATAGGTCATCGGTGGGGAGTGCCTGCTGACGGGCCGTCCGGCGGATGGTTTGCGGGGGCTTTGCCGGCGCGGGGGTCGATGGTCACGGGCTGGTTGGGGGTTGGGGCGCGGTGTTGGTGAGTCTGTCGGTCAGGGCCTGGCGTACTGCGGGTGCGGGGTCGGTGGCGAGGGCTGCTTGCAGCTGTGGTGTCAGCGGGACGACGGCTGCGGCGAGGGTGCGTACCTCGGGGTCGGGGTGGAAGAGCATGCCCGTGGTGTGGAGGGCGGCCTGGGGTGCGCTGTAGGCGAGTTGGGTGACGGCGACGGCGGCCATCTTGCGGATCTGCGGGTCGAGGTCCCGCATCAGCGGTGCGCCCAAGGCGAGTACCTCGTCGATGATCGGGGCTTCTTGCTCGGTGAGGGCCGAGAGGTGGACGCGTCCGCGTACGAAGGCGTCCGTCGCCAGTACCAGGGCCATCGCTGGCAGGTGGGCGATGCGCAGGTTGAAGCGCCCTCGGCTGAGTGGGCCGGAGGCCTCCTCAGTGAGTACGTCGATCGCCGCGTACTGCGGGTCGCGGCAGATTGTCAGCATTCGGTCGGTGATGTTGCTCAGGATTGTTGGGGGGAGCCGGAAGGCCAGGGCCCTGAGGGCGTCGATGGCCTGGGTGCGGGAGGGTGCGGCGTCGTGGATGTCCTCGGCCATGGCGAGCAGGTGCTCGGCGAGCGCTGCGGCGAGGTCGGCGGGCGGCCCTGAGGCCAGCAGTGCCACTCGATCGGGGCCGGCCGCAGGGAGGGCCTCGCCGCCTCGGGGCCGTTCCTCGGCCGGGTGGGTCGCTGGCGCGGCAGGGGCCGGACCGGTCAGCCTCATCTCCAGCAGCACGACGCCCACGGGCTGCGCCTGGTCGGGTCCGAGCGAGCCGGTGGGTACATCGATGGGGTCAGTGGCGGTGAACAGGGCCATCAGCAGGTCGACGGTGTCGGGTGCCTGGGTGTCGATCCTTGAGACCTGGCGGGGGACTCCGACGGGGCGGCGCAGCAGGGCCGCACACGCCTGGCGGGCGGCGGTCTGAACCGCTGGCGTCGGTTGGCGCCAGCGTGCCAGGACCCAGATCGCCGAGCGGTCTCCTCGTTCGGCACGCGACTGTACGCAGTCCAGAAGCGGCGGGCGTGCCTCTTCGGGGATCTCACGGATTAGTGGCCACAGGGTGTGCGGTGGCACCGGTAGCTCTAGGAGGTCGGCCAGGATGTCGGCGACTTCGCTGCGCCGGTGCCCCAGGGCCCAGTAGATCTGGATGAGTAGGTCGGCGATGACGGGCGCGGTCATCATCCAGGTGTCGGGCACGGTGGCGCCCGTGCCCGTGCGAGCGAGCCCGAGGACGGTGTCCACGGCGGCATCGGGGATGCGTCGACCGAACGCTGCCAGCGCTCGTAGGGCCTGGCGCTCCGGAGCGGGGTCTGGTGCGGGTGCGTCCCAGATCAGGGCAGCGCGTTGGAGGAGCTGGTCCGCCAGTGCGGGCACGGCGGTGTCGGGCACGGTGGCCGCTTGGGCCTGGATGACTTCGACGGCGGCGGCTTGGCGGTGGCGTATGGGTGAGGCCAGCCAGGGGGTCACGTCGACCGGGGCCGGCACGGTGCGGGCTGTATCGACGGCCTTGGTGCCCTGCCCGGCGTCCAGGTAGTAGTGCAGTGCTGCCTGCCGGTGTCCCGCGGAACCCAGGACGTCGCCGAGCAGGGCCTGGGCGCTGACCAATTCGCGCAGGTGACCGGCCAGCCGTGCTTCCCACAGGTACCGGCGGGCATCGCCCAGGGCGTCGGGCAGGCGCTTGTCGTGGGCTGCTTCCAGAGCGGACAGGGCCGGGTCCTGGGCTGCGGCGAGCAGTCGTTTGCGGTCGGGCAGTCCTCCCGAGGCCCCGTTGGGCCCCGTCAGCGGGCGACCTTCGTCGATGGCCAGGTGGAGCAGCGCTCGCATGGCTCCACGGGCGTCCCCGTACAACTGTTCCTCGCTGCTGGCCAGAACAGCCTGGCGCCAGAGGTTCTCGGCCTGTTCGGTATCGCCGCGGACAGCGCACGCATACGCGGCGCGGGCCGCGACGAGGGCGCGCGCTGTGCGGAACCGTCCCGCTGCCGCTGCAGCGACGAGAGGCTGCCACGTGCTGTCGAGTTCGGTGTGCTTGCTGTCCAGGGGCAGTGAAGCGTCCGCGACAGCGCAGCGCAGCCGGGCCCGCACCACTGGGTCCGCGTGGTCGGCGTCCCGGGCCAGCGACCGAAGTCGTGCCAGCAGCCCGTCAGTGTCCGCGTCGGTGGCCACCAGCACAGCCCGGGACGGCACCCAGTCGTACAGGCCGTCGACGACTGCCTGCTCGATCACCAGGCAGCACAGCAGTGCGGCATGTTCGTCCCGTGCTGCCGCGAGCGCCTCGAGTACTGGGACGGTGGCGGCCAATTGGCTGCCGTGCTCGTACCAGCTGTCCACCGCGCCGAGGACTGTCGCGGTTGCCTGTGCCGGGGATCCGAGCCGGGCCGCGGTCTGCTCAAGGTCCGTCCGGACGAAGGCCGAAGCGGTGCGGTCAGCGGCAGCGATCGCCTCCAGCGTCAGGCGGACCAGCAGGGAGAACGCGCCTGTCAGGTCGCCTCCGGAGACTAGGATGCGCGCCTGGCGGCGGAGCATCGCTGCCGCGTGAACCGGAAAGCCGCCCTGCTTCAGGCCCGCGGCGACAAGCCCGTAGAGGCGAGCGGCCTCCAGCGGATCCTGGATTTCCTTGGCCGCTGCATCGGCTTCCAGGGCGTCCAGGCCAAGCACCTCGGCGGGTTCCTCGACCAGACCCAGGGCGTTCGGTACCTGCGGGACCTGAGGGACAGGGACGTACCCGCAAAACGCCTCGGCCCAGTGCGGACCGAAGACCGCGAAGACCAGACGGGGAGCGTCACGCAGGATGCGGCCCAGCGCTTCTGCGCCCCACGCCTCGATGACGAGGTCGCCGGCGTACGTGTCCTGGAGATCGGCGAGTTCCTTGACGACGGCGGTCTCCGCATCGAGTTCCGCTGATGTCACAACCACGAACCTGCCGGGGTTGAACCGCCGCTCGGGGCCTGTGAAGTCCGTGCCTCGGGCGGGCCCTGTGTAGGTTTCCACGGCCTCGCGCAGCTGCGCGGCCGTGAGCTCCTGATAGCGCTTGACCTGGTAGAGCGAACGGCGCTGCGACTGCTCGCGTTCCACGATGTCCAGGCCGTACTGCTTTTGCCCGCGGCGTCCGTAGAACTGCACGCCCAGGTTGTGCTGCCGACTGACCACCTCGGCGACCACCCGTTCGAACACCTCGGGGTCCAGAGCGTTGAACGGCAGCAAGGCAGGGTTCTGCACTGGTATGGGCAGGACGAGCGACTGCCTGCGCCGGGTGAGCTGTGCAAGCGTCAGTTCTGCTACCAGCTCGTCGTTGAGGTCCTCGATCATCGGCTCAGTATGTCCGTCCTCGGCATGTGGTGCCGCTGTCGGGTCTGTCCAGCGAGCGGTGGGAAGTTGATTGATGGGGGTCAGCGGCGGGCGGCGGAGAGCCGTCCGTCGAAGGCGATGTCGAAGGCGTTGAGTGCGGCCTTCCAGCGGATGGCCCAGCGTTTGCGGCCGGTGCCGGTCGGGTCCAGGCTCATGACCGCCAGGTAGACGCACTTGAGGGCGGCCTGCTCGTTCGGGAAGTGCCCGCGGGCTCGGACAGCCTTGCGGATCCGGGCGTTGACCGACTCGATCGCGTTCGTGGTGCAGATGATCTTCCGGATCTCGACGTCGAACTGGAGGAACGGCACGAACTCCGCCCAGGCGTTCTCCCACAATCTGACGACCGCCGGGTACTTCGCGCCCCAGATCTCGGCGAACTCCACGAACCGCGTCAGGGCGGCCTCCTCGGTCGGCGCGGTGTAGACCGGCCGCAGGGCTTTCGCCATCTGGTCCCAGTCCTGGCGGGCCGCGTAGCGGAACGAGGCCCGCAGGAGGTGGACGACACAGGTCTGCACGATCGTGGCAGGCCAGACCGTGTTCACCGCGTCCGGCAGCCCGGTCAGGCCGTCGCAGACCACCATCAGGACGTCTTTCACTCCGCGGTTTTTGATCTCGGTCAGGACCTGGAGCCAGTACTTCGCGCCCTCGCCGCCGTCGCCGGCCCACAGGCCGAGGATGTCGCGGGTGCCGTCGGCGGTGACGGCCAGGGCGACGTGGATCGGCCGGTTCACCACCTGGCTGTCGCGCACCTTCACGTGCACACAGTCGATGAAGACCACCGGGTAGACGACGTCCAGGGGACGGTTCTGCCATTCGACCATGCCCGCGAGCACGCTGTCGGTGATCGTGGAGATCGTCTGCCTGGAAACCTCGGTGCCGTAGATCTCCCGCAGGTGGGAGGAGATCTCCCCGTGTGTCAGGCCCTTCGCCGACAGGGACAGCACCATCTCGTCCACACCGGACAGGCGCCGCTGGCGCTTGCGGACCAGCTGCGGCTCGAACGTCCCCTCACGGTCCCTGGGCACCGCGATCTCGACGGGTCCCACCTCCGTGGCGACCGTCTTGGACCGGTGTCCGTTGCGGTGGTTCGGCGGCTCCTCGCCGGTGGCCACCTCATGTCGGCCACGACCCAGGTGGTCGGTCATCTCACCCTCGAGCGCCGACTCCAGCACCCGCTTCGTGAGCTCAGCCAGCAGGCTGCCCTCACCGGTCAGCTTCAGGCCTCCGGCCCTGGCCTGGGCCACCAACTGACCCACCAGATCACTGTCCAGCACATCCAGCCCGGCGCTCTCAGCTCCTGGCACGGCAGCCGCAGCAACCTCGGTCTCACTCGTCACGATAGTCATCAACTAACGCTTCCTGTCCGGGACTTCCCACCGGTAACCGTACAGACCC
>FTAK01000330.1_pt1 | contig 12385 bp, 13 predicted proteins | sample 1639071 | NCBI WGS metagenome assembly FTAK01 (sample SAMEA3914812, study PRJEB12502) | metagenome | biome: forest; material: soil | place: Canada | collected 2011-07-07 | depth 0.1 m
CGACGCCCAGCGCACCGACGCCCAGCGCAGCGAAGGCCGGCCCGCCGGCGCCCGGCCTGCCGCGGGCGGTTCCGCCGCCGCTCCGCTGCCGGGCCGCCCCTGCTCCATCGCCGCCGCGCTGCAGATCCTCGGCGAGAAGTGGGCGCTGCTCGCCGTGCGCGAGCTGTTCTACGGCAATCACCGCTTCGACCGGATCGTCCGCAACACCGGCGCTCCGCGCGACCGGCTCACTGCCCGGCTGCGCGCCCTGGAGGAGGCCGGGGTGGTCGAACGCCGCGCCTACAGCGAGCGCCCGCCGCGCTACGAGTACCACCTCACCGAGGCCGGGCGGGACCTCGCCCCGCTCGCCCAGGCGCTGCTCGTCTGGGGCGACCGCTGGGTGACGCCCGAGCCGCCGGTGGTGCTGCGGCACCATCCGGCGGACCACCCCGACCATCAGCTGGACGCGGCCTGGACCTGCCGGACCTGCGGGGCGGAGGTGCGCGACCCGGACGTCAGCCTGGAGATCCACTCCCCGGGCTGGGACCGCCAGGGCCCGACCGCCCCGGGGCCGGAGGCCGCGCCGGGGCGGTGAGCCACGCCCAGTGCCCGGGCGCTCAGGCGCCGTCGGCCAGGGTGCGGCCGAGCAGGGGGAGCAGCCGGTCCCAGTGACGCTGGAGCGCGGCGGGGCTGAAGGCCTCGGTGTCGGACATGCTGAAGCCGTGGACGGTGCCGGGGTAGACCTCGGTGGTGTGGTCGACGTTCGCGGCGTCCAGGGCCTGGGTGAGCCCGCTGATCGAGGCGGGCGTCATGTCGCCCTCGGCGAGGCCGAGGTGGACCTCGGCGGTGAGCTCGGGGAAGAGCCGGTGCGGGCTGTCGGGTGCGCCGGTGACCAGGAAGAACGGGTGGAATCCGGCGACGGCGGCGACCCGCTCGGGGTGGGCGGCGGCGGTGCGCAGCGCCAGCACCGCGCCCACGCAGTACCCGATCACGCCCACGGGGCCGGCGCCGACCTCGGGCCGGCCGGTGAGGAAGTCGAGGCAGGCGTCGGCGTCGCGCAGCGCGCGTTCGGTGGTGTGCGCCTCGATCAGGGGCGCCAGCCGGGCGAAGACCGCCGGACGGGCCTCCTCCCCGATGTACGCGGGCAGTTCGACCACGGGCGCCGGGCCGTGCCGGTAGTAGTGGTTGGGCACGAGCACGTAGTACCCGTGCCTGGCCAGCTCCCGGGCGATGCCCTCCAGCACCGGCCGCAGCCCGAAGGCGTCCGGGTACAGCAGTACCCCCGGGTGCCGCCCGCCGCCGTCGGGGTGGGCGGCGAACGCGTCGGCCAGGCCGTCCGCGGTGGGGATCCGCACGGTCTTCGTGGGCAAGGTCTTCCTTCCGTGTGGTGCGCTCGATCAGCGTTAGTCGCACTAACGTTGTGACGTGAGCGAAGCTACATCGTTAGTTGGACTAACGCAACGGTAGGATTGCCGCCATGACCAGAGCCGCGGACCAGCCCGACGAGGGCGCGCTCAGGACGCCCGACCGGCTGCGTCGGCGGGCGAGCCGACTGCTGTCGCAGCTGACCATGCGGTCGGACCGGCTGATCACCGAGGGCCTGGGCCGGGCCGACGCCCGCAAGTGGCACTATGCCGTGCTCGCCTCGCTGGAGGAGTACGGACCTGGCAGCCAGGCGGAGCTGAGCAGGCGCTCCGGCATCTACCGCAGCGACATGGTCGCCGTGCTCAACGAACTGGCCGAGCGCGGCCTGGTCGAGCGCGCGCCGGATCCCGCCGACCGGCGCCGCAACGTGATCACCATCTCCGCGGGGGGCCGCAGCCGGCTGCGCCTTCTCGACCAGGTCGAGGACGACCTCCACGAGGAACTCCTCGCTCCGCTGAGCCCGTCCGAACGCGACCAGCTCGTGCGCCTGCTCACCCGCCTGCTGGACCACCACACCCGCACCCGCTGACTCGCGCGGCGACGCCTGCGGACTGCACTCACGGACTGCCCCGATCGACGCTGAGCAGGTCGCCGGGCTGGCAGTCGAGGACCTCGCAGAGCCTGCTGAGGGTGGAGAAGCGAATCGCCCGGGCCCGGCCGTTCTTCAGCACCGAGAGGTTCACGCTGGTCACGCCGACCAGTTCGGACAGCTCCACCAGGGTCATGCCGCGCTCGGCGAGCAACCGGTCGAGGTGGACGGTGATCGCGTGCGGCTCGGCCTCCTCGGCCATCAGATGGTCGCCTCGTTTTCCTCGCGCATGGTCACACCCTGCCGGACGATCCGGGCGAAGGCGAGCAGTCCCAGGCTGACGAACAGCGCCAGCCAGGGGAACGGCCAGAACTCGAAGGCCGCGATCGGCGAGGTGCGGTAGGTGGTCATCTGGTCGAACAGCCCCAGCGTGGCGCCGGCCTGCACGCCCCCGGCCACCAGCTCGCCGATCAGCAGCGCCCAGGCCAGCCGCCGCAGTTGGCGCGCGGTGCGGAGCGTGAACGCGCCCTCCCTGGCGGTGGTCCTGGCCAGCTGCACCACCAGCACGGCCAGGCCGATGTAGAGCAGCTGGGTGGGAACCGTGGTGAGGTCGGACAGCAGCTTCTGCATGATGCCGGGCTGGTTGACACAGACCTGGAAGGTTCCGGGAGCGGTGCCGATCCCGGGCCGCAGCCCGCCGAGGAGGCGACCGCCCTCGGCGACGTGGACCACCCCCCAGGGGGCTTGCACGCAGGCGGAGAAGCCGGGGCCGAAACCGAGGAAGGAGGACATGCCGAAGGCGGCCAGCAGACCGCCGTCGACCACCACCGCGAGTGCCACGCCGAGCACCACCTTGGCGGCGGTGTTGAGCGGAAACATCGGATTGCGGACCCTGCCTGCGTCGGACATGGGCATCCCCCGGTTCGTTCGTATCGACTATCGATAGGCCAGGCACGCTACCTATCGATAGTCGATAGGTCAAACCTCGGCCGCCGGCGTCGGCGCTACCATCGAGGGGTGCGGCGCGGGGCGGGATGACAGGGCGTCAAGGAGGGGTGAGCGTTGGCGAAGACCCAGGCGGAGCGGGACGCGGACACGATCCTGATCGGTCAGATCGTGCTCGGCGCGATCGTGCTCGGGGTGCTGCTGCTGATCGGCGCGGTGCTGGTACTGCACCGGATCCCGGGCTTCCCCCGGGGCTGACCGGCCGGTGCGCCGCCTGCCTCAGGGGTGGATCTCGTCCAGGTGGTCGGCGTAGTGGCCGACGGCCCGGCGGTAGCCCTGGAGCCGGGGGTCGGCGCTGGTGGCGGCGGTGACCTGGAGCAGGGTGCGGACCGCCTCGCGGGCGTCGCCGACGTTGTACAGGGCCATGGCCAGGAAGGTCCGCAGGGCCGGGTCGTCGGGGAACTCGGCCAGGCCGCGACGGAGCGTGCTCAGCGCGGACTGGTAGCGGCCCAGGGCCCGGAAGGTGCTGCCCAGGCCGAGGTGGCAGCCGTGCTGGTCGTCCGCCGACAGGTCGTCCGCGTTGCCCAGCGCGCGCTCGTAGTAGCGGACGGCCTCCGCCTCCAGGCCGAGGCGGTCGTGCGCCCAGGCGGCCCTGGAGGCGATCCCGGCGTGCTGCGGATGCCGGTCCGAGAGCTCGGCCAGCTCCGCGCAGGCCTGCTCAGTCCTGGCGTCGTGCAGTGCTACCGCCCGCGCGAACAGCTCGTCGTGCTGACCGTCATGTTGATCGTCCATGCCGGTGCATGCTGCCACATCCGAAAACCGGATGCGCGCCCTCGGCCCGGCTGCCATAGTCCGGCACTGTGAACGCTGACCAGCTTGTCCTGCGCCGGGCCGTGGACGCCGACGCCGCCCAGATCGCGGACGTGTGGCTGCGCTCCTTCGCCGCCGCGCTGCCGACCGTGCGCCGCCCGCACGACGACCAGTCGGTGCGGGACTTCTTCAGCCACCTGGTGGTGCCGCAGTACGAGACCTGGGTGGCGGCGGCCGGAGGCGCGGTGGTCGGCCTGCTGGCGCTGGACGGGGAGGAACTGGACCAGCTCTACCTCGATCCCCCGTGGCGCGGCCGGGGGTTGGGCGACCGCTTCGTCGAACTCGCCAAGCGGCGGCGGCCGGAGGGGCTGTCGCTGTGGACGTTCCAGGTGAATGGTCCGGCGCGGCGGTTCTACCGGCGGCACGGCTTCGTCGAGGCCGAGCGCACCGACGGGCAGCGGAACGAGGAGAACGAGCCGGACGTCCGGTACGTCTGGCAGCCGCAGGGCGCGTAGGACCCCGCGTTCCCCGGCGTTCCCCCGGCGCGTAGCGGAAACCGTGGCCGGTCGGGGCCGAGCGTGCCAGGCTCGGGGGATGCGCTACATCATCATCGGGGCCGGGGCGATCGGCGGCGGTATCGGCGGGCGGCTGCACGAGAGCGGCCGGGAGGTGGTGCTGGTCGCGCGCGGCCCGCACCTGGACGCGCTGCGCGACGGCGGGCTGCGCCTCAGCACGCACCAGGGCGACCGGACGCTCGGCGTCCGCGCCGTCGGCGGCCCGGGGGAGCTGGAGCTGGAGCCGGACGACGTGCTCGTGCTCGCGGTCAAGTCGCAGCACACGCCGGGGATCCTGGAGGAGTGGTCGGACCGGCCGGTGGCCGGCGGCGGCACCGCCGAGGAGCGGCTGCCGCTGCTCTGCGCGCAGAACGGGGTGAACAACGAGCGGCTGGCCCTGCGCTGGTTCCGGCAGGTCTACGGGGTGTGCGTGTGGATGCCCGCCACCCACCTGGAGCCGGGCCGGGTCGCGCTCGCGGGCACACCGGTCCCCGGCATCCTGCACCTGGGCCGCTACCCCTCCGGCAGCGACGCCACGGTGGGCGCGATCGCGGCGGACCTGGAGCGGGCGGGGTTCCGCGTGCCGGTCCCGCCGGACGTGATGCGGTGGAAGTACGCCAAGCTCATCGGCAATCTGGGCAACGCCGTCGACGCGCTCGCCGGGCGGGCGGCGGACGGCCCGGTCGCGGAGCTGCTGCGGCGGCTCAGGGCCGAGGGCGAGCGGGTGCTGACCGCCGCCGGCATCGCCTACGCGGGCGTCGAGGAGCAGAGCAGGGCGCGGACCGGGGTGATGGCCAGCGCGCCGCTGGAGGGCGTGGAACTCGGCGGCAGCTCCTCGCGGCAGAGCCTGGCCCGGGGGACCGGAACGATCGAGGCGGACTACCTGAACGGCGAGATCGTGCTGCTCGCCCGGCAGCACGGCCTGTCCGCCCCGCTGAACGAGGCCGTGCGGCGGCTGGCCAACAGGTACGCGCGCGAGGGCCGGCCCCCGGGCAGCCTGCCGGAGGCGGAACTGGCGGAACTGGCGGCGCTGCTCGGCGGCTGAGGGGCGGCTGAGGGGCGGCGCACCCGGCGGGCGAGGGTGGACAGCGGGGCGACGACGGCCTAACTTAACGAATGTTCGAACTCCTGTCGTCGCCCACCACGCAGCACGTCGCCCACCTCCGGCCGTCGCCCACCTCCAGAAGGAGCTCTCCGTCATGCGGGACGCAGTCATCGTCGACGCCGTACGCACCCCGGTCGGCAAGGGCAAGCCCGGCGGCGCCCTGTCCGGCGTCCACCCGGCCGACCTGTCCGCGCACGTGCTCAAGGCCCTCGCCGAGCGCAACGGCCTGGACCCGGCGACCGTCGACGACGTGGTCTGGGGCTGCGTCTCCCAGGTCGGCGAGCAGACCGCCTGCATCGGCCGGTACGCGGTGCTCGCGGCCGGGTGGCCGGAGAGCGTGCCGGGGCTGACCGTCGACCGGCAGTGCGGCTCCTCGCAGCAGGCGGTGCACCAGGCCGCCGCCGGGGTCATCTCCGGGCAGTACGACATCGCGGTGGCCGGCGGCGTCGAGTCGATGAGCCGGGTCCCGCTGGGCTCCTCCTTCGCGGGCGGCAGCTACGGAGCGCCGTACGGGCCGCTGGTGGCCGAGCGCTACGACAACTTCTTCTTCAACCAGGGCACCGGCGCGGAGATGATCGCCGACGAGTACGGCCTCAGCCGCGCCCAGCTGGACCAGCACGCGCTCGACTCCCACGCCCGCGCCGCCCGGGCCATCGACGAGGGCCGCTTCAAGGGCCAGATCGCCCCGGTGGCCGTCACCGACGCCGACGGCGGTACCCGCGTCTTCGACACCGACGAGGGGGTCCGCCGGGGCGGCACACTGGAGCAGCTGGGCCGGCTGAAGACCCCGTTCAAGGCGGACGGGGTGGTCACCGCGGGCAACGCCTCGCAGATCTCCGACGGCGCCGCCGCGCTGCTGGTGACCACCAGCGAGATCGCCGCCGCCAACGGCTGGACGCCGATCGCCCGGTTCCACACCGGGGTCGTCGTCGGCGCCGACCCGATCACCATGCTCAAGGGCCCGATCCCGGCCACCGAGAAGGCACTCCGGCGGTCCGGGCTGAGCCTGGACCAGATCGGCGCGTTCGAGGTCAACGAGGCCTTCGCCTCGGTCACCCTGGCCTGGCTGAGCGCCACCGGGGCCGACCACGAGCTGCTCAACCCCAACGGCGGCGCGATCGCCCTCGGCCACCCGCTCGGCGGCTCCGGCGCCCGGCTGATGACCACGCTGCTGCACCACATGCGCGACCGCGGCATCCGCTACGGGCTGCAGACCATGTGCGAGGGCGGCGGCATGGCCAACGCGACCGTGCTGGAACTCCTGTGACCTCCTGTCGCCGCTGACGAACTCGAACGTTCGTTAGCGGCGACGGGAGGGGCGCGGCGGGCCTGGCCTCAGGGGGTGACGATGGCGAAGTCCGGGTCGCTCTGGTCCAGCGCCGAGCGCAGCACGCCCAGCGCGGCGGCGGCCTCGGCGCCGACCGCCACACCGTCCGGCTCCTTGCCCGCCAGCAGCGGGAGCAGCTGCGCCTTGGTGAGCGTCAGCTCGGCGTCGGCCGGGGGAGCGGCGGGGTCGACCGGGCCGTGCACCAGCACGCCGTTGTCCAGCGTGGTCCGGTAGTGCTGGTCCAGGTCGGTGAGGTGCCAGTCCACCACGCTGTGCAGGTCCCAGGCGGCGGGGCCGTCGACGCGGATGGCGAGCGAGTCGAAGACCTGCTCCACGGTCAGTGCCGAGGCCATGCTGCTGGCGGCGAAGACCGTCGGCTCGATGCCCTGGCGCAGCTCCCGCGCGCCCATCAGGTAGCAGTTGCGCCAGGTCGCGTTCTCGGCGCCGTAGGCCAGCTTCTCGAACACCTGGGCGAGCAGCTCCTTGGCGTCGGTGTCCTCCGGGTCGGCGAAGACCGCGTGCCTCAGCAGTTGCGCGGCGAACCGCAGGTCGCCCTGGTCGGCGTACTCCCGGGCCTTGCCGACCACCGCGTCCACCCCGCCGACGCAGTCGACGTAGCGGCGGGCGGTCTCGACCGGCGGGTGCTCCCACAGCGAGGAGGGGTGGCCGTCGTACCAGCCCATGTAGCGCTGGTAGATGGCCTTGACGTTGTGGCTGACCGAGCCGTAGTAGCCGCGGGTGTGCCAGGCGCTCGCCAGCCGCGGCGGCAGCTCGACGAGCTCGGCGATCTCGGTCCCGGTGTAGCCCTGGTTCAGCAGCCGCAGCGTCTGGTCGTGCAGGTAGGCGTACAGCTGGCACTGCTCGGTGAGGAAGGTGCGGATCCGCCCGGCGCCCCAGGTCGGCCAGTGGTGCGAGGCGAACAGCTGGTCGGTCTCCGGGCCGAACAGGGCCAGCGCCTCGTTCAGGTAGCGCGACCAGATCCGCGCGTCGCGGACCAGCGCGCCGCGCAGGGTCAGGATGTTGTGCAGGTTGTGGGTGGCGTTCTCGGCCATGCACAGCGCCCGGCGCCGGGGCAGCAGGAAGTTCAGCTCCGAGGGCGCCTCGGTCCCCGGCGTCAGCTGGAACCGCAGCAGCACCCCGTCGACCGTCTCCTCCTGCCCGGTGCGGCTGATCTCCACGGTGGGGGCGACCAGGCCGGGCAGGCCGCTGGAGGTGGTGAAGCCGAGGCCCATCCCGAGCAGCCCGGTGGCGTCGCGCTCCAGCGCGCCGCCGGCGTAGTAGGCGCCGCGCCGCAGCATGGCGGTGCCCGCGTAGACGTTCTCGGCGACCGAGTGGTCCAGGAACCCGGCCGGGGCGATGACCGGGGTGGTGCTGTCGTCGGGGGAGATTACCCCGAAGATCCCGCCGAAGTGGTCCAGGTGCGAGTGGGTGAACAGGACGCCGGTCACCGGCCGGTCGCCGCGCTGCGAGCGGTACAGCGCCAGGGCCGCCGCCGCCGTCTCGGCCGAGACCAGCGGGTCGACCACGATCACCCCGCGCTCGCCCTCGATCAGCGACATGTTGGACAGGTCGTAGCCGCGCACCTGGTACACGCCCTCGGTGACCTGGTAGAGGCCCGCCCGCGCGCACAGCTGCGACTGCCGCCACAGGCTCGGGTCGGCGGTCTCCGGGCACTCCCCGTCGAGGAAGTCGGTGCTGCCGAAGTCCCAGACCACGCGACCGTCCTCGGCGGTGACGGTGCGGGAGAGCGGACCGGCCACGAAGCCCCGGTCGGCGTCCTCGAAGTCGGTCCGGTCACTGAAGTCCAGAGCGGTCAACGCAGCCTCCTGGGTGAAGAGCCGCCGGCGTGGGCAGCCAGGGCGGTGATTCGGGCGGCGGTGATTCGGGCGGCGGGGAGTCCGGGCGCGATGCCGCCCGTGTTCGATTCTCTGGTGGCCGTGCGGCCGTCGCCGCCCGGGTGGGCCGTCCGGGCGGGCCGGGCCCGACAACGCGTCAGCGGCGTGCCCGGACGGCCGTACCGGGGTGCGGCGCGCTGCGGCCGCGCTCAGGGTGGGGCTGGGGCGGCTCGTGCCGGCCGCCGGAAGGAGTGCGCCGATGAGTGCTGTCGACATGCCAGCGGACGAGGGATCCAGGCCGTCGCCCCGGAACGGGGCGGCGGCTGTGCGTTCGGCGGGGCCGAAGATGACCTGGGTCACCCTGGCCCTGATGACCACCAGCTCGGTGGCCAGCCTGCGGGCCTCGCCGACCATGGCCGTCTACGGGCTGGCCTGCGTGTTCCTCTACCTGCTCCCGGCCCTGGTGTTCCTGCTGCCGACGGCCCTGGTCTCGGCGGAGCTGGCCTCCGGCTGGGACGGCGGGGTCTACAACTGGGTCTCCCAGGGGCTGTCGAAGCCGCTCGGCTTCCTCGCGGTGTGGTGCCAGTTCGCGATGACGATCTTCTACTACCCCAGCCTGCTGGCATACGTGGCCAGCACCATCGCCTATGTGGTGAACCCGAAACTGGCCAGCAACGGCGTCTACACCGCGATCGTGATCATGGTCCTGTACTGGTCCGGCGTCTGGGTCTCCTCGCGCGGCACCAGCGCAGTGGCCGGGCTGGCCTCGATGGGCCTGATCATCGGGACGCTGATCCCGGGCCTGCTGCTGGTGGTGCTCGGCTTCGTCTTCCTCGGCCAGGGCAACGGCTCGGCCGCGCCGATGAACGCGCACCACCTGTTCCCGGCCTGGACCGGCCTGGCCAGCCTGGTGCTGATCGTCAACAACTTCCTGTCCTACTCGGGCATGGAGATGAACGCGGTGCACGTCTCCTCGCTGAAGAACCCGAGCAAGGAGTTCCCCCGGTCGATGTTCCTGGCCATGGGCCTGGTGCTGCTGATCTTCATCCTGCCCGCACTGGCGATCAGCTGGGTCGTCCCCTCCGACCAACTCAGCCTGACAGCCGGGGTGATGCAGGCCTTCGACGCCTTCTTCCAGTACTTCCACATCAGCTGGCTGACGCCGGTGATCGCGGTCGGACTGGTCGCCGCCTCGCTCGGCGGGATGCTCACCTGGCTGGCCGGGCCCTCCAAGGGGCTGCTGCTGATCTCCCGCCAGGAGGGCTACCTGCCGCCGTTCCTGCAACGCCTCAACAGCCACGGCATCCAGCAGAACATCCTGGTCAGCCAGGGTGTGCTGACCACCCTGATCGCGCTGCTGTACGCGCTGATCCCGGACGTCTCCAGCGCGTACTGGATCTTCTCGGTGATCACCACCCAGGTGTACCTGATCGTCTACCTGCTGATGTTCGCCGCCGCGATCCGGCTGCGGCGCACCCAGCCCGACCACCCGCGCGGCTACCGGGCCCCGGCGCTGGTGCTGCTGTGCGTGGTCGGCCTGGTGGCCTCGGCCGCCGCGATGGTGATCGGCTTCGTGCCCTCCTCGCAGTTCGGCGGCAGCAGCGTCTGGTCCTACATCGGCATCGTCGGCGGCGGGCTGCTGGTGCTCGGGGTGATCATCCCGTTCTGCCTGCTCAAGGCCAGCAGGCCGAGCTGGCGCCAGACCGACCCGGACGACGAGCAGGGGGTGCCCTCATGAGCCGGACCCGGATGGCCGCACAGCACCGCTGGATCTACCTCGGCGCGGTCGTGCTGCTGGTCGCGTTCCTGGTGGTGGGGCTGCTCACGTTCCACCAGGTGCACCGCACCAACGCCGCCAACCGCAAGGCCGCGCAGCTGAACACCGCGCTCACCGCCGCCGGCTACCCGGCCGTCGACCAGGCGCAGATCGCCCGGACCCTCGGCAGCGACGGCGGCGAGGCCTGCGCCAACCCGGACGGGGCGCTGAAGAAGGCACTGTGGCTGGTCGACCTCTCCAACGGCGCGGGCGGTCCCGGGCAGCGTCCGGTCATCTCGGACGCCCGGACGCTCCAGGCCGGGGCGATCGTGATCAGCGTCTACTGCCCGAACCAGCTCCAGCACTACCAGGACCGGGTGAACGACCTGAAGACCGGCGACACGGTCAACGGCGCCGCGTCGCGCCATGCCGTCGGTGGGGCGCGGACCTCGGAGCATGCCCGAAAGGGCAGCCCGGGGGTGTGATCTGCGTCTCCGACACGCCGTGTGCGGTCGATCTCCGGGACCGGTGTCCCGGGGACCGACCGGAAAGTGTCAGGATGTCTCCATGACAACCAAGGTCTACTTCGACATCACGATCGACGACGTCCCCGCCGGGCGCATCAACTTCAACCTGTTCGACGAGGTGGTCCCCAAGACCGCCGAGAACTTCCGTGCGCTCGCCACCGGCGAGAAGGGCTTCGGCTACGCGGGCTCCAGCTTCCACCGGGTCATCCCCGACTTCATGCTCCAGGGCGGTGACTTCACCCGGGGCAACGGCACCGGCGGCAAGTCCATCTACGGTGAGAAGTTCGCCGACGAGAACTTCAAGCTCAAGCACGACCGTCCGGGCCTGCTCTCGATGGCCAACGCCGGCCCGAACAGCAACGGCTCGCAGTTCTTCATCACCACCGTGGTCACCTCGTGGCTGGACGGCAAGCACGTCGTCTTCGGCGAGGTCGCCGACGAGGACAGCCTGGCCCTGGTCAAGAAGATCGAGTCGCTCGGCTCGCGCAGCGGCAGCGTCAAGTCCAAGGTCACCATCGCCGAGTCCGGCGCGCTCTGACGCTACCTCGCGCTGACCGGCGGGCCCTGACCAACGGGCCCGCCGGTTTCGCGCGTGCGGTGACGGTGTGTCAGCTCGCAGGCTCCGCCGAGCGGTTGGCCAGCAGGTCGAGGATCTGCTGGCCGTAGGTGGCGAGCTTGTTCTCGCCGACGCCGTTGACCACGCTCAACTCGGCGAGGGTGGTGGGGGCCCCGGCGGCGATCTCGCGCAGCGTCGCGTCGTGGAACACGACGTACGCGGGCACCCCCTGCTCCTTCGCGGTGGCGGCCCGCCAGGCCCGCAACTCCTCGAAGACCGGCAGCAGTTCGGCGGGCAGGTCGACCGGCGCGGCCTTGCGTCCGCTGCCGCCGCCGGACTTGGCGGCCTTCGCGGCGCGGGCGGGCTTCTCCGGTTCGCGGCGCAGCGAGACTGGGCGGCGCCCGCCGAGCACCTCGCCGCTCTCCTCGGTGAGCGCCATGGTGCCGTACTCGCCCTCCACCGCGATCAGCCGCTGGGCGAGCAACTGCCGTGCCACCGACCGCCATTCGGCCTCGGTCAGCTCGGCGCCGACGCCGAAGACGCTGAGCGCGTCATGGTCGAACTGGATCACCTTCGCGGTCTTGCGGCCGAGCAGGATGTCGGTGATCTGCGCCGCGCCGAACCGCTGCCCGCGCTCGCGCTGCAGCCGGACGATGGTGGACAGGAACTTCTGCGCCGCCACCGTGCCGTCCCAGGACTCCGGCGGCGTCAGGCAGGTGTCGCAGTTGCCACAGGGATCGCTCTTCTGCCCGAAGTACTCCAGCAGTTGGACCCGGCGGCACTCCACCGTCTCGCACAGCGCCAGCATCGCGTCCACGTGTGCCGACAGCCGCCGCCGGTGCGCCTGGTCGCCCTCCGAGGTCTCGATCATCTTCCGCTGCTGGACCACGTCCTGGAGCCCGTACGCCAGCCAGGCCGTGGACGGCAGCCCGTCGCGCCCGGCCCGGCCGGTCTCCTGGTAGTAGCCCTCGACCGACTTGGGCAGGTCCAGGTGCGCCACGAAGCGGACGTCCGGCTTGTCGATGCCCATGCCGAAG
>FTAK01000361.1_pt1 | contig 12054 bp, 6 predicted proteins | sample 1639071 | NCBI WGS metagenome assembly FTAK01 (sample SAMEA3914812, study PRJEB12502) | metagenome | biome: forest; material: soil | place: Canada | collected 2011-07-07 | depth 0.1 m
ACCGCCACGGCCAGGGCCTTCTGACCGCTGGTCATCTGCTTCAGCAGCAGCTCGGTCTGCAGGAAGGGCAGGGCGTTGCCGTTGTTACCGGTGTCCGCGACGCAGGACACCTCGACGGCGCCGGGCAGATTGAGCCTGGAGTTGATCTTCGCGGTCATCGTCCCGGACAGCTGGGGCGGCAGCAGGTAGTCCAACTCGTCGGCAGACCAGCCGAGTTCGTCCAGCAGCTCCCAAAGGATCTCCTCGGCCATGGCCGGGACGGACTCCTCGATCGCCTTGTAGTCCTCGTTGATCGCCTGCTTCCCGCTGTCCCGGTCGGCCATGCCGAACCACTCGATCACCTGTCCCGGCTTGCGCCCGAGCCCGGTGACGCGGTTAAGCACCCGACGCAGCGCGACCGCCTCACCGGTCGGCTCGGGGCCGAGCAGCACGGCTCCGGCGCCGTCACCGAACAGGACGTAGTTGACCAGTTCGCTCGGGGCGGCGGCGGTGAGGTCCCGGCGCAGGTCGAGGTGCTTGCTGCAGACGTCGCCGCCGATCACCAGCCCGGTGCCGCCGGTGCTGGTGACCAGGGTCCTGGCCAGGTCGAGGGCCTGGACCGCGCCCGCGCAGCCGGACTGCAGCTGGTAGGTGGGAATCTGGTCCAGGCCGAGCTGGTCGGCGACCATGTTGACGGTGGCCGGCATCAGCGCGTCCGGGGTGGCGGTGCCCATCACCACGAAGTCGATGGACGCCGCGTCCACTCCGGCCGCCGCGACCGCCCGCTCCGCAGCGGCGGCGCAGAGGTCGGCGAGGCTCCAGCGGACCTCGCCGGTGGCGAAGTCCCGGGCGAAGTGCCGGGTCCTGGTCCCGATGAAGACCTCGATCCACTCCTCGCTGACGCCGAGCGCCTTGGCGAGTTGGGCGTTGTCCACCGGGTCGCCCGGCAGGGCTGTCCCGATGGAGAGGAGGTATGCCTCCCGACCGTCCATCATCTGCTCCTTGTCTGGTGCTGGGTCTGACTCTGGGTCTGACTCTTGGGATGGGGATGGGGATGGGGCTCGGGCCGCCGGGTCACGAGGCCGCTGCGGCGACGCCGGCGCGCTGCTCGTAGAAGGCGACCAGTTCGCCCAGCGTGGACAGCACCGGCAGCAGCTCCGGCACCGAGACCTCCTGGACCTCGGGCAGCCGCTTCTCCACCTGCTTCTTCAGCTCCAGCAGCATCACCGAGTCGAAGCACAGGTCCTCGTACGGCCGGGAGCCGGGTGAGAGCTCGTCCAGCGAGTAGCCGCCGACCAGGGCGACGGCCGCCAGCACCTGCTCCGGGACGCGCCCGGCGAAGGCGGCGCGGCCGGGCAGGGTGAGCCGGGCCGGGCCGGTGTCCGGCCGTCCGGCGGACGGGGCCTGGTCGGGCGCGGGCTGCACCCGAAGCTCGGTCCGGCCGTGACGGGTCGGCGGGGTGTTCCAGTAGCGGTGCGCCTCGGAGAAGGCGTAGGGGGCCATCCGGATCTGCCGCCGGGACTCCTCCGGGTAGAGCGCCTCCCAGTGCGGGTTGATGCCGTCCTGGTAGAGCTGGGCCGCCAACGCGGCCAGCTGCCGCAGGCCCGGCTCCTCGCCGGAGAGCGGGTGCAGGCTGCGCAGCCCGGCCGGCGGGCGCAGCCGGCGGACCAGGCCGCCCAGGATCGGACGGGGGCCGATCTCCAGCACATGGGTGGGTCCGGCCGCGAGCAGCGCCTCGGTGGCGTCCGCGAACAGCACGGTCGCTCCGACGTGCCGCACCCAGTAGTCGGCGTCCAGGGGCTCCCCGGGGCGCAGCATCCGGCCGTGCACGGTGGAGTAGAACGGGAGTCGGGGCACCCCGCCCAGGCCCCGGGCGGCCTCGGCGAACTCCGCCAGCATCGGCTCCATCAGCGGGGAGTGGAAGGCGTGGGACACCTTCAGCGCCCTGGTCTCCACATCGGCCTCGGCCAGGTCGCCGGCGATCTCCGCCAGGCTCGCCAGGTCGCCGGAGAGCACCGTCTGCAGCGGGCCGTTGACGGCGGCGACGCCGACCGTCGGAAAGCCCTCGGCCAGTCGGCGGATGTCCTCGACCGGGGCGAAGACCGAGAGCATTCCGCCGCCGTCGGGGAGGGCGTCCATCAGCCGTCCCCGGATGGTGATCAGCCGCGCCGCCTGCTCCAGCGAGAGGGCGTCGGCGAGGACCGCCGCCGCGTACTCGCCGACGCTGTGGCCGAGCAGCTGCGCCGGTTCGACGCCGAGGTCCTGCAGGGTGCGGGCGAGGGCGTAGCCGACCGCGAAGAGCGCGGGCTGGGCGATCCCGGTGCGGTGCACCCGCTCGTCGCCGGACTGGAGCAGTTCGACCACGGACTCGCCGAGGTGCGGGCGCAGGGCCGCGTCCACGCGGTCCAGGTGCTGCCGGTAGACGGCGGACTCGCGGTAGAGCCGCATGGTCATCCCGGGGGCCTGCGCGCCCTGGCCGGAGAACAGGAAGGCCACCTTGGGCCGCCCGGTCGGTCGGTTCGCGTGCCGGGACAGCCGCTCCTCGTCCTCGGCCACCGCGCGCAGGTCGGCCACCAGGGCGCCCAGCTCGTCGGCGGGCAGTGCGAAGCGGATCCGCAGCCCGGTCTTCACCTGGTTGCTGCTCCAGCACAGCTGGTCCAGCGAGACCCGGCGCCGCTCCAGCGCGTCGGCCTGGACCCGCAGGTTGCGGCGCAGCGCGTCGACGCTGGAGGCGCTGACGGTGAACACCGCACCGCCCTGGTCGGCCACGGGACGGACGGCCTGCGGCGGGGCGGAGGCCAGCACGGCGTGGGCGTTGGTGCCGCCCATGCCGAAGCTGCTGAGGCCGGCGACGTGCCGGCCCATCGGCAGCCGCAGCGGCGCCTTCAACAGCTTGATGCCCTTGGCGGCCAGCTCCAGCTGGGGGTTCTCCCTTGCGGCGAACCGGCTGGCGGGGACGGTGCGGTGGTGCAGCGACAGCGCGACCTTGATCAGTCCGGCGATCCCGGCCGCGCCCTCGGTGTGGCCGAGGTTGCCCTTGACCGAGCCCAGGGCCATCGGGTTGGCCGAGCGGCCCGCGTGCAGCGCGCCCAGGGCCTTGGTCTCGATCATGTCGCCGAGTTCGGTTCCGGTGCCGTGCCCCTCGGTGAAGACCACGTCCGCGGGCTCGACCCCGGCACGGCGGTAGGCGGCCTCCAGCACCGCCTGCTGGGACCAGCGGTTGGGGGCGGTGATGCCGTTGCTGCGGCCGTCCTGGTTGACGGCGGTGCCCCGGATCACGGCGTAGACCTGCTGGCCCTCGGCCAGCGCGTCCTCCAGTCGGCGCAGCACCACCACGCCGACGCCCTCGCCGCGCCCGATGCCGTCGGCGTCCGCGCTGAACGGCTTGCAGCGGCCGTCCGGCGCGGAGAGTCCGGCCTGGGTGTAGAAGATGCCGAGGGCGGGCGAGACGGTGATGTTGACGCCCGCGGCCAGCGCGGTGTCGCACTCGCCGGCGAGCAGCGCGTTGGCCGCGAGGTGCACCGCCACCAGGGAGGAGGAGCAGGCCGTGTCCACGGCCATGCTCGGGCCCTTGAGGTCGAGGTGGTACGAGATCCGGTTGGCCGTCATGCAGTAGCCGTTGCCGGAGCCGACCTGGGCGGTGATCCGGTCGAAGTCGGTCAGGTGCTGGTGGGCCCACTCGTTGCCCATGATCCCGACGAAGACCCCGGTGCTGCTGCCGGCCAGCGTCGCCGGGGCCGTTCCGCTGTCCTCCAGGGCGCGCCAGGCGCACTGGAGCAGGACCCGCTGCTGCGGGTCCATGGCGGCGGCCTCGCGCGGGGAGACCGTGAAGAACTCGTTGTCGAAGGCGTCCGGGTCGTCGATGAAGCCGCCGAAGCCGGTGTTGGTCCGGCCCTCGCCGCCCTCCGGCGACAGGAACTCGGCGGAGTCCCAGCGGTCGGCCGGCACCTCGCCGACGCCGTCGCCGGAGCGCATCAGCAGTTCCCAGTAGCCCCGGGCGTCGCGGGCCCCGGGGAACCGGCAGTCGAGGCCGACTATGGCGATCTCTCTCATCGCGCCGGTCCCGCCTGGTTCGCGAACTCCTCCAGCAGGTGGCCCGCGAGCGCCTCCACCGTCGGGTAGTCCCAGGCCACGGTCGGCTCCAGGACCAGGTCGAAGTCCTCCTCGATGTCACCGCAGAGGCTGAGCGCGGCCACGGAGTCGAGTCCGTACTCGGCCAGCGGCACGCTGGGGTCGATCTCGGCCGGCGTGCGCTTCAGGTACACCGCGATACGGTCGACCAGCCAGACACTCAGGGACTCGGCGGTGTGCGACGGCGCCGCGTTGTTGGTGGTGATGGCATTCATGAGGTCCTCCGAATAAGGGTTGCTGACGGTTCGTGCGGCCGGCGGCCGGGGCTCAGCCCGCCAGCGGGGTGTCGTAGAGGTCGAAGCTGTGCCGCTCCTCGTACCGGCGCAGCAGTTCCTGGTGGACCTGCTCCTCGCAGCCGGCCGGCAGCGGCGCCGGCTGGTAGCCGAGCCGCCGGACCAGCCGGTGCAGGGCGGCGGCGGCCCAGGCGGGGTCGGCCAGGAACCGGTCGTCGCCGAGCGCCTGCGCCTGCCGCCACACCCCCAGCACGGAGGCCCCGGCCAGCACCACCGTGTAGCGGTCCACCAGCGCGAAGCTGGCCGGTGAGGCCAGTGCCGTGCGGTCCTCCAACGACAGCTCCAGGCTCTGCTCCTGGAGCTGCCGCAGCTCGTCCATCAGCCGCAGGGCCAGCGACTGGAGGGCCACCTCGGTGGGCGTTCCGTCGGGCAGCGAGGCCACCGCGGCCACCAGTGCGCAGCTCACGCTGTCCCGGCCGCTGGCCAGGGTGAGCCGCTGGAACGGGATCTCCGGCAGGTCGGTGCGGAGTTGGAACAGCTCGTCCGGGGCGGGCTCGCCCTGGAACCAGGAGCGCCGGGCCAGCCGGGGCAGCTGCGGGATGATGGTGGCCTGGCAGGCGGCCGAGCCGGCATGGCCGAGGCTCAGCACCGGCAGGTCCCTGATGTGCTTCTGGAAGATGCCGAACTCGCCCTCCCGGACGTAGAAGCGGGCCCCGAGCACGATGGACAGCTCGTACATGGTCTCGGTGAGCAGCTTGGGCACCAGGTACTTGACCGCCGAGGCGTAGACCGAGGTCTCCTCCGGCAGCAGGTGCACCGCCCTGGTGGCGACCAGCGAGAGGCTGTCGCTGGTCAGCAGGTCCAGGAAGGCGCCGCCGAGGGTCGCCCTGGCGTGCGGGATGTCCATCACCGAGCGGCGGTAGAGCTTGCGGCCCAGGGCGAAGGAGACCACGGTGCGGAGGCTGGTGTCGGCCGCGCCGAGGGCCATCCCGGGGACCGCGCTGCGGGTGATCTGGAAGGACCGCAGCGCCAGTTCGACGCCCCGGCCGAGCCCGCCGACCAGGGCCTGCTCCGGTACCGGGGCCTGGTCGAAGTCCAGTCCCGACAGCTGGCAGCCGCGGACGCCGACGGTCTCGTAGCGCGGCAGGATCCGCAGCCGCCGCGCGTCCGTCTCGGAGCGCTCCACCATCAGCACCGAGTGGCTGCGCGAGCCCGGTGCGTCGGAGGTGCGGCTGAACAGCAGCCAGGCGTCGGCCCGGCCGGCGTTGTTGATCACCTGCTTGGTGCCGTGCAGCAGGAAGCCGCCGTCGCCCTGCTGGCGGGCCTCGAACTCGTTGCGGACGAAGTCGTTGCCGTGCGCCAGCTCGTGGTAGGCCACCGAGGCGCGCCCGCCGCCGAGCAGGATCCCGGCCAGCCGCTCGCGCTGCCGGTCGTCCCCTGCGGTCCAGACGTTGACCGAGGCCATGAAGGAGGTGACGCCGTAGCCGAGGCCCAGCGCGACGTCCCGGCGGAACACCTGGCGCAGGATGCGCACCAGCGAGTCGATCCGCTCCAGCCGTCCGCCCTCCGCCACCGGGACGAACTCGGCGTTGAGGCCCAGCTCGTCCAGTGCCTTCTCGCCGGCCGCGAGGAGCTCACCGGCCTCGTCCGCCTCCAGCAGCCTGGCGTAGCCGACCGGGTTGACCGGGTCGCCCGGGTCGCCCAGCACCGCTTCGATCTCGGCGACCCGGGCCGCCGCGCGAACCTCCTGCCGGTCCGGAGCGTCAGCCGGCGGCATGACGGCGTCGCTTGTCATGACGCCTCCTCAACATATGCGTGATCTGTCTCCACGGCGGTCGCCGTGCGGTCCGGGGTCAGTACGAGGGGCAGGAGGGAGACCAGCCGGCCGGACGAGCGCTGCTCCAGCGCCAGTTCCAGGAGCTGCTCGCCCGCCTCCGGGTCCTTGGCCTCAGGCAGGCCGAGTCTTTCCAGCAGCCGGGCCAGGACCGCCCGCAGCCACAGCCCGCCCTCCCAGAGCCCGGCGGTGGCGCCCTGCTCGGCCTCGGCCCGGGTGTGCGCCCAGAGGCCGAGGCAGGCGGCGGCGGCGAAGCAGAGGCTGAGCCGGCGGGCCGTGTCGAAGGCCGCGACCGGCACCTCGGCCAGCGCGTCCTGGTACTCGGCCATCTCCGCGTGCACCTCGTCGACCAGCGGCAGCAGCCGCTCGGCGGCGGCCAGGGCCTGCTTGAAGGACGGGTCCTCGGCGGCGGCCAGGCGCAGCGACGCCACCGAGTCGGACAGCGAGGCCAGCACTCCGCTACCGTGCCTGGCCACCAGCGAGAGTCGCTCGGGCGCCGAGGGCGGCAGCGGCAGGCTCAGCCGGAAGGCGGCGACGGCCGCCTCCCGGTCGCCGCCGCCGCGCCGGTGCGCCCGCACCAGCGAGCGGAACTGGCTGATCAGCGAGGTCAGGTTGACCAGGGTGTTGCCGTCGAACAGGCCGACGATCCGGTGGTCCCGGTCGACCTTCTGGAACTGGCCGTCGGCGTAGACGCCCTTGAGGAAGGCCCTGGCCCCGAGCAGCCGGGTGAGCCGTGCGATCACCTCCTCGGTGGTCGTCGGCAGCACGTACTTGGTGACGGCGGCGCTGACCGAGAGCTCGCCCGGGGCGGTGTGCACCATCCGGGCGGCGACCGTCGCCAGGGCCTCGTCGCCGAGCACGTCCGCCACGCTCTCCGCGAGCGCCTGCCGGGCCTGCGGAAGCTGGACCAGGGTGCGGCCGTAGAGCTCGCGCTCCCGGGCGAAGTCCAGGCCGAGGGCCAGCGCGTGGTCGGCCGCGCCGAGCGAGAGCGCGGCACACATGGTGCGGGTCAGCTGGAGCGCCTTCAGCACCGTCTCCAGCCCGGTGCCGACGGCTCCGACCAGGGCGTCAGCGGACACCGGGGCGTTGTCGAAGGCGATCCCGGAGATGTCCGCGCCACGGATGCCGTGGGTGGGCACCTTGTCCAGGTGGCGGTAGCTCTCCCGGGGCAGCCGGCGCTTGTCGACCAGCAGCACGCTGTAGCCGCGCGGGCCCCCGGCCGGGTCGGTGCGGGTCAGCACCGACAGCAGACTGCTCCGGGTGGCGTTGTTGATCAGCCACTTCTCGCCGCTGACCAGGTAGCCCCCGGACCCGTCCGGCACGCCCTGGACCTCGCCTGCGAGCAGGTCGCTGCCATGGGCGCGCTCGGTGAGTCCCAGCGAGACCGGTAGCCCTTCGTGGATCGCCCGGCCGAGCCGTTCCGCCTGCTCGGCGGTTCCGGCCACCCAGACGCAGACTCCACCGAGGTAGGTCTTGCCGTGCCCGATGGCCACCGTGAGGTCGCGGCGCGCCACCGTACGCATCACCTGGAGCAGGTGTTCGTAGCTCTCCAGCCGACCGCCGTGCTCCGCCGGGACGTAGTAGTCCTGCAGCCCGAGCTCCTCCAGCCGGGCGCAGATCGCGGTGGGGAACTCCTCCCGCTCGTCCAGGGACAGGCAGTTCACGTGGTTGAAGACGGTGCCCGGGAGCTCCGGGTCGCCGAGTTGCCGCTCCAGGTGCTCGGCCAGCAGGTAGGGGGCATGCTCCACGGTTCAGCCCACCGGTTCCAGGACCTCGGCGACCTGCGCGGCCACCGCGTCCTCGACCTGGGCGTGCAGCGGGACGAGCTTGCCCTCGATCAGCAGCTTGCGCATCATGGTCCGCTGGATCTTGCCGCTGGTGGTCTTGCGGATGGTCCCGGGGCGGACCAGCAGGATGCTGCCGGCCACCGTGAACTCCCGGCTGACCAGGCTGCGTGCGGCCGAGACCAGGGCCGGCAGGTCGGCGGCGGCGGGGGCGTTCGGGCGGACCTCCTGCACCAGCACCAGGTGCTCCTCGCCGTCGTCCACCGAGAACGCGGCGCCGCTGCCGACGCCGAAGGCCGGGTCCAGGGCCTGGACCGCGCGCTCGACGTCGTGCGGGTAGATGTTGCGCCCGTTGATCAGGATCATCTCCTTCAGACGGCCCGTCACATACAGCTGGCCGCCGTCCAGGACGCCGAGGTCGCCGGTGCGCAGCCAGCCCGGTCCTTCGCTCTCCGGCTCGCCGGCGATGGCCGCGTTGAAGATCTCCTCGTTGATCTCGGGGCGCTTCCAGTAGCCGGACGCCACGCTCTCGCCCTTGGCCCAGATCTCGCCGACGTGGCCCTCGGGCTGCTCCTGGAAGGTCTCCGGGTCGACGATGCGGACGTCGAAGTCCTTGACCACGCCGCTGCTGACCAGGGTCCGGGCGGCCTCGTCGGACCGGACGTCGTGCAGCTCGCCGAGCTCCAGCGCCTGCGCGTCGACGCGTCGGAACACCGGGGCCACGCCCAGCGGGGCGCCGGAGACCAGCAGGGTGGTCTCCGCCATGCCGTAGCAGGGGAAGAACGCCTCCGGACGGAAGCCGGCCGGGGCGAAGCGCTCGGTGAAGGCGCGGATGGTCTCGGCCCGGATCGGCTCCGCACCGTTGCAGGCCTGCTGCCAGCTGCTCAGGTCGAGGGTGGCCAGCTGCTCGTCGGTGACCCGGCGGACGCAGAGGTCGTAGGCGAAGTTGGGGCCGCCGCCGACGGTGACCCGGTGATCGCCGATCATCTGCAGCCAGCGCAACGGCCGCTTGAGGAAGGAGATCGGCGACATCAGTGCGGCCGAGGCGCCCATGTAGAGCGGGTGCAGGATGTGCCCGATCAGGCCCATGTCGTGGTAGAAGGGCAGCCAGCCGCCGAGCCGGGTGTCCTGGTCGCTCCCCACGCTGTGGTGGATCGCCAACTCGTTGGCCAGCAGGTTGCGGTGGGAGACCATGACGCCCTTGGGGGTGCTGGTCGAGCCCGAGGTGTACTGGAGGAAGGCCAGCGACTCGGAGGTGAGCCGGGGCGCGGTCCAGGCCGCGCTGTCGCCGTGGCCCTCGGCGTCGGTGGCCAGTACGGCCACGTCGGTGATGCCGGCCTCGCGCAGCCAGGCGTTGATCCCCGGCTCATTGGCGCTGTCCGTGAGCACCGCCCTGACCTCGGCGTCCTTGAGGATCGAGGTGACCCGGGCGAAGTGGTTGCCCTGGTCGCCGGGCAGCGGCGCGGGGACCGCCACCGAGCCCGCGTACAGGGTCGCGGTGAAGGCCTTGATGAAGTCCAGACCCGAGGGATAGAGCAGCAGCACCTGTCCGCCGGAGGCGCCGCGCTGCTGCAGCCAGGACGCGATCCGCTTGGCTTCGGCGTCCAGGACGCCGTAGCTGAGCCGCTCCGCGTCGCTGCCGGCCGCGTTGTCGTGCAGGAAGATGAAGGCGTCCTTCGCGTCCAGCTCGGCGGCGCGGTGGAGCACCAGTTCTGTGAAGGTCTCGAAACTCTGCAAGGTCGTTCCCTCGTCTCGATCTGCGCTCGGCAGATGGCTGACCTGGTGGTGCGATGCTCGCGGACCGGGCTTAAGTCCCTCTTGCGCTCCGGCGTCCGGCCTCACCAGGCGACCGGGAGCGAACTGACGCCGTGGATCAGCCGGCCCGAACTGCGCGGTACCTGCTCGACCGGGACCGCGAGCCGCAGCGTGGGGAAGCGGGCGAACAGCGTGCCCAGCGCGATCTGCAGTTCGGCCCGGGCCAGCCCGGCGCCGAGGCAGTAGTGGATGCCGTGGCCGAAGCTCAGGTGCGCGTTGCCGCTCCGGCCGAGGTCGAGCCGGTCGGGGTCGGCGAAACGGGCGGGGTCCCGGTTGCCGGAGCCCACCGACGGCAGCACCGCCTCGCCCGCACGCACCAGCACCCCGCCCAGTTCGACGTCGTCCACCGCGATCCGCAGCAGCGACTCGTCCCCGGGCAGGTAGAGCCGGAGCAGTTCCTCCACCTGCGCCGGCTCGCCGCGGAACGCCGCACGCTGCTCGGGGTGGGCGAGCAGGGCGAGCACGCTGTTGCCGATCTGACAGACCGTCGTCTCGTGTCCGGCGACCAGCAGGCTGACCCCGAGGAAGATCAACTCCTCCGGCGCCAGCCGCTCCTGGTCGTGCTCGCTGATCGAGACCAGCGCCGACAGCAGGTCGTCGGCGGGCCGCCGGCGCTTCTCCTCGATCAGTGCGGAGAGGTAGCCGCGCAGCGCGACCTGGGCGGCCAGCATCTCCGCGGCGCTGCTGCCAGTGGTCGCCACGAACGCGGCGGACCAGCCGGAGAACAGCGCCTGGTCGGCCAGCGGCACCCCGAGCAGCTCGCAGATCACCCGTACCGGCAGCGGGAAGGCGAGCGCCGGGACCAGGTCGGCGCTGCTGCCCCCCGCGGCCATCGCGTCGAGGAGCTCGTCGGTGTACGCCTGGATCCGCGGGCGCAGCTCGTTCACCCGGCGGGTGGTGAACTCCCGGCCGACCAGGGTGCGCACCCGCGCGTGCTCGGAGCCGTCCAGGTTCGGCAGGCTGGGAAAGTTCTGCGGGGCCGCGGCGAGCCGCGGGGCGCCCGGAGCGAGCGTCGCCGCCCGGCTGAACCGGGCGTCGCCGAGCACGGTCCGCACCTCCTCGTAGCCGGTGACCAGGTGGGCGGTGTCGCCGCTGGGCATCCGCACCCTGGCGACCCGGCGGCCCTCCTCGCGCAACCGCGCGTAGTGCGGACAGGGGGAGAGTGCGTCCGGCCGGGCGAAGGGGTAGGCCGGGTCCTCTCCGGTCGGCTGAGTGACGGTTTCTCGGGGCGCGGCCATGCCGTCGGCCTCCTTCGGACTTCGGACGCACTGTCGGGGTGGACTCCACCCTGTTGCCCGGCGCTTAAGCGCCACTTGCACGCCGCCCCGCCCGCGGTGCGCCGGGAACGGCGCGGTGCGGGCGGGGCGGCGTGCAGGGGGCAGCGGGCACGGAGCGTCGGGCGCCGGGGGTCAGCGTCCAGCCGGAACCACGGCCGGGCGCTCGGCGGCCGGACCGGCCGCTGCCTCCTCGGCTTCGGCCTGGGGGGCGCCGGCCCGCAGGCCGCGGAACCCGATCAGGCCGACCAGCAGGCCGAGGCCGACCCAGACGAAGAGCGCGCCGAACCCGCGGTGCAGCCCCTCGTTGAACGCCTCCAGCCGACCGGTCCCGTGCGCGACCAGGTGCGCGGTCCGGGTCTGCAGCAGGGTCGCCGCCACCGTCAGCCCGAGTGCGCCGCCGATCTCGCTGGCCGAGTTGAGCAGCGCGGAGACGATGCCCGCGTCCTCGTCGGTCACCTGCGCGGTGCCCACCACGGACGCGGTGATCAGGCAGAGCACCAGGCCGATCCCCAGCAGCGCGGTGACCGGCAGCAGCAGGCCCCAGTAGCCGGAGTGGACCGAGCTGGTGAGCATGAAGGCGATGGTGCCGCCCAGCACCACGGTGCCGATCACATAGAGCACCCGGGGGCCGGTCCGCTCGATGATCTTGGAGACGGCCGGGGCCACGATCATCATCGCCAGGCTGGTCGGGATGTAGGCCAGGCCGGTCTGCAGCGGGCTGTAGTGGAGCACCGTCTGCATGTACTGCGGGAGCAGGAAGAAGCAGGGCAGCATCACGCCTGCGGCCAGGATCTGGCCCATGCCCGCCGTCCGCAGGCCGCGCTGCCGGAACAGCCGGAGCGGGACCAGCGGCGCGCTGCTCCGCTTCTCGATCTGGAAGAACAGGGTGAGCAGTACCAGCGCGGCCACGAGCGCGCCGATGGTGACCGGGCTGCTCCAGCCGCGGCTGCCGATGGCGGTGATGCCGTAGACCGCCAGCAGCAGCCCCGAGGTCGCGGTCA
>FTAK01000219.1_pt1 | contig 12042 bp, 10 predicted proteins | sample 1639071 | NCBI WGS metagenome assembly FTAK01 (sample SAMEA3914812, study PRJEB12502) | metagenome | biome: forest; material: soil | place: Canada | collected 2011-07-07 | depth 0.1 m
AGCACGGTCTTCGTGCTGGCCGAGTACCTGGGCTGGGCCGAGGTGCTGCGCCGCGACATCCAGTTCCTCAACCTCGGCCGCAGCCGCACCAATCGGGCGGTGATGGCGCAGCTCTCCCGGATCGGCTCGGAGCTCAGCCGGATCTCCGAGACCGGCAACGAACTGCGCCTCTTCCGGGCCCACCAGCGCGCCATCGGCGAACTGATGGTCCATCCGGACAGCACACCCGGCCAGCGCCGCTGCCTCGGCTACGCCGAGTTCTGCCGGAGGCTGGACGAGGACGAGAGCTTCCGGGTCTGGTTCGCCCAGCCGCTGGCCGACGTCGACAGCCTCGCCGCCGACGCGGCGTCGGCCGTGCCGCGGCTCCAGCGGCTCCAGAACGACCTGGTCGCCCTGATCGACCTGCTGGATCCGGACTCCGTCCAGTTCCCCCAGTTCCGCGCGGCCTTCGACCGCGAGCACCACCGGGTCCGGCCGGTCTGAGCCTGGCTACTCCTCGTCGTCCTCGTCGTCCAACCGCGCCAGCCAGGTGGCCAGTCGCTCGACCGGCACCTCGAACTCCGGGTTCAGGTCCACGAACTCCTGCAGTCGGTCGGCCAGCCAGTCGAAGCTGACCTCCTCCTCGCCGCGCCTGGTCTGCAGCTCCTCGATGCCACGGTCGGTGAAGTACATGCGTGCTCTCCGCTGAAGGGGGGTGATGACACTACTCGTCCGGAAGCGTACGACAGGGCGTGCAGGGGTGACGCATGCGTCGGATGCGGGAATCGGCCACGGTCACCAATGCCCGCGCGAGCACCAGGCCGGTGAACGGCGCAGCTCCGCCGTACTGGCGTGAGCTGTCGGTAGAAGAGGCGCGAACCGGCAGCAAAAGCTGATCGCGGGAATCCGCTTGCTCGCACGTTCGAGCTGGGAAAACCGACCGCGCCGGGGCATGGCGCCGGTTGATCCGCGGTGCAGGTCGCACGCCCGGCCGGTCATGTCCGAGACCGGAAGCCCGACGTTCGGAAACGGATGTCGTGATCGCCCGTGCCCGGGAAATCCATGGTCCTTCCGCAGCCGGATCGGTTGTCCATGAGTGCGCCGAACTGCGCTAGGCCAGGGGCGCGGCACTGCGGCCGCCACGGTCCGCGGCCGTGTTCGCGACGCTTCCGGCCGCCGCCGCCCGGCCATAGCGGAACAGAACCTGATATGCCGACACAAATCGCCTGGATTGGCGGTGACAAAAATACCTCTTATCCGGCGCGCGAGTGTGTGCTAGTCCGGGCGCGAGCAGCCGCCGCAGTCGGCCTTCGAGGCGTTCTCTAGGTCGCCTCTAGTTTTTTAGTGGACTCTCGAAAGTGTTCTTGTTCGACCGTATTCGAATTCGGTTGAATGGCGAGGGGGTATCGTGAGACGTAGGGTGGCAATTACCGGCATAGGAGTTATGGCGCCGGGCGGGAATGGCGTCAAGGAATTCTGGGAGTTGCTTTCGGCGGGACGTACCGCGACGCGGAAGATCAGTCTCTTCAATGCCGACGGATATCGGTCGAGGATTGCTGCTGAATGTGACTTCGTTCCCGAAGTCCAGGGCCTGTCGGCACGTGAGGAACGCCGTATGGATCGGGCCGCGCAGCTGGCCGTGATCAGTACCAGGGAGGCACTCGCCGACAGTGGCCTTGCCGATGCCCAGCTGCCCCCGCACCGAATCGGGGTGGTCATCGGAAGCGCGGTCGGCTGCAGCATGAGTCTGGAGGAGGAGTACGCGGTCGTCAGTGACAACGGGCGGCAGTGGCTGGTCGACCACGCCTACACCTCGCCGCACCTCTTCCGGCAGTTCGTGCCGAGCTCCCTGGCGGCCGAGGTGGCCTGGGCGGCCGGCGCGGAGGGCCCGGCGACGGTCGTCTCCGACGGCTGCACCTCGGGGCTCGACGCGCTGGGACTGGCCTGCGAACTGATCCGCGAGGGGTCCGTCGACGCGGTGATGGCCGGTGCCACCGACGCGCCGATCTCCCCGATCACCGTGGCCTGCTTCGATGCCATCAAGGCCACCTCGCCGCGGAACGACGACCCGGAGCACGCGTCCCGGCCGTTCGACCGCACCCGCAACGGCTTCGTGCTGGGCGAGGGCTCCGCCGTCATGGTGCTGGAGGAGTACGAGCACGCCCGCCGCCGCGGGGCGCACATCTACGCGGAGGTGGCCGGCTTCTCCACCCGGAGCAACGCCTACCACATGACCGGGCTCAAGGCCGACGGGCGGGAGATGGCCGAGGCCATCCGCGCTGCGCTGCACGAGGCCGGGACGAACCCCGAGTCCATCGGGTACGTCAACGCCCACGGCTCGGGCACCAAGCAGAACGACCGGCACGAGACGGCGGCGGTCAAGGCGTCCCTGGGCGCCCACGCCTTCGTCACCCCGATGAGTTCGATCAAGTCCATGATCGGACATTCCCTGGGTGCGATCGGAGCCCTGGAGGCAGCCGCCTGCGCGCTGGCGATCCAGCACGAGCTGCTGCCGCCGACGGCCAACCTGCACGAACCCGACCCCGAGCTCGACCTGGACTACATTCCGCTGCGCGCCCGGGAGAAGCGGGTCGACGCGGTGCTCAGCATCGGCAGCGGCTTCGGCGGTTTCCAGAGCGCCCTGGTGCTCACTCGGCCCGAGGGGGGTACGGCATGACCTCCGCCGTGGTGACCGGCCTGGGGGTGCTCGCCCCCAACGGGGTCGGTGTGAAGGACTTCTGGGAGGCGACCCTGCGCGGCGAGACGGGGATCCGTCCGCTGGAGCGGTTCGACCCCTCGCGCTATCCGGCGCGGCTGGCCGGCCAGGTCGCGGAGTCGGCGTTCGACGCGGCCGAGCACCTGCCGAGCAGGCTGCTGCCGCAGACCGACCGGATGACCCGGATGGCGCTGGCCGCCACCGACTGGGCCCTCGCGGACGCCCAGGTCGACCCGGCCGACCTGGACGACTACAGCATGGGCGTGATCACGGCCAGCTCGTCCGGCGGTTACGAGTTCGGGCAGCGGGAGCTGCAGAACCTGTGGGCCAAGGGGCCTGAGCATGTCAGCGCCTATCAGTCCTTCGCCTGGTTCTACGCGGTGAACACCGGGCAGATCTCCATCCGCAACGGTATGCGCGGACCCAGCGGCGTGGTCGTCGGCGAGCAGGCCGGCGGGCTCGACGCGCTCGGCCAGGCCCGGCGGATGATCCGCCGGGGCACGCCGCTGATGGTCAGCGGCGGGATCGACAGCGGGCTCTGCCCCTGGGGGTGGATCGCCTACCTGTCGACCGGCCTGGTCAGCACCGGGGCCGACCCGGCCGACGCGTACCTGCCGTTCTCGGACCGTGCGGCCGGCTACGTCCCCGGTGAGGGCGGCGCGATCCTGGTGCTGGAGGACGCCGAGCAGGCGGACCGGCGCGGCGCGGTGACGAACTACGGAACCTTGGCCGGCTATGCGGCGACCTTCGACGCCGCGCCCGGCTCCGGGCGTCCGCCGGCCCTGCGCCGCGCCGCCGAGCTGGCCCTGGCCGATGCCGGTCTGGACCCGAAGGACGTCGACGTGGTCTTCGCCGACGCGGCCGGCGACCCGGAGGCGGACGCGCAGGAGGCCGAGGCGATCCGCGGGATCTTCGGCGAGCGGGGCGTCCCGGTCTGCGCGCCCAAGGCGCTGACCGGCCGTCTCAGCTCCGGCGGTGCGCCGCTCGACGTGGTCGCCGCACTGCTGAGCATGCGCGACGGCGTACTCCCGCCGGCCGGTCCGGTCCACGGGTCGGCCGAGGGGCTCGGACTCGACCTGGTGACCGGCGCTCCGCGGCCTGCCGAGGCGCGCACCGCCCTGGTTCTCGCCCGCGGTTACGGCGGTTTCAACAGTGCGGTCGTCCTAAGCGGCCGCAGGCGGTCGTAATTCCCTACTGGAAATGAGGATAAACATTCATGAGTGAATTTACCTTGGACAGGCTGCTGGAACTCCTTACGGTGAGTGCCGGTGAGGACGAGGATGTCGATCTGACCGGCGACGTCTCCGACACCCTGTTCGCCGACCTCGGGTACGACTCGTTGGCCCTGCTGGAGACGGCGGGCCTGGTCCAACGGGAATATGGCATCACCCTCGACGACGACGCGCTGGCCGCCGCAGAGACGCCGCGACTGTTCCTCGAAGCAGTTAACCAGCACCTGTCTCAGCGCGCCTGAGGGTAGTGCAACGGATCACAGCGAGAATCGAACTTCCGGGTCTGATTTTATCTGGATCCTTAGTATAGAGTGACCTGCGACCGAGGGGCGGAGTGGTCAACTCCCACCCTTTGCCGAGGTCGGCTTTTCAAGAGGGGACCACGAATGAGGGGGTTGGGGCGACAGCGTTGCGCTCCGGAATCGCCGGTACGCATCGACGCTCAGCGTCTCCCATGCGGTCGGCCCGGCGGCGGTCGGTCCCTGCCCCCTCGTACGTGCGGCGTCCCCGCACCTGGAACCGTCTGCCGGCGTCATCGTCGACGCGGCGACCTGGTCCCCGTCCCGCGGCCGTGCAGCCAGGTCTGAGCTGCAGGCGCAGCAACCGCCGAACCGGCTGTGACGGTACGGACGAGCCGCTCGGAGAATCACCCTTCACCCTGCTGGCTCCACGCAGTGTTGTGTCCCGACACCAAGAACCCATCGGTGAATGAAGCAGGATCATCTTCAGGGAGGCACAAGTGATTGCCCGCGTTCTCGGTACGCTGGATGTCAGGATGAATGGACAGTCAGTGGTCCCCACCGCGCCGAAGCCCCGCAAAGTGCTTGCGCTGCTGATCCTGCACGCGAACCACGTGGTCTCCGCCCCCGCACTGATGCGCGAACTGTGGGGCGACGAGCCCCCGGCCAGTGCCACCACGACGCTGCAGACCTACATCGTGCTGCTGCGCAAACTGATCTCGCAGGCGCTCGGCGGCCCGGGGGCGTCGGCCGAGGCGAAGCGCCTGCTCGCGACCTGTCCCGGCGGGTACGTGCTCAGGCTGCCCAGCAACGCCATGGACCTGTACCGCTTCGAAGAACTCTGTGTCTCCGGACGCCAGTCGCTGGCCCGGGGTCAGAACAAGGAAGCCGCCGACACGTTGCGGCTAGCGCTGGCGATGTGGAACGACGACGCCCTGGTCGACGTCGTCCCGGGGCCGCTGCTGGAAGCGGAGATCGTCCGGCTCCGGGAGTCCCGGCTCGGCGCGCTCGAACAGCGCATCGAGGCCGATCTGCGGTTGGGCCGGCACCACGCGGTGCTGAGTGAACTGTCGGCGCTGGCAGTCGAGTTTCCGCTGAACGAGAACCTGCAGTCGCAGCTGATGCTCGCCCTGTACCGATCGGGGCGCAAGGCCCAGGCCCTGGACGTCTACCGCAAGCTCCGCACGGTGTTCGTCAACGAGCTCGGCCTGGACCCCTCGCTGCGCGTCCACGACCTGCACCAGGCCGTGCTGGCGTCCAACCCCGCGCTCGACGCCAACTGGGGACAGTGGGTCAGTCTTGCTGACCTCTCGGCCTGAGCCTCCGTCGGTCCGGCGGGAGCCGTGCGCCCGGCTCCCGCTCGCACTGTCGGCCGATCACTCCGTCCGCCGCTTACAGCGGCTCCGGCCAGCTGGGCAGTTCGTCGATGTCGACCACCGCGGCGGACCAGGAGAAGCCGGCCCCGACGCCGGCCAGCAGCACCCGGTCGCCGGCGGCGACCTGCTTGGTCTCCACCAGGTGGGCCAGACCGGCGAACTGGTCCCCGGCCCCCAGGTGGCCGACCTGACTGGCCCACGACCAGGTGGACTTCTCCGGGTCGATTCCGAGCCCGCGGAAGTAGGCGGCCTCCAGCCTCCGGCGGCCCAGATTGGGGAGTACGAAGTGGGTGATGTCGTCCAGTTCGGCGTCAGCCTCCGACAAGGCCCTTTGCAGGGCCCGTCGCTGACCGCCCGACACCAGCGCGATCGCGGTCTGGCGACCGGTGCGGGCGAGGAACTGCTCCTTGCACTCCTCCAGGTCGACCTGGCGCGCCCGGTCGGCCGGCAGGGCGAAGGGGTGGTCGCCGCGGTGCATCCCTTCGAGCCGCGGCTCCGAGAAGGTCGCCAGGCTGCGCAGCCGGGCGAAGCCCGCGGTGCGGCTCAGCACCAGCGCGGCCCCGCCGTCCGCGTAGACGGTTCCCGGGTCGCTGTGCCAGCGGTCGAATCCCGGCGGGCCGAAGACATCGCCCGCGGTCAGCAGCGCCGCCGGTCGGGCGGCTCCCGAGCGCAGCCAGGCGGAGGCGAGCTCCAGCGCGGCCATGCCGCCGTTGGACACCTGGCGGATCTCCATGGCCGGGCACGGCTCGTGCTCGCCCGGCAGCGCCAGCGACTGCACATAGGAGGCGGAGCCCCAGAGGTCGTGCCCCTGGTCGTAGAGGGTGGCATGCAGGACCAGTCCCACCGCCGGCGCCGGGCAACCGGCCCGCTCCAGCGCGGTCACCGCCGCCCGGGCGGCCAGCGCCGGGCCCGAGTCGCCGGGAGCCGCGACGGTGACCGAGCGCATCCCGGTGCGCTTGACCTCACCGGCCGTGCACTGCCCCTGAGCCACCGCCTCCTCGGCGGTGCGGGCCGGCGGCAGAGCGGAAGCGCAGCCGGCCACATACAGATCTTCATACGCCATGCCGTTACCGTCGCGGCCGCTCCTCGAAGCCGGGTCGATCTTGACTGGAAACCCACTTGAGAGGGCGGTCCCGGCACCCCGAGGATTCCTCAAGTCTGCTTCGAGGAGCCGCGGAGAGCATGAGTGACCTGCATGGCACCCAGCGATCCACAGGAGGACCTTCCGACATGCGCGCCGCGGGATCCGCCCGTCCCATCGCGTTCCTGCTCCCCGGCCAGGGCTCGCAGCACCCGCAGATGGCCGCCGGACTGTACGCGTGGGAACCGGGCTTCACCGAAGCCATCGACACGGTCTTCGCCGCACTCGGTGCGGACGGCACCCGGCTGCGGGACGACTGGCTCGCCGAGGAACCCGGTGTTCCCATCGACCATGTCACCCGGGCCCAGCCGCTGCTGTTCGCCCTGGACTACGCACTGGGCGCGATGGTGCGCGGCTGGGGCGCGCAACCGGTGGCACTGCTCGGCCACAGCGCCGGGGAGTTGGCGGCCGGGGCGCTGGCCGGAGTGCTCCGGCCGCAGGACGCCGCCCAGGTGATGTGGGACCGGGCGCATCGGCTCGCCGCGATGCCGCCGGGCGGGATGCTGGTGGTTGCCGCCTCCGTCGAGGAACTGCAGCCCTACCTCGCCGGTGACGGCAACGGTGGCGGCGACAGCGACGTGGTGGTCGGCGCGGTGAACGCGCCGCGGCAGACCATGCTCGCCGGCCCGGTCGAACCGCTCGCCCGGACCACCGCGGAGCTGCGCGCGGCCGGCTACACCTGCATCGCGGTCAGGGCGACAACTGCCTTCCACAGCCCGGCGCTCCGCCCCGCCTGCGGGATCGAGGCGTACGCGGGCGTCAAGCTGGCGCCCCCGGCGGTGCCGATCCGGTCGGCCTACACCACCGGGCTGCTCACGGCCGAGACCGCGACGGACCCGTGGTTCTGGGCCGCGCACCCGGTCGAACCGGTGCTCTTCTGGCCCGCGTTGGACGGCCTGCTCGCCGACGGCGGCCTCTTCCTGGTCGAGACCGGCCCCGGTCAGGGGCTGTCCGCGCTGGCCCGGCGGCACCGGTGCGTGCGGACCGGGCAGTCCGCCGTGTTCCCGCTGCTGCCCGCACTGCCCAAGGGGCCGGAGGAGGACCGGCGGCAGCTGCTGCGGGCCGTCGAGGCCCTCCGCGCCGAGGGCCACGCCCTGCCCGGCTTCTCCGAGCCCGGCTCCTCCGAGCCCGGCTTTTCCGAGTTCTCCCGGGACGCTGTCCCCGATCCGATTGGAACGCCATGACCAAGACCCCGCCCGTCGGATCCGGCCCGTCGCCCACGCAGCGGATGATGGAGATCATCGTCGGCTCCTGGGCCGAGCGCGCGGTGTTCGCGGCCGTCACGCTCGGCATCCCGGAACTCCTCGCCCAGGGGGACGGTGCCCTCGACGCGCTGGTCGCGGCCACCGGGTGCGACCCCTCCGCGCTGCGGCGGCTGATGGACTACCTGGTCGCGCTGGACGTCTGCGAGCAGGACGGGCCTGGCTACCGGCTGGCCCCGATGGGCCAGGTGCTGCACCTCGACACGGCCGGCTCGGTCCGTGACTACGTCCTGCTCGCCGGACAGGAGTTCCACGCGGTGTGGGGCGAGGTGCTGCACACGCTCCGGTCCGGCAGACCGTCGTTCGACCATGTCTACGGCACCGACCTGTACGCCTACATGGCGGCGCACCCGGAGGCCGGCCGTCGCTTCGACGGGGCGATGAACAGCGGCCGCTCGGTCTTCGAGGCGGTGGCCCGCAGCTTCGACTTCGGCGGGGTCGGCACGGTGGTGGACATCGGCGGCGGCAACGGCGAACTGCTCGTCGACGTGCTGACCGCCCATCCCGCCGTGAGCGGCGTGCTTCTGGAGGTGCCCAGCGCGATCGAGGGAGCCGCCGCCTACCTCGACGGCAGGGGCCCGGACGGCGAGGACCTGGGCAAGCGCTGCGAGTTCGTCGCGGGCGACATGTTCGACAAGGTGCCCGCCGGCGGCGACGCCTATGTGCTGTCCCGGGTGCTGGTCAACTGGGACGACGACAAGGTGCTCCGGCTGCTCGGCAACTGCGCGGCGGCGATGGCCCCGGGCGGCCGGGTGCTGATCGTCGAGCGCCCGCAGCTGGAGGGCGCACCGTCGCCGGTGGCCTCGGCGATCGACCTGTTGATGATGCTCGTCACCAGCGGTGGCAAGAGCCGCTCGGTGGCGGAGCTGGGCGAGCTCCTGGACGCCGCCGGACTCGTCCTCGACGAGACCCACGAACTGACGCAGGGCTTCCAGCTCCTCGTCGCACGCCGTCCCTGACCCACAACTCTCTTTCCGCACCACCCATCCGTACCGTATGCAAGGAGCAGTCTCGTGTCACAGAGTGTCAAGACCGCCATCGTCACCGGCGGAAGCCGGGGGATCGGCGCCGCCATCTGCCGTGAGCTGGCCGACCGGGGGCACCGGGTCGTGGTGAACCACCGGAACAGCTCCGAGGCGGCCGAGGCCCTGGTCAAGCAGATCGAGGCCGCGGGCGGCACCGCGGTCGCGCACGCCGCCGACGTCACCGTCGCGGCCGAGGCCCGCGGGCTGATCGCGCGGGCCGTGTCGGAGTTCGGCGGACTCGACGTCCTGGTCTGCAACGCCAATGTGGGCGTCGGGCAGGGCCCGGTCTCCAGCATCGAGTGGGAGACCTTCGCCACCAAGGTCCAGGACGAGCTGGCCGCCGCCTTCCACCCCACCCAGGCGGCGCTCCCCGAACTCGCGGTCGGCGGCCGGGGCCGCATCGTCTACATCTCCAGCGAGGCTGCTCGCGGCCCGGCCAACCTGAACATGGCCGCGCACAGCACCGCCAAGGCCGCCCTGAACGCCTATGCCCGCTTCGTGGCCAAGGAGGCGATGGCCCAGGGGACCCGGGTGAACACGCTGTCCCCCGGTCTGGTGCTGACCGAGGCCTCGGCGTCGCTCCCGCCGGAGATGTGGGAACAGATGATCGCCCGTATCCCGGCCGGTCGGGCCGGCACCCCCGAGGACGTGGCCCGGGCCGTGGCCCTGCTGGTCGGCGACGAGACCGACTACTTCGTCGGCCAGCTGCTCTCTCTCAACGGCGGTTCCGACCTCGGTCGTTGAGTCCGCGCCGCTGCCAGATCCGGTCAACGCAACCAAGGAGTCGAGAGTTGGATACCGAGCTCAAGCCGTATGACGATGTGATCGCACTCGGCCGGTTGAACACCGCCTACGCGCAGTCCAAGATCCTCCACAGCGCGGTCGAGGTGGGGCTGTTCGAGCTGCTGGCCGAGGCCCCGGCCGAGGTCGAGTCGATAGCCGAACGACTCGGCCTGCACCCCCAGCTGCTCCCGGACTTCCTGCGGGCGCTGGTCGCGCTCGGCCTGCTGGAGCGGACCGGGGACACCTACGCCAACAGCCCGAAGGCCGCGGCCATCCTGGTCCCCGGCGTCCCCTTCTACCTGGGGGCCTCGGCCAGGACGGCCTCGGCCCGGCACTACGCGATGTGGGGCCGGCTGACCGAGGCGCTCAAGGACGGCCAGCCCAAGGCGGAGCACGTCGGCGGGCCCGGCGCCTTCGAGCGGCTGTACCAGAACCACGACGCGGCCCGCCGCTTCCTGGCCCACATGGACTCCGCCCACGCCCTGGTCGGTCCGCAGCTGGCGGAGGCCGTGGACTGGAGCCGCTACGCCACCTTCATCGACGTCGGGGGAGCGCGCGGCCACATCGCCGCGGCGGTGGCCTCCGCGCACCCGCACCTCACCGGCGGCGTCTTCGAACTGCCGGCGGTGGAGCCGCTGTTCCACGAGCACATGGAGGAACTCGGCCTGGCGGACCGGATCACCTTCCACACCGGTGACTTCTTCGCCGCCCCGCTGCCCGCCGCGGACGTCCTGATCTTCGGCCATGTGCTGCACGACTGGGACCCGGAGCAGCGTCAGTTCCTGCTGCAGTCGGCCTACGACTCGCTGGCCTCCGGCGGCGCGGTCGTGGTCTACGACCAGATGCTCGACGACGCCGATCCTGACCTGTTCGCCATTCTCGGCAGCCTCAACGTCGCCCTGGTGACCGGTGGTTCGGAGTACCCGGTGGCGGACTGCCGGGGCTGGCTGGAGAAGGCCGGGTTCCGGGTCGAGTCCGGCCGGCGCATCCGGACCATCGGCAGCGACTACATCCTCGTGGCGGTCAAGCCGTGAGCGCGCAGGCGGCTTCCCCCGAGGTGATCGTCGCGGGCGGCGGCCCGGTCGGACTGATGGTCGCCTGCGAGCTCCGACTGGCGGGGCGGCAGGTCGTCGTGCTGGAGGCCCGGGCCAAGCCCTCCGGCGAGTCCCGCGCGCTCGGGCTGCACTCGCGCACGGTGGAGGTCTTCGAACAGCGCGGCCTGCTCGACGAGGTCGAGGACAAGGCGCCGGTCTGGCCGAAGGGCCACTTCGCCGGGATGCGCAAGGTCGATCTCACCAAGCTGGACGGGGAGCACGGCTACGCCCTGATGGTCCCCCAGTTCCGGACCGAGGAACTGCTTGAGAAGCGCGCCCTCGACCTGGGCGTGGAGATCCGCCGCGGCCACTCGCTGACCGGGCTGGTCCAGGACGACGCGGGCGTCACCGTCACCGTGGCCGGTCCCGAGGGGTCCTACCAGCTCCGCGCCGCCTATCTGGCGGGCTGCGACGGCGGCAGCAGCACCGTGCGCAAGCTGGTGGGGGTGGACTTCCCCGGCACCGCCTCCACCGTCAACGCGGTCATCGGCGATGTGCAGATCCTCGGCGACCGGCCGGCCGCCCGCGAACTGCGCCGGATGGCGGGCGGCGTCTTCGGCATGATCCCGCTGGAGGAGGACCGCTTCCGGATCGTCGCGGTCGAGTTCGACACCGAGCCGGTGCCGCGCAGCGTGCCGATGACCGTCGAGGAGCTGCACGCGACCGCGTTCCGGGTCTCCGGACTGGACCTGTCCATCGGCGAGGCCCTCTGGCTGTCCCGGTTCGGCGACGCCACCCGGCAGGTCGTCCAGTACCGCAAGGGCCGGGTCCTGCTCGTCGGCGACGCGGCGCACATCCACTTCCCGGCCGGCGGACAGGGCCTGAACACGGGCATCCAGGACGCGCTGAACCTGGGCTGGAAGCTGGCCGCCACCGTGGCCGGCACCGCTCCCGAGGGACTGCTCGACACCTACCACGCCGAGCGCCACCCGGTCGGCAAACGGGTGTGCATGAACACCCGGGCGCAGCTGGTGCTGATGAACCCGTCCGACGCCGTCTCGCCGCTCCGTGAGCTGTTCAGCGAGCTGATGGACCTGGAGCAGGTCAACGCGTACCTCGCCGGGATGATCACCGGGCTGGACATCCGCTACCCGATGCCGGGCGAAGCCCCGGAGCCGGAGCGGCACGAGCTGATCGGCCGTCGGATGCCGCTGCTGCGGCTGCGGACCGAGCAGGGCGCGGTCACCACCGCCGA
>FTAK01000151.1_pt1 | contig 12008 bp, 12 predicted proteins | sample 1639071 | NCBI WGS metagenome assembly FTAK01 (sample SAMEA3914812, study PRJEB12502) | metagenome | biome: forest; material: soil | place: Canada | collected 2011-07-07 | depth 0.1 m
GCGGCTGAGGTGCCCGGCCGACATGTGCGCGCCGCGGGCGAGCGCCTCGACGTCCAGCGGCTGCGCGTACTCCCGGTCGATCCGGTCGCGCACGCGGCGCAGCCGGGCGAGGTCGCTGAGGCGCTGCGCCGCGGTGAGTGCGCGCGCCCAGGCGGGATGACACATGAGAGGACTCCTTTCATCGGGGGCCGTGGCCGTGAGCAGCTGGGCGGCCCGCACGGCTCAGCGAATCTCCTGGATGCGGACCAGGTTGCCCGCGGGGTCGCGGAAGGCGCAGTCGCGCACCCCGTACGGCTGCTCGGTCGGCTCCTGGACGACCTCGGCGTCGCCGGCCTGCAGCTCCTCGAAGGTGCCGTCGAGGTCCCGGGTGGACAGCAGGATCCAGCCGTAGGTGCCCTTGGCCATCATTTCGAGGATGGTCCGGCGCTCGTCCTCGGTGACCCCGGGGTCGGCGGCCGGCGGCGCCAGCAGGATCGACGTGCCGGGCTGGCCGACCGGGCCGACCGTGATCCAGCGCATCTTGCCGTGTCCGACGTCGCTGCGGACCTCGAAACCGAGGCTGTCGCGGTAGAAGGCCAGGGCGGCGTCCGGGTCGTCGTGCGGGAGGAAGCTCGTGTGAATGGCGATGTCCATGGCCGTCACGTTAGCGGCGGCCGGGCGGCCGCTGCTTCTCGATTCCTGACCGGTCCGGCCGCGTGTTCCGCTACACCCGGGGCACTCGCTGCGAGCCGACGGGATCCGTCCGCTGCCCGGTCGGTCGATCGCGGGAACCGGGTGAGATCCCCCTTGTGACGATGCGCGTGGGCGTAGCCTTCGGTCATGGCAGAGAGCAACGTCCGCAAGGCGGCGCCGGCGGCGAGAACGGCGGCTGTGAAGCCGGGGAAGCCGGAGTCGCGTCTGGCGATGGTGCGGCGGGCACGGAAGATCAACCGTGAACTGGCGGAGCTGTATCCGTACGCGCATCCGGAGCTGGACTTCGAGAATCCGTTCGAGCTGCTGGTGGCCACGGTGCTGTCGGCGCAGACGACGGACCTGCGGGTGAACCAGACGACGCCGGTGCTGTTCGCCAAGTACCCGACGCCGGAGGACATGGCGGCGGCCGAGCCGGAGGTGCTGGAGGAGATCATCCGGCCGACCGGGTTCTTCCGGGCCAAGGCGCGGTCCCTGCTCGGCCTGTCGGCCGCTCTGCGGGACAACTTCGGCGGCGAGGTGCCCGGCCGCCTGGAGGACCTGGTCACCCTGCCGGGGGTCGGCCGCAAGACCGCGAACGTGGTGCTCGGCAACGCGTTCGGCGTCCCCGGGATCACGGTGGACACGCACTTCGGGCGCCTCGCGCGCCGCTTCGGCTGGACGGCCGAGGAGGACCCGGAGAAGGTCGAGGCCGCGGTGGCCGGGATCTTCCCGAAGTCCGAGTGGACGATGCTGTCGCACCGGGTGGTCTTCCACGGCCGGCGGGTCTGCCACTCCCGCAAGCCGGCCTGCGGGGCGTGCCCGATCGCCGCGCTCTGCCCGTCGTACGGGGAGGGCGAGACCGATCCGGAGAAGGCCGCGAAGCTGCTGAAGTACGAGCTGGGCGGGCAGCCCGGCCAGCGGCTCCGGCCGCCGGCCGGCTATCCGGGGCAGGCGGCGGCCGCCCTCGGCGCGGGCGCGGCTGCGGGCGCGAACGGCGACGGGGAGCTCGGGTGAGCGCGACGATCGAGCGGGACGGCCTGCCGGGCTGGCTGCTGCCGGTCCGGGAGGCGGCGGAGACCGTACGGCCGGAGCAGCTCAGCCGCTTCCTGCCGCCGGCCGAGGGCGGCCGGCCGTCGGCGGTGCTGATGCTGTTCGGCGAGGGGCCGTCGGGCCCGGACCTGCTGCTGATCGAGCGGGCCCGCTCGCTGCGCTCGCACGCGGGCCAGTCGTCGTTCCCCGGTGGTGCCCTGGACCCGGAGGACGGCGACCCGGACGGGAGCGGGCCGGTCGCGGCGGCGCTGCGCGAAGCCTGGGAGGAGACCGGGCTGGATCCGTCCGGGGTGCAGGTGTTCGCGACGCTGCCCGCGCTGTACATCCCGGTCAGCGGGTTCGTCGTCACCCCGGTGCTCGGCTGGTGGCGCCGGGAGAGTCCGGTCGCGCCGGTGGACCAGGCCGAGACCGGGGCGGTGTTCCGGGTGCCGATCTCCGATCTCACCGACCCGGCCAACCGGGCCCGGCTGCGGCACCCCTCGGGGCACACCGGTCCGGCGTTCACCGTCGCGGGCCGGCTGGTCTGGGGTTTCACGGCCGGGGTGATCGACCGGATGCTGCACCACAGCGGCCTGGAGCTGCCCTGGGACTCCTCCCGGACGCTCGCCCTCTCCGACGACGCCATCGGCCTGGCCCAGGGCGGGCCGGCCCGTGCCCGGGAGCTGCTGCGCGACACGCCGACCACGGGGTGACCGCGAGGGGCGCCCGGCGCGTCCATGGTTGTGCAGGTGGCGGGTGGGGCAGGGGCAGGGGACGGAGCCAGGTACCCGCCCCGGGGTGAGGCCGTGGGAGGGTGTCCGGGTGAACGTCCTGGATCTGCTGTTGATCGCCGCCGCCATCGGCTTCGCCGTGTCCGGCTACCGGCAGGGATTCGTGGTGGGCGTCCTGTCGGTGCTGGGTTTCCTGGGGGGCGGGCTGGTCGCCGTCCAACTGCTCCCGCTGCTGCTCAGCCACCTCAGCCCCGGGACCACCGCCTCGGTGGTCGCGGTCGTGGTGGTGATCGTGCTGGCGGCGGTCGGACAGGCCGTCACGACGCACTTCGGCTGGAAACTGCGCGGCCACATCGACAAACGTCCGGCCAAGGTCCTGGACGCGGCCGGCGGCTCGGTGGTCAACGTGATCTCGATGCTGCTGGTGGCCTGGCTGATCGGGTCGGCGCTGGCCGGAACGTCACTGCCGACCGTCTCCAAGCAGGTCCGCACGTCCAGGGTGCTCAGCGGAGTCCAGGACGCGCTGCCCGGTGACGCGCCGAACTGGTTCTCCGACTTCTCCAAGGCGCTGGCCCGCAACGGCTTCCCGCAGGTCTTCAACCCCTTCGAGCACGAGCCGATCACCGAGGTCTCGCCGCCGGATCCGGCGCTGGCCGGCAGCGCGGCGGTGGCGAAGGCCAGGCAGTCCCTGGTGAAGGTGGTCGGCACGGCCACGTCCTGCGGCAAGACCCTGGAGGGCAGCGGCTTCGTGTTCGCCCCGCACCGGGTGATGACCAATGCGCACGTGGTGGGCGGCGTGGACGAGCCGACCGTCCAGATCGGCGGCACCGGGCCGCTGTACGACGCGACCGTGGTCCGCTACGACTGGCAGCGCGACATCGCCGTCCTGGACGTCCCGAAACTCACCGCGCCCGCACTGGCCTTCGCGGGCGACGCCCGGACCAACGACAGCGCGATCGTCGCGGGCTTCCCCGAGAACGGCGGCTTCAACGTGCAGCCGGCCCGTATCCGCGGCCGCATCCAGGCCAACGGCCCGGACATCTACCACCGCGGCCAGGTCGTCCGCGACGTGTACTCGGTGCGTTCGCTGGTCCGCCAGGGCAACAGCGGCGGCCCGCTGCTCACCCCGGACGGCGAGGTGTACGGCGTGGTCTTCGCCAAGTCGCTGGACAGCGCCGACACCGGCTACGTGCTGACCGCCGCCGAGGTCCGCGACGACGCCGAGCACGGCACCACCGCGACGACCCGGGTGGACACCGAGGGCTGCGCGCTCTGACATCCCCGGCCCGGTCCGGCGGGATCCCGCCCGGGGCCGGATCCCGCCCGGGGCCGGGCGGTGCGTCAGGTGCGACTGGTAGCGTCGGCGCGGCTCACCCGTCCGGCTCAACCGGGCCGTCGCGGAGGGGCCCCGACGGGAGGTCAGGCAGCGACATGACTGAGACAACGCCATGACGGAGACAACGCCATGATGGGTCACTCGCACGCGGTCAGCGGCGCGTTGCTGTACGCGGCCTCGGCGCCGTTCCTGCCCCCGCTGCTCCTGCACACCACGCTCGCGCCGGCGGACATCCTGATGGGCACGGTGCTGTGCGCGGGCGCAGCCCTGCTGCCGGACCTCGACCACCACGACGGGACGATCGCCAACTTCCTCGGCCCGATCTCCAAGGCGCTCTGCCGCTTCGTCGCGTGGGCCTCCGGCGGGCACCGGCACGCCACCCACTCCCTGCTGTTCGTCGCGCTGATGGGCGCGGGCACCTGGGCGGGCGTGAGCTTCCTCGGGCGCAACTTCACCCTCGGACTGACCTTCTTCCTGCTGGCCCTGGCGATCCGGGCGCTGCGGCTGCACCCGCCGGGTGACGGGCCGACGATGTGGATCACCATCATCGGGCTCGCCGCCCTCGGTACGGCCGGACTGAACAAGTGGATGCCGAGTGCCCCGGGCTGGCTGCCGTACGCGGTCGCGCTCGGCACGCTGGCCCACCTGCTGGGCGACTGCCTCACCAAGAAGGGCGCGCCGCTGCTCTGGCCGCACAAGGAGCGCTACGAGGTCGTGCTGATCAAGCGCAGCGGCAACGACGTGGAGACGAAGGTGCTGGTGCCGATCATGTCGGTGGCGACCTTCGCGCTGCTCTGGTTCACGGCGGTGTCGCCGGGCGTGATCGGCTGACGGCGGCCGCCGCCCGGTCTGCGGGCGGCGGCGCGGGACGTTCCCGGGCGGCGCGGGGCCTCAGGTCTCGCGCCGCAGGCGTGCGCCCACCCAGCGGGCGCGGCGGCCGATGATGCGGGGGATGCCCAGCGGTTGCGGGCCCGACCCCTGCGGGTGGTCGGGTCCGCCGTAGCCGAGGTCGTCCGCCCAGCCGGTCCGGTGGGCGAGGCTCTGCGAGCTGCTGCGGCGTCGGCTGCGCGGCGCTGCGCTGCGATCGGGCATCCAGGTCATACCGGATGGATGCCCGTGGGCCGGTTGGAGTAACCGTTTCTCGATGACCGAATTGGCCTATGCGATTGTCATATGTGTGCAACGTAAGGGAAGTTGGGACCTCCGGCCCTTGCGCCCGGCCCGTCCGCCCGGGGCCGGTCCAAGCCCCGAGCTCCCGGCCCCCGGCTCCGGCTCAGCTCTTGTGCTCGCCGATCCAGTCGATCAGCTCCGCCGAGAACTGCTCGGGTGCCTCCTCGTGCGGGAAGTGCCCGACGCCCGGCAGCAGCCGCCAGCGATAGGGCGCCGACACGTACTCGCCGCCGCCGAGCGCCGTGTGCGCGAGCAGCACCGGGTCGGCCGCGCCCTGGATGTGCAGGGTGGGCGCGGTGATCGGCTTCTTCATCCGGCGGGCGAACTGGATCCCGTCCGGGCGGGCCATCGAGCGCAGCAGCCAGCGGTACGGCTCGATCGAGCAGTGCGCCGTGCTGGGGATCCGGATCGCCTGCCGGTACGCGTCCACCGCCGCACGGTCCAGCCGGTTCGGCCCCGTCCAGGCGTCGAGGTAGCGGCCGACCAGGGCCGCGTCGTCGGCGACCAGGCGGCGTTCCGGTATCCACGGCCGCTGGAAGCTCAGCACGTGCTCGAAGGCGGCAATCTGGCGCCGGTCGGTCAGCAGGGCGCGGCGCAGGTCCCGGGGGTGCGCGGCGGAGACCGCGGTCAGGCTCTGGATCACCGAGGGCCGCATCACGGCCGCCACCCAGGACAGCGTGCCGCCGGAGGCGTGCCCGACCAGATGGGCCCGCCGCTCGCCCAGCGAGCGGATCACACCGGTGATGTCCAGCGCCAGGTTGCCGGGGTCGTACCCGCGCGGCGTACGGTCGCTGCCGCCGACGCCGCGCAGGTCCAGCGCGACGGCCCGGTAGCCGGCCTCGGCGAGCGCGGTCATCTGGTGCCGCCAGGCCCACCAGTACTCCGGCCAGCCGTGCACCAGCAGGACGAGCGGGCCCTCGCCCAGCTCGGCGATGTGGAACCGGGCCCCGTTGGCCGCCAGGTCGCGGTGCGCCCACGGCCCGGCCTGCCGGATGCTCCACACGTCGTCCGGGGCGGAGCCACGGGCGCCGCGCGATCCGCCGGACGTGCCGGGGGCGCCGCCGACGGTCGGGCGCGGCGGCTCGGAGTCCGCTCCGGGCTTCGGCTGCTGCGGGGGCTGGGACACGGGCTTCTGGTCGAGCGGCATAGCGAGAGCGTGTCATATCCGGGCGCCGAACACGTGCCCGGCACTCGTGACGGCTACGTCCGATGCGGTAGCGCCGTCCGCCCGGCCCGTCCCCCGGGTCACCCCCGGGGCCGGCTGCCCGGCTCGTCTGATGCGGCGTCGGAGACCCTCAGGGGGCGTCAGGGGCGGCGGCCCAGGGCCCGGTCGATCTCTTCCTTGGTGGCGGGGCGCGGACGGGCGTTCTTGAGCACGTCGGCCGTCGCCTGGGCGCCCTCGATCGTGCGGCGCGGCGGCTCGATCTTCTTGAAGGAGCGCCAGGCCAGCAGGCCGAGGATGATCGCGAGCAGGATGTACGCACCGGTGATGATCGCGAACGACCAGCCGAGCGTGACCCCGAGCGCGTGCACGCCGAGCGCCGCCGCGATGCTCCCCACCGGGATGGCGGCCAGCAGCACCACGGCCGCCACGGCGCCGGAGACGCCGCCCGAGACACCGCGCTTGACGTCCTGCCTGATCTCGGCCTTGGCGAGTGCGATCTCGTCGTGGACGAGGGCGGACAGGTCGGCGGTGGCCGCGGCGAAGAGCTGCCCGACCGAACGCTCACCCTCGTACGGCGCCCGGCCGTTGCTGGACGGGTCTGCGGCTCCTGCGGGCATCAGCGGTTCTCCTCTGCGGCATCTGCGGACTGTCGACAGCTCAGAATCATGCCCTTACCGGCCAGTCGGACACCACTCCGGGGGCACGGCCGGAGCGGCGTGTTGCCCGCATCCGCCCCTTGGCGCGGACGGAAGCGTCCGGTGCCGGGTCACTCCGTCGGGTGCGGCCGCTGCCCCGTCCGGGCCTGCCAGGCGGGGTCGTCCTGCTGGTAGACGTCCGGGATGCCGTCGCCGTCGGAGTCGGCGTTCTCCTCGTCCACCAGCCCCTGGTAGTGCCGGTTGCGCAGCTTGAGCAGCACGGTGGCGATCAGTGCGCAGAGCAGCGAGCCGACCAGGACGGCGGCCTTCGCCCGGTCGGCGAGCGCCGGGTCGTCGGGGAAGGCCAGTTCGCTGATCAGCAGCGAGACGGTGAAGCCGATCCCGGCCAGGGTCGCCACCGCGAACAGGTCCGCCCACTTGAGCTGCGGGTTCAGCTGCGCCCGGGTGAAGCGGGCTGCCAGCCAGGTGCCGCCGAACACGCCGACGGTCTTGCCCAGCAGCAGGCCGAGGACGATCCCGAGCGGGGCGGCCTGGGTGAACACCTCGGCCAGCGCCGGCCCGGAGATCGTCACCCCGGCCGCGAACAGCGCGAAGACCGGCACGGCGAACCCGGCCGAGACCGGGCGGACGATGTGCTCGATGTGCTCGCCGGGCGAGTGCTTCTCGTCACCGACCTTGTGGCAGCGGAGGATCAGGCCCATCGCCACCCCGGCGACCGTCGCGTGCACACCGCTCTCGTGCATCAGCGCCCAGATGACGAACGCCAGCGGTACGTACAGGTACCAGCCGTGGACCCCGCGCCGGTGCAGGAACCAGAACAGCACCAGGCCCGCGAGGGAGAGCCCGAGCGCCCAGAACTTGATGCCGGAGCTGTAGAAGACGGCGATGATCAGGATCGCGATGAGGTCGTCGACCACGGCGAGGGTGAGCAGGAACGCGCGTAGGGCGGAGGGCAGGTGACTGCCCACCACGGCCAGCACGCCCAGGGCGAACGCGATGTCGGTGGCGGTCGGGATCGCCCAGCCGGCCGGGTGTCCGCCGGCGCCGGCATTGGCCACGGCGTAGACGATCGCGGGCAGCGCGACCCCGCAGACCGCCGCGATCACCGGCAGTACGGCCGCACTCGGCGTGCGCAGCTCACCGGCCACGAACTCGCGCTTGAGCTCGATGCCGGCCACGAAGAAGAAGATCGCCAGCAGCCCGTCGTTGGCCCAGGTCTCCAGGCTGAGGTCCAGGTGCAGCGGGGACGACGGCCCGACCGTGAAGTCCAGGACGCTCTCGTACGAGTGCGGCCAGGCGTTCGCCCAGATGATCGCGACCACGGCGGCGAGCAGCAGCAGTACGCCGCCGACCGTCTCGGTGCGCAGGGCGTCGGTGATGTACGTGCGCTCGGGGAGGGAGAGCCGGCCGAGGAACTGGCGGCCTCGGGTCGTCGGTTCGGTGGGCGGCGGGCTGGCCACGGGGGACCTCCTGGGAGCGGGAACGGCATGTGGATACACCTGTGGTGTAGTGCCGACCAGACTTCCCGGCGCGCCCTGTGACACAAGCAGGATCCGGGGCGCGGCCCGTTGGGGCCCGAGCTGGGATCTTGTTGCGTCTTTGACAGTCTAGGGGGTTGCGCAAGAGGGCCGGGCAGGAGATATCCGGTTTGCGCATTTTATGACGATCGGCCCGTCCGGTTGGGGGATCTCGACCCGAATGGCGCCCGGCGGGTGCAGACGGGTGAACCACTCCCTAACGTCGGTCGCAGGCGCCGCCCGACCGGTCGGCGCCTGTTCCGAAACGGAGGCATCTGATGCCCAGCGAGGACGCGGACGGCCCGAGCGCCGTGCCGTACTCCATAGCCGGAGGCGAGGGCGCGCAGAGCGTCCCGCCCCTGTTACCCGCCCCGCCCGCTCCACACCGGCTGCCCCGGGCTCGCCGGCCCCGCCGGAGCGCCGAGCGATGAACGCCGATCTGACAGACCGTCCGGCGCCGGACCTTGAGCCTCTGCTCCGGCCGCTGTTCCGCGCCGCCGCCCCTGGCGGTGTGGCCGTGGCGGTGATCCGCGGCGACGAACGCACCGTCGCCTGCCGGGGCTACACCGACCGCTCCGGGGAACGCCCCGTCCGCGCCGACACCCGCTTCGAGATCGGCTCCGTCACCAAGACGTTCACCGCCCTGCTGCTCGCCGAGATGGCCGCCCGGGGCGACGTCCGCTACGACGACCCGATCGACCGGTACCTGCCGGCGGACGCCGCTCCCGGCTACCCGCACGAGCGGCCGATCACCCTGCTCCACCTGGCCACCCACACCTCGGGCCTGCCACGGCTGCCGGTCGGGTTCACCCCGGCGGCCGTACCCCGCTGGTTCACCGACCCGTATGCGACCTTCGGGCCGTCCCACCTGCTGCGCGCGCTGCCCCGGACGCCCGTCCGGGGGACGCCCGGCACGCAGGTCCGTTACTCAAACCTCGGCTGCGGGCTGCTCGGCCTGCTGCTGGAGAACGCGGCGGGACAGCGGTACGACGAACTGCTGGCCTCCCGGGTGTGCGAGCCGCTGGGCCTGGTCGACACGTCCTGCGGCCCCGACCGCGAGCCGGCCGTCGGCTACCGGCGCGGGCGGCGGGTGCCGTCCTTCCGGCTGCCGGCCCTGCCGGGTGCGGCGGCGCTGCGCTCCACGGCGGACGACATGCTCCGCTACCTGCAGGCGCACCTCGCGCTGGAGGCCGTCCCGCTGCCCGAGCGCACGGACGCGGTGGCGCTGCGGACCGCCCTCGGCGAGGTACGCCTGCCCCGGGTCGGACGGCGCCGCACCGGCGTGCGGATCTGCCTGGGCTGGAACCAGCGCCTGCTGGGAGGCGGGCCCGCCGGTGAGACCGACGGCGACGGTGGCGCCGCCGCGGGCGAGGACGAGCTGGTCTATCACGCGGGTTCCACCCGTGGGTTCACCGCGTTCGTCGGGTTCAGCCCCCGGGCCCAGGTCGGCCTGGCCGTGTTGGCCGGCTCGCTGCCGATGCGCAGCCGGGGCTTCATCCAGAGCGCGTACGACACGCTGCGCACCCTGGTGGCGGAGCGGCGCCCGGGGTAGACCGCGCCGGGCACGGACAGAAGGGCTCCCCCGGGCGGTGTGACCGCCTGGGGGAGCCCGTCCGGTGCCGGAGGGGGATCAGCCCTCGCTGCCCGCCGAGGGCAGCTGGGACTGGATCAGGTTCATCACGCTGCTGTCCGCCAGAGTGGTGGTGTCACCGACCTCGCGACCCTCGGCGATGTCGCGCAGCAGACGGCGCATGATCTTGCCGGAGCGGGTCTTCGGCAGCTCGCTGACGACCTTGATCTGCTTCGGCTTGGCGATCGGGCCCAGCGTGCGGCCGACGTGCGCCCGCAGCTCCTCGACCAGCTCCGGGCTTTCGCTGGCGGTGCCGCGCAGGATGACGAAGGCGACGATCGCCTGGCCGGTGGTGGCGTCGGTGGCGCCGACCACGGCCGACTCGGCGACGGACGGGTGGCCGACCAGGGCCGACTCGACCTCGGTGGTCGAGATGTTGTGGCCGGAGACCAGCATCACGTCGTCGACCCGGCCGAGCAGCCAGATGTCGCCGTCCTCGTCCTTCTTGGCGCCGTCACCGGCGAAGTAGCGGCCCGCGAAGCGGGACCAGTACGTGTCGATGTAGCGCTGGTCGTCGCCCCAGATGGTGCGCAGCATGGACGGCCACGGCTCGGTGAGCACCAGGTAGCCGCCGGATCCGTTGGGGACCTCGTTGGCCTCGTCGTCGACCACGGTGGCGCCGATGCCCGGCAGGGCGCGCTGGGCGGAACCGGGCTTGGTCTCGGTGACGCCCGGCAGCGGGCTGATCATCATCGCGCCGGTCTCGGTCTGCCACCAGGTGTCCACGATCGGGGCCTTGCCGCCGCCGATGTGCTCGCGGTACCAGACCCAGGCCTCCGGGTTGATCGGCTCGCCGACGCTGCCCAGGACGCGCAGCGACGACAGGTCGAACTTCGCGGGGATGTCGTCGCCCCACTTCATGAAGGTGCGGATCGCGGTGGGAGCGGTGTAGAGGATGCTCACGCCGTACTTCTGGATGATCTCCCAGAAGCGCCCCTGGTGCGGGGTGTCCGGGGTGCCCTCGTAGACGACCTGGGTCGCGCCGTTGGCCAGCGGGCCGTAGACGATGTACGAGTGCCCGGTGACCCAGCCGATGTCGGCGGTGCACCAGTAGACGTCGGTCTCCGGCTTGAGGTCGAAGACGGCGTGGTGGGTGTAGGCGGCCTGGGTGAGGTAGCCGCCGGAGGTGTGCAGGATGCCCTTGGGCTTACCGGTGGTGCCGGAGGTGTACAGGATGAAGAGCGGGTGCTCCGCGTCGTGCGCCTCGGGCGTGTGCTCGGTGGACTGCCGGGCGGTGATCTCGTGCCACCAGACGTCCCGGCCCTCCGTCCAGGAGGTCTCCTGGCCGGTGCGGCGGACCACCAGGACGTGCTCGACCTGCGGGGTCCTGGTGAGCGCCTCGTCGATCGCGGGCTTCAGGGCGGTGGCCTTGCCACGGCGGTAGCCGCCGTCGGCGGTGATCACCAGCTTGGCGTCGGCGTCCTCGATCCGGGAGGCGACGGCGTCGGCGGAGAACCCGCCGAAGACCACCGAGTGGGTGGCGCCGATCCGGGCGCAGGCGAGCATCGCGATGACCGCCTCGGCGATCATCGGCAGGTAGATCGCGACCCGGTCGCCCTTGACGACGCCGAGCTCCAGCAGGGCGTTGGCGGCCTGCGAGACCTCGTCCTTCAGCTGGGCGTAGGTGATCGAACGGCCGTCGCCAGGCTCGCCCTCGAAGTGGATCGCGACGCGGTCACCGTTGCCGGCCTCGACATGGCGGTCGACGCAGTTGTAGGCGACGTTGAGCTTGCCGTCGGCGAACCACTTCGCGAAGGGCGGGTTGGACCAGTCGAGCGTCTCGGTGGGCTCGACGGCCCAGTCGAGGCGGCGGGCCTGCTCGGCCCAGAAGGCCAGCCGGTCCTCGGAGGCCTGCGCGTACGCGGCCGCCGTGACGTTGGCCGCAGCCGCGAGCTCCGCGGGCGGGGCGAAGCGTCGCTCCTCCTTGAGCAGGTTGGCCAGGCTCTCGTTGCTCAACGCGCACTCCTCATCGAGTTTCTTCATGGGGCACTCCCGTGCGTAGGGATTGTCCCGTGTGTCCCAGCACACAGCTCACCAGGCGAACAGGGCTGTTGACAAGAGGCTCTGGGAAATTGGTGTAGACCTTTGACCAAAGAAAGGCC
>FTAK01000079.1_pt1 | contig 11831 bp, 12 predicted proteins | sample 1639071 | NCBI WGS metagenome assembly FTAK01 (sample SAMEA3914812, study PRJEB12502) | metagenome | biome: forest; material: soil | place: Canada | collected 2011-07-07 | depth 0.1 m
CGCCCGGACGCAGACCGATGCCAGCCGCGCAATCACTGACTTATCCGACGAGAGCGAGGACACAGTGCTGGCCGCACAGCCGTTCACGGACGAGCACTGCACCGAGGTGCTGGAACTGTTCGCGGATCCCGACTTCCACTATCGCGGCGAGGCCCATCCGGAGTTCCTGGCCGAGGCCGAGGTGCTGGCGTTGCTGGACAAGGACACCTTCGTCCTGCTGCGCCAGGACAGCATGATCGGACTGTACGCCGCCGAGCCGGTTGGTGGTGAGCATGCCGGGCACTGGGAGCTCCACCTCCGGCTGCGCTCCGATGCCGACCAGTTGCTCTGGCTTACGGCCTACAAGCAGGCCATCGAGGCGCTGCGGTACCGGACCGACATCGTCCGGATCACCGTGCGGGTTGGCGAGTACGACACCACCGGCCGCAGGGCTGCCCTCGAGGCGGGCATGCGGCCCGAGGGCACTCTCACGGAGGTCGTCCGGCACGACGGCGAGCACGTCGGCATCTGCCACTTCTCCCTCATCTGGCCTCCCGAGGAGGCATCATGACCACGACGACGTCTCTGCTGCTGACCGGCTACCGGTCCGCGGACCGATCGCTGTTGACCGGCCACCGGCTGCCGGGCGAGCTGCTCGGCTGCTGCCCGGCCATGGTGCCCGCACTGGCGCGACCTGGTCAGATTCCGGTGCCTGGCGGTCGCCCTGACGAACACCTGCTGGCCGCCCGGGGGTACGGCTACGTCCGGTACCACCGGATCGACTGGATCAGTCGGTGGGCCTGGCTGGAGCTCGGCCCGGTGGCCGAACGGGACCGCGACCCGGAGACGCTGACCGCGCTGCTGACGGCCGCCGTCGAACACACGGGCCGGGTACTCGACCTGCACCGCCTGTGCGGCTGGGTGACCCCGGACGCCGAGCCGCCGATCGCGCTGCTCTCGTCGGCCGGGTTCGAGCGGGAGGCCCGCGTCCCGCAAGCCCTGCGCCTCGGCGGCCGGCCACTGGACCGGGAGATCTGGGGGGTGCTGCTCCATGGCTGAGACGCTGCGGGTGATCGCCCCTGAAGCCGGGCTGCGACTGCTGCGGTGCGCGCCGGACGGAGGACGGGGCTTCCTCGGCCTCGATCCGGTGACCCGCAACGACTCCGCCCTGGCGCTGCGGCTCACCGAGCGGCAGGCACACCTGTTCACCTTCGGTGAGTCCACGGTGCTGGCTGCTGCGGTGAGCGAACATAATCCACGGCAGGCTGAGGTCGCGGTCTCCAGTGACGACGGGGAGGGACTGCTCGTCCTGCTGGAGCACTTGCGACTCTACAGCCGCTGTACCTCGTTCACGGCTGAGGCGGGCGCCGACAGTCCAGCGGCCCAGGCGCTGACCGACTGCGGCTTCGAGCTTGTCGGGGTGCTCCGTGAGCACGCCTTCCGATCCGGTCACTACCACGACGTACAGCTGTACCACCTGGATTGGAGTGCCTGATACGAATCGTGACGATGCGTCATTTCGAGTTGTCGGACATTCCGGTCCGCAGTGCCTTGCTTCGCGACGGTCGGGTGCTGGCCAACATCAACGACGACGCGCTGAACCAGGCAGACGACCAGCTCGCTGAGGGGCAGCGACGTACGGTCGAGGAGCAGCATCACACCAAGCTGATCTACACAGTGTGCATGCCGGACGGCTCGACGATCGGCTTCTGTTGGCTGACCTCGATCGACTGGCGCAGCCGCAGCTGCGAGCTGTCATTCGCCCTGTTGCCCGAGTACCGCATTGGACTCGGCTCTGCGCTGGTACCCGAGGCCCGCGAGTTCATGTTCAGGGAGTTGAACATGCGGACCATGATCAACCAGGTCCTCGACCACAACACGATGCTTCTCTCGACCGGAGACCAACGTGAGCTGAGCCAGGTGACCTGCGATTACGACTCCTACACCGTCGGGGAGTTCCGCAGGGCGCGCTACTGGAGTCGGACGGTCGAGCAGTGCGTCGCCGAAGCCGAGGAGTTCCGCCGCAGGCGGGCCGAACGCCGGGAGCGGATCCTCGCCGCGGCCGCTGGGAAGCCGTCGTGAGGCTCGGCGTCGACCTGGTGAGCATCCCCCGCTTCGCTCGCGTTGCCGGACACCCGAGCGCCTGTCGGATGGTCTTCACCCCGGCCGAACTGGAGTACGCCGACACACTTGGCGCGCCGCGCCGGATGGAGCTGCTGGCTAGCCGGTTCTGTGCCAAGGAGGCAGTTGCCAAGGTACTCGGCCGAGGGTTCGGACAAGGCCTGGTGTGGCGGGACATTGAGGTAATCCGGGACGCCCGTGGCGCGCCGTTGATCGAGCTGGCCGGTGGGGCGTGGGAGATCGCCGCTGAACGCGGGATCGAGCGGATCGATCTCTCGCTCAGCCATCAACAGGACCTGGTCGTCTGCGTGGCGGTGGCGATCGAGAAGGAGAGTGGAGTGGGAGATGCTGACCAGCGGTATCGATGAGTGTGGCACCGCGCTGCTCACTGGCGGATCGCGTGGCATCGGCCGGGCGATCGCAGTCCAACTGGCTCGGGACGGTTTCGACGTGGGCTTCTGCTACCGCAGCGGCCACGAGGCGGCGCTGGAGACCGCCGCGCTGATCAACGCCGAGGGCTGCCAGGCGTACTACCAGGCGGTGGACGTGGCGGACTTCGCGGGCATGCGGGAGTTTGCCGAGGCGGCGGAGGACAAGCTGTCCTGGATCGACCCGGTGCCGAACCAAAGCCGCGACACGGAGGTCCGGGTCGCGCAAAACAATGGCTTCGCCTTCGGCGGCAACAACGCGATCGTGGTGATGGGCAGGGTGGCGTGAGCAGGATAGTGATCACCGGGCTCGGCGCGGTACGCCCCGGCCCGGCTGAGGACATACCGGACGAGGAGGGGGCGGAGCGGCTGCCGTTCCGGCGCGCCCACCGGGTGACCGACTTCGACCCGGTGGGCGAACTGGGCCGCAAGGTCAGCCGGTTCAACCACCGCTCGACCCTGCTGGCGATGGCTGCCTGTGACCAGGCCGTGGCCGACGCCGGGCTCACCGTCACCGACGAGAACCGGCACCGGATCGGCACCACGGTCGGCAGCCTCTCCGGCACAGTCGATTTCGGCGTGGACAGCTTCAACCGCGACCGACCGTACCTGGTGGATGCCGCCTGCTTCCCCAACACCGTGCTGAACTGCGCTGCCGGAGCGCTCGCCATCCGGACCGGCATGCAGGGTGCCAACACCACCGTGGCCGCCGGCCCGCTGGCCGGGGTCGCCGCGCTGCGCCACGCCCAAGTGGCCCTGCGGGCCGGGCATGTGGACACCGTGGTTGCCGGAGCCTCCGAGGAGTTCACCACCGCCAGCGCTTGGTGGGCGTCGGCCGTCTGGCAGACCGGCCACCTCGGCGAGGGCGCGGCGATGTTCGTGCTGGAACGGGAGGAGATCGCCGCCGAGGCTGGTCGACGGCCGCTGGCGTTCCTGGCGGGCTCGGTGGTCCGCGCGGTGGACGTGACTGATGCCGAGGCTGGTCGCCGCCGAGGCCCTGCGCCGGGCCGACCGCACACCGGACGCGGTCACCGTGATCGCCCTACGGGCCACCGGTACCTCCGCCGTCGACCGAGCGCGGCAGAACGCTCTGAACGAACTGTGCACGGCCCCACTGAGCTGGAGCGAGGAGCAGACCGGGGACTGCCACAGCGCCCACACCGCCCTGCAACTGGCCCGGATCGTCGACGACTTGAAGGCCGACCCCGACGGGGCGGGTGTAGCGCTGCTGGTCGCCACCGACCCCGACGGCGCCGTCGGTGCGGTCGTCGTCCACGCTGCCGCGTCGACCCACCCGGACGCGGATGGAGAGCACTGAGATGGCCATCCGCCCCAGAACCGGCCGGCCCCTGCTGGACTGGTTTCGCCACGGCCTGGCCCTCCGCCCGGACGGTACGGCGCTACGGGTCGGACCGCACCGGCTCAGCTACCAGGAGCTGGACACCCGGGCCCGTCGGCTGGCCGGGGCGATTCTTGAGGTCCGGCCGGAGCCCACCCGGATCGGCCTGCTCACCACGCGCGGGGTGGCCGGGTACACCTGCTTTCTCGCCGCCCGGTACGCCGGTGCCACGGCGGTGCCACTGAACACCGACTTCCCGCCTGAGCGAACCCGTTCGATGCTCGACGCCGCCGAGGTGTCGCTGCTGCTGGTGGACGATGTCGGCGCGACCGCGCTGCCGGACGTCGCCGACGCGTTGGACGGCGTGCCGGTGGTACCCGCCGCCGCCGAAGGCGCGCGGCCGGTCCACGGCCCGTGTCCGGTGGACAGCCGGCAGCCCGCCTACATCATGTTCACCTCCGGCTCCACCGGCCGTCCCAAGGGCGTCCCGGTGACCCACGCCAACGCCTCGCACTACCTGGAAATCAGAGCTGGCTGCTGATCTGCCGACAGAGCCCGCTGACGAACTCCTGAAGACCGGCCACAGCGAGGTCGAACTGACCGCACCACGAGGCAGTGGTCGACCTCCTCCAGACCCGCCCGGATCCTGCCACGGCGCGAACAACCGGCCTCCGCCGTCGCCGGCGAAGACAGAGGAAGCGCGGGCTGGAGTGGAAAGTCCAAAGCTCCGGCCCGAAGTCCGCAGGCTCTCGGGGGCGTGGTCCTGAAGTGCCACTCCCCAGGACGACCGCCCTCGGTGAGCGGGGTCCCCCGTAGTGCCACCCACCGTTCCACCGAGCTTGTCGAAGCCACGGAGGAGCTTGCCGGGACCGACGCCGCGCCACGCTGGGGTGAGCAGCCGATGCTTGTCGGCGTTGTTGAACTTCGTCAACTCGTCCAGGTACATGGCAATCGGTGCGGGAGGGTGTGCTCAGTGGAGGCCCGGGCCATCGCGGGGGCGCAGTGCGAGGTGATGGAGCGGACCAGCCCCGAGGCCGGGAGCGCGGTGAGGACTCGGGGACCGGCTGGGACGCGGGCGTGGCCGTCGTCAGTGACGACTTGATGGCTGTCCCCGACCAGACGTACGAGCAGCGCGGCCAGGCCGCCACCCCGCTCCAGTTGATCGCCCACCTTCGGCACAGGCAGGCGCGGCGGGAGAGTAGCAGGTCGGCGTGACGGATGGCGGGCACGGGGGCGGGGGCGGGTACTGGGCAGTGGTCGCCTCCGCCGTCTGGTCAGCTGCCTCAGTCGTCCGCTGGGCCGCCGCGGTCGCACGGTCCTGTTGCTGACGCTCCCTCGGGTCGGCCCGCGCGATCAGATTGCCGCGCAGCGGCTCGGAGGCCTCCGGGTGAAGCGAGCATCTCAAGGTCGCCAGTTCTGCGTCGCTGAGCCGTAGCGCGATGCCCGCGGCCGGCCGCCACGGGGATATCTGTGGCGAATCCTCCAGCAGATCATCAGTCTTCACATAGAGTGCCGTCGCGAGGTAGTCCAACTCTGTGTTCACATACCGACGTTGGACTCCCTCCACCCATGCGCGCAGGCGAACCCTTGGAATCGATCATCTAGTCGGCAAGGGGGCAACGATGGCATTCGGAGAGCAGGCGCTGGAGGCGGTGAGCCGCTGGTGGCGGAGCCGCGGCAGGGGTGCGGCGGCTCGGCATAGCGGCTGGGAGCAGGTGCCCTTGCATGCGACCGGGAGCGTGCGGCTCAGCGCGGCGGAGGCGCGCTCCGGTACCACCCGGAGGATCAACTACCGGATACGGGAGCTGTGCACACGCTGCCAAGGCCTCGGCCGGACCGGGGATTCCCCTTGCGCGATCTGCGCAAGCACCGGGCTCAGATGGCGGGCCACGCGCAAGTCGGTCAAGGTCCGCATTCCGGCCGGGACCGGCGAGGGCAGCACCATCGAGATACGCGGACGGGGCGTACCCGGCGCCGGCTCACGCCCGACCGGCCACCTGCGCCTGACCGTCCACGCACCAACTGCCGCGCAACCACGGCGAGCGGCCGCCGAGGGCGGCACCGTCACCCGCGGCCGGGTCCAGGTCATACTCACCACCGCCGGATTCGAGGTCAGGACCAACTGCGGAGGAGCACAGCCCCGCTGGCAGACCGACCTCCAACTCCCCTGGCCGAGCCTGACCCGCATGGTCTTCGCCGCCAGCGGGCACGACCCGATCGTGGCACTCCACATCACGACGACCACCGGCCAGCGTCTCCACGCCATCGACGCCCGCCAGCTCACATCCTCGGACTGGCGCGACATCGCCCACCACATCACCGAACTGACGGACCATCGCCTCACCCTTGACCTCGCCGACCTCGACCGCTCCCCCTACACCCCCGACGCATGACCACCGCCGTTCTCAACCTGGCCGGAGGCTGCGTCTCACCCACCGCGAGCTTGGATTCGGGGTGTCTTCCCTGTTCGGGGGGTATGAGACGGACGCCGACCACCCGCCTCCGTCTCACCTCTCACGATGACTGGCATGGCACCGGGGTCCCCGGCCCGAGCGTGGCCGTATTCGCAGGCCGGACCCGGTCCGGGCATCCTTCGTGTCGCCGGACCATGTCAGCGGTGTCAGTTGGTCGGGTAGCCCGATGGCGAGATTCCCTCGGGCTACCCGACTGACCTGTGACAGCGAAGATGAGCGTTCTGCCGTCGAAGTCGAGCGGGTGACAGTTGGTGACATCAAAGGTGAGCCACTGCTTGGTTCCTGACAGCGAAGTCGAGCTGCTAGCCCTGATCAGCAGTTGGCGACGGAGACTGGCCCAGATCTCTGCCAGCCCGATCGTGGAACTCACCGCGCCAGTAGACGGCTCGCTGGCGGCAGTATCTTGAGCACCACCTGCGCGGGGGGACGGTCTTCCTTCGATCGGCCGTCGAGGTCCCGCAGCCTGCGCAATTGCGCTGGTCAATGGCCTGGAGGATTGCCAGCTCAAGACATGTGTTCGAGCACCAGGGGTTGGTGATCAGCGGGTAGTAGTCCTGCTGGCAACCGCGGCAGGACGAGGCCGCCCGCTCCTGGGTGGGCTTGGAGGGCAGGATGGCCTCGCGCGTGATGGCGTTCGGTGGCTTCACGGACACGACTGTCGCCCGCTCGGTTCTCTCCCGCTGTTTGCGCAACTGGGCTCGGCAGGTGGGCGAGCACCATTCGCGGATCTCACCGTCTGATCGGGGCAACATCGCCTGCTGGCAGTGCTTGCAGGTCGTTGCAGGCGGCAACGGGTGCCTGGTCCACCAGGCCATCTGGCTTCCGCACCGCCGCGAGCAGGCCTTCTGCTTCCCGGGCCGTAGTTGCATCGGTCGTTCGCAGGCCGGGCAGCGGGGGGCCAGGCCGACATCATCTAACTGCTCGGACGCCTCTTCTTGGTTTGTCGGACGGGGCAGCGGCTCTCCGCGCTGGCGAAACTGGTAGGCGATCCTGCGGCAGTGGGAGGAACACATGTAGCGACGTTGGCCCAGTTGGGCCCTCATGGACTTTCCGCAGACGCGGCAAGGGACCATCGTCCGGGGCTTCAACACGGCGCCCTTGAGGTAGCGGTTCTGACGGCAGGCCCTCGAGCAGGTCTTCGGCCTGACCCCGAAGCTGGCCTTGGGGTGCATCGGTTTGCCGCATTCCAGGCATTCCAGGGCCTCCAGAACCCGGCGCAGATCGGCTGCGTCGCGTCCGGTGACGGCGGCGATGCGAGACCAACTGGGCGAGCCGCGGTGCAGTGGCGGCTCAGCGAGGAATCTCCGCAGGTAGGCGGGTGCAAGGTGGTTGGCCTGAGCGAGGCGGAGGAGGAACGAGCGGGCTCCTTCACCGGTGCGCGGGCGCACTTGGAAGGGCATCACGCCGATGGGTATTTCATCCGGTTCGTGTTCGCTCACCGCTCGGTGCCCGGGTTCCTCCGCCGGGAGGCGATGTCCAGGTCGACGGCCAGCAGGCCCGCTTTGGTGATCTTCTCCGTCCGGCCGAGGACGGCGGCGACCGCGGCTCCGCGGATCTGGTGGGACAGAGTGCCGATCATGCCGCCGGTGCGGGTGTGTATGAGGCGGTCCAGACGGGTCAGCGTGCCGCGCTTGTGCTCGTGCAGCAGCAGGTTGGCTTCCATCTGCGCGACCAGCCGCTTCCACTCGGCGTTGTATGGAAAGGGATGGGTGACCAGATCAGTAAAGCGGCCGGCGATCTGGTCGCCGCGGGTGCCGGACAGCAAGCCGCCCCCCTCGACGTCGATACCCGCGTAGGTGAAGGTCGCCGGGATGCGCTCGGAGAAGTACTTCAGGGTGTCCGACACGTCCGCGCCGTGACGGGTGTTCAGGGATATGTTGTGGATCTCGTCGACCAGGATCAGGCCGGTGCGGGCCTTGGTGCAGACACCCACGACAGCCTCGGTCAGGTCGGTGACGTTCGCCCGCCGCAGCACCGGCAGTCCCAGGAAGCGGGCGAACTCGGCAGCGATCATGCGGGGTGTCGCCGCTGGTGGAACGGTGATGTAGACGACCGGGATGCGCCCCGCCTGGCCGGGGTGCCGACGGCGGTCCCTCACCTCGTGGGACAGGCCGAGCTGGGTCAACGCGATGGTCTTGCCGGTGTTGGCCGGCCCGGAGACGATCAGACCGCGACGGGCGCTGACCGCACCGCGGTTGAGATGGATCAGCAGTCGGCCGCGGTTGACGGCTTCGCGGACCGTGGAGGTGGCGACCACCCGCAGGCGAGCGTGATGGTCGAGCCGGTCGTCGTCGTAGACGTCCTGGTCCGCCTCGTCCAACGCCTCGTACTCGTCCTTGGTCAGCGCGGCCATCGGCTCGCGCTGCGACAGGTCGACGAAGCCGCGCCAGCCTGGCAGGGTGGTCAGCTGCTGCCCGAAGTCCTCTCCCGGCTCGGTGCCGGGCAGCTCGGTCACCTGCGCCCCCAGGGATCCTCGAACGGGTCGAACAGTCCCAGCGGGATCACCTCAGCGAGGTCGTCCTCTTCGACCAGCGGCTCCGGCTCCAGCGGCTGCGGCGCCTCAGGCTCCGGGACGGGGACCGTCGGCGGGGCGGCCTTCGTGCGGGCCGCGACCCGCTGGTCACCCTTGGCAGCCCTGGCCTTCCTGTCGCGCTTCCTGGCCGGCTGGTCGGGGCCGGCATGGGCCCGGGTCAGCAGGTCGGCGACGGCCTGCGCGAGCTCCTCCTCGGTGGCCCTGGGCAGCTGGTGGCTGACATGGTCCCAGGCCAGGTCCCCGAACGGGACCGGGGCCCGGTTCAAGTACTTCCAGGTCGCCTGGACCCAGTCACCTGCGCTGCGGCGGTCGCGGACCCAGACGTAGGAGACGTCGTAGGGATCGCGGTGCACTTCCCAGAGTCCCCGCTTCGCGCTGACCCCGGAGTCGCGCAGGCGCATCGGTCCCAGCTCGGGGCTGTCGTAGGTGCGGTTGTTGATCCTGATCCCGTAGGAGTTGACGGCCCGCCAGGCCGACGGCAGAAGTTCGACGTAGTCCTGCCCGCTGAGCGCGACCGGGACGTAGCCACTCGCCTCGACCAGGGTGGCGTACTTCTGGTTCGGGGTGAACAGCCGACCGGGGTGGTCCGGGTCGCGCAGCCCCTCGTGGGGCCGGTTCTGCCACTTCGCGATGATCCACTCGTCCAGCAGATCCTGCAGCTCGGGCAACGACCACAGGTTTTCCTGCTCGGGGTGCCGGCCCCGGCGGTCGGTGTTGCGCCCGGTGTGGCCGGGGAGGAACTGGGCGAACATCGTGGCGACCGACCCCAGCATCTTCTCGATGTGCCCCTTCTCGAAGGGCGAGCCCTTGTGGGTGGGCTGGAAGTCGATCTCCAGGAAGCGGCAGGAGGACCGGAAGTTGCGGGAGATGAACACCTTGCCGTGATCGCAGACGATCATCTCCGGAACGATCACCGGCTTGGCCGCCGCATGCTCCAGCCGCTCGTCCAGGCTCAGCAGCCGGCGGTGGGGCAGCACCGACCGGGACATCTTCAGTGCTTCCACCCACCCGGGCCGCATCAGCTCGGGGGTGACGGTGCGGGCCAGCAGCACGCTCGCGTCCACCGACTTCGTCGTGGGCCGCAGCACCGCCGCCGACAGCGTCCTGGTCGCGACGTCGATCATTCCGGTGAGCTCGACCTTGCCGACGACGCCGTTATCGAGGCGGACCATGACGTCCAGCGGAGTCGAGTCCATCTGCATGACCTCGCCCGGCGCCGACACCGTCAGCTCGCCGAACGGCGCGTTCGCCCCGTGGGCCTTCGAGCGGCGGGTGACCGCCGACCCGGTCGCGTGGGTGCCCTTCGTCAGCTTGGCCAGCAGCCGGTAGAGCGTCCGCTCGCCGGGCAGAGCGACCACGTCTGCCTCCGCCTCCCGCAGGATCTCCCCGGTCCGCCAGATCAGATAGGCCCCGTTGCGGGTCGAGGTGTCCACCCCTTCCTTGATCGCCTTCCTCATCGCATCGACCACAGCTTCGGGGACCGAGCCGAACTCGGCGCGCCTGCGCACCGGGCGCCGGTCCGCAAGCCCCACCAGGCCCTGGGCCTGGTAACGGCGACAGCGGGTCGCGATCGTCTTTGCCGCGACCTCGTGGCCGGCGACAGCCAACTCGGCCGCCTTCACCCGCTCACGCGACGTCCGCGAGGAACCCGGCCCGTAGCCGGGCCGCGGCTGCGAACCCGGGGCCGCGTCCGGCGCGATCCCGTGCAGGACCTCCAGGATGTGGCCCTCCCACCACAGCGCCTGCTTCACCGCCTCGGGCGGGAATGCCTCCAGCAGCCCGACGGCGGGCAGCGGCATCCGCTCCGGCTGGAACAGCACCTCAAAGTCCCCAGCCTCGAACAACTCGATCAAGGCGACCACCCGGTGCGGCGCCTCGGCATCCTCCACGACCACAGCCTGGGCCGTCACTTCAAGGACCCCTCTGACCTGGCCATCGAACCGAATCCTCTGGCCGACCGCCAAACCCGGCGGCCGCTTCAACCCGCTCACGCGCCTCTCCCAGCCCAGACCATGCTGTCGGTCGCCATCAAGCCGCCTTCCAGATCCGTTCCCAGCGCTCCGGACCACAGCAGGTGGAAAAGCACCGGCAGCACTCGCAATCGGTCTCCGACCATCCCGGCGCCCGCCCACAAGCCCTTCGGCTCCCGGAAGACCTCCAGCAGCCCTTCGGCCACCTCCGTCGGCCGGCCGCAGCGGGACCGCCGGTAACGGGACAGCCAGCGAACGTTCGCCATGAACACCGGATCGGGCCGTGCGAGCCAGGCAAACTCCCACCCCACCGCCCGACAAGCACCCTCAGTCGCAGCGAAGTGCTCCCGCGTCTCCTCGTCCATGTCGTCCTCGGCACGGACATCGACAACACGGGCCCGACCATCAGCAAGCCGGACGAAGTAGTCGGGGGCGTGCCGGCGAGCGCGGACCCCGTCGTGCCAGTGCAGCCAGAACGGCTGAGAGGAGATCGCCGCGACCTGCGGATCCCGGTCCAGCAGGATCAGCCGGTCCCGCTCCAGCCACGACTCGTAGCCGACGTGGTCTCTCGCCGTCGCCGAGTAGTACCAGCCCGCGAAACCCCGCCCGTACTTGTGCCAGGTGAACTCACGAACGGGCTCCACCGCCTCGAAGCACACGTCCCAGCCTGTTCGCAGCGACTGGCGCTTGCGAACCCCGCCAACAGAAAAGTCCAGCTCAAAGCCGGTCAGTTCATCCTGTTCAAGCGCATGGGCAGGTAACCCCACCGCGACTCCCAGTCTGTTGAGTACCGCATCAGCTCAACTTCGCTGGCAGCAAATTAGCGGTGGCTCAACTTCAGTGGCAAGGGGCTCATCTTCGCTGTCACAGGTCACCGACCAGGGCGAATTGTGGTCCACAGAGTCGGGATGCCACGTCAAGTCCGGGCAAGGGAGACCCAGATGACACCCCCGTGGCATGTCCCAGGACGAGGCACAGCGGCAGTAC
>FTAK01000078.1_pt1 | contig 11782 bp, 11 predicted proteins | sample 1639071 | NCBI WGS metagenome assembly FTAK01 (sample SAMEA3914812, study PRJEB12502) | metagenome | biome: forest; material: soil | place: Canada | collected 2011-07-07 | depth 0.1 m
CGGCGGCCCGCCGCTCCCGCTTCGCCCGCCGGGCCCGCAGCAGCCGGCTCAGGCCGTACCAGACGCCGATCGCGTACGCCCAGCCGACCAGGATGTCGATGATGAAGTGCTCGGCGCCGTAGACCAGGATGAACGCCATGGCGAGCGGGTAGGCGGCCAGCAGTACCCGCACGGGCCGGTTGGCCGTCGGCCAGAAGAACACCGCGAGCAGCATCGGGTAGGCGGCGTGCAGCGAGGGCATCGCGGCGACGTCGTTGGCGAACTGGCTGCCGTTCTCGAAGATCGACCCGGCCCGGGGCATCCCGCTGGAGTTCAGCAGGTCCTGCACCACCCGGGTGACCGCGGGCATGTTCCCGTCCTGGGCGGTCAGCCACGGCGGGTCGGCGGGGTACAGCACGTACGTCAGGAAGCCGAGGTACGTCAGCAGGACGTAGGCCGCGAGCAGGTGCCGGAACCGCGCGTAGTTCCGGCGCCAGAGCACCGCGAGCGCCACGAAGATCACGAAGAAGTGCGACATGTAGACCGCGACACCGGCGTAGTCGTACCAGTGCGGGTCACCGGGGTGGTGCAGCCAGTGCTGGAGCCGTACCGTCCAGGTCTCGCCGCCGCCGAGGAAGGTGTCGATGGAGAGCTGCGGCTCGAACCGCACCGGCCACGGAGTGTGAGCGCCGTAGCCGCGAAGCAGCGAGTAGGCCCAGACGACGGCCATCACCGGCACCCAGTCGCGCAGCACCAGCAGCGAGCCGCGCAGGCCGCGGCCGCTGTGCACGGCGGCGGCCACGAGCGCGCCGATCAGACAGCAGAACACCACGTCGTTGGCGTACGGCAGCCCGTTCCGGTCGATGTACCAGGCCAGTGTGCTCAGGTAGACCGGCCAGGCCAGCAGCCGCAGCCGCGCCGCGCCGCGCCGGATGCGGGGCACCCTGTCGGTGGTCCGGTCGGGCGCGGCGGGGCGGAGCAAGTCGGTCATACGGGGTGAAGTTATCAACGGTTTCTTGGAGATTTCTTGGGATCGCGGGCGAAGTCACCCAGGAAGCCGTCAGGAATCCATCAGGTGACGCACTGTAGTTCGTGCGGAGTGTTGTTGAATCGCCGCCCGCCCTGCTCGGTCACGGTGACGATGTCCTCGATCCGCACGCCGAACCGCCCGGGCAGGTAGATGCCGGGTTCGATCGAGAAGCACATTCCGGGGACGAGCGGCTGTAGTTCGCCCTCGACCATGTACGGCGGTTCGTGGGTGGTGGTGCCGATGCCGTGCCCGGTGCGGTGGATGAAGTACTCGCCGTAGCCGGCCTCCGTGATGACCCGCCGGGCCACCCGGTCGATCTCCTGGCACGGCACCCCCGGCCGGACGGCCTCGAACGCGAGCTGCTGCGCCCGGCGGACGATGTCGTGCACCTTCTGCACCTCGGCCGGCACCGCCGTGCCGACGTGCACCGTCCGGGTGGTGTCGGAGCCGTAGCCGTCCTTCAGCCCGCCGAAGTCGAGCACCACGGTGTCACCCGTACGGATGACCCGGTCGCCGGCCTCGTGGTGCGGGTTGGCGCCGTTCGGGCCGGAGCCGACCACGGTGAAGTCGACCTGGCTGTGCCCGTACTGGATCAGCAGCGCGCTGAGGTCCGCGGCGACGTCGCTCTCCCGGCGCCCGGCGAACTCGACCTCCAGGATCCGCCGGTACGCGGCGTCGGCGGCGCCCCCGGCGGCGGCCAGGCGCTCCAGCTCGTCGGTGTCCTTGACCGCCCGCAGCATCGGCAGCGCGGTGGTCAGCGCGGTGTAGCCGCTGTGGGGGAGTGCGGACTGCAGCCCGAGCAGGTGCATCGCCCAGGCCGAGTCGGAGATGCCGTACCGCCCGGCCGGGTCCAGCAGCGGCACGGCGGTGGCGTACGGGTCGTCGCCGTCGGACCAGTCGAACAGCCGCAGGCCGGCGGCGCCGGGGGCCTTCTCGGCGTCCGGCCGCTCCAGCCTGGGCACCACCAGGGCCGGCTCGCGGCCGGCGGTGAGCACCAGGGCCGTCAGCCGTTCGGTGATCGCGGTGGGCTGGTAGCCGGTCAGGTACTCCAGGTCCGGGCCGGGCGCGATGACCAGCCCGGCGAGGCCGGCGGCGCCCGCGTCGGCAGTGGCGCGGGCCATCCGCGCCGTGTAGTCCTCGGTGGTGAACGGTCGGGGCATCGGTATCCCGCCTTCCTCGGGGCCCGTCACGAGCGGGCCGACTTCGCGTAGTTCTGCAGGAACAGGGCCTCGACGTGGGCCATGTGCTCGATCTCGCCGGGGTCGACGCTCTCGTTGGGGGCGTGGATCAGGCAGCGCGGCTCCTCGACGCCCATCAGGATGATCTCGGCGGCCGGGAAGCTCTGCGCGAAGACGTTGCACAGCGGGATGGAGCCGCCCTGGCCGAGGAAGGACATCGGCTTCCCGTAGACCTCCCGCATCGCCTCGTCGAGCGCGCCGTACGCGGGCCCGCCGGTGGCGGCCTCGAACGGCGAGCCGGTGCTCTCCGGCTCGACCTCGACCCTGACGCCCCACGGCGCGGCGGCCGTCAGATGGGCCGTCAGCGCGTCCCGGGCGGTGCCGGCGTCGGTGCCCGGCGGCACCCGCAGGCTGACCCGCGCGCGGGCGGTGCCCGGGATGGCGGCGGCCGAGCCGACCACCGGCGGGCAGTCGATGCCGAGCACGGTGACGGCCGGCCGGGCCCAGAGCCGGTCCGCCACGGTGCCGGTGCCGGCCAGCCCGACGCCGTCCAGCACGCCCGCGTCGGTGCGGAACTGCTGCTCGTCGTAGCCGACGCCCTGCCACGCCCCGTCGCAGTCCAGGCCCTCGATCCGGGTGCCGCCGTGCTCGTCGCGCAGCGAGTCGAGGATGCGGATCAGCGCGGCCAGCGCGTCGGGCGCCGGGCCGCCGAACATGCCGGAGTGCATGTCGCCCTTCAGCGCCCGGACGGTGACCACGACGTTGGCCAGGCCGCGCAGCGTGGTGGTGGCGGTCGGCACGCCGACGGCGGCGTTGCCGGTGTCGCAGACCAGCAGCGCGTCGGCGTGCAGCTCCCCCGCGTGCGGCGGCACGTACGCCTCCAGGCCGCCGGTGCCCTGCTCCTCCGAGCCCTCGGCGACGAACTTCAGCCCGACCGGGATGTCGTCGCCGAGCGCCCGCAGCGCGGTGAGGTGCATGACGATGTTGCCCTTGCAGTCGGCCGTGCCGCGCCCGTACCAGCGCCCGTCGCGCTCGGTCAGCTCGAACGGCGGGGACGTCCAGGCGGCGTCGTCCAGCGGCGGCTGAACGTCGTAGTGGCAGTAGAGCAGCACCGTCGGCGCGCCGGGCGGCGGCGGCCGGTGCCCGATCACGGCGTGGCTGCCGTCCGGGGTCTCCTCCAGGTGCACGTCGTGCAGCCCGGCCGCCGTGAACGCCTCGGCGACCCACTCGGCGGCCTCCCGGCAGCGCTCCGGCGGGTACTGCCGGGGGTCGGCGACGGAGGGGATGGCGACCAGCTCGGCGAGGTCGCTCTTGGCGCGGGGCATCAGCGCGGCGATGCGCCCGGCCAGGTCGTCGGTCATGGGTACTCCTCGGGGCTTGTGGCGTTGTGGCGGCGGACGGCGGGTCAGTCCCGCACGGTGTCGCCGAGCTTGAGGTCGTCGATCTTGTCCTTGATCGCGTCCAGCTTGTCCGGGCAGTAGACCGACAGCACGATGGCCTCGCCGAGCACGACCTGGCGGTCCGAGAGCACCGGCCGCTGGCCGGGGCCGGCCGCGCCGTTGGACATCCCGTACTTCCACTGCGCCTGGACGAGCGCGTTGGACGGGTCCTGGCAGACGGCGCCGCCGTCGCTGCCCAGGATGCGGACGATCTGGTCCTGGGACGGCACGGGGTAGCCGGCCGCCCGGAGTGTGTCGGAGAGCTGCGAGGCCTTGCGGTGCGCCTCGTTGGTCGCGTGCAGCTGGGTGAACGACAGCAGGCCGATCACCACCATGGCGACCAGGACGACGATCGCGCCGAGGTAGATCCAGCGGTGCTCGGAGGCCATCGGGCCGCGCTTCGCGCCGCCTTCGGTGTCGTCGCCGGGGGCGCCCGGGTACGGGGCTGTGCTCATGCGGCGGCTCCCTCGGTGGCGGTCTCCTCGGGCATGCGCCAGCCGGGCTTGCGCAGCCGGAGGAAGAGGTACGGGATGATCACGCCGAGCAGCAGCAGGCCGCCACCGACGATGGCGACGTACACCCACACACTGCCGTTGCCGAACTGCGAGGACGGGACGAAGCCGATCGCCATCGCGGCGGCGGAGGCCACGAATCCGGTCACGCAGATCAGGACCAGGGCCGGGGCCCGGTAGCCGCGCGGGTGGTCCGGCTGGGTGCGGCGCAGCCGGATCGCGGCGACGAACATCAGCAGGTAGACGATCAGGTACACCTGCGTGGTGATCACCGAGAAGATCCAGTAGGCGCTGGAGACGTTCGGCAGGAAGGCGTACGCCAGCGCGATGATCGTGGTCACCACGCCCTGGGTGACCAGGATGTTCTGCTGGATGCCCTGCTTGTTGAGCTTCTGCAGGAAGGGCGGCAGGTAGCCCTCCTGGCGGGAGATCAGCAGCAGACCCTTGGACGGGCCGGCGAGCCAGGTGAGCATGCCGCCGAGCGAGGCGGCGACCAGCGCGACCGCGATGATCGGGGTCATCCAGCCGATGTGGAAGTACTGGAAGAACGAGTCGAAGGCCTGCATCACGCCGGCCGTCAGGCTCAGCTGGCTCGACGGCACCACCCAGCTGATCGCCAGCGCGGGCAGGATGAAGATGAGCAGCACCAGTGCGGACGCCGTGAACATCGAGCGGGGGAACTCCCGCGCGGGGTTGCGCAGCGAGGAGACGTGCACCGCGTTCATCTCCATGCCGGAGTAACTGAGGAAGTTGTTGACGATCAGGACGAGACTCGCCAGGCCCGTCCACTCCGGGAAGATGTTGGCGGCTCCCATCGGCGCGGCCGACGGGTTGCCCTCGCCGAGGAAGACCATGCCGAGGACGACCAGCAGCACACCCGGGATCAGGGTGCCGATGACCAGGCCCCAGGAGGACAGGCCCGCGACGGCGTTCGTGCCGCGCGAGGAGATCCACACCCCGGACCAGTACAGCACCATGATCACGATCGCCGTGTAGGCGCCGTTGCTGGCCAGCGAGGGGTCGACCACGTAGGCGATGGTGGACGCGACGTACGCGAGCAGGCTGGGGTAGTAGAAGATCGTCATCGCGAACTGGCACCACACCGCGAGGAAGCCGAGCGGCTTGGACAGCCCCTCCGACACCCAGCGGTAGACCCCGCCCTCCCAGCCGGAGGCCAGCTCCGCCGAGACCAGCGCCGTCGGCAGCAGGAACACGATCGCCGGGACGACGTACAGGAAGACCGCCGCCAGCCCGTACACGGCCATCGTCGGGGCGGATCGCAGACTTGCGACCGAACTGGTCGTCATCAGGGCCAGCGTCACCCAGGACATCTTCGGCGCGTTGGCGATGGCCCTGGCGGCCATCGACCCCGCGCGCTTCGCCGTCGTCGGGCTGCCCCGACCGTCCGACGGCACGTCCATGGAACTCATCAGGCCTCCTCGGCTGCGGCCCGCGCAGGCCGCACTGGGCCAGTTCACCCGCTTGCCGACCTGCTCGCATGCCGCGTGCACCCGCACGGGTGATCGACTGTCAGGAACTGCTCCCGGCGGCGGCGGGTCGTGCGCGGGCTGTACGCGGTGGGCGCGAGGTGGGTCAGAGCGGCCAGGCGGCGCGGCGCAGGGCCCGGTCGAAGGTCGCCGGCAGCAGGGCGAGGGCGAGCAGCCCGGCCATCACCGTCAGCGCGGTGCCCGGCGCCACGTGGTCGAGCAGGACGCCGCTGCCCAGCAGCCCGGCCGGCATGCCGAGGGTGAAGAGCGTCATCGTCGCCGCGATCACCCGCCCGCGCAGATCCTCGCCGACCTGCTGGAACACCAGCAGGTCGATCATCACGCGCAGCGACGGCACGCCCAGGCCCATCAGCAGCAGCGCGCCGAACACCGTCGGCGCGCCACCCGGCAGCAGCGGGGCCAGGAAGAGCGGCACGGCCGTCCAGGCCACGCCCAGCAACAGCATGCCCGGCCCGGCCAGCCGGTGCAGCCGGGAGACCAGCAGCGCCCCGGCCAGCGCCCCGACGGCCTCGCCCGCCAGCGCCAGGCCGATCCCGCCGCTGGACGTGCCCCGGTCGCGCAGCAGGACGATCACCGGGAGCACCATCGCCGACCCGACCAGGTTGATCGCGAACACCACCGCCACCGTGGCGCGCAGCGTCCGGTCGGCGAGCAGGTATTGGAACCCGGCCAGAGCCCCGCCGCGCTCCCGGGGTCCGGCGGCCGGCGGCTCGGCGTGACGGGGGAAACGCACCGCGCAGGCGGCGGTGAGCGAGAGCAGCGAGGCCACGGCGACGCCGAGGAATGGCACCGAGCGGCCGGCCCCCAGCAGCAGCCCGGCGAGCGGCGGCCCCACCAGCCCGGCCCCGCTCATCCGTGCCTCGTCCTGGGTGAGCGCCTCGCGCAGCTGCTCCGGCGGCACCACCGAGCGGACCGCGAGCAGCCGCACCGGCCCGCTGTACGCGATGGTCGCGCCGATCACCACGGCCACCAGCAGGGCGTGCACGACGGTGAACCGCCCGAGCGCCATCGCCGCCGGGACGCTCAGCGCGGCCAGCAGCCGGACGCCGTCGGCCACGACCAGCACCCGCCGCCGGTCGCAGCGGTCCGCGACGGCACCCCCGTGGATGCCGAACAGCAGCGAGGCGGCCAGCTGCACGGCGCCGAACGCCCCGGCCAGCGTCGCCGAGCCGGTCATCGCGAGCAGCAGCAGCGGGAACGCGGTGTCCGAGACCTGGATCCCGAGCGTCGAGCTCGCGGCCCCGCCCCAGAGCAACTGGAAGCGGAGGTTGCGGCGCAGCGGCACGGGCGCGGCCCGCTCCTGCGGTGCCTGCTCCTGCGCTGCCCGGTCGGGATCCAGGTCTCGGACACCGGTCGTGGTCATACTCCACCCCATTTTCGTTCAGGTCATCATTCACGCTTACGTGAATGATGACGGGATGGTGATTGATTGCGCAAGTGTGGATGCAACTGCGAAGGTGGGCCCGTGGCCGAGAAACTCGCAGAACGCCAGGTGGACGACGTCGCGACGCTCAAAGCGCTCGCCGACCCGATCCGGCTGGCCATCATGGGCACCCTGATGGGCGGCGAGGACGCCGCCCGGACGGTCAAGGAGATCGCCACCGCGATCGGCGAGCCGCAGACCAAGCTCTACCGGCACATCAAGCAGCTGGAGCAGGCCGGGCTGATCCGGGTGGCCGGCACCCGGCTGGTCTCCGGCATCGTCGAGAGCCGCTACACCGCCGCGCAGGAGTCCCTGCGGCTGTCCCGCGAGCTCTTCGCCGCCGACTCCTCCGCCCGCTCCGAAGCGCTCGACGCCGTCCTCGCGGCGGTCGACCGGGTGCGCGGTGAGTTCCGCGCCGGGATCATCGACGGCCGGATCGACTTCAGTGCCCCCAAGGACGGCTCGGCCGGCCCGCCCTCGCTCTTCTCGCACTTCGCCATGCGCCTCGAACCGGCGCGAGTCGTGCGCCTGAGGCGGGAGTTGGGTGAGCTGCTCGACGGGCTCGCGGCCGAGGGCAACAGCACCGCCCCCGACGCGGTCGACGTCACGCTGCTGACCCTTCTCTACGGCCTGCCGGGCGCCGCGCCGCAAGCCCCGGACGAGAGCTGACCGTTGCCGCTGCGGCGGCTGCGGGCGCGGGGCGGCGAATCATTCGGCGTACGACCGGTGGCTGCGTCAACTGCCGTGCCCCAACGTGTGAATCAGGCATTTCGCCTGCTTCACATCGAGAGGAAACGCTTCTTATGCGTGCCACCTGGATGGCCGCCGCGCTGACTGCAGCACTCGGTCTCACCACAGTCACCGCGGTGTCCGCCACCGCCGCCGGCCCGGCCGTCGCCAACGGTCCGAGCGCCGCGCGGTCCGTCACGGCCGTGCACCCCGCGGCCGTACCCTTCACCACCCTGCTCCCCGTCGCCGTACCGCCGGTCGCGCTGCCCCCGGTCGGGGCGCCCGCGGCCGACGTACCCGCGCTGCCGGCCGTGCCCGACGTCTCCTCGGTGCTCGGCGCCCTGGGCGCGCTCGGTGACGTCCTGAAGCTCGTCGGCTCCCTGCTCGGCACGGCCCTACCGCCGCTGCCGCCCGTACCGGCGGCCCCGGCCGTCGCCCCGCCGGCGGTCCCGGGTGTGAGCACGGCTCCCGTCCCGGCCGCCGCCGTGCCGCCCGCCGCGCCGGACCCGGCCGCGTTGCAGGCCCAGCTCACCGAGCTGGAGAACGCCGTCAAGGCCCTGCTCGCCAAGCTGCCGGCCGCCCCCGCAGCGCTGCCCGCGCCCGTCCCGGCGCCGCTGCCGTTCGGTCAGCAGCCCCGCGCGGTCGCGCCGGTGCCCGTCCCGGCCGTCGGCCTGGAGGACCAGCTCGCCTCCCTGCAGAAGAAGGCGAAGGCCCTGGTCGACGCCGCCACCGCGGCCAAGCCCGACCCGGCCGCCGTCCGGGCGGCCGTCGCCGAGCTGGCTCCGGACACCCTCGGCGTGACCACCGGCACCGTCACCCGGCTCACCGGCGTCTGACCCCGCCGGGCCCACGCGGATCGCCGCGTACGTAGCCGCCGGAGTCCCGGCCCTGAGGCGCCTCAGGGCCGGGACTCCGGCGGCTACCTGCGCGCACTCGCCGGGGTCCGTCCGGCCTCAGGCGGACAGGGCCTGCCCGCCGAAGCCGGCGTCCTCCTCGGCGCAGGCTGCGGCCAGGTCGTCCAGCGACAGGTTCAGCGCGTGGGCCAGGGCCGCCACGGTGAAGAAGGCCGGGGTGGGGGCCCGGCCGGTCTCGATCTTGCGGAGCGTCTCGGCGGACACCCCGGCCGCCGCCGCCACGTCCACCATGCTGCGCTCGCCGCGGGCCTGGCGGAGCAGCGCGCCGAAACGCTCGCCGCGTTGCCGCTCCTGCGGACTCAAAGGAACTCTCACCATGCCCGTGATACTAATACCGGTATAAGTATTGGGTTGCATCGCATCGCGGGGAGTCACGACACATGGTGGAGATCAAGAGCGACACGGCACTGGAGGCGATGCGGGAGGCCGGACGCGTCGTGGCCAACGCACTGGAGGCCGTCCGCGCGGCGGCGGCCGTGGGAGTGCGCCTGCGCGACCTGGACGAGGCCGCCCGCGCCGTTCTGACCAGGGCCGGAGCGCGCTCCCCGTTCCTGGGTTACCGGCCCTCCTTCGCCCCCGTCCCGTTCCCGGCCGTGATCTGCGCCTCCGTCAACGACGCCGTCGTGCACGGCATCCCCGGCGACGACCGGCTGCGCGACGGCGACCTGGTGAGCATCGACTGCGGCGCCGAGCTCGACGGCTGGACCGGCGACGCCGCGATCAGCTTCACCGTCGGCACCCCCCGCCCCGCGGACCTGGAACTCATCGCCGCCACCCAGCGGGCCCTGGACGCCGGCATCGCCGCTGCCACCGTCGGCCACCGCATCGGCGACATCTCCCACGCGATCGGCACGGTTGCCCGCAAGGCCGGCTGCGGCATGCCGACCGGCTTCGGCGGCCACGGCATCGGCCGCCGGATGCATGAGGACCCCCACCTCCCCAACCAGGGACGCCCGGGGCGCGGCTTTCCCCTGCGCCACGGCCTCGCGCTCGCCGTCGAGCCCATGCTCATGGCCGGCGGGCGCGACGACTACCTCACCGACCCCGACGGCTGGACCCTGCGCACGACCGACGGCAGTCGCGCCGCCCACATCGAACACACCATCGCCATCACCCAGGACGGCCCCCGCATCCTCACCCTGCCCTGACCCCGGACCGCCCGGCGGTGGGGGCCGGGCCGGGACGGCACAACGCGGGCGGCGGCCGAAGCGCTCCTCGGCCGCCGCCCGCGTTGTGCCCTCCCGGCCCCGGAATCCGGCCTCCCGGCCGGCCGGGGGCCTGTACTAGCGGTAGTTCACGAACTGGATCGCGAACTCCAGGTCCTTGCCCTTGAGCAGGGCCTGGATGGTCTGCAGGTCGTCGCGGCTCTTCGAGCTGACGCGCAGTTCGTCACCCTGCACCTGGGCCTTCACGCCCTTGGGGCCCTCGTCCCGGATGATCTTCGCGACCTTCTTGGCATCGTCCTGCGTGATGCCTTCCTTGATGTCCGCGAAGATCTTGTACTCCTTGCCGGACAGCTGCGGCTCGGCCGCGTCCAGCACCTTCAGGGACAGGCCGCGCTTGATGAACTTGTCCTTCAGCACGTCCAGGATCGCCTTGACGCGCTCCTCGCCGTTGGCCTTCATCTCGATCTTCTCGCCCGACCGCTTGACCTCGCCGCCGACGTTCTTGAAGTCGAAGCGGGTGGCGATCTCGCGGGAGGTCTGGTTGATCGCGTTGTCGACCTCCTGCCAATCGACCTTCGAGACGATGTCGAAACTGGAGTCGGCCATGGTGTCTTGGTCTCCTTGATGCTCTGGCTTCACTGACACGGGCCCGCCCACCGGGCAGGCCACCGCCCCAGCCTATCCAGCGTGACCCCGTCATCGCCGCCGACAGCCGCGCGCGGCCCTTGATCATCGCGTGACCAACGGAGTGGCGGAGCACCCCCGGTCATCGGGTAAGGTTTACCCAGTCGAACGGGGCGAGCCCCGCGAGACAAATCCCTGGCTGGTTGCCCGAGCGGCCAAAGGGAGCAGACTGTAAATCTGCCGGCATAGCCTACGTAGGTTCGAACCCTACACCAGCCACCGGATAACGAACGGCCCCTGACCTGCGGAAACGCGAGGTCGGGGGCCGCTTTCGTGTGCGCGCTTCCAAGGGCGCGGCGGAGTGCTCGCCCCTCGCCGTACGGGATGGCGAGGGGCGGGGCGGGCAGCTCGGGGTCAGGCCTGGGCGGCGGCGAGGCGGGCGGAGACGTCGTTCCAGTTGACGACGTCCCAGAGCTTGGTGACGTAGTCGGGGCGGACGTTCCTGTACTGCAGGTAGTAGGCGTGCTCCCAGGCGTCGAAGGCGAGCAGCGGGGTGGTGCCCTGGCCGACGTTGCCGTGGTGGTCGTAGACCTGCTCGACGATCAGGCGGCGGCCGAGCGGCTCCCAGGAGAGGATGCCCCAGCCGGAGCCCTGGACGCCGACGGTGGCGGTGGTGAGCTGCTTCTTGAAGGACTCGAAGCCGCCGAGGTGCTCCTCGATGGCGTCGGCGAGGGCGCCGTCGGGGCGGTCGCCGCCGTCCGGGGAGAGGTTCTCCCAGAAGAGCGAGTGCAGGACGTGGCCGGAGAGGTGGAAGGCGAGCGTCTTCTGCAGGCCGACCAGGCCGCCGAACTGCTCCTTCTCGCGGGCCTCGGCGAGCTGCTCCAGGGTGTCGTTGGCGCCCTTGACGTACGCGGCGTGGTGCTTGGAGTGGTGCAGTTCCAGGATCTCGCCGGTCATCGCCCGCTCCAGTGCGGAGTAGTCGTAGGCGAGATCGGGGAGGGTGTACTGACCCATGGGATGGGGCTCCTAGTCCGTGCGGTGGGAGGTGGTCCGGCGTGCCCGGCCAACACTATTGCGCATCACTTGCAATTACATCCCTATGGCAGCAGAGTGTTTCGCCGGGGGTGGGTCGGGCCTGTCAGCCTCCCCGCCGAGACAGTCCCCGGTGCGCCGCAGTGCTCGCCGGAGTCCCTCCGTACGAGCTGATCGTCTTCCCAACCGGCGCCCGCCGGGACGTCCGGCCCGCCCGCCCCCGGCCTCTTGAGCCCGCATCAGGGCCC
>FTAK01000272.1_pt1 | contig 11566 bp, 8 predicted proteins | sample 1639071 | NCBI WGS metagenome assembly FTAK01 (sample SAMEA3914812, study PRJEB12502) | metagenome | biome: forest; material: soil | place: Canada | collected 2011-07-07 | depth 0.1 m
GCGGCCTGGAGCGTGCCCGGCACGGCGGCCGGGGTCCCGCCGAACGGTTGGCCGCTGCTGGAGCCGCCGCCTGCCGCCTGGCTGAACGAGAGGTAGTGGAAGTTCCAGCCGTTGGAGTCCTGGTCGACCGTCAGCGTCTGTACTCCTGCGGGCAGGGTGACGCTGACGGTGACGGTGGTCCAGGTCTCGTAGCCGCCGGTGTTGGGGACGGAGACCGAGCCGGTGAGGTTGGTGCCGGAGGAGTTGGCGATGTGCAGGGCGTCGCTGATCCCGTACGGCGAGGAGACGCGGAGGCTGACCGTGTAGCTGCCGGCGGTGGCGACGTCGACGGTGTAGTCGAACCACTGGCCCGGCGTGGTCCAGCCCAGGTCGTAGCCGCCGCCGGCCGGGCCGGTGTCCTGCGTGTCCGCGGTGGTCTCCAGGTCGACGCCGTCGGCGCGGTAGCTGTCGGCGCTGCCGTTGGCGGAGGCGACGCTGTACGCCACGCCCTGGCCGCCGGTGTCGTAGTTCGCGGCCTGGACCGTACCGGGGACGGCGGCCGGGGTGCCGCCGAAGGCGGCGCTGCCGGCAGCGCTCGCCACGGTGGGCGCGCCGGCCAGCGACAGGGCTAACAGCGCCGCGACTGCGAGCAGCGCGCGTAGGCCCGGCCGGCGGCGGCACGGTCGCGGTCCGCGGCGCGCAGGCGCCGGCGACCGCAGGAGAGGGAGTGGCCTCATTCCGTTCCCTTCGGTTGACTGATCTGCTTCCCCGGCGCCGGGCCGTTGGGCCGGTCGGCGGGTGGGACCGTGGTGGCGCAAAGAACCCGCCGCCGAACGTGGTTGTTCTGCGGCGGGCCGTCGAAGCGGCAGTTGCGCGCGCCGGATGGCGTCGTGCCTGCCGGGGGGTGGATCGTGCCGTGTGCGGTGGTGCACATCGGGGTGGCCCTGCCACCGTCCGGGGCGAACCCCGATCGGCGACCGACCTCAGCGGTTCGGCGCGACAGTCGGGAGGGTGGCGGCCGCCGTCAACCGAGGAGGAACCGGTTCACGACGGCGGAGTTGCGCCGGAGCCGAGGGTGGGGGCGATGCGTGGGCGCCGCCGTTGACGGCCGGTTCGATGTGCTTCCGAGCCGTGTCGAGGCCGGCGTCGGACAGGTTGACCACCGAAGACCCGACAGGGCGCACGGCCGAGGCCGAGGCCAGCCTGCGGCGAGACATCATGGGACACTCCTCTTCACCCCGATCTCGGGAGAGCGCTCTCTCTGCCACAGCGCAGAATCCTCCCGGGCCCGCAGAGTGTCAAGAGAAGCCACAGAAATCCGGCGGCACCGCCGACTTCCTTGCGCAGGATGTCCCTCTCGGCAGCCGGCTTCCGTTCGCTGGCTTCAAGCTCGGCCGACCGGGCCTCCAACTGCCGGACCGCTCGTCTGGATCATCGGGCGCAGCTGCCTGTCCCGTCCGGGCCGCAGCCGACCCGCTGGTGCGCGTGCCGGTGGGAGCAATGCGGCGGTGTTCGCGGTCCCGCAGCACCCACTCGCGCAGCGTCGCCCTGTTGATGCTCAGGTCAGCGGCGATGTCCTTGTACGTCGCCCCGGGCGTGGAACAGCGTGTCCACCCCCCAGGCGATCTCCAGCGCCTTGGCCGGATATTCAGCCGCAGGGCGCGGTAACCGGCAGTCCTGGGGCGTCGCGCGACCAGGCTTGCTTGTCCAGGGCCTGACCGAGATCAGCGCACAGGTCGCTCTGGGCTGCGGTCGGCTTTGGCACCCAGAGCCGGACGACGCCCTCGGCACCTCCGGCGGCCAGGAGGTTCCCGTCAGGGCTGAACGCCACGGTGTACAACGCGTCGGTGGCTCCGGTGAGGGTTGCGGACACGCTTGGGTGGCGCAGGTTCTTGACGTTCCAGAGCCATACGTCGTCGTCTGTGTCGGCGGCGGCGAGAGTACTTCCGTCGGGGCTGAAGTCGATCGCGTAGGTGTATCCGAGCGGCCCGGTCAACGGCTGCCCGAGGGGTTCCGGGCGCGGCGGGTCGCCCAGGTTCCACAGTTGGACGGTGCCGTTGGCAAGCCCGACGGCAAGTGCGATCCCGTTCGGTTGGAAGGCCACACTGTAGACGTAGGCGGGCAGGCGGGTCAGTGCCGCGAGGGGCCGGGCGATGCCGTTGGCGTTCAGTGACCACAGACGAACGGATCGGTCGATGCTCCCCGCTCCCAGTAACGTGCCGCGCGAGTTGAACGCGAGGCTGTAGACGCCCGCCGTGAAACCGGGCAGAACCTGCCGGAGTGTCAGCCCCCGGGCACTCGTGACATTCCACAGCCGCACGAGTGTGTCGTCGGAGCCGGTGGCCAGCAGCGTGCCGTCGGGACTGAAGGCGATGTTCTCGACGATTCCCGCAGTGGTGGCCGGTTGCGGCGGTCCGACGGGGACAGGCGCGGCGGGGTCGGAGACGTTCCATAGCCGCACACTGCCGTTGGAGAGCGCCGTGGCGAGCAGTGGCGCGGTCGGGCTGAACGCGACCGCCTCGGCCGGGAGGCCGCCTGTGCCGATAGGCGGGGATGCCGGGGTCCGGTCCGCGGCGTACCAGAGTTGGAGCGTGTTGCTGGCAACTGCGATCAGATGGTCGTCGGATGAGAAGGAGACCTCGTTGATCACGCCCTTTCCCGGGAGTTGTGGGACCGGCAGCGACCAGAAGCGGAGCACTCCGTCGGCGCATCCACTGATCAGCGTGGAGTCGCGGTCCCAGGCGATGCTCGCTACCGGCTCGGGATGCGGCAGGGTGGTGATGAGAGCGTGAGTGGCGGGGTCCCACAACTCCACGCTGTTTGCGCTGGTCGCCACGGCGAGTTGGGAGCCGTCCGGACTGAATGCGAGCGCGTTGATCCAGCTGTTGCCGATGGTCAGCGCCGGTCCGTCGGGGCGTGTCCCCCCTGACGTGGTGACCGTCCACAACTGCAGTGCCGAGGTCTTCGTGCCGGTCGCGAGGGTGTTGCCGGCCGGGTTGAACGCCAGTCCCAGAACCGGGCCGCCGAGGCCGGAGTGGTCGGCGGTAGGAGCCGGGGCCAGTGTGGCGTCGGGTGCGACGGGCCAGGTCAGCAGCTGGCCGTCTGAGGTGGTCGCGGCGAGCATCGTGCCGTTGGGGTTGAACGCCAGGCTCTGTACGTACGCGGTGGGGCTGACGGTGACTGTCTGCGTCGGGGTCAGTGCCGTGCTGGAAACGTGCCACAGCCGGATGGTGCCGTCGGCGCTGCCTGCAGCCAGCAGCGTGCCGGCCGGGTTGAACGCGAGTGTGTACACGGTGTTGGTCGGCCCGGTGAGTGCGGGCAGGGCGTGTACCACCGCCGGATTGGCGATGTTCCAGACACTGATGGTTTCTTCGCTGCCGGACGCCGCCAGCAGCCGGCCGTCCGGGCTGATCGCGACGGCGAAGAGCTGCCGGTCCTGGAGGTGCAGCAGTGGCTGGCCGATCGCGGTCGGGACACCGGGGCGGGAGATGTTCCACAGCCGCAGGGTCCCGTCCGCATCGGCTGCGGCAGCCAGATTGCGGTCTGCCGTGCCGGCCAGCGCCTCGACGACCGAGGCTGCGTCGACCACACGGCTGGCCTGCGCTGTGCCGGTGGATTCGAGCAGCGCCGAGCGGGATTGGATGGTCGGGTTCATCCGGTAGGAGGCCAGGCTCAGTTGGGCTGCGGCGGTCGGGTCGAGCCCGCGCACTGCACCGGCCGCCTCGGCCACGGCTCGCGCATCCGCCGTGCGCGTGGCGCTCTGCGCGTCGCCTCGTTGTACGAAGGCGTAGAAGGCCATACCGGTGGCGACGAAGAGCAGGCTCGCGAGCGCTCCTGCCAGGATCCGAAGGCGGCGCGCGGCCAGTATCCTGGCTCGCTCCTCAACACTCCGCTGCACGCGGGAGGCTTCGAGGAACTCGCGTTCGAGCGCTGTCGGCCGCCAGCGTTCGCCGGCCTCCTGCACGCGCAGGTCCATGACGGTCAGCGGGCCGCCGCGCAGCAGTGCGGCCGGATCGCGACCGGCCTCCACCCAGTTCTCTGCGGCGAAAGCGAGCCTGCGCTGAGCAATGAGCACGGCCCTGTCAGTGTCGAGCCAGGCACGCAGCCGAGGCCATGAGCTGATCAACGCCTCGTGTGCGATCTGCACGGTGCCCGCGTCGACGGTCAGCAGCCTACGGTCGATGAACTCCTCCATCGGCTCCGGCAGTTCACTGCCGGCGTGCGTTCCGCCGGGCAGACTGTCGAAGGCAACCTTGCGCGCGGTGTCGGCAACCCCCTCGCCGACATGTACGAGGTGCACGAAGATGATGCGCACGAGCTCGCGGTCCGGGGGACCGAGCCCGCCGTAGGCTTCCTCGGCCGAGTGGGCGATCGCGTCGGCTATGCCACCGGTGGCCAGATAGTCCTGCGATGTGAGGATGTCGCCCTCGTGCCGGGACCAGGTCGCGAGCAGGGCGTGCGAAAGCAGTGGCAGCGTGCCGACATGGTCCCGGCCGAGCCGGAAACACTGTTCGATGAGCAGCTCCACCAAGCCGTCGGCCACCTCCGCGCCGGCCAGTCGAGCTGGACGGACGATCGCCTCACGGATCTGTCCGGTGTTCATCGGCCCGACGATCACCTGGCCATCCTGCATGGCTGGCGCGAGTCCGGGTTCGACGAGCGCCGCCGCATAGAAGTCCGCTCGCAGGCCGATGACGACTCCGCTGCGCGAGCATCGGTGCAGCAGCTCCTCGATGAAGGAGGCACGCTCCGACGTGGGTAGCTCGTGCGTGAACACCTGCTCGAACTGATCAACCACGATCCAGTCCGCAGGCTGCTCCAGCGGTGCGGCTGCTGCCAGGGCGGCGAGCGCATCGCGGCCCGGGGTGAGCAGGGCGGCGGTTCCCTCGGCACGCAGCGACGGGATCAGGCCGGCCCGTAACAAAGAGGACTTGCCCGAGCCGGACGGTCCGACAACGAGCAGCGGCAAGCCTTCCCGGCGCCGCTCTGCAGCGCGGCGGCGCACCGTCGCGACGAGTTCAGCGCGTCCGAAGTACCACTCGGCATCCTCGGCCTCGAAAGGAGCCAGGCCACGGTACGGCGGTCGCCGATCCCCTGTGCGCCGCCGCCCGGACCTGCGCAGCCGACGCGCGGCCTCTCGCCAGGCCTCCAGCTGAGCCTCATCACGCACTCCGAGAGCGATCAGCAGCTGCGTGAACTCCGAGCCCAGGAGCCTCAGAGCCGGCAGGTGCGTTCCAGCGAAGTAGCCGCCGGCCGTCGCCGGCGCGAGGCCACTCTTGCGCGCCACCTCGCGAACGGTCAACCGGGCTCGTTCGCGTAATTCCGTGAGCAGAGCGCCGAATTCGGCCGCGCTGCTCACGCCGGCCAGGCGTTCCTCCGGCATTGGCATCGCAGGCCCACCAGGTGATTCGAAGGTGCAGAGAGGCTGCCGTACGCACGGTAACACCGACACCTGTTGGTTGAGGGACCATCACAAGCACGATCAAGGGGCACCGCACGGCCAGCGACCTGTACGAGCTTGTCCGAGGTCTGTCCGGAGCTGTACGAGGTCGGCCCTGTCCATTGAGTCGATCGCTTCCGCCGACGAGAGTCCCTGGTCAAGGGTCTCAGCCAGCAGACCCGTCCACTTCGAGAGATGGAAGAGGGAATCGCCATGAACATCACGAAACCCCGCCCGAATCGGGCCGGCGCCACGGCCGTCCTGGCCAGCATGGTGGCCGTCGCCGCACTGTGTGCGGCCGCCCCCGCGTCGGCTGCCACGAAGCCCGCCCGTCCCGCCGCAGCCGCCGCGCACGCCGTCCGCCCCGACGACGGTGTGGTCGGCAGCTGCGCCGGCAGTGGTGACCCCGACCACAACACGTGCATCACCGTCTACACCGAGACCAAGAACACCACCAACCACACCCAGTACGTGGGCCAGATCGTCGTCACCGCCCCCGATTCCTGGGCGCCGGGGGGCCTGTTGGAGGCGTGGGCCGGGAACGGACCCACCGGCATCGCCTGGTACCAGTCCGAGTACGGCACCTACCAGGTGTGGACGATCGACCAGTGGATCAAGAATGGCTCCGGCATCTGCGGTTCCTACACCGCGGGTTCGTCCCGCTCGGTCGCCTGCATCAGCATCTCGGTGTGACTCGGCAGTGAACCATGAAGGGCGGCCCGGTCGCGACTGGGCCGCCCTTGTCGGAACAGCTCCCCGTGCGGTCGGCCCGCCACGCGGCCGACCGCACGGAACTGCCTCAGACCACCCAAGAATTGGCTTGAGGCTGAGCTGAGAGACGGCCCGAACCCGGTGCGGCACAAAGGCGTCCACTGGCCGCACCGGTGCAGCCGGCCGGACGGCCCCAGGCACCCGGGCCAGCGCGCCGCCCCTCGGGTACGCCCGACGCGCCCCGCCCGCCCGTCACAGCAGCGGGCGGGCACGGGAGGCTCGGATCCGGGCAACGCAGCGGGTCGCGCAGGCGGGTACGTAGCTTTGAGCGCCAGGTGTGCGAACCATGCCGTGTGACCTGCATGCCAACTCCCCTTATGGGGGCGCGTGTTGACGCTGCTTCAGCTGCTGGCAGCATGGCCTGCCCATAGAAGTCGCAAGGGGGTGCCCATGGGCGAGACCATCGGCGTTTTGCTGTCCACCGGTGTATTGGTGTTTGTCGTTGGCTTGGTAGGCGGGACTGCGCCGGTGCGGTGGGTTCCCGCGATCAAGGACATGCACCGGGCGGAGAAGGTCACCTGCGAGGTGCTGGGTGCGCTCCTGATGCTGGCAGGGGCCGCACTGATTTTCGTCGCGTTGACAGCCAAGACCGGTGACGGCTCCGCCGCACCCGAGCCGGTCCCTTCGGCGGCCGCTCTGTCTGAGAGTCCGACGCCGACGCCTATCCAGACGCCGACGCCTATCGCGGGGCCGACGCCCACGGCAGCGAGCGTGCCGTCCGACTCGCCCTCGACAGGAGATTCGTCCGCCGCACTGACGCCGGTCGCGCTGGCACAAATTTCGCCAGTGAGTCACGCCGAGAATATCAACGTTCAGGAGGTGAAATTCGGAGGGACTGACTACGGCCAGACCTGGATAGAATCCTGCGTCTCCACGGAGGAGAATGGTCCGCAATACGACACGTGGGATGTGAGCGGTTATACGAAACTGACACTCACTCTCGGTGTCCCCAGCGATTTGCCACCGAGCGGTGTCGGGGCTGTCGCAAGGTTTACCTTCACAGACAACGGCAAGGCGCTTACGCCCACGGTAACGGTCTCCGCCAGTCAATCGAGAACCTTGACGATTCCCTTGGCGGGTGTTGACGACTTGACCATTGGGTGCCTGGATGAACCGGGACCGAGCGAGGATCCAGGTGGGGCCGTCATCACGTTCGGGCTCGGAAACGCGACCCTCAGCTGATCAGCCGGCACCGGCAGTGGCCAGCCCGACCTGGCGGCGTGCTATTTGCCCGCCCGACCCACCGGGTCGGGCGGGTACTGGACGCCGGCTGGAGGACCGCAGGTCCCAGGTGATCCACCGGCCCTGTCTGTCCGCACGTCAATACGGAGGATCGTGAGGGTGCGGGACTCGCCGCTACTCCCGCTACCGACTGCGCATCGCCGCCCGCGCCCGCGACCTGGTCACCACCGGAAGCTCCGTCGAGGGCGCCTGCCGCATCGTCATCCTCGAAGACCAACTCGCAGAAGCCCTGAGCCTCATCGAAGAGCTCCGGGCCGCAGCCCCACCCAAGGACGCGGCTCCGGCGTCCAGCGGGCCGCGCTGGTCGTGGAAGGAGGGGCCTGTACTCCCGGTGCGCGTTGCCCACTCCTGGGGCGGCGCGCACCGATGCCGTGCCCTCCAAGTGGACTGGGGACCAGTGGCCCTATGGCCGGAGACGACCGGTCCCTGCTGCCGCGCACCCCGCCGGACGCACCATGAGTCCGACGGCGAGCGGCGCCGTGACCCTAGGAGGCGAACGGCGATGGCGACACCCGCAGCGACACCCACCCCACCCTTCCCCGCCGGGCGGCGCTCTCGCCTGGGCACTGCCCTGGCACGGCGGCGCAACCCGCTGTGGCGTCCCAGCGACAGCCTGCGCAGCCGACTGCGCGCCCTGATCGTGATCGGGCTGCTGGCGAGTGTCGGGGTGTCCGCCGGCTTCGCCCTGGCCCTGTACCGGGACGACCGTGCGGCAGCGCTGCGGCGCGACGCCCAGCTGCACAGCGTCCAAGCCGTGCTGGTGACCGCTCCGAGCAGGGCGCCCGCGAGTGACCCCGATGCGCAGTCCGCAGCCCGGGTCCGCTGGAGCGCTCCCGGCGGGACGGCCCGCGAGGCGAGCGTCGACGTCTGGGACGGTGCCGTCGTCGGTAACCGGATCCAGCTGTGGCTGGACGCCACGGGCAAGGTCAGCGCCGCACCCGTCACCGCCGGCGACTCGGTGACGTCTGCGGCCTACCTGGGAGTCCTGTGCCTGCTGTGCTCCCTCGGCCTGGTCACGAGCGCGGACAGCGCCGTGAGGGCGTGGGCGGACCGCACCGACGAGAACCACTGGGAGCGGGACTGGCGGCTCTTCGAACCCGTCTGGTCCCACCGCAGCTGACAGGCGGCGCAACCGCGCCACGTCTCCAGGCCGCCCAGCCTGCAGGGACCTGGAAGCAGCAGCACGTCGACGGATGCGACCCCGTCCTGGCCGTCGGCCCACAGGGCCCGATGGGCGAGCGGCTCGCACGCCGGCGAAGCACCTACCTGACGCACCGTCAACAAGTGATCGAGGAGCCGACAGTGAACCAGTCGCCCGTATCCGGAGTCGTCGTGGGAATCGATGCCTCCCCCCGCGCCCAGCAGGCCCTGGACTGGGCCGCCGACGAGGCGGACCGGCGCGGGGTACCGCTGCACATCGCCCACTCCTGGAGCCTGGCGCCCTACCAGGAGCCGCCCGGGGACCGCGGCGACATCCCCGAGGACCTGCTGCAGGCCGCCCGGCAGCTGGTGCACGAGGCCGAGGCCCACGTCCGTGAGCGGCAGGTCGGAATCGAGGTGCACAGGCACCTGCTGTCCGAGCGGACGGTGCCCGGCCTGGTGCAACTCGCCCAGCACGCACAGCTGCTGGTCGTCGGAACCCGTGGACGCAACCGTCTCTCCTCCACCCTGCTGGGCTCGGTCAGCCAGGGCCTGGCCGCGCATGCCGCCTGTCCGCTGGTCGTGTTCACCGGCCCCGAGGGGACGGCCGGCCCGGGGGAGTGGACTGGTGATGACGGAGTGGTGGTACTGGGGGCCGGCCCGGGGGAGGCGGCCGCTCCGGTCGAGTTCGCCTTCGCCGAGGCCGCGCGGCGGGGCGTGCCGCTGAAGGTGATCCGCACCTGGATGTACCCGCAGGCGTATCCCGGGATCCTCGCGGTGGGGCCGGTCGAGGAGGCCACCCGCACCCGCGACGAGAGTGCGGACCTGGCCGAGGTCCTGGCCGCAGGCCGCAAGGCGTTCCCCGACGTCCAGCTGGTCACCGAGGTCCGGCTGGACGAGGCCGACGCCGCCCTGGTCGACGCCTCCGCCGGGGCCGCCCTGGTGGTCCTGGGCGCCGAGCGCCACCGGCGCCGGTTCACCCTGCCGATGGGTCCGGTCACCCACCGGGTCCTGCACCACGCCCACTGCCCCGTCGCCGTCGTCCCGCACGTCTGAGCGCCGACGCGGTTGGCGACCGGGAGTCGCCGGCGTCCTATTCCACCGAGGCGGCGAGGCGGCGAGGCGGCGGAGCATCCGCTCACCCGCCTTGCCCCGCACCGGTACCCGCCCGTCCCGGATCAGTATCCGAAGAGGAGTCACATCATGTCCCATCCCGTCATCGTCGGTGTCGACGACCCGCAGGGCAGCGGCGCCGCCGTCGACTGGGCCGCCGACGAGGCCCGGCTGAGCGGCCTGCGGCTGCACCTGGTCCACGGCCTGCCCTGGTACCACCGGCCCGATTCCGGAAGCCTGGCCGAACAGTTGGTCCACAGTGCGAACCGCGAGGCCCTGCGCGCGCTCGCGAATCAGGCCGCGGACCGCCACCCCGGACTGGAGGTCACCAGCGGACTGGTCGACGTGTCGGCCCGCGAGGCGCTGGTGCACCTCAGCGCCGGGGCCGCCATGGTGGTCGTGGGGACGCGCGGAGCCGGAGGCTTCCCCGGACTCCTGGTCGGCTCGACCAGCCTGTACGTCACCGCCCAGGCAGCCTGCCCGGTCGTGGTCGTCCCTGGCGCGCACGGCAGCCGGCGCGGGGTGGCTGTGGGCGTGCACGGCGGCGAACCGTGCGGCGAGTTGCTCGCCTTCGCCTTCGAGGAGGCCCAGCGCCGCGAACTGCCGCTGCGGGTTGTCCACGCCTGGAGTCACCCGCTGATCGTGGGCTCGGGACATGCGTTCCCGCCGCTCCACGAGGAGGGCCAGGTCGTCGCCGAGCAGGTTCGGCTGCTGGCCGGGATCCTGACCGGCTGGCGGGAGAAGTACCCCGGGGTCGCGGTCACCGAGGACATCGTGCGCTCCGGCGCCGCCAAGCGGCTGGTTGAGGTCTCGGCCACGCAGCAGCTCCTGGTCGTCGGCCGCCACGGCCACCCGAACGGTCCGGTCGGACGCCTCGGATCGGTCAGCCAGGCGGTGGTGCACCACGCTCACTGCCCGGTCGCCGTCCTGCCGGCGCCCTGAGCGCCGACACGCGCGAGGCGACAGAGCAGTGGTCCGTGCGGCGCATGCCGCACGGACCACTCTCACTTCTCCCGGATCGCCCTTCAGCGGTGCCCCGGGTGTCCCGCTGTGAGCTGCTGCCCGGCCGAGGCGCGGTTCGCCAGGGTGTCGTCGCTGCGGTAGCGGAGGTTCTCGGTCACCGAGACCACGCCGTCGACCCCGCGGCACAGACCGGCCAGGGCGGTGGCCACGCTGCGGTGCTCCAGCGTTCCGGCGAGCGTCACCTGGCCCTCGTGGACCTGGACGTCGATCTCGTCCACGGAGAGGCCCAGGATCTTTACGAGCACGTCGTGGCGTATCTCCTCGCGGATCGCGGGATCGTGCCGTAGGAAGACCCGCAGCAGATCGCTCCGGCTCACGACGCCGATCCGGCGTCCGGCCTCGTCGACGACCACCAGGCGCTTGCAACCGCGCCGGTCCATCAGCCGGGCGGCCTCCACCACCGTCCATTCGGGCCGCGCGCACACTGCCGGGCTGCTCATCAGCCCCTGGGCTGTGGTGGCCAGGCTCCGGGCCCGGTCCCGGTCCGTCAGGCTCGGCGCGGGCAGCAGGCCGGCCGGGTCCTCCACCGTGGCTTCGTGCCGCAGCAGATCGGCCTCGGAAACCACGCCCAGCGGCCGGTCCTGGTCGTCCAGCACCGGCACGGAGGTGATGTCGTGCTCCGCAAGCAGGCGGGCGATCTCCTTGAAGGAGACGTCGGGCCGCACGCACACGACAGCCGACGTCATCAGCTCCCCCACCATTCGGTGTCGCATCATCAGAAGTCCTTTCAGATAAGGATGACGGGCGACGGGCCCGCAGCCGTTGCGGGGCGATCGCAATACCCCCACTGTGGTCCTCGTGACCCGGCCGTGCCTTGGGCCGTGAGGCCTGCTCCGACTGCCGATCGGCCCTCCCCGA
>FTAK01000046.1_pt1 | contig 11021 bp, 11 predicted proteins | sample 1639071 | NCBI WGS metagenome assembly FTAK01 (sample SAMEA3914812, study PRJEB12502) | metagenome | biome: forest; material: soil | place: Canada | collected 2011-07-07 | depth 0.1 m
ATTCCACCTCCAGTCCACAACCTAGCATACCTTTATCTCTTAAGTTATCCACGCTTTTAGTTGTGGTTTTATTCTTGTGGGGCGTCAAAGTCACCGCGCTGTGACAACGACCGATAGGTGGCGGTTCCGATCGCTATCTGGCGGGCGGTGGTCGTGAGTCGATCCGATCGCTGTGCGATGCGGTCAGCTGCGGAGATGCAGGCATGCAGTGGCCGCCGTGGTGCTGTTCTGGTGCCATGGCTGCGGATGCGGGGATTCGGATCTCTTCCGAGGGGTGCGGGCTGGCCGAGCTGGTGGTGTCGTATGAGCCCGACGACACCGTACGGGGACGGCTGTCGTTGGGTGGCGACTGGCCCAGGCGGTGGTCGGCGGTCTGGCGGATCAACGGAGGCGAGGCGGTGTGGCCGGTGCGGGACCTGGCTTCGGTGCCGGTGCTGGCCGCGGAGCCGATGCGGGGTTTCACCTGGCGGGCTCGGCAGCGGCATCGTCCGGGGCTGCAGTTCATGGTCTCGACGGGGCGTCTGCACGGGTTCGAGTCGCTGGAGGAGGCCCGGCTGCTGCTGGCGCTCGACTTCGTCCGGGTGGCGGAGGTGCTGCCGCAGCCGTTCCGGCTCGCCTTCGAACATGCCGGCGGCCGTTCCGAGCACGTCCCGGACTTCCTGGCCGTGATGCCGGACGGCGGGCGGTGGCTGTTCGATGTCCGGCCGGGTCATTTGATCGGCGAGGGCGACGCGCTGAAGTTCGCCGCGTCCAAGGAGGTGGCTGCGGCCTGCGGGTGGCGCTACACCGTGGTGACCGGGTGGCGGCCGCACGTGTGGTCGGTCCTGGACCAGTTGTCGGCTCAGCGCAGGCAGCTGCAGGATCCCCTCGGCCTCCAAGACCAGTTACTGGAGGCGGTCCCGGCGGGTCCTGGCCGGGAGTTCGGGCAGTTGGCGGGGGCGACGACTGTGCCGGTCGTGGCCCGGGCCCACGCTCTGCACCTGCTGTGGCACCGCCGGCTCGGTGTCGATCTGGGGCGCCCGCTCGGGAACGGATCGGTGGTCTGGCGGGGCGAGGAGCCGAAGGGGTGGTGTCCGTGATCGACCTTGCTGTCGGCCTGGGCCTGCGGATCGAGGGCCTGCCCTGGCGCGTCGAAGAGGTGCGTCCCCAGCTGGGGCAGGTGGTCCTGCGGGGGCCGGGCGGCGACAGCCAGTGCCGTTCGATTCGCTGGCTGATGCACCACCCGGGGTGTGTTCCCGATCGGATCCCGGCCCGGGCGGACCGGCCCGCGGCTGCGGGCCAGGGGCTGTCCGCTGAGGATCTGACACCCGAGCAGTTGAAGCGGGCCCGGTTGCGGGCCGCGCACGTGCTGGAGGCGGAGACCGGCTACCGCGGGGGCCATCCCTCGAAAGCCGGGCCCGGGGAGCCGCGGCCGTCCTACGATCCGGCGTCGACCACGGTCGGCGAGCGCCGGCGGGCCAAGGCCGCCGAACTGGCGGAGCTCGGACCGCAGGAAGCCGAACTGCTGGGGCTGCGGAACATGAGCTTTCGGACGCTGGAGCGCTTGGCTTCCCGCAGCGGCGAGGACCTCGTGATCGCCTGCGCGGACGGCCGCTGGACGCGGCGCGGCGGCGGCCGGCCGAGCATCACCGAGGAGGTCCGGGAGGCGATCTTCGCGGTCCGGCGGGAGTGCCAGGACCGCGCACGGATCAGCATGCGGGCCAAGCACCGGCTGCTGCACCAGTACATGCACGAGGTCTTCCCCGAGTTCCCGATCCAGAAGGTGCCCTGCTGCGACACCCTGGCGGCGGTCTGGCAGGAGTGGTTCGGCCCGGACGGGGCCCGGCGCCGCTACGCCCGGTCCGCGGCCGCGGCCCAGGCCGCCGGCGTCTCGCAGCGGGTGGTGGTGCACCGGCCCGGGCAGGTGGTCGCGCTGGACACCACGCCGCTTCCGCTCAAGGTTCGCGAGGCGGTCTTCGGCGACCCGGTCTCGATGATGCTGACCTGGGGTCTAGACCTCTACACGCATTCGGTGGTCGCGTTCCGGCTCACGCTGGTATCGGACACCTCGGTGGACATCGCGATGCTGCTGCGGGACGTGATGATGCCGCTGCCGATGAGGCCGGACTGGGGCGAGGAACTGGAGTGGCCCTATCCCGGGGTCCCGGCCGCGGTGGTCGCCCAGTTCGCCGGGCACAAGGTCGCCGCATTGCCGTTCTTCGCACCCGAGACGGTCACCACCGACCACGGCGGCCCCTACAAGAGCCACGAACTGGTGCAGGCCCAGCGGACACTGGGCTGCAACATCCTTCCCAGCCGCGCTCTTCGTCCCAGCGACAAGTTCGCCGTCGAGCGGGCCTTCGCCGCGCTCAACACCATGCTGCTGGAGCACCTGGTCGGGTTCACCGGGATGGACGTCGCCGACCGGGGCGCCGATCCGGAGACCGACGCGGTGCTGACGATGTCGCAGGCCGAACATTTGATCGCGACCTGGGTGGTCAAGATCTGGCAGAACCACAAATTGAGCGAGTATGCCCCCAGTTGGGGGCCCGGCGAGGACCACAGCCCCAACTCGCTGTTCGCGGCCTCGATGGACCAGGGCGGCTTCGCGCTGCAGATCCCCAGGCCGGAGTCCTACTACAGCCTGCTGAAGGCCCACGACGTCAAGATCCACCCACGGCGCGGGGTGAAGATCTGCGGACTTTGGTACTTCGAACCGATCCTGGAGGAGTCCCGCTTCCAAGGGCCGTCCTCGCGCGGCGGCAGGAACAAAGGCAAGTGGGTGGTGCACTCGGACCGGCGGGACCTTCGCACCGTGTTCTTCCAGGACGACCTCGATCCGGACCGGTGGCACGTCCTGCGCTGGAACGGCCTGCCGCCCGAGGGAGAGGTCCCGGCCTTCACCGAGCAGACGGCCGACGACCTGCTCGCGGAGGTGCGAAGGCGCGGCCTGGGGCCGCGTTCGGACGCCGACCTGCTGCCGGTCCTGCTGGAGCTGCTGGGCTCAGCCATCCCGGTGGACAAGTGGCCCACCCAGATGCCCAAGGGCGAACGCCGCAGGCGGTCCCGCGAGGCAGTCCAGGGACAGGCCGCCGCGGCCGACCGCCCCAACGCCCCGACGCAGGACAGGCCGGACAGCGCGGAGGTCCGCGCCTGGCCCGAGCACGCCCGCACGGTCCAGGAGAGCGTCGACGCGGACCGGCGCCGGCGCCGCGAGGCGGCCCTGGAGCGGCGCGAGCCGAGCCCTCCGCCGCGGCTGGGCTCGTCCCTGCGGCGCAACCTGTTCCTGATGTCAGGTGACGACGACGAGAACCCCGGAGGGGCCGCATGATCGAACTCCCGCAGCCGGAGGCCCTCGCCGCGACCCTGACCCGCCCCTCACCACGGCGCGACACCGCCGGCGGCTGGAGGCACTGGTGCGAGACCCGCCACCAGTTCACCCCCGCGCCCCGGCTCACGCTCGCGCAGTGGACCTCGCTCAGCCCCAGGGACCGGGCCCTGCACGACCTCCACCGCACGGCCACGCACGTGAACCTGCCGCTGCTGGAGACCCCGATGTCGCTGAAGGTCTCCCGGCTGGTCAACCGGCGCATCCGCAACAACGCGTTCAAGCAGAAAGCGTCGACCAGAGCCGGAGTGATGGTCACCGGATGGGGCTACCAGGGAAAGACCGAAACAGTCTGCGAGGTGCTGGCCGCCTTCGAGCAGGACTGGCTCGACCTGCACGACTACCGCAACCCCGAGACCTGCGAGGGCACCCGCGACCTGCACGCCCCGGTCGCCTACGTGCAGACCCCGGTGACCGCCAAGCCCAAGAGCACCTGCCAGGCGATCCTGGACTTCTTCGGCGCCGACACCAAGAGGATGACGCTGCCGGAACTGGTGCGCCAGGTCGCCGGCTCGTTGCACGACCACGGCGTCAAGGCCCTTGCACTTGACGATATTACGAGGCTCCGCATGCATCGCGCCGACGACCAGGACTCCCTCGACCTGGTCAGGGCCTTCATGAGCATGAACATCACCCTGGTCCTGATCGGCGTCGACATCCCCGGCTCCGGACTGCTGCGCGAGGGCACCTGGGACCCGAAGACCCGCCAATGGGTGCTGCCGCCGTCCCGGCACGCCCGCGTCCACGGCCTGGAGGCCACCCAGACCGAGCGGCGGTTCGACCTCGTCGAACTCGACCGCTTCCGCTACACCACGCCCGAGCAGATCACCGCCTTCCACGACCACCTCACCGGCCTGGAGGACAACCTGCGGCTGTTCAAGGCCGGCCCCGGGATGCTCACCTCGGGCACCATGCCCGAATACCTGATGCGCCGCACCGACGGCGTCGTGGGTCTGCTGGAACGGCTCATCGAGGACGGAGCCCATGAAGCCATGGACGGCGGGCGGGAACTGCTGGACGAGGACCTGCTGGACGAGATCGTCCTCAGCCTGGACGATCCCGCCCGCGACGCGGCCGCAGGCGAGGTCCCCACCATCCCCGGCTCCCCCCAGCCGACTGCCGCACCCCGCACCCCGGGCGGTGGCCGGCCGGGCCGCAACACCGTCTTCGACGACCACGGCCCCGGCCTCGAAGCCGCCGGAGCCTGACCCGTGGCCGCCCTCCTCACCCTGCCGCGCAGCCTCGTCCCGCTGCCCGGCGAGGCACTCGCCGGCTTCCTACTGCGGCTGGGCCACCGGCTGGACCGCTCACCGGCCCGCATCCTGGACCTGACCGGAGCCACCGGCGGGCGCACGAAATGGACCGGCACCGCCTCACGGTTCCTAGTCGGCCTGCCCGACAACGGAAGGACAGCGCTCACCCGCACCACCGGGCTGACCGACCAGGAGGCGACCGGCCTGACCCTGGGCCCCCTGGCCAGCCGCTACCCGCCCGTCGCCGAATCCCTCGCACCGCGCTCAGCCGACGGCCGACTGCGGATCGACAACTGGGTCTACTCACGTTTCACCCGCTACTGCCCCCAGTGCCTGGCCGGAGACGGCTCCGCTATCCAGCAGCAGCACGGCGGCCCCTGGAAGACCCACTGGCGGCTGCCCATCGTCTTCAGCTGCCGCGAGCACGACGTCTTCCTGCAGCACCTGTGCCCCGGCTGCCAACTGCCGCCCCACGCTTTCATCGCGGGCAACATCAGCCGGATCCTGCCCTCCCCCTCCGTCACCGGCCTGCACCCGGCCCAGTGCCGCAACCCCCTCGTTCGCGTCAGCACCGAACCCGGCAACGAGAGCGTCAGCTACATCTGCGGCACCCGCCTGGACCGCGTCCAGCCGGCCGCGGTCAGGCCGAGCACCGCCGATCTGGCCCTGCAGGACCACCTCCACAATCTTCTCGACCCGCGGCACGACGCCGCGCAGGCGGCCACGGTCTTCGCCGACCTCCGAATTCTCGCCGCCGTGATCAGCACGACCTGGCCGCGCGCCGCGGCCCTCTCCCAGGACTGGGACCAAGCCGCCGCCCTCCACACGCACCTCGAACAGACGCGCCGGGACTTCAGCGGCCAGGGCATCAAGGTCACCTCGCACAACACCTACGACAAGCCGCCGGCCTCCGCGGCCGCGACCAGCACCCTGCTGCACATCTCGCACCACCTCCTCACCCTGGACCCCGCGGACCTGAAGGACGCCCTGGCGATGCTGCTGGAACGCGGACCCAGACCTCCCAACCCGCTGTGGGGCAATACCTGGCGACGCCTGTCAGCCACCGGATCCCCGCTCCTTCGCGCCCAACTGGACCCGGCCGCGGTCTTCCGCCACACCACCCGCATCCTCTCCGGCCTTCCGACCTCCCCTTCCCGACGCGGCGGCTACCGGCCCGAGCACATCCCCCAACACCTCCCCGAGAACTGGTACATGCCCCTACTCAAGGGCCCCTTCAAGCACCACGCCAAACGCCACGAACTCCTGCGGCGCACAGCCGCGGTCCGACTTGTCCAGCTCCCCACCGGCAAGACCACCTCCGACGCCGCCCACTACCTCGGGCTCCCGGACACCTGGCTGCGTCACATCCTGGCTACCGACCACCGCGCGGGCCCCCACATCGCCAGGAACCCCCTGGTCTTCGACGACGTGGTCGACACCATCGCCCGCCTGCTCGACAACCTCGGCCATGCCGTCGACTACCGCCACCGCCGCATCCAACTGAAGGACTGGACACTGGACCGAGCAGCCTGGGACGGGATCAACGACGAACTCGGCCCCCGGCCCACCCGGCTCCGTCCCGAGCTCGATCCGCACCGGCGCCAGAGCGCGTCCACCATCATCTGGACCGCCGTCACCGGAAGCGAGCGCTGCCTGGCCCCCCTCATCCCCGAAGCCCCCACCGACCCAGTATCACGGCAGGCATGGCAGAGCCGGACGAGCTCCATGCACCACCAGATCGTCCACTCCCCGAACGACTACCACGCCGCCCTGCGCGACATCCTCAGCCGTCGCGCCGACGCACTCGCCCAGGAAACCGACCCTGCTCCAGGACGCGCCGGAAGCTAAACTCGCAGTGCCCTGCGTCGACCGGCACCACGACCCTAAAGTGCCGTTCCGTTGTGGAGGGGGCCAGCCGTGTTCGAGCCGGGCCAGGGGGGGTCAAATTTCAGTCGTCGTGGACGACCACTTCGTCAGCCATGCTCTCGAAGGCGTCCATCGCCTGGTTGTGGAATTCCAGCTCCGCTGCCCGGCAGGGGGCGGTGAAGAACGCGATCTGAGCATCGCGCAGGCTGCACCCCAGGAGATTCATGGTCGTGAAGACCGCGTCGATGCCATAGCAGCCCTGGTCCTTCAGGAACTGCTGGAGGATATACGGATCACGGCTTGCGTCCCACACCGGACGGGCGCTCTCCGTCATGGCAGCGATTCGTCCGGTCCTGGCCGCGTCCACAGGGTTCTCCTTCTGGCCGACGAACCGGGCGGTTCGTCGGGAAGCCTAGTGCCGGGTTCGGGGAGGGTCCGTCCTTGAGGACGCCCATGTGCCGGAGTGCTTCAGTTGGCCAGTTGAGCAGGTGCTCCAGCAGGTCCCCCGTTGCGGCTCAGCACGGCGCGAAGGCGCTCCCGCCCGGCTGCCACGCTCGCTTCCCACAGACCGACGGCGTTGCCGGACACCGAGAGGGCCTGAAGCTGATGCTCGTCGGCGCTGAACACGGCACGCTGAATGTTCTGGTCCAGCATGCCCATCGCGGTCAGGGCCGCGTGACCACACGACACCGCATGATCGGCGTTCCCGGATCCATTGGCCAACAGGGCGTACCGCAGGACCAGACACGCGAAGAATGCGTAGGTGCCGGCGATGTCGGTGATGCCGTCCTCGGTGGACTGCAGCTCCGGGAATCGCTCCAACAGGCGTGCCCGACCGGCGGCATCGGACAACGGTCGGTCGGTCCCCCAGAGGTCGCCGACGGACGCCACGTAGAAGTCCAGGTCGGCTTCCCGGCCCGCCTCGCCAGCCTGCAGGCCGATGAACAGCGGAGCCATCCGCTCGGCGCAGGCTGCGACGTACAGGCGAATCGCCTCGGCTCCCCCTGTCTGCAGTTCCTCTGCAACGGTCTCTTCAACGAGCATTCTCACGCGCCCCCCTCTCCGCACAGCACTTGCTCATGGGGTCGACTCACCTACGCACCGGCCGACTGACGAGCTCAGTCACAGTACGGCCCCTCCCCGGGGTTCGGGAGCGGACTCAAAAGGGTGTTTCGATGGGATCTCTGTCCTCGAAATCACTGGCAGGGACGAGACCCTCGACGAAGGACTGAAAGTCCACTGCGAGGGCCTGCTCCGTCTCAAGCTCCGCGTCGAACCAGGTCACAGACGGTTCCCCCTGTCCGCCGCAGACTCGATAGTCGAGTCCGATCCAGCACGGTCCGTCGCCCGCGACCAGCACGACCGCTGTGGGAAGCCCCCATTCCTCCACCAGATAGGGACTGTCGAGCATCGAGACTGTCCCCGCGCGATGGCCGATGCCGAACACGTTGTCGAATGCGATGTGATCGGCGCTCCAGGAGGTCGGACGGCTCGTGGGGAAGGCATCCCGACTGTCCGCGACCGGACCTCCGTTCTGATGGCGCAGCAGGTCGAGCAAGGAACTGGGGAGCGTGACGCCCAGCAGTCGCTGGGCGTCCGCAACCGCCTCGTCAGTCAGGGCCGGCTGGACTCCGTACTCGCCGCCGATGCCCCACAAGGAGTGCTGAAGTTCCTCAAAGCGTGCCATGGCCAGCATCGTATGACCCCCGCACCGCAGGGACGAGCGCCTACGCTGTCGCGAAGAGGGCTGACGCTGCCTGATGCGGCGCAGGCCGATCGCCGCCTGGATGCAGGGCGGATCGGCATCCGGGCCAGCCGGTGGGCGCCAGCTTCTTTATTGCCCCAGGTGAAGCACGGTCTCCGCGATCTCCTGCACCCGCCGCATCGTGATGCCCAAGCGTTGCTCGACCGCCAGCGGGTGGTCCGTGGGCTCCAGCTCGATCCTCGGCCGCTCTCCGACCGGACGGGTGTGGACCATCGTCTTCAGGTTGATCGTCGACGGGGAGTACACGGGAAGGTCGGTTGAGAACCAGCCGAAGTACGGCGCCTCCGACTCGCGGCCGGGGGTGTCCCATAGCTCACCGGCCCGCGCGAAGCTCGCTTCGCTGAGCGAGACCCACACTCCCCAGGAGAAGACCTCGTCCCGTCCGATGATCGGGATCTCGACCAGGCCGCAGACGAAGGAGCCCTCGCCCTTGATCACGCACTGGTCCGAGGAGAGGAAGTTCCCCGGACCGGGCTCCAGTCCTGGCTGCCAATAGGCCGGGGCCGGGCTGGTGAAGTTCATGGGTATCTCTGCATGGCGTTCACCGCAGCACGCGCACGTGAATCCAAGATCGGTCGACATGGCGCCGAGGATATCCGCCTCCCGTCGGCGCTCGCGGAGCGGTCAGGACGGACCCCGATGACTCCTCCATCAGCATGTATACCCGGTGCTGCTGGGGGCTTTCCTACGCCTGATGGGATCATTTCCAGGGTCCGGGCCGCGTGCGGGGTTTGTCAGTGGTCTCCCGTAGGGTCCGTTTCCATGACGACGCTGATGACGTACGCGGGTGCCGGTGAGCCGGAAGGGCTGGTCACACGTACGGGCGGTATGCCATTGGCACCGGCGGGGACGCCCTGGCCCACCTGTGCGACGTGCGAGGGGCCGATGCAGTTCTTGGCCCAGATCGCCCTGGACGGCCTGGGCGGTCCGACAGGGCAGGCCGGTTCCACGGCCGCATGGGTCATGGCGATCTTCATGTGCCAGAACGACCCTGGTATGTGCGACGAGTGGAGCCCGACGCTCGGCGGCAACCTGGCCCTGCTGTTCCCCCGCGACGATCTCCAGCCGATACTCCTTCCCCACCAGGATGACGAGGGAACCCTGCGACTCGGCGACGTCAACACCGTGCAACTGGTGCCCGAGCCTGCTGCTGACTACGGCAGCGCCCGCGAGGCATGGGGCAACCGCCCCGGGAACGACCTGCGGAACGTCCTGGGACAACTCGGCGGACAAGCGCACTGGCTACAGGATGACGAGACTCCAGCATGCCCGCGCTGCTCCCGGGCGATGGACCTGATCGCCCAGCTCGAAGAGGGACCTGACCACAGTACGGCCATGAACTTCGGCGGCGGCGGCGCGGCGTTCGCCTTCGCCTGCCACCCCTGCGCCCGAGCCGCCTTCTTGTGGCAGTGCTGACCTGCGCGACAATCACCGCATGGTGATGGATCGGCATTGGTACCACTCGTCTCCCACGGTCGACGGACTACCGCTGCTGGCCAATCCCGCATTCTGGCCAGCACATCTCGCGGACCTCTACGAGGGCCTGTCCCCGCGGGAGTTCGGCGTTGACCCCGGAGACGCCGGTGCCCTGCTCGGGCGACTCGAGGACAAGTCGGCGTGGCCGGTGTTCCATGTCCCCCTGGCCGGCGGGCACCAGATCGTCGTGCACTACAACAGCGGCGAGGAGTACACGTCCGTCGACTTCTTCCTCACCCATCCCGACTGGGCGGGAGACCTGGTCCTGGCGAGCGCCGACCAGGACCGGATCGGGCCGGGTCTGCGCTGGCCAGAGCTCGCCGCGATCCTTGACGCCCCCGACGGAGCCGTCGGGGTCACCGAGCGGCACGCACGCCTGCTCCTGCTCCTGCCCGCGCTGGGCGACCTGGATGTCACCGATGAAGCCGTCGCGGCGGTGGTGAGGGCGCTCCAGCACTACGGCGCCCCGCAGGACTGCACGGTTCTGGCCCGCCGACTCCTGGGCGGCCACCCGATGTGGGGAGCCGCTCCCTGGCACTTCGACCCAGCTGAACACAGTTGGATCTGCGACGGTGAACACAGCCGGCGCGGAATCCCTCCCCGCCTTCCCGCAGACCAGAGGGCCGCATTGGAAAGGTGCCTCGCCCCGGGCGAGTAATTCCTGCCCTCCCCGGGCCCGCTTCCCCACCGGGACCCTCCATGGCGCCCCATCGGGACAGGAACTGACTGGACCTTCTGACGATACGGATGGTGCAGTAGTCGAATGAGCCTACTTGTGGACGTGTTCGTCATCGAAGACGACGGTGAGATGCGCCTGCTGGACGTCCCGGTCGGCTGCTCCGGCATGGCGGGCTTCGAGAGTTGGCGTCGGACAGTGTGGGGTTCCGAGGCCCTGCGCTCGCTGGGTGCCCGGTACTTTCCGGCCCTTGCCGATGGGGACCTCACGGTCGCCCCGGACCAGGTATCCGACTTCCTGGCCGAGTGCGCGCTCGTGCGCAGCAACCTTGAATCGTTTGCCCCTCAGAGGGAGCCGGGAGCGCGAGACGAGGGATACGTTCGGCAGGTCTCGGAGCGCCTGGCGAACATCGAGTCAGCGTCGCTACGGGCGCTGGAAAGCGGCGGCGGTGTCGTTGTCTGGTAGAGCGTGTGCCGGGTGTCTGCCAGCCCGCGATCAGCGGCCCGCGGCTCGATCCGCCATCTACCTGTCGGCAGTCTCGCCATCCACGAATCCGCGCACCTCCGAGACCTCGCACGTTCAGAAATCAAACCGCCATCTATCAGTCGTGGTCACAGC
>FTAK01000171.1_pt1 | contig 10973 bp, 19 predicted proteins | sample 1639071 | NCBI WGS metagenome assembly FTAK01 (sample SAMEA3914812, study PRJEB12502) | metagenome | biome: forest; material: soil | place: Canada | collected 2011-07-07 | depth 0.1 m
CCCGCCCCTGCCCCCGCCCGCACGAATGCCCGCTCCCTCCCAGCTTCCCGGCTTCCCGGCTTCCCGTACTGTCGCCCCGGATTCCGGGCAGAAGTCCCAGGGATGCATCACCCAGCCCGCACCCCCGGAGGCCCACATGGACAAGCGCACGTGGCGACCGACCGCCGATGACCCCTACGGCCCGGTCCGCCCACCGAAGCGCAGACGGGTGCGGGGCTGCCTCGGGATCGGCTGCGCGGCCATCCTCATCCTGCTGGTGATCGCCGTGGCCCTGGCCGTCATCGGTGGCACCAGGACGACAGTGAAGACCAGCGGCGAGGGGGTGCTCGTCACCGCTGTCAGGACCTGAAGCAGCCCCGCGTCCTCCCGGAGGCGGCGACCGCAGCGACGTATCGACACAGCGACGCGGCGACGCTGCGACGCTGCGACGCTGCGACGCTGCGACGCTGCGACGCTGCGACCGGACCAGGGCGCTGTCCACCGGCAGCACCTGACCAGACCTCAGTGGCCGACCGCCTCCAGCAGCACGTCCACGAGGCGGTCGGCCGCATCCGGCCGACCGTGCGACCGGGCCCGCTCCGCCACGGCGGTGCGGCGCTCCGGATCGGCGAGCAGCGGCGCCAGAGCCTCGCGCAGGAGCCCGGCGGACACCTCCCCCAGGAGTGCGGTTGCAGCACCGGCTTCGGCGAGGTGTCGAGCGTTGTGGGCCTGCTCGTTGCCCGCAGAGCTGGCGAGCGGGATGAGGACCGCGGCTTTGCCCAGTGCCGTGAGCTCGGCGATGGTGCCCGCACCGCTGCGCGAGACCACCACATCCGCCAGTGCCAGGACGTCGGGGAGCTCGGGGCCGACATAGCACTCAGGGCGTGCCGCTCCCACGTCCCTTGAGCGGGACGGGCCCGCGGCGCCCCGGCTCCTGCCCCGTCACCTCCAGGCAGGAGCCCACGCATGTCCGGGGTGAGCTCCCACAAGCCGGGTAGGCGCCCACCATGGGTCACTTCCTCGCTGTACTCGCCATCATCGCCTGCGTCGCCGGCATCGTCCTGCTCGACAAGACCAACCAGGACCGACGCGGCTCCACAGCCGCGATCCTGCTCATCGCACCGATCGCGATCCTCGGGTTCTACCTCATCGAGACCTGAAGGGACGGGCAGGCGGCGGCGAACCGGGCACATCCGCTCGCGGTCGCGGGTGACGCGGACGGCGTGGCGGTCCGGGCATGTGGCGGAGATGCGCGCGGAGTTGAAGCGCCTGGTGGAGCAGGGGATCCTGGCCGAGACCGCGCCAGGGCTGATCAAGGTGGACGTCCGGAAGTTGGGCTGGTGAGCGGGCTGGGGAGGGCGGGGGGCGAACTGGCGGCGGCCGAGGCCGCGTTCGCCGCCTCCCGCGACCTGTTCGAGTGGGTGACCGCGGTTCTGGCCGGGCCGGATGCCTGACACTGACTGGCATGCTCCTGCCGCCAGCGGGCAGGAGCATGGGTCTCAGGTGTCTGGCGGAGGGAGCGGTCGTGGGCAAGGTGGTGCTGGGAAGGGAGCCGGTGCTGTGGCTGGCGCTGGCGGAGATCGCGATCAAGTCGCTGAGTGCGCTGGTGTTTCACCTGTCCCCGGACCAGCAGGCGGTGGTGAACGCGGTCGTGGTGGCTGCGGCCGGCCTGCTGGTGGCGGTGTCGACGCATGACGGCGTATCGGGCGCGATCCTGGGCCTCGTGCAGGCGGTCCTGGCTCTGGGTGTCGGGTTCGGCCTGCATTGGTCGGCGGATCAGCAGGCGATGGTGATGTCGCTGGCCTCGGCGGTCGTGAGCGCGTTCGTGCGGACCCAGGTGACCGCGCCGGTGCCGTCGACGGCCCTGCCGCGACCGGCGGCGGCGAGCAGGCTGGGGTAGGCCGTAGGCTGATTTGGGCTGCTTGTCTGCTGCAAGATCCAGGGCTTGCTGCGGGCAGAGGGTCCACCAGCACGGAAAAGCCGTTGCCGACGGTGGCGGGCAGGTCGACTATGACGAGATGTCGGATCTGCTTGAACGCGTGACCGCCTTCCGCGCTGCCTTCGCCCGCCGCCAGGCCGCTGAAATCGTCGAGCTGCCCGGTGCCTTCGCGGTCCGCGACCCGGACTTCTCCCGCTCCCAGGAGCACAACCAACTGATCGTCGAGACGACGGACGCCGACCCGGCAACACTGCCCGGGCTGGCCGTGCAGGGTCTCGGGACGCGTCGGCGGTACCGGATCACGGTGCTCGACGAGGCGCTCGGTGCGCGAGCCACCCCGGCACTGGCGGAAGTCGGCTACGACCGGGACACCGAGCTGGTACTGGCCCGCGCGACGGCCGGCTGTGCGCTGCCCGAACGCGCCGCACTCCCAGTCGAGTTGGCCGAGATGCGAGCGGCGGTGTTCCGCCAGCAGCTGGAATGGAGCCCGGACGAAGGCCTCGCCCGGGAGCTCACCGAGCGCCGCACCGCCCGGCTGCGCGGCGCCGAGAAGGTACTCTTCCTGGCCGTCCGGACACCGGACGGGGAGATCGCGGCCTGGACCGACCTCTACCTCGACCCCACCACCGGGCTGGCCCAGTTGGAGGACCTGGTCACCGCCACGCCGCACCGTGGGCAGCGCCACGGCGACGCCCTGCTCGCAACCGGCCTGGCGCTGGCCGCCGCTGCCGGAATCCCGCAGCTCTTCCTCACCGCGGACGTGAACGACTGGCCGGGTAAGTGGTACGCCCGCCGCGGCTTCACCGAGCTCGGCCGCACCCACTCCTTCCTCAACCGCTGACGGCAAGGACCTGCCGCAGTAGACGGCGCGCTGCGCGTCCGGGGTCGGGCGGGGAGAGGCCATCTGTCATTGTCCCGCATTGGGAGGAACGGATGGACTGCTCCACGGTCCAACCCGCACCCCCGGGCCTGTCTCTGGACACGGGCGCGGGGCACGAACCTATCCCGCCGCCACCCGGCTAACGGCCAGGAGGTGGGAGCTGGCGGCCAGCAGATCCGGGTAGGGGACGGCCAGTTCAGCGGCACGCAGGGCGGACACCATGCTGGTCGACGTCGTCGCGTCGGACTCCGAGACCTCCGAGGAGGTGGACCGGGACCAGAACACGCGTATCGCGTGGGTGCCACCGGACAGTCAGATCACGATCACCATGGAGATCGCCGCCGACGGCAACGGCCTGTACGACGGCCTCCTGCACGAGCTGATCCTGCATGTGGTGCCGGCGGCGCTGAAGCACGCGGCGGCGGTCGCCCGGCAGGCAGCGCCCGTGTATCCGGTCACCGACGCTCAGATCCAGGCCGAGGAAACGCAGGAGCACGCGGCTCAGGCAGCGTGGCAGACGATGGCTGACGTCGCGGCGGCCCTGGGCATCGGCGGACTGCTCGATGCCGTGGTCATGGACGCGTGCGCGCACAGCAAGCCCATCGCGAGGGCCGTAGTCGGCGCGCTGCTGCAGCAGCACAGCATCAATCAGGTGACGGCGAACGAACTGCTCACGGAGATCAACTCCTAGCCGGCCGGCCTTGCCGACGCGACGCCACGGCCGCCCTAGCACTTCACCGGATCGCCCCGTTTCCTGCCTCGCCGTAGGCCCAACTCCTTGCGAGCCGGCGCTGGACGTGCGAGTGGCGCTCGCGGCGGCGCAACACCCTGCGCCCTGGGCTACCGTTCTCAGGGCGGACGCCCCGATTCGAAAGCCTGGGCTCGAAGGGCACCCCGGGCCGGGGTGCCCTTGGACCTGCTGTGATGATGCGAGCATGAATAGGACACAGCCCATCCCCGGCCGCCCCTGGGTTCGCCGGCTGACCGCGTGTCTGCTCGTACTCGGCGGTGTCGGCGTATGGATTTCGTGTGCCGTCACCGAGGCGGAGGCGTTGCAGCTCAACGCGCACGGCGTGCGAACCACGGCCACCGTCGATCAGGTCGATGTCCTCAAGAACAGCGACAGCTGCTGGGTCACCTTCATTGCCCTCAGCGGGGTCCAACTGACCGAATGGGTCGAGGGCGTTCCCCATGGAGTCACGCCCGGGAGTCAGTTCACTGTCGTCTACGACCCGAACGATCCGAGTACTATCCAGGACCTGCGGGTCATGGAGAGCACTCGGTGGAGCGCTCCGGAGTGGCAGGTCCCGTTCGGGCTGGCCTTCGCCGGCTTCGGCTGGCTCATCCTGCGCCGCGGGGTCCCGGTAGGTCTCGGCGGTTCAGTCCAGTTCTGGGAGCTGTTCACCAGGCGTCGGGAGCCACGCGCCACGCTGCTACCCGTCCCTGACAGCACGTTGCGGTGATCCCTCTGCGCGTCGGCGTGTTCACGCTTCTCGACAGAGACACCCGGCGGGCCGCTATGCCGCGACGGGTCCCCCATCGTCCTGCACGTCCCGCCGACGCGCCCCGTCCCGCACCGCCACGGCCGCGAGGTAGGCATCAACGAGCTGGTGGTACTCGGCCCGCTGTTCCACGGTGGCCGGCGAGCGTCCGGGGAGGCCCCGCAGGTACGCCCGGATTGCCGCGTTGGCGCGGTCGACAGCGCGCTGCGGGTCCGGGGTCGGGCGGGATCGCTGCATTGGATCATTGTCTCAGGCCGCACCGACACGGCATGACCACCTCACGCACCGTCAACTTGCAGCCCGGGAGCCGGGCTCCGATCAGCGCCGACGTGCGCATTTCCGCTGCTGGGAGGCCAGTTGAAGCCGGGGCGAATGCGCCGAAAGAGTGGTCACAAGGCGTAAGATTGACTCATCGGCCGAGCGTTCGCAGGCCGGAAAACGTTCGACCCCCGCGCGGATCTGCAGTCCGCCGGAGGTCATGGTCCACAGGAGAGAGACCTCCTTGAACAGGTTCTACTTTAGCGCGCTGCCCTCTGCCCCAGAGCAGTTAGGGGCAGTCCGATGAGGAACATCCGCACCATGCCGGCCAAGGGCTGGGTACCCGTCTCGAACGACACCGCGCAGTGTCGGACACTGAGCTGGCGGGCCAAGGGTCTGCTGCTCGACCTTCTGAGCTTCCCATCCAACGGCTACCCGATCACCTTCGACCGCCTGATGAGCATGGCGAAGGCCGGGGGCGACAAGGACGTCGAGGGTCGCGAGGCGATGCGCACGGCGATGCAGGAGCTGGAGCGGAAGGGCTACGTAGCCCACGTCCACGCCAAGGTCGAGAACCCGAAGCCCGGCGGCCAGCGCTGGAAGACCGAGACGGTCGTCTGCGACGAGCCCGGAATCGTCTGCAAGCCTGAGACTACGGCTTTCTGGTACCCCCAGGATCCGGAGACCCCAGAGTCTGGTGGCCCCGCAGACTGGGACCCTTTTAACAACACGGGTTCTAACAAGACGGACGCGCAACAAGATGAGCTGGCTAAACATGGCGCATCGCTCGCTGACACTCGCAGTCGCCAGCAGGCTGGCGACGATGATCACGGCCGACTCGACCGGCTGTACAACGCGGCGGCGGCGCTGAGCGACGACCAGTTGCGGCGGCTGCTCGTGCAGATCGAGGACAAGCGGCCGGGCAAGTATCGGGACTTCCGCCGCGACGCCATGGCCCAGCTGCGCCGCAAAGAGCCTCACGTCCTGAAGGGCCCGAGGGCCGTGCCCCGTATGGATCTGATCAGCTATCAGTACGCGCCCCAGCACTACGCGAAGAGTCCGCGAGGGCTCCCCCTGTTCCTGGCGAGGTTCCCGAAGCAGTCGACCTAGGAGAGGCATCGTGTACACCATCCGCAGAGGTATGCACCAGGACTGTCCGGGCATCGCAGCACTCCTCATGCCCTGGAAGCCCAGCCGGGCCCGTGAATTCTCCGGAGATGACGCAGAGCTGCCGTTCTACGACGTCTGCTACCTGGTGATCACGGATTCCGAAGGGCAGGTCGTCGGCTTCCTCGAGGGCATGCTCGACTCCCACTACGACAAGAGCATCGCACCGCCAGCACTGGCCATGCCGCAGGCGTTCGTTCAGACGATGTGCGTTGCGGTCGAGCAGCGGGGCAAGGGCTTCGGCGCGGCGCTGCTCCGCCGGTTCGCGCAGGAGGCGGCAGCGGTGGGACTGACCTATCTCGCGACCACCGCAGACCAGGGTGGCGGCCAGGACCGGCGAGTGAAGTTCTTCCTCGGCTGCGGACTGGCATCGCTCGACCAGGAGAACCCTCTGTGGGCGTTCGGGGCTCCGGTTGCCCAGTTGGTCGGCGACGGCCCGATGCCAGACCTGCGGTGGAGGACGACGCTCTGACCAACCTCCCCTGCCCGTGTCCTCGGCCTGCCGCGAGACACGGACAGAAGGCCGTCCACAGCTACAGCGGGAGCCGGTAGAACACCTTGCCGTCGTTCACCGGTACGCCGAGCTTCTTGTAGAACCCGAGGGCCACCGGGTTATCGGTGTCGCCCGTCCACTCCAGCCGCCTGCAGCCAGCCTCGACCGCTGCCGCCTTCACTGCGTCGAGCAGCACCTGCCCGACACCACTACGGCGCGCAGCCTCGACGACGAACAACTCCTTCAGGTACATCGAGACGTCCGCCCCGGCGGCAGGCCACAGCCGCGAGAACGAGGCGAGGCCAACGACCTGCCCGTCCTTCTCGGCAAGCAGAACCGTGGCCGCCGGCCGATCGGTAAAGAGCGCGGCACGGATCTGCTGCTCGTCGGCGGCCTCGTTGGTGCCGCCGTAGTACTCCTCGGTCTCGCCGAGAAGCACGCTGATGACGGTCGTGTCCTGCTCGGTGGCGGGGCGGACAGTGATGCCCACAGGGGCCTCCTAGGCGTTTGCGCCGGGAGGCAGGGCGAGCACCTCGCGCAGAACCCTGACTTCCGGCAGTTGGCGTGCCGACGCCGGAACTGTAGCCGCAAGATCACGCGCCCGGTAGATGATCAGAGCGGAGCGGTGCTCCTCCGGTAGATCCAGCACCGCGTGTGCCGCTATCTGCGCCCCCGCCGCTGGGTCACCGTCCCACGCCAGGCATACCGCCCGGTCCAGCATAATCAGCGTGCGGTCCAGCCAGTTCTCCGGCGCGTACAGCGCCAGTGCCTGCTGCTGCTCCTCCCAGGCCCGCTCGGTGTCGTGCAGGTGCGTCCAGGCATTCCCCGCATGGAAGCGGTACTGCCCCGGGTCGTAGCCGAAGGCGGACGGCTCGCGGTCGCCGGGCACGAGCCGCTCCAGCGCCACATGGCCCCGCGCCAAGGCGTCGGCAGCTTCGTCGCGCCGACCGAGCCGGGCGTGAGCGCGGGCTTCCAGGGGTGCGGCGAGCGCATCGGCGGCGCACGGCATCCCGCTCGCCAGCTGCTGGGCTCGCACCGCCAGCTCAACAGCACCGACCAGGTCGCCGCTGTAGTAGTGCTGGTAGGACTCCTGGGCATAGATCCACGCCAGTACCGGCCTGTCGTCGGCTGCTGCTGCGGCATTGCGCCCGGTTCGCCACCAGTCTGCTGCTCCCTTGTCGTCGAGCTTCAGCAGGGTGAGCGCCATCAGGCCGGCCAGGCGTGCCGCGTTGCGTAGTAGGCGTCGGCGCATCGCGGGCGGATGCCGGTGCCCGATGACGCGGTTCAGGTCGCCGAAGTCTGCGACGAGTTCGGGCAGCAGTTCGATGTCGGCCCGGTAGCGGGTGGCCCGGCCGTGGCGCTCAACAGCGAAGTCCCATTCATCCAGGGACGCGTCGGTCATCGGTCCGGCCGCGAGGGTGTCCGCAAGGTCCCGCTGGAGTGCGGCGGCGAGTTGCAGGACAGGTGTCCCTGGGGGGGTGCGCGGCCAGGTGAATGAGGTGGCCGCCTGCGTTCAGGGCCTTGTCGAGGGCTGAGGCGATCGCGGGGGTGGGCTTGCGGTGGCCGGTCTCCAGGTCGCCGACGAGGGATTTGCTGCACATGGCGAGTGCGGCGACGGCACGTAAGGACAGCGTGCCCCGGTATCGGCGTAAAGCCTGCCCGAACGTCTCTTCCACGGTTTACCCCTCTGTCCGCGCTGTCCGCAGACTTGCGGACGGCTGCGGACAGCCGAACCCTGCTGCGAACACTCTGTACTGACGACGCTACTCGTAACCGCACGTTTCCGGTCAGCGGTTGAGTGAGAGGCACGGCAGGTGTTGATGCAGCGTCATGTCCCGAAGTGCGCCCCGGCGCAGACCGTCGCCGACCCGGCTCGGTCGCCGTCGGATGCCCAGCTCCACGGCAACGCATGCATAGTGTGCAGTCGGACCGACGGCGAGCTGCTCCCGAACGGCCACGTCGCCGTCGAGGTCCGCCCCGGCGAGAACCTCGTCTGGGCCGTCGTCGCCTGCCCCGAACACCAGGGCGGCCCGTCATGAGGACTCTGACGGACACCCCCGACGCGACATGGCTCCTGAACCCACAGTCGCACCAGCCCTTCTTCTCCAGGATGCTGCTCCTCGCATCCGGCTACGGCTGGGATGCCGTCCGTACGCCGGAGGAGCTGGGCCTCGCGACCGTCGAGCGTCTCCTCGCCGACACCCACGACCGCAGGCAGCTCGGCCCGGTGCTGCACTCCGGGCGCTCCGGCTGCCTCTACTGGATCATCCGGCCCGGCTCGACCGCGCACTACCCCGACGGCTGCCAGCACCTCGGCCTCGGCACGGTGATCGCCGCACCCGGCGACCGTGCCGTCCCACCCGCCACCGGCCGCTGGCTCCACCTGCCCAACCCCGGCGTACTCACCCCCGCCGCATGGCTCGCCGCCGCACTCCACGACACCCAGCTCCCGGGAGGGATCCGATGATGCAGTCCGACGACACGGCCTCGCTCGCACCTCGGCGGCCGATAGTGCCCTTCGCGGAACACCGGCCCGAGACGGTTCCCACGGCTACCTGGGTCGAGTACGTGGACCTGATGAGCACCTCCGCCCGAGGACGCCTCACGTCAGCGGGACTGGCACGCCTGGACGCGATCTACGCCGAGGCCCCCGAGATCCTCGACGCCGGACGCGGCCTCGACTTCAGCCCGAGGTGCAGCAGATGACCGACCACACGCCGGCCACACGCGCCAGCACACTCCCCGCCGTCCTCACCGCACCGCCAGTCCCCGGGAAGCTCGGCGACGCCGTCAGCGACCTCCGAGGAGCATGGACCGCCGTCCAGTTCCTCGCCGGCGACGTCGACGCGACCCTGCACACCGCCGTCGTCTGCACCGGTACCACCTGGGCCGAGGCCATGGCCGCAGCCGCCGAGTTCACCGCCGGCGCCGGAGCAGTCGAAATCCACGCCACGGTCTCCGCGCGAATCCCCGGGCCCGTCGTCGACAGCTGGGGATACCAGGTGACGCTGTACGTCACGTACGTGGACGCCCACGGCGAGGGTGCGGCCGTCGGGCACCATGCGGACCGGCGGCAGTGAACGGGGCATCAGAAGCATGTGCGCAGGCGAGGGCGGCGGCATAGTTCTCGAACGCGTAGCTATCGGGGTCCAGACCGTGTAGCCGGCACGACTCGGCAAGGATCGCGCGCTCGGTTCTCCCGGCTACATCCGGGTCGTGAACCTGCCGCACCCCGGTCACCCTGAGGAACGCCGCACGGGAGATCTCCCCGCCGACGCCACCTGACGCGATCAGGGTGTGGTCGACAGCCCACAACACGAGCCGATACGCCGTCATGCCCGCTCCCAGCAGCCGATTGAGGCATCACACGTTCGGGAGCGACAAGGCCGTCCGCGCTCGCCCTGCGCGACGGGCGTCCCTGGCGGGTGCGCGGCCAGGTGGATGAGGTGGCCGCCTGCGTTCAGTGATCGAAAAGGTGCAACGCCTGACCGGCCGGATGCGTCGTACTGTCATGAGCGCATCGACATCGACCGAGGGGGCAGCGTGAACAAGCGTGACACGGGCTGGGCCTGAGCAGCATCTGGGCGTCCGTCACCTGACCCTGAGGTGGCGGGCGCCCCTGCCTGTCCGCCGTCCGCTTCACCCGAACGCGTTGTGCCACCACCGCATCCCGCGCCCCGACCTGGGTATGGCCCAGCCATGACCGAGGACACGCTGACAGACGACGAGCAACTCCGCGCCCTGGCCGCGCTGGAGGCCATCTCGGCGAACGAGGACGGCGCCCTGACCGTCCTGGCCGACAGTCGCCCGGGCGAGCGACCGCTACCCGCTCTCCTGGCCACCTACGGGCAGCACAACATCCAGCGAATCCTCCTCGTCGCCTTCGGCGCAGACCCCGGCATGAACGACGACGAGACCGCCAGGATCATCGCGGAGATCAATGCCGACCCGCAGGCCCAGCTCGCGGGCGTCCTCACCGACACCCTGCGCCAATGGGCCGCCATGGCCGGCGGCGATCCGGCCGTCGCCAAGGTCATCGGTGGCGCCGTCCTCAACGCGATCAATGCGTTCACCGAAGAGGACGACACCCCGACGCTGCTCCGCGCACTGCGGCAGGAAGTACTCAAGGCCGGGTGACTGCCTTGCGGGTGCGCGCAGCTGTGTGACCGAGCAGGGCAAGGCGTTCGGCATGGCCCCCCGACCGATCCGGGCGGGAGCCTCGGCACACTGCCGAGCGACTGGGCCTCAGCCGAATGACCCCAGGGTGGACGCCGGGCAGCGACACCGTAGTCGCCAGCCGGTCGGGCTGCGAGCCCAACTACTGCGTCAGCAGCAGCCCCCGCCGACGCTGCCGACCTGGTTGGAGCTCGGCGGGACGGATGCGGCCGTGCTGGACTGGGGAATGCTGACCAGGGCCAGTGCCAGGCCACAGATGACGCCGGCCGTGATGGCGACAATGCGTTTCACAGGTGCCTCCTGTCGTGGTGACGATGACACCGCTCACCAAATCACGGCCGCGCCGAAGCTTCAGCGGGATTCACGGAAGCAGTACGCACCCCTCCGATTCGAACGAGTTGACGAGGCGCGGAAGGCCGCGAACGTCCGCCAGAATGGAGCCATGACCAGCGCCACCACCCTCACTGTCAGCACCGCAAACGTGAACGGCCTCCGGGCCGCCACCGGCAAGGGCTATGTCGAATGGCTCGCCGCCACCGAGGCCGACGTCGTCTGCCTCCAGGAGGTCCGCGCCGAACC
>FTAK01000232.1_pt1 | contig 10968 bp, 9 predicted proteins | sample 1639071 | NCBI WGS metagenome assembly FTAK01 (sample SAMEA3914812, study PRJEB12502) | metagenome | biome: forest; material: soil | place: Canada | collected 2011-07-07 | depth 0.1 m
AAGGCCACCACCTTCTTCGACGACCCGAAGGTCATCGCGGACGTCTCCCGCGGCCTGGGCGAGGCCATGGTCGGCATCAACTGCGACACCCTGCCCGAGGCCGAGCGGTACGCCAACCGCGGCTGGTAGTCCCGGCCCGACGGCCCGCCGCGCGCACGTACCGAGCGCGGCGGGCCGTCGCGCGTAGTCCGTACGAGAAGTCCGTACGAGTAGTCGAAGAGGTAGCAACCGTGTCCAGCAGCACCCCAGTCATCGGCGTCCTGGCCCTTCAGGGCGACGTCCGCGAGCACCTGATCGCGCTTGCCGAGGCCGACGCCGTCGCGCGCCCGGTGCGCCGCCCCGAGGAGCTCGCCGAGGTCGACGCGCTGGTGATCCCCGGCGGGGAGTCCACCACGATGTCCAAGCTGGCGCTGGCGTTCGGGATGATGGCGCCGCTGCGCGAGCGGGTCGCCGCCGGCATGCCGGCCTACGGCTCCTGCGCGGGCATGATCATGCTGGCGGACAAGATCCTGGACGGCCGGGACGACCAGGAGACCGTCGGCGGCATAGACATGACGGTCCGGCGCAACGCGTTCGGCCGGCAGAACGAGTCCTTCGAGTCCGCGATCTCCTTCCAGGGCCTGGCCGGTGACCCGGTGCACGGCGTCTTCATCCGCGCCCCGTGGGTCGAGGCCGTCGGCGCGGGCGTCGAGGTGCTGGCCGAGCTGGCCGCCGCCGACGGCCCGGAGAGCCGGATCGTGGCGGTCCGTCAGGGCAACCTGCTGGCGACCTCGTTCCACCCCGAACTGACCGGCGACCACCGGGTGCACGCGTACTTCGTGCGCATGGTCGAAGCCGCCTCCTCGTAGCGCGCCCGCGTACGCACGGCTCGGCGCGCGCCGAACCGGTGCCCCCGGCGCGGTGCGGCACCGGTAAGATCTCTCCTGTTCATTTCCCTTTTGGCGACGTAAAGGAGCTGGCGATGTCCGGCCACTCTAAGTGGGCTACCACCAAGCACAAGAAGGCCGTGATCGACGCCAAGCGCGGCAAGCTCTTCGCCAAGATGATCAAGAACATCGAGGTGGCGGCGCGCACCGGCGGCAGTGACCCGGCGGGCAACCCGACGCTCTACGACGCCATCCAGAAGGCGAAGAAGAGCTCGGTCCCGATCGACAACATCAACCGCGCCGTCAAGCGCGGCGACGGTGCCGAGGCCGGCGGCGCCGACTACTCGACGATCATGTACGAGGGCTACGGGCCGAACGGCGTCGCGGTGCTCATCGAGTGCCTCACCGACAACCGCAACCGGGCCGCCTCCGACGTGCGCGTCGCGATGACCCGCAACGGCGGCAACATGGCCGACCCGGGCTCGGTGTCGTACCTGTTCAACCGCAAGGGCGTCGTGATCGTCCCCAAGGCGGACGGCGTGGACGAGGACAAGGTGTTCGAGGTCGTCCTCGACGCCGGCGCCGAGGAGGTCAACGACCTCGGTGAGTCCTTCGAGGTGATCAGCGCGGCCACCGACATGGTCGCCGTCCGCACCGCGCTGGTGGAGGCCGGGATCGACTACGACTCGGCCGACGCCAACTTCGTGGCGGACCTGCAGATCCCGCTGGACGCCGACGGCGCCCGCAAGATCTTCAAGCTGATCGACGCCCTGGAGGACAGCGACGACGTGCAGAACGTCTTCGCCAACTTCGACATCAGCGACGAGGTCGGTGCCGAGCTCGACGCCGAGTGACCAGGCTCACTCCCCGGCCCGGTGGTCCCCAGGACCACCGGGCCGGTGTCGTCGGTGTCGAAGGTCCGCTTGTCGGACCCGCCCGATAGCCTTCGGGGATCGGACGAGAGGCAGGTGTGGAGTGCGGGTACTCGGTGTCGACCCCGGGCTGACCAGGTGCGGTGTCGGCGTGGTCGACGGCGGGCCGGGCCGCCCGCTGCGGATGGTGGGCGTCGGCGTGGTGCGCACCCCGGCCGACGCGGAGATCGGGCCCCGGCTGCTCCTGATCGAGCAGGGCCTCGAAGCCTGGCTGGACGAGCACCGGCCCGACATGGTCGCGGTCGAGCGGGTCTTCGCCCAGCACAACGTCCGGACGGTGATGGGCACCGCGCAGGCCAGCGCCGTCGCCATGCTCTGCGCGACCAGGCGCGGCATCCCCGTCACGCTGCACACCCCGAGCGAGGTCAAGGCGGCCGTCACCGGCTCCGGCCGGGCCGACAAGGCACAGGTCACCGCGATGGTCACCCGCCTGCTCCGGCTCGACGCCCCGCCGAAGCCGGCCGATGCGGCCGACGCCCTCGCCCTCGCCATCTGCCACATCTGGCGCGGCGCCGCGGCCGGCCGGATCGCCGCCGCCGTGGCCACGGCCACCAAGGCCCAGACCGCCCTGGCGGAGGCCGTCGCCGCCCAGGCGGCCGCCCGCTCCGCCGCCCGTACCGAGGCCCGTGCCACCGCTCGTCCCGCCGCTCGTCAGGAGTACCGCCGGTGATCGCGTTCGTCCAGGGCCCGGTCGCGGCCCTCACCCACTCCACCGCGGTGGTCGAGGTCGGCGGCGTCGGCCTCGCCCTCCAGTGCACCCCCACCACGCTCGCCGCCCTGCGCCTCGGCGAGCCGGCCAGGCTCTCCACCTCGCTGGTCGTCCGCGAGGACTCCCTGACGCTTTACGGTTTTGTCGACGAGGACGAGCGCGCGACCTTCGAACTGCTGCAGAGCGCCAGCGGCGTCGGCCCCCGGCTCGCCCAGGCGATGCTCGGCGTGCACAGCCCGGACGCGCTGCGCCTCGCCGTCGCCAACGGCGACGAGAAGGCGCTGATGGCTGTGCCCGGCATCGGCAAGCGGGGCGCGCAGAAGCTGCTCCTGGAGTACAAGGACAAGCTCGGCGCCCCGCACGGTATCGTCCCCGCGCAGAAGCCGCTCGCCGCCGGCCCGGCGCCGTGGAGCGAGCAGCTGCACGCCGCACTGGTCGGCCTCGGCTACGCCCCGCGCGAGGCGGACGACGCGGTGGGCGCCGTCACCCCGGAGGCCGAGGCGCAGGCCACGCCGGACATCGGCGCCCTGCTCAAGGCCGCCCTGCGCACCCTCAACCGCACCCGCTGAAGCACCCCCGCCGACCACGCCGACGACCCCCTGAGTGGAGCCCGACCCGATGAGCCCGTACGACTCCGAACCGGTAGAGCGGCTGGTCAGGGCCGGTGCCGACGGCGAGGACCAGGCGGTCGAGGCGGCGCTGCGCCCCAAGGTGCTGGACGAGTTCATCGGGCAGGAGCGCGTTCGCGAGCAGCTCTCGCTGGTGCTCCAGGCCGCCCGCAAGCGCGGGGCCGCGCCGGACCACGTGCTGCTCAGCGGCCCGCCCGGGCTCGGCAAGACGACCCTCTCGATGATCATCGCGGCCGAGCTGAACGCGCCGATCCGGATCACCTCGGGGCCGGCCATCCAGCACGCCGGAGACCTCGCGGCGATCCTCTCCTCGCTCACCGAGGGCGAGGTGCTGTTCCTCGACGAGATCCACCGGATGTCCCGGCCCGCCGAGGAGATGCTCTACATGGCGATGGAGGACTACCGGGTCGACGTGATCGTCGGCAAGGGCCCCGGCGCCACCGCCATCCCGTTGGAGCTGCCGCCGTTCACCCTGGTCGGGGCGACCACCAGGGCCGGCCTGCTGCCGCCGCCGCTGCGCGACCGCTTCGGCTTCACCGGCCACATGGAGTTCTACGCCCCGGCCGAGCTGGAGCGGGTCGTGCACCGCTCGGCCGCCCTGCTGGACGTCGAGATCGACGCGGCGGGCGCCGCCGAGATCGCCGGCCGCTCCCGGGGCACGCCCCGGATCGCCAACCGGCTGCTGCGCCGGGTGCGGGACTACGCGCAGGTCAAGCACGACGGCGTGGTCGACCGGGAGATCGCCGCCCAGGCGCTGAAGGTCTACGAGGTGGACGCCCGCGGGCTCGACCGGCTGGACCGCGCGGTGCTGGACGCGCTGCTGCGCCTGTTCGGCGGCGGGCCGGTCGGTTTGTCGACACTGGCCGTCGCCGTGGGGGAGGAGGCCGAGACCGTCGAGGAGGTCGCCGAGCCGTTCCTCGTCCGGGAGGGTCTGCTGGCCCGGACACCGCGTGGCCGGATCGCGACCGCCGCCGCGTGGCAGCACCTCGGGCTGACCCCGCCCGCCCATCCGGGGGCCGGGCGCGCCGGGGTGCCCGCGCAGTCGGAGTTGTTCCCGGTGGCCGGGGATGTCGTGGAAGAGTCGTGAGCAATCCGTCCAGGCAGGGGCTCGCCACTTTCGGCGGCGGGATGCGATGCTTGGCGTTGTCCGATCAGTGCGGGTCGCCTAGACTCCGCCGGACCGCCCCTCTCACCTGACGGGCCGACCATCACCACAGGCCGCCCGGCGGTGGCCCGTAAAGGACCCTGGCTGCAGTGAACCTCATCATCCTTCTCCTCCCGATTATTGCGATCGTCCTGATGTTCCGGTCGCAGAAGAAGCGCCAGCAGCAGCAGCAGTCCATGCAGACGTCGCTGGAGCCGGGAGCCGGAGTGCGCACGATCGGCGGCCTGTACGGCCAGGTGAAGGCGGTCAACGCCGAGACCGTCGAGATCGAGATCGCCGCGGGCGTTGTCGCCCACTTCAGCAAGGGCGCGATCGCTGCGGTTCTGGACCCGCAGGAGTACGACGCGATCATCAACGGCCGTCCCGAGGAGGACGACCTCGCCGAGTCGGCCGATCCCGCTGACGAGGTCGACGCGGCGGAGGACGGCGACAAGCCGCTCTCCCTCTCGAAGGACGCCTCGGAGAAGGACGACGCCGAGGGCGGGGCTCCCGCGAGCAAGTAGTACACGGCCGGGCCCAGCCCGTCCGTCCGCGGCACCGTGCCGCGAGCCCACAGGACCTCAGGGCCGTCGCTCCGCCACGTCTTCCCCCGTCCCGCCCCATGCCGGACGGGGGCCCGGTGGGCGGCGGCATGGACAGGGAGAAACGAGCAAGGTGGCAACACCCAAGTCGCGCCCGCGCGACGGTTACCCGGGACGGGCCCTGGCCCTCATCCTGGCGGTCACCGTCGGACTGGTCGCCCTCATGTTCGGGACGGGCAACACCAAGCCCCGCCTCGGGATCGACCTCGCCGGTGGCACCAGCATCACGCTGACCGCCAAGTCGGACGACCCCAAGGCGATCAACAAGTCCAATATGAACATCGCTGTCGCGATCATCCAGAAGCGTGTCAACGCGATGGGTGTCTCCGAGGCCGAGGTGCAGACCGAGGGCGACAAGAACATTGTCGTCAACATCCCCAAGGGCGGGGACAAGGAGTCTGCGGCCGACCAGGTCGGCACGACTGCGAAGCTCTTCTTCCGCCCGGTCCTGGCCGTCGCCCCCAGCGGCGTGCAGGCCACGGCGCCGACCGCGAGCCCGAGCGCGAGCGGCAGTGCCACCCCGGCCGCCGACGCCGCCAAGGCCGCGTCGCCCAGCGCCACCGCGAGTGCGACCGCGAGCGCCAGCAAGGCCGGCCGCGCCCTCGGCGAGGCCCTGACGGCGGACGCGTCGCCGACCGCCTCGGCCTCGGCCTCCGCCCCGGCGGCCTCGCCCACCGCGGCGGCCACCGCGCCGTCCGCCGCCGAGCTCTCCGCCGCGCTCACCCAGGGCACCGTCCCGCCCGAGCTCGCGGCCCAGTTCGCCGCCCTGGACTGCTCCGACAGCGCGCAGCGCAAGGACTACCAGAGCACCGACGCGACCAAGTCGACGGTCGCCTGCAGCACGGACCCGGAGCAGGGCTACTACCAGAAGCTCGCCCTCGGCCCGGTCGGCGTGTACGGCTCGGACATCTCCAAGGCCCAGGCCACCATCGACACCCAGAACGCCGCCGGCTGGCAGGTCCAGCTGCAGTTCAACGACGCGGGTTCGAAGGCGTTCGCCACCACCACCGGCCAGCTCGCCACCCAGGCCCCGCCGGCCAATCAGTTCGCGGTCGTCCTGGACGGCGCCGTGGTCTCCCACCCGGAGGTCAAGGAGTCGATCCCGGGCGGTTCGGCCGTCATCTCCGGCAGGTTCAGCCAGAGCGAGGCCCAGGACCTGGCCAACGTCCTGAACTTCGGCGCGCTGCCGCTCAGCTTCGACAAGAGCGACGTCGTCACCGTCTCGCCGTCGCTCGGCCAGGACCAGCTGAAGGCGGGCCTGATCGCCGGCCTGATCGGCATGATCCTGGTGATCCTCTACTCGCTGGTCTACTACCGCGGCCTCGGCCTGGTCTCGATCGCCGGTCTGCTGGTCTCGGCCGCGCTGACCTACTCGATCATGAGCCTGCTGGGCGCCGGGATCGGCTTCGCGCTGAACCTCCCGGCCGTCTGCGGTGCGATCGTCGCGATCGGTATCACCGCGGACTCCTTCATCGTGTACTTCGAGCGCATCCGCGACGAGGTCCGCGACGGCGCGCCGCTGCGGCCGGCCGTGCAGCGTGCCTGGCCGCGCGCCCGGCGCACCATCCTGGTGTCGGACTTCGTGTCCTTCCTCTGCGCCGCGGTGCTCTACCTGGTGTCGGTCGGCAAGGTGCAGGGCTTCGCCTTCACCCTCGGCCTGACCACCGCGCTCGACGTCGTGGTGATCTTCCTGTTCACCAAGCCGATGATCACGCTGCTCGCCCGGAGGAAGTTCTTCTCCGACGGCCACCCGTGGTCCGGCCTGGACCCGAAGCGCCTGGGCGCCCGCCCGCCGATCCGCGGCACCCGTCGCCGGACCTCCTCCCCCGCCGCCACGAAGGAGGCCTGACGTCATGTCACGCTTCTCCAATCTGGGCCACCGGCTCTACCAGGGCGAGGTCAGCTTCGACTTCGTCGGGCGCCGCAAGCTCTGGTACAGCATCTCCGGCGTCATCGTGCTGGTCGCGGCCATCGGTCTGGCCATGGGCCTGCACCTGGGCATCGAGTTCAAGGGCGGCTCGGTCTACACCGTCCAGAAGTCCGGGCTGACCGTCGCCCAGGCGCAGACCGCCATCAACGATGTCACCCACGGCTCCACCGCCCTGGTGCAGTCCACCGACAAGGGCAAGGTCCGGATCCAGATCAGCTCCGAGGTGGAGCAGAGCCCGGACACCATCCGCAGCGGGCTCGCCAAGGAGCTGAGCGTCCCCGTCCAGGACATCGACAGCCAGGTGATCGGCCCCAGCTGGGGTGAGCAGATCTCCCAGAAGGCGCTGCTCGGCCTGGTCATCTTCATGGTGCTGGTGACGGTCTACATGGCCATCGCCTTCGAGTGGCGGATGGCGGTGGCGGCCCTGGTCGCCCTCATCCACGACCTCCTGATCACCATCGGCGTCTACGCGCTGGTGGGCCTGGAGGTCACGCCCGGTACGGTGATCGGCTTCCTGACCATCCTCGGGTACTCGCTCTACGACACGGTCGTCGTCTTCGACACCGTGAAGGAGAACACCAAGGGGCTCACCAAGCAGAGCAAGCTCACCTACAGCGAGGCGGCCAACGCGGGCCTCAACCAGACGCTGGTGCGGTCCATCAACACCACGGTGGTCGCGCTGCTGCCGGTGGCCTCGCTGCTGTTCATCGGCGGCGGCCTGCTGGGCGCCGGCACGCTGAACGACATCTCGCTCGCGCTGTTCATCGGCCTCGCGGCCGGTGCCTACTCCTCGATCTGCGTCGCCACCCCGCTGCTCGCGCAGCTCAAGGAGGAGCAGCCCGAGATGAAGGCCCTCGCGAAGCGGGTGGCCCAGCGCCGCGCGTCGGAGGCCAAGGCCGCGGCCGAGGCCGCCGGGGACGGGACGCCGGCGGGCGAGGAGTTCGCGGACGAGGACCTGCCTGCGGGTATGGTCGGTCAGCGTGCCCAGGCCGGCAAGCCCCGTTCCAAGGGCCGTCCGTCCGGCAAGCGCTGATCCTCTCCCCACCGTTAAGGACCTCCCGTGACCTCCCCCGCCAACGACCTGGCCGACCTGCTGAACAGCAGGATCCGGGACGTACCGGACTACCCGAAGCCCGGCGTGCTGTTCAAGGACATCGCGCCGCTGCTCGCCGACGCCGAGGCCTTCGCGGCCCTCACCCAGGCGCTGGCGGACCGCGCGAAGGCGCTCGGGGCGACCAAGGTGGTGGGTCTGGAGGCGCGCGGCTTCGTGCTGGCGGCCCCGGCGGCCTTCGCGGCCGGGCTCGGCTTCGTGCCGATCCGCAAGAAGGGCAAGCTGCCCGGCGAGGTCCACGCGCAGTCGTACGACCTGGAGTACGGGTCGGCGACGCTGGAGGTGCAGTGCGACGCGTTCACCCCGGGTGAGCGGGTGCTGGTGGTCGACGACGTGCTGGCCACCGGCGGCACCATCGCGGCCTCGCTGGACCTGGTCCAGCGGGCCGGCGCGGTGCTGGCCGGCGTGGTCGTCCTGATGGAGCTGAGCTTCCTGGACGGCCGCGAGCACCTGTCGGAGCATCTCGGCGGCGCTCCGCTGGAGACGCTCGTCGAGGTCTGACGGCACGAGGACGAGCAGGTGAGGGCGGTGGTCGCGGGTCGCGGCCACCGCCCTCGGCGCGTCCGCAGCGGGCCCGGCCGGGGATGCGGCGGAACACCGGCCCGCCGGGCTCGGTACCATGAAGGTTCATCCCCTGTCGCTTGTGCGAGGGGTAGGCCCCGCGCCACGAGGAGTGTCCTTGCCCGACGAGGTTGTGCCCACGGCCGCACCGGCCGCCCCCGGCAGCGAGCCCGCGCCCGCGGCGGCCACTCCGGCACGTCCGGCTCCGGCCTCCTCCCGGGCGGTGGCACCCGCGCACCGCCCGACCTCCGCGAGCGGCATGCGGGCCCGGCTGGCCAGGCTCGGCGGACAGCGCAGCACCGTGCTCAACCCGGTGCTGGAGCCGCTCTTCCGCAGCATCAGGGCGAACGACCCGAAGGCCGACCCGGCGCTGCTGCGCGACATCGAGCGCGCGTACGCGGTGGCCGAGAAGTGGCACCGCGGGCAGAAGCGCAAGAGCGGTGACCCGTACATCACCCACCCGCTGGCCGTCTCCACGATCCTGGCCGAGCTGGGCATGGACGCCGCGACGCTGATGGCGGGCCTGCTGCACGACACGGTGGAGGACACCGACTACGGCCTGGAGACGCTCCGCAAGGACTTCGGCGACTCGGTGGCCCTGCTGGTCGACGGCGTGACCAAGCTCGACCGGGTGAAGTTCGGCGAGGCCGCGCAGGCCGAGACCGTCCGCAAGATGGTCGTCGCGATGGCCAAGGACCCGCGCGTCCTGGTGATCAAGCTCGCCGACCGCCTGCACAACATGCGCACCATGCGGTACCTCAAGCGGGAGAAGCAGGAGGCGAAGGCCCGCGAGACGCTGGAGATCTACGCCCCGCTGGCGCACCGCCTGGGGATGAACACCATCAAGTGGGAGCTGGAGGACCTCGCCTTCGCGATCCTCTACCCCAAGATGTACGACGAGATCGTGCGGCTGGTCGCCGAGCGCGCCCCCAAGCGGGACGAGTACCTGGCCACCGTCATCGACCAGGTGCAGGGCGACCTGCGCGGTGCACGGATCACCGCCTCGGTCACCGGCCGGCCGAAGCACTACTACTCGGTCTACCAGAAGATGATCGTGCGGGGCCGCGACTTCGCCGAGATCTACGACCTGGTGGGCATCCGGGTCCTGGTCGACACCGTCCGCGACTGCTACGCGGCGCTGGGCACCATCCACGCGCGGTGGAACCCGGTGCCGGGGCGGTTCAAGGACTACATCGCGATGCCCAAGTTCAACATGTACCAGTCGCTGCACACCACGGTGATCGGCCCCGGCGGCAAGCCGGTCGAGCTGCAGATCCGTACCTTCGACATGCACCGCCGGGCCGAGTACGGCATCGCGGCGCACTGGAAGTACAAGCAGCGCGCGGTGGCCGGCGCGTCCAAGGTCCGTACCGACACGCCCTCGCAGGTCCGCAAGGACGACAAGGCCGGGGCCGTCAACGAGATGGCCTGGCTGCGGCAGCTGCTGGACTGGCAGAAGGAGACCGAGGACCCGAGCGAGTTCCTGGAGTCGCTGCGCTTCGACCTCTCGAACAACGAGGTCTTCGTCTTCACGCCCAAGGGCGACGTGATAGCACTGCCGGCGGCCGCGACCCCGGTGGACTTCGCGTTCGCGGTGCACACCGAGGTCGGGTACCGCTGCATAGGAGCGCGGGTCAACGGCCGGCTGGTGCCGCTGGAGTCCACCCTGGAGAACGGCGACACCGTCGAGGTGTTCACCTCCAAGGCGGAGAACGCCGGGCCGTCCCGGGACTGGCTGGGCTTCGTCAAGTCCCCGCGCGCCCGGAACAAGATCAAGGCGTGGTTCTCCAAGGAGCGCCGCGAGGAGGCCATCGAGCAGGGCAAGGACTCCATCGCCCGCGCGATGCGCAAGCAGGGGCTGCCGATCCAGCGGATCCTCACCGGGGACTCGCTGGTCACGCTGGCGCACGAGATGCGCTACCCCGACATCTCCTCGCTGTACGCGGCGATCGGCGAGGGCCACGTCTCGGCCCAGAACATCGTCCAGAAGCTGGTGCAGGCGCTCGGCGGCGAGGAGGGGGCCACCGAGGACCTCGCCGAGACGGCGACCCCGACGCACGACGGCGGCCGGACGGCGCGCCGCCGGGCCAAGGGCGACCCGGGCATCATCGTCAAGGGCGTCGAGGACCTCTGGGTCAAGCTGTCGCGCTGCTGCACCCCGGTGCCAGGCGACCCGATCGTCGGCTTCGTGACGCGCGGCAACGGCGTCTCGGTGCACCGCGCGGACTGCGTCAACGTGGAGTCGCTGAACCAGCAGCCCGAGCGGATGATCGAGGTCGAGTGGGCGGCCACCCAGTCCTCGGTCTTCCTGGTGGCCATCCAGGTCGAGGCGCTGGACCGCTCCCGGCTGCTCTCGGACGTCACCCGGGTGCTGTCCGACCAGCACGTCAACATCCTGTCGGCGGCGGTGCAGACCTCCCGCGACCGGGTGGCGATGAGCCGCTTCACCTTCGAGATGGGCGACCCCAAGCACCTGGGGCACGT
>FTAK01000095.1_pt1 | contig 10799 bp, 8 predicted proteins | sample 1639071 | NCBI WGS metagenome assembly FTAK01 (sample SAMEA3914812, study PRJEB12502) | metagenome | biome: forest; material: soil | place: Canada | collected 2011-07-07 | depth 0.1 m
CAGGTGCCGACCCCGGCGGGGCCGGCCCGGGGGGCGCGGGCGCGGGGGAGAAGCCCGGGGGGGCCGGCCCGGGGGCGACGGCGTCCGGCTCGGCGCAGGAGAAGCCCGACACGGCCGAGTCGGACGCCGAGGCCTCGGACGCCACCGGGGGCTTCGGCCGGGGCGCCTTCCGTCACGAGGCCCGGCAGGACGCCTACAGCAATGTCGGCGGCGACTTCATCGCGGGCGACAAGTACGAGTTCTTCGCGGGCAACGCCCGGCGGCGGCCTGCCCGCCTCTCGCCACTGCTGGTGGACCGGGCGCAACACGCCTTCGTCGAGCCGGCGGGCTGGCCCGAGGTGCGCGCCGCCCTCGCCAAGCGGCGGATCGTGATCCTGCGCGCGCCCGAAGGCTGGGGCAAGACCACCGCGTCCATCAGGCTGCTCCTCGGCCGCACCCACCACCAGCTCTTCAGCCTGGGCCGGGACACCCCTCCGTCCGAGCTGCCGCAGCTGGTGGACGCCAACGTGGACCAACTGCGTGGCGCCGGGATGCTGCTCGACCGGCCCGCTCGCAGCAGCGGTCTGACCGTCGCCGTCCTCCACGCCATGGAGGACAGCCTGGAGCGGATCGACGCCCGGATGGTCGTCACGCAGGTGACGGACTCCGGGATGGACGACGCGGAGCTGCTCGACCACGTCGTCACCCTCGAAGGCCGTCCGGACCTGTCCGTTCTGGTCGAGCGGTTCCTCAAGTGGCGGCTCGGCCCCGACCAGGCCGCCCGACTGCACGCCGACCCGGACGTGAAGCAGCTGCTGGAGAGCCACCTCGGCCCGGAGTCCGCCGCCAAGCTCGCGGCTGACCTGGCCTCGGCGCTGGTCGACGAGGTGGAGGCGGCCGACGCCGAGCTGCCCGACCTCGGGCGGGTCCGCAGCCGGCTGGCGAGCCGCAGCGTGGAGGACTTCGAGATCTGGATCGAGGGGCTGCGCGATCCCCGCCTGCACAGCCATGCCATCGCCCTGGCCGTGCTCAACGGCCTTCCGCACGAGCAGATCGCGGCTGCCACCCGACTGCTGCAGCGGGCGCTGCTGCGCAGGGACGACCCCCTGGCCCAGGCCCCGCAGGACGACGAGAGCGCCGCCCGCGCGGTGCCCGATCCGTACGGGCTGCCGCTGCGGCGCCGACTCGCCCTGCTGCGGGCACAGACGAGCACTACCCCGGTGCGCACCGCCGTCGGCCGGGTGCCCGCCACCTCGGTCGACTATCAGGACCCGAGCTATCCGGCCCAGGTCATCCTGCACACCTGGTGCGAGTACCAGGTCCAGGACGTGCTGCTCGGCTGGCTCGGACGACTGGCCGAGGACGCCTCGGAGCAGGTGCGGATCTACGCCGGGGTCGCCCTCGGCCTGCTGGCCTGCCGGTCGTTCGAGTACGTCACCGACCACCTGCTGCGACCCTGGGCACACCGGGGCGACCGCAACCAGCGGAACACGGTCGCCTACGCCCTGTCCGTGTGCGTCCACGACGAGCGGCTACGGCCGGTGGTCGAGGACCTGGCGCGGGCCTGGCACCGCGACGACGACCTCAACACGCAGGCCACGGCCGCGCGGGTGTACGGCGTGGCCCTCGGCGGGGCAGCCCCGATGGCCGCCATCGACGCGCTCGTCCGGTTGACCCCGGTCGAGAGCATCGGGGTCGCCGTGGCCGTCGGCGACAGCCTGACCGACGTCCTCACCGAGCACACGGCTCTGGCGACCGCGGTGCTGATGCGGCTCCACCAGTCGCTGGCAGACCGGCAGTCCCGCCCGAGCGCCCTGCTCGCCTTCCTCATCGTGGCGGCACAGCTGGTCGCCCCGGTGGGCGGCGAAGGCGCGGAGGCGGGCGGAGCGGCCGAGGTGCAGTGGCCGGGCCTGCTGCGCCACGCGGATCTCCGTCCGGAGTCCCGCGCGCTGCTCGTGGAGCTCTGGCGCACCGCCCTGAACGAACCGATCCACCACGTCGAGGCGGCCCAGGTGCTGCGTACCTGGGCCGCGCGGTCGGGCACGGACCGCCCGCTGAGCGAGGCGTTCCTGCGCCTCGTCGAGGCCGTCACCCACGACAACGCCCGCACCACGGCGATCATCCAACGCTGCGCGGCCGAGTGGGCGCAGGAGATCGGATCGCCCCAGGCCGCCTGCGCCGCAGAAGTCACCGCTCGGCTCTCCGGGAGCCGGGCCGCCCAGAAGGTTCCGTGATGCCACCCCAACTCCCACTCATCCTCAGCCGGCAGCCCGTCCGCCGGATCGGGCCCACCGCGGCGATCGACCCCAGCCGTGCGGTGGTGTACGCCAGCGCCGTCGGGCAGCTGTACTGGCTCCAGGGCCGGCTGCCGTCGCTGTCCGACCAGTTCCTGGGCCGCTTCAGCACCCGCTACGAGGTCGACATGAGCGACCACCACCGCAGGGCGCGACTGGAGAGCTCGCCCCTGCCCTGCAGCGACCAGGTCCACTTCTTCCAGGCGAGCCTGGACATCGGCTTCCGGGTCGTCGACCCGACCGAGATCGTGCGGCGGAACATCCAGGACGCCCTCGTGGTGGTGTACGGGCAGGTGGCCCAGGTGCTTCGCGGCATCTCCCGGCGGTTCGCCATCGAGGAAGCGGCCGGGGCCGAGGCGGCGATGAACCAGCGCCTCGCGCAGCAGCTGCGACTCGACGAAGGGATCACCGTCCACCGGTGCCTGGTCGAGCTCAACACGGACGAGGCAGCACAGCGTCACTTCACCGGCCTGACGCAGGCGAAGCGCGACCGGGAGCGGGGGTACGCGGCGCACGACCTGGCCAAGGACGCGGTGGCGAGCGACAACGAGCTCGAAGCCGAACGGCAGCGCGGCCAGTTGGAGCGCGACCGGCTGGCCGAGGAGGCCCGACTGGCGGAGCAGCAGCGGCGGATGCGGGCGCTGGCCGGTAGCGGCATGGACGTCAAGGACCTGCTCCGCGCACACCTGGCCCAGCATCCCGAGGACACCGCCGGGGCGATCGCCCAGGTACTGCGTCAGATGGAGATCCAGGCGGAGTATGCCGCGAACCGTGACGCGCGCAGTGACGCCCGCTTCCAGACCATCCTCAAGGAGGGCCTGCTCCAGCCGGTCGACGTGGAGCAGTGGCGCAACGAGGTGCTGGGCGGCCTGCCGTACGGCGGAGCCGCGACACCGGCGGTCTCGGAGCTGCCGCCCGTCTACTGGGGCAAGGCGACCACCGGCAGCCCCTCGGGGTCCGCTTCCGGAGCGGGACCCGGACCGGACAGCCCTGCCGATACGTCCCGGCGCGACGCCTCCCCGGGCGTCGGCGTGCTGCCGATCTACGTCGTCCTCGACGAGTCGCCGGCCGCCGCCCCGTGCGCCCAGGCGCTCGGCAACGGTCTGCGCTCCCTCCACACGACCCTGCTGACGGTGCCCGGGATCGCGGACCGTATCCGCCTGTCGGTCCTGACCGTGGCCGAGGACACGCGCGTCGCGCTGCCGATGACCCACGTCGACTGGGGCACGGTCATGCCGGTACCGGACGTGCGCAACGGCTCCCGCTACGGGACTGCGTTCGAGCAGCTCGCCAAGGTCGTGCCGGGCGACATCGACCGGCTCAAGGGCGACCATCCGACCGTCCACCGGCCGATCGTCTTCCTGCTGGTCGCGGGCGTTCCGGAGGACGGTTCGCTGTGGCGGAGGCAGGCCACCGCGGTGTCCGGCCCCGGAATGCCCTACCCGCCGGCGATCGTCGCCGTGGGGATCGGCCAGGCGGGCGAGGAGACCACGGCCGCCATGGCGAGCCGGAGGGAGCTGGCCTTCGTCGCCCAACCCCACCTCGATCTGACGGTCGCGGCGGAGGAGTTCGCGCTGCTCCTCAACGACACCGTGCGGGAGCTCGGCAGCGGGCTGCTCCGCGGGCGGCTCGAACTGGCCCCCATCTGCCCGCCGAGACTGCGACAACTGGGCTGAATCCGCTCCACGTTCCGACCACGCGCACCGTACGGGTCGACCCCTGCACCACCGATGCACATCCGCACTCCTGAGAAGGCAGGTCCGCCTCCATGAATGACAACAGAGGCAATCTCGTCCCCATGTACGTGCTCGCCGACGAGTCGGGCTCCATGGCACCGCACATCGCCGAGCTCAACGCCGGGCTCTCCTCCCTGCACGCCGCGCTGCTCGGCGAGCCCATGGCGGCGGCCAAGGTCCGCTTCTCGGTGATCGGCTTCTCCCACCGGGCCACCGTCCGACTCCGCGCGGCCGACCTCCGTCGGGAGAACGAGCTCCCGCTCCTGAAGAGCGACGGCGGCGGCACCAGCTACCGAGCGGCCTTCCAGGAGCTGCTCGCCTCCATCCCCAGGGACATCACCGAGCTCAAGCAGCAGGGCTACACGGTCCACCGCCCGGCGGTCTTCATGCTGACGGACGGGCAGCCGAACAGCCGCGAGGACTGGACCACCCCGCACCACGAGCTGACCGACCGCGGGATCACCCGTGCGGCGCCGAACATCATCGCCTGCGGCATCGGTGAGGACGTGGAGGCAGCCACCATCGTGCAGGTGGCCACCGACCCGGACTACGCCTTCGTCTCGATCCCCGGCACCGACGTCGGCGCCGCGATCGCCAAGTTCTGCACCGCGCTGACCACCAGCGTCATCGAGTCCGGCCTCTCGCTGGGCGGAGACTCCCCCGAACTGGTCGTGGAGAAGCCGGTCGGCTTCCGCATGGCCATCGACGTGGTCTGAGCGGGGCGCGGCGTGAACTTCCGAGCCTTCCGCCCGGACGAGCCGGCCGCACCCGGTCCGCGTGAACTCCCCCCGGGCCGGCACCGGTCGCCCGACCAACGGAATGTCGACGACTGGATGGACGACTGGAGCAACGTCCTGGGCCCGCAGCCGCTCTTCGTCCCGGCGCCTTCGGCAGCCGACGGCGCCGGGCCCGAGGGCTTCCCACGACGGGCCTCGGTCGGCGTCCCCAGCACCGTGTTCGAGCCGCGACCGCCTGGTGCGACCTCCCTGTCGTACCGGCCCGACACCATCGTCGACGGCTGGTCGACGGACGCGTTCACCGTCCGGATGGCGTCCGTGCGCGGAGACGGCCATCGCTACGGTGATCGTCCCCGCGAGGACGATGTGGCGCTCGCCGTGGATCCCCGTACCGGGGCCCTGGTCTTCGCCGTGGCCGACGGCGTCTCCAAGGCGCGGCAGCCGCATCTGGGCGCCACTCTGGCCTGCCGCACCGCCGTGGACACTGTTGTCGCCCAGCTCGACGGGAACCGCGCGCACGCCGACATCGACCTGCCGCAGGTGCTCAGCGCCGCCGCGTACGCCCTTCGTGACCACGCCTCCCGGGTGCTGGAGCGCGCCACGGCCGGATCTGTCACCGTCAACGAGACCGCGCAGCTGCTCGCGACGACGCTCGTGGCCGGGCTGGCCACTCCCACGTCGACCGGGCTCCAGGTCGCGGTGGTCCGCATCGGGGACTCCAACGCCTGGGTGCTCAATGGCGGCGCCTACGAGGCGGTCTGGGAGCCGCCGCCGCCCAAGGCGCAGGAGGTCGCCTCGTCCGCCGTCCGTCCGCTGCCCTATGTGAGCAGCGGGCTCACCCCGCGCGGCTTCGTCCTGCCGGAGCACGCGGTCCTGCTGGTCGGCACCGACGGGTTCGGCGGGCCGCTCGGTGACGGCGTCGGTCACGTCGGCCGGTTCTTCGCCGAACGACTGGCAGCGCCGCCGCCGGCACTGGAGTTCGCGCACCTGCTGGACTTCTCCAGGGAGACCTTCGACGACGACCGGACGCTGCTCGCCGTCTGGCAGCGCCGGCAGCCCGCCGGGGGCTGCACATGACGGCACCGCGGGTGACGGCGCCGGTCCGGGAGGAGGAGCTGGACCTCGGCCAGGAGCCGCTCGGGAAGGGCGGCCAGGGCGAGGTCTTCCGCGTGGCGAACCGGCGGATCAACCAGCAGTGGGAGGTCGCCTACAAGCGTTACAAGCCCGAGATCCGGCCCAGGCTGAACGTCAGTGTGCTGCGAAAGATGGCGGACCTCCCGGCCGAGCTGGACGAGGCGGACGCGCGCTGGCTCTGCGAGAACACCTGCTGGCCGGCGGCGGTCGTCGAGGACGGATCCGGCAGCACCTGCGGGTTCCTGATGCGGTTGGTGCCGCGGGACTTCTTCGTGACCGCGGCCGGCGCGGAACGGGTGGCAGGACTGGAGTTCCTGCTGAACCCCGACGAGTACGTCCACCGCGCGCAGATTCCGCTGCCGGGAACGGAGCAGCGGCTGCTCCTGCTGGCCGAAGTGGCCGAGGCCATGGACCGGCTGCACCGACTCGGCATCGTGGTGGGCGACTTCTCGCCGAAGAACGTCCTCTACCGGCTTCGACCCAGCCCCAGCAGCTTCTTCATCGACTGCGACGCCATGCGGCTGGCTGGATGCGACGCGCTGCCCCAGGTGGAGACACCCGGGTGGTCCTCGGCGGCAGGGGAGCTGATCGCGACCCAGGCAACCGACGCCGCGAAGTTCGGCAAGCTCGCCACCCGGCTGCTGGCCAAGGAACAGGACGGGTTCCACGCCGACGTGCTCCGCCGAATCTCGCCCAGGCTGGGCGAGTTGGCGGATCTCAGTGCGCACGCCGACCCGTCCCGCCGACCGCGGCCGGGTGGCTGGACGGGGCCGCTCCGTGAGGCGGCGGGCAAGGCCGGCACCCCGCCGCCGTCCCCGCCCCGCCCTGCCCCGGCGCCGTCGGTCGGCGGCGCACAACCGACACCGTCGGCGCTGAAGAAGCCTCCGCCGACGGCGCCGGCCATCAGGCCGCGGGTGCTGCTGCAGGTACTGGGCGCGCTGGTCCTGCTGATCATCGTCTGGGCCGTCGCCACCCACCACGGAGCCGCCGCCACGGACTCGGGCGGGAGCTCGGCGGCCAGTGCCACGACCGGTGCGTCGGACACGGACGGAGCCCAGCAGCAGGCCGCGGCGATCGACCAGCTGCTGTCGCAGAACGACGGCACCCGGAGTCAGGTGACCAATGCGGTGACGGACATCGACGACTGCACCAGCGGTGGGGACCTGAGCAGCGACGTGTCAGCGCTGCAACAGGCGGCGCAGACCCGGGAGAACCTGCTCGACCAACTGGGCCAGCTGGACGTCTCGGCACTCCCCGACGGCAGCCAGGTCGTCAGCGACCTCGAACAGGCCTGGACCGACTCGGTCCAGGCCGACCAGGCGTTCGCGAACTGGGCCCAGGACGTCCAGAACCAGAGCTGCGGCAACGGGGCCGTTCACACCTCGAACTGGGACACCGCCTCCAGCGACAGCCAACTGGCAACCGCCGACAAGCAGACGTTCGTCACGGTCTGGACGCCCATCGCCCAGCAGTACGGCCTGACCGTCAGGACGGCTGACCAGTTGTGAGGGCCAGTTTCTGCAATACGTCCACGCGCAGCAGCAGCACCTCCAGCCGACCGGTGACCACCCAGCCGTTCTGGCGCCACTGCTCGAAGACCCGGCTCACGGTGCGGCGCGAGCTGACGACAAGGCCGGCCAGGTCGTCCTGGGACATCGGCAGACGGATGCGTACCTGCCCGTCACCGCTGTCGGACCCGTAGCGGTCCCCGAGTTCCAGCAGCAGCGCGGCAAGCCGGGTCTGCACCGGCTCTGCCGCTGCCGCGCGCATCCGGTCCGCCTCCCGCAACCGCTCGGACAGGACCCGCTGCAGCGCTGCGCCGATGCCGGCTTCGGCCTGCTGGAGCCGACGGAACTCGGCCAGGGGCAGCGTCCAGCAGGTGACGTCGGTGAGGGCCAGCAGTGTCGCACTGCGGGTGGTCGCGCCGATCCCGGCCTGTTCGCCGAGCAGGTCACCCGGGCCGCGCAGTGCCAGCACCGCGCTGTGTCCGGAGCTGGAGTCCAGCACCACCTTGACGCAACCGGACCGCACCACGACCAGGTGGTCCGAGTGGTCACCGGCACGCAGCAGCGTGTCCCCCGACCGGTAGCGGACCGGGCGTGCGCCACGGACCAGCGCGTCCCGGGCGTCCTGCCCGAGCCACGACCAGAAGGTCGCACCGCTGTCCTCCCCCCGTGCCCGCCACGCAGTCCTGGTGCCCGTCATCCCACCACGTCCGCCAGCGCGATCAGCACGCCGCCGAGACATGCCAGGGACAGGGAGTGCCGCACGCCCCGGTCCTTGATCCAGGCGATCCGGCTCAGCGCAACCAGCTGCCGGCTGAGCGCGGGCAGCGCGTCGCCGTTGCTGAGCCGGACGGTCAGCTCCTCCGGTGTCCAGTGGCGCAGGTCGCCGTAGTAGATCCAGCCCCTCGGCGCGGTACGGTCGCGGCCGTCTCCGCCGCGTGGGAGCACCACCAGCACGGCGGCCAGCGCGCCCAGCCCCAGAACGGTCACGCCGGCCCAGAAGAGCACCTGCGCCGGCCACCCCACCAGCTGCCCGAGCCGGTGACCGCTCCCCGACAGGGCCACCACTCCGCCCAGGGCGCCCGACTCCAGCGCCAACGCGAAGGACGCCTTGGCGTCGATCTTGCTCGTGAGATCGTTCAGGTGGCCGTGGATGTGCCAGGCAGTCTCGATCGCGCGCTCGTCCGACACTGAACCCCCCGTGGTGAGAAGACCCGTCAACTCCGACGTGCAGTAAGCCAGTTCTTCAGCGCAGGATATCTGCGAAGCGGGGATGCAACAGCCTGTGGCGGATAGTCGCAGCTACTGGGGGTGAGCCGTCCCCACGGAGCGAGTTCCCCGCCGGGCGAGTCCCCTGCCGAGGGAGTCGAGCAGCCGGCGCAGGCGGACGGGGACGCCCACACGGGGATGACGTCGAGTCCCTGCCCCAGCCCCTTGAAGTCATCGGCGTTCCGCGTGAAGAGCGGGAGTCCATGGGCGGCGGCGGTGGCAGCGATCATGAGGTGCATCCGACGGGGGCAGGGGCTGCGATTCGCCGTGACGCTGAGCGCCGTGCTCGGCCGGGGCATTATCGGCGAACGGGTCGTCGCCGATGGCAGCACCTCGATCAGTGTCCCGCTCACCGGGCTGTCATAGAGTGCGGGTCCATGACCGACACTGCCTATCTCGGCCGGGCAGACCTCGCCGACCTTCTCGAAGCCGTCCGTCGCTCCGTGGCGCGGCTCACGGCCACCCTCGACAAGCTGAACGACACTGCGGCCCGCGAGCCGTCCGCGCTGCCCGGATGGAGCCGAGGGCATGTCCTCACTCATCTGGCCAGCAGCGCCGACGTCTACCGGTGGCTGCTGACGCTGGCCCGCACCGGCGTCGAGCCCGGACCGCGCGCGGACGGCCCCGCGCTGGAGCGCGCGTTGCGCGACGGCGCCGGACGAGACGCTGCCGAACTCGTCGCCGACGTACTGGACGGCATGGGGCGGATGCTCGACGAGGCCGAGTCCATGGCCGCCGAGCGCTGGCCCACGATGGTGACCGCCCTCGCCGGCTGGCGGCACCCTGCCTGGTTCGTCCTCCACCGTGCCCGACGCGAACTCGAAACCCACCACGTCGACCTGAGTCTCGGCTACACCGCCGCCGACTGGCCCGAGGACTACGTCGGGTGGGCCCTCGACGCCACGGTCGCCACGCTCCGCGCCCGCGACTTCCCCGTCTCCCGCATCGAGGCTACCGACCTCGACCGCACCTGGACCCTTACCCCGACCGGCCCCGGCGTCAGTGGCGCGGGCCACGCCCTCCTCGCCTGGCTGGCCGGCCGCGACACCTCCGGGCCGCTGCAGGCGGGACACCCGCTGCCGACCCCGCCGAACTGGCCGCTCCCGCCGTCCCCCGGCTGGTCCTGATCCGGCCATGGCGCCACGCCGCCCGAGTCCCTGGCGCCCGCGCGCCTGCCTCGGCCTGCAGTTCGCCCTGCGCGAGTCGACCGTCCTGCTCGAACACCCGCTGCCCGCTCACGCTCTGACTTTCCAGTCCATTCCCGCGAAGGCCGCCTACGGCATCACCGTCCGGCCCGACGGCCCGACCGACCCCGGCCACGCTCTCCGCCAGCCGCAGGTCGTGAGAGCCCTCACGCGCCGGCCGGCTGCTTCGTCCCCGTTCCCGTTCCTGTTCCTGTCCTCGTCCCTGTCGTCGCTGTCGGACCGCCGTCCGTGGCCCCGGCTGCCCGCTCGTCGGCCTTCGCCAGCCAGAAGTAGACGGGAGGCAGCCCGAGCTCAAGTACCGAGAGCACGATCTGGAACCACTGCGGCCAGCCGTGCAGGGCGAGCGAGAGGACGCGGCCGAACCCGCCGAGCAGGAAGACCCCGGCGAGCCAGCGCACCGCGCTGGCCGGGATCGGCCGTTGCCGGGCGGCCCAGAGCCAGGCCAGGCCGTACCCGGTGAAGCTCGCGCCCATGAAGCGGCCCCAGCTGTCGATCGTGGTCCCCGCGTTCCCGGCGCCGGGGATCGCCGCATTGCCGAGCGCGAGGTGCCACAGCCCGATCGCCACGCAGGCCCACCCCATGAGCTGGACGAGCAGCCGGAGTGTTCTGGCCATGGTCCACCACCATCCCGTCGTCAGGCTAGTTGACACGTGTCTACTAGCTCTGCCATCAGGATAGGACCGGTAAGTAGACGCGTGTCAAGTAAGCTGTCCGCGTGCCGCCTTCCCGCAAGCGCCTCGACCCAGCCGACCGCCGTGCCCAACTGCTCGCCGTCGGGGCGCGGATGTTCGCGGAGCACCCCTACGAGGACGTGCTGATGGAGGAGGTCGCCCAGCAGGCCGGCGTGTCCCGGGCGCTCCTCTACCGTCACTTCCCGAGCAAGCAGGCGCTCTTCGCCGCCGTCTACCAGGAGGCGGCCGACCGGCTGCTGGCGGAGACG
>FTAK01000377.1_pt1 | contig 10368 bp, 10 predicted proteins | sample 1639071 | NCBI WGS metagenome assembly FTAK01 (sample SAMEA3914812, study PRJEB12502) | metagenome | biome: forest; material: soil | place: Canada | collected 2011-07-07 | depth 0.1 m
ACTGCATAGAGGTGGCCGATGGTTGCGTCGGTGTCATCCCCGTGCGCGACAGCAAGGACCCGAGCGGTCCCGCCCTGGTCTTCGGCGCGGACGCCTTCGCGGACTTCGTGGCAGCTGTCAAGGCAGGCGAGTTCCCTGCCTGCTGAGCTCGGGGCGCGCCCGGAGCCCTCTTCGGCTCTCAAGAAGCCGTGGGGGGCTCCGCGCGGTTCAGCAGCCGGTGCTTGGGCGGGCGGCTGGGGGAGTGGTGGCCTGGAGGTCCCAGTCGGTGGGCTGGAAGGCCGCGCCGCCCAGCAGTCGCACGGTGCCCTGCACGTTCTTAGCCACGGTCTTGCGCCAGTACCAGGGGCCGGTGGGGGCGGAGTTCGCGGTGTCGAAGGTCCAACCCAATGTCCGCAGGGCTGACTTCAGGTGTGCGACGACCTGCGCGTCCGTGCCCCCGCCGGTGAAGGTCAGGTCCACCGTCGGATCGTCCCAGCCGTAGGTGGAGACGACCCCGTCGCAGGAGTCCCACATCGGCGCCACCACATCCCTCGAAGAGATGTGCGCCCCCGCCGGGGCGACGGTGAGCACCGGCTTGATCGCGGCGAGCAGGCGTCCGCCCGGATCGGGATTCCCCACCGGCTGCGGCGTGTTGCTCCCGCATCCGGCCAGTAGCACGGCTGCCGCGACCGCGACCGCGGACGCCAGTACTCTCGCACCGTTGATCACGGGCTCCAGGACGCCCGCGCGACCTGTGCGGTTCCCGACCCAGGCCCGGCCGTCGGGGCGCTGGTCGGCGTCAGGGCTGTGGTGACGGTGCGAGCCCGCGCAGGAGCAGGTCGATCAGCCGGCGCGGGTCGTAGCGGGGGTCGCGGTCGGGGACGACGCAGAGGTTGCCGATGCCGCGCATGAGCTCGTAGGGCTGGATGTCGCCCCGGGCTTCGCCCGCCTCGGCCGCGGCCTTGAGGAGCTGCTCGGAGACGGGCAGCAGGCGGTCGAGGAAGTACGTGTGGAGGGTGGGGCTGCTGTCCGGCAGGGGGATGCCGGCCAGGCCGTGCTTGGTGACCAGGAAGTCGACGAACAGGTCGATCCACTGGCGCAGTGCCTCCAGCGGTGAATCGGCCTCGGCCAGCAACCGGGGGCCGGCCTGCGCGCATTCCTCGACCTGGTGGCGGTAGACGGCCACGACCAGGTCGGCCCGGGTCGGGAAGTGGCGGTAGAGGGTCCCCATGCCGACGCCCGCCCTGGCCGCGATCTCGCGGACCGGCGCATCGACACCGGAGGTGACGAACACCTCCGCGGCGGCGTCGAGCAACTTCCGCTGGTTGCGCACCACATCGGCCCGCTTGGCCGCGACCGGTACGACGTCGGGCTGCCCCGCTGCGGGCATCACGCCTCCTTCTCCGTGACCGCCGGTTCGGCGGAACGGCTCTCTCCGTTTGCAAAACGGAACCATGCTCCGTATTATAAATGGAGCAGTGCTCCGTTTCATTTCCAGTCTAGACGAGGCAAAGGGACAGATGCAGCATGCCTGAGTGGACTTCCGTCGCGGACACCTACCTCCACCCGTCCGCCCCGCCGGTGATGTCGGTCAGCCCGGTGACACTGACCGTGCCCGGCCGCCCGCTGGACCTCGAACTGCGCGTCTCCGCGCCGGTGACCGGCGACGGTCTGCCGATCATCCTCTTCTCCCACGGCCACGGCGGGGCATACGGACTCTCCTCGCTCGACGGCTACCTCCCCCTCGCCAAGGTCTGGGCCGCCCGCGGCTTCGTCGTCATCCAGCCCAACCACCTCAGCGCCCCCAGGCTGCGCCGGCAGGTCGCCGACCAGCCCGGGGCGCCGCTGTTCTGGCACTCCCGCGCCCAGGACATGAGCGCCGTCCTCGACCGGCTCGACGAGATCGAGCAGGCCGTCCCGCAGCTCGCCGGACGCATGGACCGCAGCAGGGTCGCCGTCGCCGGACACTCCCTGGGCTCCTTCACCGGCGAACTCCTGCTGGGAGCCAGGGTCACCGACCCCGACACCGGGGAGGAGGTCAACGCCCTCGACCCCCGGATCACCCAAGGGGTGCTGCTCGGTGCCATCGGCAGGGGCGGCGACACCTTCAACGGCTTCATGGCCGCCAACGCGCCGGTCTTCCGCACCACCGACCTCACCACGATGACCACCCCCGCGCTGGTCGTCGCCGGTGACCGGGACGACTCCCAGCACTGGACGACCATGGGCCCGGACTGGCACGCCGACCCCTACCACCTCGCCCCCGGCCCCAAGACCCTGCTCACCGTCTTCGGCGGCGAACACCTCCTGGGGGGCATCCAGGGCCACGACAGCGTCGAGACCACCGACGAGAACCCCGACCGGGTCGCCGCGATCGCCGAACTCACCGCCGCCTACCTCCGCACCGCCTTCCACCCCGGCGACACCTCCTGGCAGACCGCGCGGGACGCGCTGACCACGGGTCCCGACGCCTTCGGCCGGGTCGAATCCAAGTAGCCACGAAGCTCTCCTGCCGACGTTGTCAGTGGGCGGTGCCACCATCGGTGCATGACTGAAGACCGGAACGAAGAACGCGACCAGTTGCTCTCCTTCCTCAGGTACCAGCGGGATTCGGTGCTGTCCGTCGTGGACGGTCTCACCGAGGAGCACTGGCAGACCTCCGTCGTGCCGTCGGGCTGGACTGTCGCCGGCCTGGTCGAACACCTGGGCGGCGCCGAGCGGCACTGGTTCCAGGAGGTCGTCAACGGCCATGAGGCCGACCTTCCCTGGGACGAGGGCCTGCTGCCGTACGATCCGTTGGCGCCGCACCTCTGTGACCGGCCGTCGGCGGCTGTGCGCGGCTACTACCAGGAGCAGTGCCGGCGCTCCGACGAGGTGCTTGCGGGCGTGTCGCTGTCCGACCGGCCGAAGGGCAAGCACGGTGACCCGGAGATAGATGACCAGGTGACCACGGTGCGCTGGGTGGTCCTGCACATGATCGAGGAGACGGCGGCCCACTCCGGGCACCTGGAGATCGCCCGCGAGCTCCTCGACGGCCGCACGCGCCTGGGGCTGCGCTGATCGCCTGCCGCAGCGCTACGGCTGCCGCGCGGTTCGGCGGGCCGGGCGGCGCTGGCGGGCCGGGCGGATGTCGAGGTACGCCGGGCGGGTGCGCAGGTAGCGGACGTACCGGGCGGCGAGGTACCCGGCCAGGGCGAGCTGCAGCGCGAACAGCGCTCCGGCCGCCGCGAGCCAGGTGCCGGCGGCCGACGCGGGCTTGCCGCCCTCCCGCAGCGGCGACCTGCCGGACGGGTCGACGGTGACTGTGACGCGCTGCCCGACCGACAGGGTGTCGTCCTTGAGCGTGCCGGGGATCGGTCGGCCCGACGCGCTGCGTACCGTTTCGATGGTGGCGCTGGTGTCGTCCGCGTCCGGGTTGGGCCGCACGGACGCCACGACGGCCTGCTCGACCCGCCCGCGGTCGTGCAGCGCCTGCTGCTGGACGCCGTAGTGCGCGCATACGACGAAGCCGATCACGGTGATCAGCACGGCCAGGCCCGCCCGGCCGGTCAGCAGGGCGGCCAGGTAGAACGCCGCCAGCCCGACGACCGACAGCACCCAGACGAAGGTCCACGGCACGGCGTACGCCAGCGCCTCGGCGCCGCACAGCACACCGCCCCACAGCAGTGGCGCGACGACCCCGGCCGCCCACGGACTCCACCCGCGCAGCGCCGCCACGCTCCCACCGCCCATCCCCGCCCCCGCCCCTGTCCGTCGCACCCAGCGTCAATTCCCCCCGGGAGCGCGGAAAAACACCGGGGGAGCGGCGTACGCATTCGGTGCCGCGTGCCCGGCCGTCGTGCGAGTGCTCATCTCCGGACAAGGAGGACGGCTCACAGTCCGGCGCCGCCCGTCGCGTCGATCACCCGGCCGGTCACCCAGCGTGCGTCGTCGGAGGCGAGGAAGCCCACAATGTCAGCCACGTCCTCCGGCTGCCCCCTTCATCGGCGTTGCCCTTGACGAGGAGGCCACCGCCCACGGTGCCTTCGCGCGCATCCTGCGGGAGGCGGCCGTCACCTATCCCGACCCCGCACACCCGGCGGGCTGCCTGACGATCAGCGCGGCCACCAACGTGACCCCGGTAGCCGACGAAAACAAAGCTGCGGTCCGCGACCGGCGCGGGCCGGCCCGGGGCGGTCGCGGGCGCCGGGGTCAGCGGGGGAGGCGGGTGGAGAGCGGGGGCGGGGTCCAGGGGTCGGTGTGGGGTTTGCTGGAGGTGAGGCCGTAGTCGCCCTTGAGGTGTTCCGGGATCGAGTACTGCATGACCCGGCCACGGGTCAGCGAGCTGAGCTCCAACCGGGTGGTGAGGCTGCCGATGCGCTCCAGCGCCCAGGCGCCCACGGGGGAGGAGTGGTGGACGCGTTCGACTATGCCGAGCAGCGCGGGGGCGAAGCCGACGGCGGTGTCCCAGGCGGAGCGGGGCACCTGGAGCCAGTCGGCGGCGGTGTCGCCGATCAGGAAGCGGATCAGGGCCGGGACCACCGGGTCGAGCAGGGTGCCGGGGACGACCTGCTCGTACAGGTCGATCAGCTGCCTGGTGAGCACCCCGCCCTCGGCCGAGGGGCCCATGTAGCGGGCCATGTACAGGTCGGAGAAGTCGCGGGCCTGGTCGAGGTCGGCCGGGACCGCGCCCTGGTCGACGCCGAGCATCGCGCCGACCACCCGCCAGGCGTAGTAGTAGGCCTCGGCGCCCTCGTTGGAGATGCGGATGCCCAACCGGTGCAGCGCGTCCAGCACTTGGATGGAGAACATCATCTGGCCGCCGATCATGTCCTCCTGGCAGATCGGCACCCCCAGCGCGGCCTCGTCCCAGCGGCCCTCGCGGCGCAGGTGGTGGCGGATCGAGGCGTGCAGCAGCCGGACCTTCTGGGCGGCCGGGATGAACCGGCTGCCCGACTCGAAGGCGTCCGGCTGCATCAGGTACAGGGTGAACTGGCCGGTCTCGGCCATCCGGCGGGAGGGGTAGTCCAGCGAGTGGGTGGCGCTGAGCAGCCGGGCGACGTGCGGGACGAGGTAGCAGGCGGGCATCGACGCGAAGGACAGCGCGGTGGAGATGTGGACGTTGTTGTCGATGAAGAACAGCCGGGCCTTCTCCATCAGGTCCCAGTCGACCCAGTCGGGCGGGGCGGCGGTGGCCCGCAGGTAGTCGCGGGCCTCGTCCGGGACGTCGTCCGGCAGTGGCTGGCCGACCTTGGCGAACCAGCGCATCAGGGTGTTGAACCGGCCGACGTCGCCGCGGGCGAACAGGGCGTCGACCGTGGCGTCGGCGAGCTCGTCGCCCTGGAGGCGCAGGGCGTCCATGGCTGCGGGTGTGACGGTCACCGGGATCTCCTCGTGGGTTCTGTCGGAGTTGTGGGGGCTTCAGCAGCTGCGCGCGGTGGCTGCCGCGACCAGCTGGGAGAGCGCGTCGGCGGCGGCCGACGGGAGCGCGGCCCGGCGGACGGCGGCGCGGGCGGCGTCCGCCCGCTGGGTGATCATCTCCTCGACCCGGGACCGCGCCCCGGACCGCTCCAGGACCCTCCGGACCGTCGCCAGCTCCGCCGGGCCGAGGTCGCCGCGCCCCAGCAGGGCGCGCAGCCGGGTGCGGTCGCCGGGGGTCGCGCCGGCCAGGGCCAGCGCCAGCAGCGCGGTGGGCTTGGCGCCGGCCAGGTCGTCCAGGTTGGACTTGCCGGTCTGCTCCGGGTCGCCGAACACCCCGAGCAGGTCGTCGCGGAGCTGGAACGCCTCGCCGAGCGGGATTCCGTACGCGCTGAAGGCGTCGATCAGCGCGGGCGGCGCGCCCGCGAGCCGGGCGCCGAGGTGGAGCGGGTGCTCGACGGTGTACTTCGCCGTCTTGTAGCGGATGATCTCCAGCGAGCTCTCGGGGCTGGGTGCCGCGCGGGTGCGCAGGATCTCCAGGCACTCCCCGGCGACCAGTTCACGGGCCAGCGTGGCCCACAGCGGACGGGCCCGCGCCAGGTAGGCGGCGGGCAGCCCGCAGTCGGCGAACAACTGCCCGGCCCAGGACATCAGCAGGTCGCCGACCAGCATCGCCAGCGACCGGCCCCCGGCGCGGCGCTGCGCCGGGTCGGGGATCGCGTCGCGCAGGGCGATGTGCGCGGTGGGCGCGCCGCGCCGGATCAGGCTCCCGTCGATCAGGTCGTCGTGGACCACGGCCGCCGCGTGCACCAGCTCCATCGCCGCCGCGGCCCGGACCACCGCCTCGCTGTCCGGCTGTCCGCAGGCTCGCCAGCCCCAGTAGCAGAACGCGGCCCGCAACCGCTTGCCGTCCGCCACCGCCGCCTGCAACTGCCCGGCGATCGGCGCGAGTTGCGGGTCGACATCGAGCAGCAGCGCGGTCTCCCGGCGGACCAGGTCGCGCAGTGCCTGGTCGACCCGCGCCCGCAGCGCCTCAGGCATCGGGCGTCGGCGGTCCGGACAGCGCGGCCGAACACCGGGCCACGGCCTCCAGATGCGACTCGGAGGTCGGGTTGATCCGGTCGAGCAGCAGCCCGCCGCGCGTCCGCAGCTCCTGGTGGCCGTCCTCGGCCAGCTCCCGCAGGTCGGAGCGGCCCAGCAGCCCGCGCAGCTGCCGCAGCACGCCCTCCGCCTGCTCCAGGCCCAGGTCGACGACGCCGGCCAGCAGTTGCACCGCGTCGCGCCCCAGCCCGCCGCCGGGCCCCGCGCCGTCCTGTGATGACACAGCCTTCCCCACCCTCCGTCGGGGCTGCGGCTCCCATGCGCACCCGCCCGACGGCGGTGCACGGCATCCGCGAACCTCGGTGGTCCTGCCCAGCGGCGGACGGGCCATTCCGATGTTCACCGCTTCGGGCGTACTCGGAGCGGTTCCCGCCCGTGATCACTCCGGGCGTGATAGACACCGGTGCGGCGGTCGGCGGGGGTTCGGCGGGGGTGCGGCGGAGTCAGCGGAGGCCGGCGAAGAGGTCGTCCTCGTGGTCCGGCGTCGGGACCTTGCTGAACTGCCGGATGAAGGACTCGCGGCCGAACATCCGGTGCTGGCCCTCCTCCGGCATCCGCAGCATGAAGATGTTCTCGCCCTGGCTGGCGTGGGCCTCCAGCGCCTTGCGCTTGCGGACCACGTAGGGGGAGACGTCCACGGTGGTGGTGATCACCTCGTCCGGGACGCCGAAGTCGTCCGGCAGGTCGAAGTCCCCGAGGTCGGCGCCGGTCGAGCGGAGGTAGTCGAAGAGGTCGGCCACCCCGGTCCGGGAGATGGCGGTGTGGTAGAACTTCGCCGGGATCCCGCTCCGCTCGATCGCCGCCACCGTGATCCGGTGCGCCTGGATGTGGTCCGGGTGGCCGTAGTTGCCGTTCTCGTCGTAGGTGACCACGACGTCGGGCCGGTACCGCTCCATCAGCTCGGCCAGCCGCCCGGCGGCCTGGTCCACCGGGATGTTGGCGAAGGCCTCCGGGCGCTCGTTGCCCGCCCAGCCGACCATCCCCGAGTCGTGGTAGCCGAGGAGCTCCACGTCGGAGATCCCCAGCAGCGCCACCGACTCCCGCAGCTCCTCAAGCCGGAGCGCGCGCACCGCCGCCTCGTCGTGGCCGGGCTCGCCGGGCTTGATGCCGCCGGGGCCGTCCCCCTGCTCCCCGTTGGTACAGGTGACCAGGACCGTGCGGATGCCCTGGTCCGAGGCCTGTGCCAGCACCCCGCCGGTGGACAGCACCTCGTCGTCCGGATGGGCGTGCACGGCCATCAACGTCAGCTGGCGATTCATCAGTTGCAGACCTCCGAGTCGAACGGTACTTCCACGTACTTCCACGTACTTCCAACGGCTGCCTCCACCCTATGCGCTCCGCGCCGCGATCCTGACGCCGTCCCGCCGTGCCCACCGGTCTCGCCTGCCGGGTTCGGGGCGCGGCGCGTGCCAGGCTTGGTGCGGAACCGGACCGGCCGCAGCCCGGCCGGTCGGCACGGGTGCTCCGGCGGCGGGCCGGGCAGGACGACGGGACGAGGGACGGGTGTCGGACAGCCAGGACGCGCGGGCGGCCGGTTCGCAGATGCTGGCCGAGGAGCGCAGGCTCAGGCGCGACCTCGGCTTCTGGGGGCTCACCGCGATCGCGTTCTCCAACATCCTCGGCTCGGGCTGGCTGTTCGCCGCGATGTACGCGGCGCAGACGGCCGGTCCGGCCTCGCTGCTGTCCTGGGTGGCGGCCGGGGCGCTGTGCGGGCTGGTCGCGCTGGTGATGGTGGAGCTCGGGGTGTCCCGGCCGGAGGGCGGCGGCACCGTGCGCTGGCCGCTGCTCGCCAGCGGACGCCTGGTGGGGACGCTGATCGGCTGGTCCACGCTGCTGTCGGTGGGCGGGACCGCCGCCGAGATCAGCGCGATCATGCAGTACGCCGGGCACTACCTGCCCTGGGTCTACCACGACGGCGGCCTCACCGGGCGGGGCCTGGCCGTGGCGCTGGGACTGAGTGTGGTGCTCACCGCGCTCAACTGGTTCGGGGTCCAGCTCTTCGCCCGGTTCAACAACCTGGTGTCGGTGTTCAAGGTCATCGTGCCGACGCTCACCGTGATCGCGCTGTTCGCCTCCGGCTTCCACTCCGGACGGCTGTCCGCCCCGGCGCACGGCGGGTTCGCGCCCTACGGCTACTCGGCGGTGCTGACCGCGCTGGCCGGCGGCGGCATCGTCTACTCGCTCAACGGTTTCCAGGCCCCGCTGGACTTCTCCGGCGAGGCCCGCAACCCCCGCCGCACCATGCCCGGTTCGGTGCTGACGGGCATCGGACTGGCGCTGGCGCTGTACCTGGCGCTGCAACTCGCCTTCCTGTTCACCGTCCCGGAGCGGCTGCTCGGCCACGGCTGGGCGGGCGTCAGCTTCGACTCGCCGTTCGGCCAGCTCGCGCTGATCCTCAACCTCCAGTGGGTGTCCAGCCTGCTCTACGTGGACGCGGTGGTCTCGCCCGGCGGCTCCGCCTACGTCGGGGTGGCCATCGACGCCCGGCACACCTACGCGCTCGCCAAGAACGGCACCCTGCCGCGCGCCCTGATGCGGGTCAGCGCCCGGCGCGGCATCCCGCAGCGGGCGCTGCTGCTGAACCTCGCGGTGATCGTGGTCTTCCTGCTGCCGTTCAGCGGCTGGCAGCAGATCGTCAGCGTGATGGGGGACCTGTACCTGCTGATCTACGCCGCCTGCGCGGTCGCGGTCGCCGTCTTCCGGGGGCGGCCGGACGGGCGGCTGCTCGGCTGGATCCCCGGACTGGTCTGGATCGCGCCGCTGAGCTTCGTGGTGTCCACCGAGTTCGTCTACTGGTCCGGCTGGCACAACCTGCGGCTGGCGCTGCCGATGGTGCTGATCGGCCTGCCGCTGTTCCTGCTGCTGCGCCCGCAACAGCGGGCGGAGGGCAGCCTGGTCGACGAACTGCGAAGCGGCGGGTGGCTGCTGGCGTACCTGCCGGGGCTGACGCTGCTGTCCTGGCTGGGCTCGTTCAAGGGCTCGGACCGGCTCCCGGCGCCGTACGACTCGATCACGGTGGCGGTGCTCTCGGCGGCCGTGTTCGCCTGGGCGGTCCGAGCCGGCCGGCGCCTGCCCGCAGCCGCGGGTCCCGCGGCAGCGGGTCCCGAGGCGGCCGGTCCCGCGCGGCCCTGAGCGGCGGGGGAGCGCGGGGTCACTCCGGGCTCAGCACCGCAGACCGGAGCCGCGAACCGCCCGGGACGGCGAGGACCCGCGCGGCCGTGGTCAACGGCCGCGCGGGTGCCCGGTCCTGCGTCTGACTCAGCGTCAGACCGTGCTCGGGGTCGGCAGTTCGGCCTGCTCGGCCGGGGCGGGCGACTCCTCGCCGTGGCCCAGGTCCGGCAGCCAGCGGAGCCAGCGCGGCAGGTACCAGTTGCGGTCCCCCAGCAGCGTCATCACCGAGGGCAGCAGCACCGCCCGGATCACCGTCGCGTCGATCAGCACGGCCACGGCCAGACCGATGCCCATCTGCTTCATCGACTGGAGGTCCAGCGTGCCGAACACCGCGAACACCGCGATCATGATCACGGCCGCGCTGGTGACCGTCCCGGCCGTGCTGGTGATGCCGTGGGCGACGGCGGTGCGCGTGTCCAGGCCCCGGTCGTGCGCCTCCTTCATCCGGGAGACCACGAACACGTGGTAGTCCATGCTCAGGCCGAACAGGATGACGAAGAGGAACAGCGGCACCCAGGTCTCGATCGCGCCGACCCCGGCCGACCCCACCAGCGACGCGCCCACGCCGTGCTGGAAGATCAGCGTCAGTGCCCCGTAGGAGGCGGCGACCGAGAGCAGGTTCAGGCCCAGCGCGGTCGCGGCGATCACCACCGAACGGAACGAGAGCAGCATCAGCAGGAAGGCGAAGCCCATCACGAAGGCGAACACCGGCAGCAGGCT
>FTAK01000177.1_pt1 | contig 10056 bp, 8 predicted proteins | sample 1639071 | NCBI WGS metagenome assembly FTAK01 (sample SAMEA3914812, study PRJEB12502) | metagenome | biome: forest; material: soil | place: Canada | collected 2011-07-07 | depth 0.1 m
GCGAGCTCCGGCAGGGCCGCTACGACGTCGTGCCGGTGCCGCCGGTCTGGGCCGAGGTGTACAGAGCCGCCACCTGGTCCGGTGTGAGGCTGTTGGCGAAGATGCTCATTCCGTCGATCATTCCGGTGTAGACGTCGAGGCCGGCGTTGCTCTGGTTGCTGCCGATGTCGGCGCGGCTGAGCGGGAAGCTCGCCGGGATCGTGCCGACGACCTTGCCGTTGGCGTACACCGTGATCTGGCTGCCGTCGTCGACGTAGGTGAGGTAGGTCCAGGTGTCGAGCGGGGCCGAGTAGTTGACGGAGTAGTCCTCGACGTAGAAGGACGTCGCCCCGACCAGCCCGGATGTGCCGTTCTGCTGGACCTTCAGCGAGCTGCTGCCGTCGACGCGCGGGCCGTCGATGAGGTTCGCGCTGCTGGACGTCGTGCTCGGGTCCACCCAGGCGCCGACCGCCCAGGGGGTCGGCAGGTTGGGCGCGGAGGTGACGATCGGCGACACCGTGCCGTCGAACTTGGCCGCGTCACCGGCCTTTCCGGGCACCAGCGTTGTCGTGCCGGTGATGGATCCGTTGAAGTGGCCGCTACCGGTATCGGGGACCACGCCGTTCGTCTGCGAGTCGAAGGACCAGTCGTCCACCAGGCTCGGTGCGCTCCCCACCGCGAACGTCACCGTCGTGGCGTTGGAGCTCTGCCCCGCGCTGTCCGACTGGACGACGGAGAGCGTGTGCGGGCCTGCGGACAGCGCCGTCGACGGCGTGCAGAGCCAACTGTCGTCGGCGGTCACGGTCGTCGAGCAGACCGAAGCGTCGTTCTCGGTGACCTCGACTGTCGCGCCGGCTGCTCCGGTGCCCGTGATGGCGGCGGGCGACGTGGCGAAGGCGGAGCCGTTGACCGGGTTGGTGATCTTCGGCGGGGCGATCGGGGAGAGCGCCAGGAGCTTGGTGATCTGCTCGGCGAAGGTGACCGTGTTCCCGTGCGGTGCGGTCGGGAAGGACGTCGAGGCCGAGGCGAACGTGTCGCCGAGGGAGAGCCAGTCGATCGAGGCGGGCGTCGTGTTGTTGGCGAGCGCGGTGCTCAGCGAGTTGAAGTACAGCTGCCACCTGGGCGCGTAGTAGCCGTCGATCATTCCCGAGATGGCGTGCGCCGCGTAGTCCTGGAGCTGCCCGTTGCCCGCGGACGGACCGGATTCGCTGTACCAGACGGTCCAGAGATGCAGGACGTTCGAGCGGAGCGCGGCGGACTCGGCCGGTGTGTGCCCGGCTTCGAGGGCGTCCTTGGTGTAGGTGCCCAGCATGAACGCCGGCACCGTGCCGAGCACCTGGTCGTCGAGGCCCATCACCTGGAGCCAGGTCTTGGTCAGGGCGTTGAAGGTCGTCAGGTCCTTCGCCTGGTAGGCGGCGTTGATCCGGGGCAACTCGGCGTTGGACCAGTTCGTGATCACCTCATTGGCGACGTCGGCGAGGTCGTAGTCGAATGCCGAGGTCTGGGTCGCCGACCGTGCGGCGGAGGTGAGCAGCGGCAGGGCGGTCGAGAAGGTCTGGGCGTCGAAGTCCGTCGACCTGCCGTCGTACAGCGACGGCTCCAGGCCGAGCGGGGACTCCTGCCCGCAGCAGGTGACCGGCCTGGTGTACGCGTCCGCGATGGCTGACCAGGCGGCGGCGGCCTGCTGGGTGCCGTAGCGGCCCAGCGCGTACTGCGTCATCCAGTCGTCGAGGTTGAACTCGCTCGCGTGCCACGGCAACTCGGCGAAGAGCTCGAACGCCGCTGGGTCGTTGATCCCCTCGGGCTGGAAGGCGATACCGGTCATGTGACTGCCCGTCTTGGCCAGCTCGCTGTAGTAGCGGTCAAGCCACGCCTGTCCGTTCGCACCCATCGCCGTCTGGCCGCCGCCGAACGGGATCGTGCCGAAGAGCCAGTTCGCACCCGGCCAGTCCGCGTCGCGGTTCGGCATCGAGGAGCCGGTGTCCGTGGTGCCGTCGGCAATGAGCAGGTGGGAGAGCTGCGCGGAGGTCAGGCCGTTCAGTTCACTCGGGGTCGGGTTGTCCGACCAGCCGAGCTCCATCCAGGTGGCCCCGGGCTCGGCGGACTGCAGGGAGGTCATGATGGCGCCCGCCGCGGCGCCCGGCTCGATCGTTCCGAGCTGTCCACCCTCTTGCAGGGGGTTCATCCGGTACATGGCGCTGCTGCCCAGCAGCGCGTCGGCCTGCTTGTAGTAGTCGGCGGCCACCTTCGCGAACAGCGGGTCGGTCGGAGAGAGCCACGACGGCCGCTGGGTGCCGTTCCAAGTGCCCTGGGCGACGGTGTAGGGCGGCTGGCCGGCATCGGCGGTGGCGTTCTTCGCGGCGAAGTCGGTGGGCACGGTGCCGTAATATCCCGGAATCACCGGGGTGATGCCCAGTTGCTTGCAGCGCGCCACGATCTCCTTGCCCAACGCGGCGTCGGCGTCGAGCAGGGACTGGGAGATCGGCGCGGTGTCGTTGGAGATGTTCTGCATCACCCACCACGGCTGCGTCCCGGGAAGCGGGATCCATGCGCGCGCCTGAGCCGCCGTGTAGCCGAAGCCCTCGAGGACCTGCTCGTACACCGCGTCCGTGCCCGGAAGCACATAGACCTCGTTGATGCCGTGCAGCGCGTACATGTCCAGCATGTTCTGCCACTGGGACCAGTTCATGTACGGGTTGGTATAGCCGTCCTGCGTGTCGTTGCCCTCGTAGCGATTATTCGCGCTGGACGTCTGAGTGATGGTGTCCGGCGGCGCGGGCAGCACCTTGGGAACCTTCGGACGGAAGTTCCCCAGGCCCTCATCGGCGTGCACGACGTACTTGAGATACCAGCCCGCACCCTCTGACGCCGCCGACAGACTCGACGCACGGATGTCGATTCTGCCCGCAGAGCCGGAGATGGTGAACGTGTCCGGTCCTGCGGTCGGATCGACCTGGAAACAGATCTGCCTCGCCGCCGACCCGATCGTGCGGGTCAGCAGCGCGGTCTCCGCTTCCGTGCCGACCGCCGACCGGCCGCAGCTCGGCCCCTTCGCTGCCACGCTCGCGGCGGCCGGGGGAACGGCCGCTGCCGCGCTCGCGGTGGCCGAGGGTACGACCGCTGCCGCGGTCAGTAGACAGGCGGCTGCGATCGCCACGGAACGCATACGGTCTCTCACATGGATCACCGCTGATAGTCCTCTCTCGAAGCGCACCGCGGCGGCGAACTCGACGTGCGGTCGCGTGCGAGGCGCTTGGTAGGCTCGGCGCCGCGACGCCGGGGCCGTGGAGTGGTGGGCTGGACTGGCGCGCAGTAGACTTACTAACGAAGCGTTCGTAACTATCTAGCCGTGATGATGATCCGTCAAGGGGTTGTGCGGGATGCAATCGGCGTCTGCGGGTAGCGGCCCGCACGCACTGCGCCGGATCAACACGGCAGCGGTGCTCAGCGCGCTGCGCGCCGGGGGCCCGTCGCGCATCGCGGACCTCATGGAGCTCACAGATCTCTCCCGCCCTGCGGTGACGCGTGCGGTCGAGGCGTTGACCGCTGAAGGGTGGGTGGCCGACGCGAACGCCGACGACGCCGGTGGTGCGGAGCGGGCACCCGACGCCGGCGGCACACCGGCGCGCCGGGGCCAGCTCGGTCGGCCGGCGGCACTGCTGCGCTTCCGCGCCGAGGCCGGTCACGTGCTCGGCATCGACGTCGGCCCGCACAAGATACTCGCGATGGTCGCCGACCTGGACGGGACGGTCGTCGCCGAACGGCGGTTCGACACCCGCGGACTCGACGGCGAAGCCGTGCAGGCGGCGATCCTCGCCGTGGCCTCCGAGGTGTGTGCGCGGGTGCCCGTCGGCACCCTGATGTCCGCCGCCATCGGAACACCGGGTCTCGTCGACACCCGAACCGGTGTGGTCACCTTCGCACCCAGCATTCCCGGCTGGACCGGGATCCCGATCGCGGCGACGCTGCACGAACATCTGGCCTGCCCCGTCGCGTTGCACAACGACGTCAACCTGGCCGTGCTCGCCGAGCGTTGGCGTGGCAGCGCCGTAGGGGTCGGCACGCTGGTCTTCCTTCAGTGGAGTGCCCGGGTCGGTACCGGGATCATGATCGACGGTCGACTGCACGTCGGCGCGGCGTCCGCCGCCGGCGAGCTCGGATTCCTCGACCTGGCCGTCGAAGCCGAACGGGCCGGCGAGCGCGCCGACGATCCGGAGACAGCGCTGGGCGGCGGAAACCCCGGCGGGAGACCGGGTGGGAGCGACGCGGCGAAGACTGCTGAGGCGGCCACGATGGGGCCGTTCGAGCGGCAGGTGGGGGCGTCGGCGATCATCGACCTCGCGATCGCCGAGGCCACCCGGCACGGCGATGCAGCGCTGCTCGAACTCATGAAGAGCGCACGAGCGTACGACGACGCGGCCGCCCTGTTCGACGCCGCGGCCGCGGGCAGCGCACTAGCGGAGACGATCATCGACACGATCTGCGCGCGGTTGGCACGCGGTCTGGCCGCCGTGCACCTCATCCTGGATCCCGAGCTGATCGTTATCGGCGGCGGGTTGTCACGGGCAGGAGAGCAACTGCTGGCGGCGGTCGAGCGGCACCTGCGGCTGCGCACTCTGGTGCCGCCCCGGCTCGCACTGTCCGCCCTCGGCGACACGGCCGTCGCACTCGGCGCCGTCCGAAGCGCGCTGAACGATGTCAATGATCGGGTACTGACACCGCTCTCGCTCGCCCAATGAAGCCCCGAGGGGGCAACTGAAGTGGCCCCGGTCACCCTCTCGACTGTCCAGGCCTGGAGGGGCGGTCCGGGCTGAGGTGTTGGCAGTCCGGCTGCCCTCGGCGCGGTAGTCCACTCACTTCAGTAGTCCACTGGGCGCTCCCGGCTCGCCGGCACGAACGGGCCGATCAACCAACTGCATCCCACAGACCTGCAGTTGCTCTACGACGTGCCGTGCTGCGAACGCCGGCAGGTGCGGGCCGGTGGTGTCCGCATCAAGACAAATCGCACCGCATAGTCCCTTTTGTATGAGAAACTTCCCTCTGTCGGGGGGCTAGCTGCGGCGACGCGCAACCAGGCCGGTCAGGGGCGTGGGGACCGTCGTCACCTACGAAGGACGACACCTTGCACGGCACAGTGGACTCGGTACAGCTACAGCACGGCCAGGTCGGCCGCAGGCTCTCGTGGCCGTGGTTCCTGGTGGTGGTCGTGGTGTACGCGGGCATCATCCAGGGCTTGGGACGGCTGGTCGGCGTGGACACCAGCCACTCCGCCAGCCAGTTCCCCACCACCGAGTCCCTGGTGCGCAACGCGCTGATCCCGATCGGGGCATCGATCGTCTACGCCGCCGGAGTCGTCACCTGGCTCGGCTGGTGGGGCGAGGTCCTGCGCTACCGCGCACCGGTACGGCGCTGGGTGCGCTGGGTGCCCATTTCCATGCTCGCCGTCGCCGTGCTCGGCCTGAACTACGGCCACCTCGCCGACCAGAGTGCCTCCCTGGTGGCCTGCCTGATGCTGCTCGGGCTGTTCGTCGGAGTCGGCGAGGAGCTCATGTTCCGCGGCATCGGTGTCCACGTCTTCCGCCGGGCCGGCCTCACCGAGGGCAAGGTCGCCCTGTACTCCTCGCTGGTCTTCGGTCTCGTCCACGTCAGCAACGCCTTCGGCCAGGGAACGCAGGCGCTGCTGCAGGCCGCCGTCGTCTCGACCTCGGGTTACTTCTTCTACCTGTGCCTGCGCGTCGGCGGCGTCATCCTCCTGCCGATGCTCGTCCACGGCCTCTGGGACACCAGCCTGATCTCCAACCTCGTGGGCGACCATCCCCAGGCCTCCGTCGGGATGGCCCTCGCCATCCTGCTCCAGGTCGCCCTGATCGTGGTGCTGCTCGTCAGGCGTCGCACCGTCGAGCCCGACCGCCCGGCAGTGGCCGTCAGCAGCACGCCGGTCGCACAGCCGCCCGCGAGCTGACCCGCCGGGCCCGGCCCGCTACGCTGCTCGCCCACCCGACGCGGGACGTGCCGCCACCGGACGCGACGCGGTCGAGGCCGCTGTCCACGGCCGCGACCACGCCGACGCCCTCGGCTGTGAGCCGCTCAGCCGCCGGGCCTCCGGTCAGGTCGAACGGCCGGGGGAACCGGCCGACCCTGCGGACCGCAGCCCACCGGATCGGTCCCGCCCCTGGACGCAGGGGCGGGACCGGTGCCATGGGGGTCAGCCGACGCCGTAGGCGTTGCAGTTCGTTGCGGTGATCTCGGTGCTGCCGGTGACCGAGACGGAGGCCGGCCAGTCGACGCCGCCGTTCAGGGTCACGGACCAGTTCAGGGTGGAGGCGGTCGGTACGCTGGGCCAGTCCGCGTACCAGGCGTGCAAAGGTGTGCCGTTCAGGCACTCGGCCGGCACCTGAACACCCGCCTTGACCAGCGTGTCTCCTCCGCTGCTGCCGCTCGCCAGCAGGCCGAAGTACTTGGAGATCACGGCATCCCCCGGCTGGGACGTCGTGTCGCTGCATGTCACGCCGTCCAGCTTGATGCTGTCGCCCGCGCCCCACACCGGGGACAGCTCCCGGTTCAGCCGGGTCGTGCCGGAGTACAGCAGGATATCGGTGTTGGTGCTGTTCAAGGAACCGTTGACAGTGCCGTTGAGCGCCCCGTTGATCGCGCCGTCGACAACGGAGCCGCAGGTCACCCCGAGACCGCCGGTGCCCCAGGCCTGCTTGAACGACGACTCGTCCGTGAACAGCGCCGCAACCTGACTGAGGTTCACCTTGCCTCGGGTGGCCGGGTTCTCGTACATCTCGGCAGCGCTGACCAGGGTGTCCAGCTCGTGCATACGGGTGAAGGCGGCGTCAGCGTTGGTGGGTTCGGGGCTGGGGGAGGGGGCGGCACTCTGCTGGTGGGTGGGTCGGGTGCCGACCGGGACGGTGCTCCTGTGCCCGGGCAGCAGGGTCAGCGATCCGCCGACCGCGGCGACCGCGGCGACGGCTGCGGCCAACGCCCACATGGCCCGGCCGTGGTGGCGCTGGACCGACGGCAGGAAGGCGTCGGTGTGGTAGGTCGGCGCGGGCGTGGCGTTCGCGAAGTCGCTCATGGCGGCGATCAGTTCCCTCTCCAGGTCCGGTCGTTCGTTTCGGTTCGTCCCAGCGGGCGTGTTCACTGGTGCACCCCCTTCTGCTCGGGTCCGGGCTCCGCGGAGCTCGTTACGGCGGTGCGGAGTCTGGCCAGCCCGCGGGCCGCCTGGGACCTCACCGTGGAGGTCGCCACATTCATCAGATCCGCGATGCTCTCGTCGGAGAGGTCGTCGAAGTACCGCAACACCAGGACGGTGCGCATGTTCTGCGGCAGCGTGTGCAGCACTCTCATCAGCTCGTCCCGCAGCTCCAGTTGACGGAAGGGGTCGTGCCCGTCCGCCGCCGGCTCCTGCAGTTCCTCGTCCCCGAGGGGGACCTCGGCCCGGCCGCGGAGTCGGCGCCAGCGGTCATGGGTGAGGTTGACGAGGATGCGCCGCGCATAGGCCTCGGGCGAGTCGGCGCGGGCGACCCTTCCCCAGTGCTTGCAGATGCGTTCCAGGGTCGACTGCACCAGGTCGTCCGCGGCGTGGCGATCGCCCGTCAGCAGCAGGGCGGTTCGGAACAGCGAGGCCGACCGGCCCTGCACGAACGCGCTGAACTCCGCCACCTCAGCCGCACGCATCGGCTGTCCCGCACACTCTGAGTCGTTCTGTCATCTCTGCCCCCGTGCCGGATTCCGTCGACTGCCTACACCTGACCAGACTCTGGGCGTCGTACAACTGCTGCACGGAATCGGCGCGTTATTCGATTGTGACGATGTCGGGAGAGGCATGCGCGGCCGGTCGACTTCGGTCCTACGCGGAGCCCCGTCCCTTCACCCGGGCTTCGCCGAAACAGTCAGGATCTGCTGGGGACAGGTCGGCCGCCGGAGGGCCGTAGGGCGGCGCGGACGAGCGCGGCGCCGCGTCTGGTGGCGGCCTCGCCCGTGCCGACGGCGACCGTGCGGGGGCCGAGTCCGGCGCAGGTGCGGCAGATGCCTGCCTGGCGCACCAGATCGCCGCAGTTGGGGCACTCGGTCAGGGGTACGGGTGTGGGAGCTGACCCGGACGACTGGACCGGCGCGGGCGGTAGTTTGCGGACGAGGCGATCACGCAGCAGCGCGGTCGCACTGTGGACGCGCTCGGGTAGGCCGGTCAACAGGGCATGTCTGAGGTCGAGTTCGGTGCAACCGCGCTCCAACCAGGGGGCTACCTGGGGCGCGAGGGCCAGCGCCTCGACGCTCCCCATGCGCAGGCGGGGCTCGGCGCCGACGACCCGCAGGAGCGTGTCCGCAGCCTGCCGTGATGATTCGTCAGGTGGATGGATGGGCGGCTCTGTTGCCGCCACCGCCGCGGCGTCGGTCGGGCTGCCGCACTGCGGCTGCGTGGCCTCTCGGCGGGGAGCGGGGAGGGTGGGTGATTTCCCCAGGTCCTTGGTGGGGTTGGCGCCGCACCGATCGGCTACCGCACCGCCGGGGACCGGAACGGCAGCAGTCGGAGTGACCTGCGGGTCCCTCTGTGGGGTGTCGTAGACGTGTGCCTCGCTGACGAAGGTTCCGTCGGGCTGGCGGACGCGGACGACCCGGTAGTAGCCGGCGGCGGTCAGCTCGCGCAGCGCCTTCGCGACCGCGAGTCGGCCCTGTGGGCTGGTGTCGGCCATGTGTCGGCCGTCCTCGCGCCAGCCGTCGGGACGCGAGAGCAGGTCGCCCAGCAGGCCCCGGGCGGTGAAGGTCAGCCCCCGGTCCTGGAGCAGGGAGTTGGGCAGGATGAGGAAACCGCGCGTGTGGCGGCTACGATGGACGTGCATGAGGAGGTCTGTCTCCTTGTGCCAGGCCTCGGGGTGTTGGTAGCACCGCCGGGGCCGCTTCGCGATTGAGTTCGTTGACAAAGGACGATAGCGCACAACCACGCTCCTCCGCCTTCGAACAATGGCGATCTTGACCCAGCGTCAGAGGCACACCACAGGTTGGCGTGTTGGCGCAGCGGGCAAGAATTTCGGGTCGAGTCGCTGCTGACCGCCGTGTCGAGGGCGGTGAAGTCGGCCTAGCGGTGCGGTCACCCCGGAAGTGAGGGTGACCGCGAACCGCAGGCCCTGCCGGCGGACCGCGTCGCCCACCGCCGATGCTGGATGATGGCCGGATGCGCGTACTGATGCCCCTTCCGGACCGGGATTTCGACGTCACCGAGGTGGCGGTGCCTTGGCAGTTGCTGACGGAGGCAGGCCACGAGGTGGTGGTCGCGACCGAGCGTCCGGGCACCGCGCCCGTCGCCGATCCGCGACTGCTGGACGGGGTGCTCTTCGGCCAACTCGGCGCCGAGCCGGAGCCGAAGGAGTTCTACCACCGGATGGTCGCCGACCCGGCCTTCCGGGGCGCGGTGGCCTGGCAGGACCTGGTGGCCACCGACTACGACGCGCTGCTGCTGGCCGGCGGGCACGCGCCGGGCATGCGGCAGTACCTGGGATCGGCCGAACTGCAGGGCAAGGTGGCCGAGTTCTGGCAGCTCGGGCGGCCGGTGGCGGCGATCTGCCACGGTCCGCTGGTACTGGCCCGCGCCCTGGACCCGGACACCGGCCGCAGCGTGCTGCACGGCCGCCGGACCACCGGTCTGCCCCGGTACATGGAGCGCTCCGCCTACCTGCTGACCGCGTGGCGGCTCGGCCGCTACTACCGGACGTACCCGGCGTACGTTCAGGACGAGATCACCGCCGTCCTGGCCGCGCCGGGCGACTTCCAGCGCGGGCCCCGCAGCGCCACCCGGCGCGGCACTGCGACCGACCACAGCCCGGCGTTCGTGGTCGAGGACGGCAACTACCTCTCCGCCCGCTGGCCGGGGGACGCGTACCTGTTCTCCGAGCGGCTGCTCGCCATGCTGGAGCCGGCCCGGTAGGCGGCGGAGGGGCAGAGAGGCGGAGCGGCGGAGCGGCGGCGCGCGGGGCGGGTCTGCGCGCCGGGGCGTGGGCGGCACGCGTACCGTGTGGCGGGGGCCCGACGACCGAACGGACGGAACGTGAGCAGCGCGTACACCCGCACAGGTAC
>FTAK01000159.1_pt1 | contig 10044 bp, 9 predicted proteins | sample 1639071 | NCBI WGS metagenome assembly FTAK01 (sample SAMEA3914812, study PRJEB12502) | metagenome | biome: forest; material: soil | place: Canada | collected 2011-07-07 | depth 0.1 m
CAGGCATTCGGGTGGGTCGGGGCGGGGGCGGGCCGCACGGGGGTACGGCCCGCCCCACAGGTGGTGGTGGGGCGGTCAGGACTGCGGCGGCTGCTGGGGGAAGACCCAGCGCGTCGGTGTCACCGGGCCCGCCGGCGGCGGATCAGCCGTGGGCGTGGACGGCGGCGCTGGGGCCGCCGTGGGCGTGGGTGGCACGGGAGCCGGGCTCGCCAGCTGGGACACATCAGGGCCTGTCGGAGCGGTAGCACCGTCCGCACCGGGAGCCTGCTGCGCGGTTCCGCCGGTTGAGCCGTTACCAGGGCGGGTGATCAGCGGTGGAATGCCGGGCCGCTTCACCAGGGGGAAGCCGCGGTCTCCGCCGGCGCTGGTGTCCTCGCCGAAGCGGAACCGGGTCTGCGGGCGCTCCGGTCCTGGGTCGATGCCCTCCTTACTGAGGCGGCTGCCGGTCGGGTCGATACCGGAGGAATCGCCGTCCATGCCGGGCACCTTCGCCGGGCCCTGCGGTGCGCCACCGCCGCCGAACTGCATCGCCAGGCTCGCTGCGGTGCGTGCGGCTCCCACGGCGGTGGAGACGCCGCTCACGGCGGAGCGGTGCAGCTCCTCCTGACCGCCGCCGTCCGAGGCCCAGTGCACGAACTTGTAAGTGGCGTAAGGGCAGAGCATGACCAACACCATGATCGTCAGCCCGGCCAGCGCGTCGGACAAGGCGGAGGCCCCGTTGGTCGACGTGCTCTGGCCGATGGCCGAGACGCCCAGCAGGAAGACGATGGTCATCAAGAGCTTGCTGACGACCAGGGTGGCGGTGGCCTCGATCCAGCCGCGCCGCCAGCGCTTCGCCACTTCCCAACCACCCCCAGCACCCGCGAACACGGCCAGGGTGACCAGGACCAGGACGCCGACCTTGCGGGCGACCATGACCCCCCAGTACATGAACGTCCCGATCGCGCACCCCAGCGCGACCAGCGCGGGGATGGCCCAGCCGAGCGAGTACATCGCCTCCAGCTCGGAGACCTTGATGATCCGTCGCACCGCGTCGGCTACCGAGGTGTGTGCGGCGCTGAAAAGGCCGTTGGACAGGGCGTCGACCACGGTCACCGCGACCGAGGTGAACGCCAGCGCGCAGAAGGAGAACAACACGCCGGTCATCGTGCCGACGGCGGCCTGAGCCAGAGCCCGCTCGTCCCTGCGCCAGGCGGCCATGATCAGCTGAAGGCAGAACGTGCCGACCGTCAGGATCAGCCCGATCGGCATCAGCAGCTCGTAGTTGGACCGGAACCAGGCAGCGTTCAGGTCGATGTCGGTGGTGTTGTTGATGGCCTGGGAGGCCAAGTCCACCCCGCTGGCGGCCAGATCGCCCATGGACTCGGCGATCCACGCGCCAATGCCGTTGGTGACCGTTCCAGCCGGATTGGTTGCGAAATCCACAGCGTCACAGATGCTGCTCATCATGGGAACGTCGCATATCCCCACAGCGGATACCTCCTTTCTGAAGGGCGAGAGAATCAGGGGGCAGTGGCGGGAAGGACCCCGGCCAGCGCGCACGGGCGGTCGGGGCGGCACTGGACGGCCAGGGTCATCGACATGCCCTGCACCCCGCCCTTCGCAGCGCCGTCCCAGCCGATGGACTGGCTGCCGGTGACCGTCACCGCGTACACGTACGCCGCCGTGATCGCCCCCGGATCAGCCGCCACCTCCTGCGAGAACGACGCCGGGAACGCAGCCGTCGCCGCCGTAGCGCTGGCGAACTGGCCCTGCTGAGCCATCCCGTGCCACACCTGCGCCGTGGGGACCAGCTCATCCACCGAGGCGGGGTCGGCGTACTCCGACTCGGACGTCAGCCAGCCGTTCAGCGCCGACACCAGCTGCGGCTGGGTGTAGGCGCGGGTGTCGTAGGACCACAGCGCCACGGCCGCCGCCTTCGCGTACACCAGAGGGTCGCTGGTGTACGGCGGCACCGGCAGACCGCCCCGAGCGGGACTGGGCAGCGAGGCGGGGACGGTGGCCGAGGGCTGAGCCTGAGCGGAAGCCCCGGTCGGCTGCCCGGTCTTGGCGGGGGTGCGGTCGGTGCGGGTGAGGAAAGCGGCAAGGCCCGCCAGGGCGAGCAGCACGGCCAGGACCGCGCCGCCCGCCAGGGCCCGGCGGCGCACACGCGCCGCGCCGCCGGGGGCATCGAGAGTGAAGGAACGATTCTTCATGGTCAGTGGACCTGGGTTCCAAGCGCCGAGAAGAAGGTCACGATCCCGTTGGCTGCGCCCAGCAGCAGGGCCGCGCCAGCCGCGACCAGGACGCCCTTCTTGCCGTTGGCCTCGGCCTGGTGGCCGCCGGAGTGGTGGCCCCAGGCCCACACGCCCGCGCTGACCGCGAGAGCGCCGACCACGAGGATGATGCCGAACAGGTTGATTGAGCCCATCACCGACTTGAGCACCGCGAGGCCCGGCAGGCCCCCCTCGGACGGCGTCACGCCCGGGTCGTAGGCGAGCAGGACGGCCTTGGAGGCGAGAGAAGACATGGGAACTCCAGTTCGATTACGGGCGCGCGGAAGCGACCCGGGAGGCAGAGCGGGAAGGTGGTGAGGAGGGGAGAAAGCGCCGGTCAGACGACTCGGCGGGCCGCAACGATCTGGGAGGCCCAGGAGGCGAGCGTGTCGATCGAGACGACAGCTCCTGTGTGCGGGGCGTTGATGATCAAGCCGGAGCCCATGTAGATCCCGACGTGACCCGGGCTCGTGGCAGTGCCGTCGCTCCCGGCGGTGAAGACCAGGTCACCGGGTTGCAGGGCATCGACCGAGACCGGCGTGCCCTCGGTGACCTGCGTGAAGGTGGTCCGGTCCAGCGTGACCCCGGCGGCGCGGTACGCCTGCTGCACCAGCGACGAGCAGTCGCAGCGGCCCATCGGGTCCGAGCCGTGCGGGTCGGTGCACGACCCGCCCCACTGATACGCAGTCCCCAACTGGCCCATCGCCCAACGCAGTGCCGTCTGCACCTGCGCCGGCGCGGTGGTGGGGATGGTGTAGCCCGAGGGAACACTGCCCGCCGGGATGGGACCGAACCCAGACCCGTCCCCGCCCGAATCGCAGCCGGCCGCTGCGGAGGTCGAGGCCGAGGCACTCGCCCCAGGTGACGGCGAACTGCTCCCCGAAGGTGAAGGCGACGCCGACGCCGATGGGGCCGCCGGTGCCGAGGAACCGCCGGACAGCCGCGGCGCGATGGCCTCCTGCAAAGCGGTGGCCAGCGGCTGCCACTTGGCGTAAGCGTCCGGGTAGCCCGACTGCTGGACCGCCTGGGCGGCCTGGGTGACGGTCAACGACTGCCAGCCGTCCACCTTCAGCAGCGCCTGGTAGAAGCGGGTGGAGGCGTAGACCGGCTGCATGATCTGCTCGGCCGTGCCCCAGCCCTGCGAGGGACGCTGCTGGAACAAGCCGAGCGAGTCACGGTCCCCGGAGTCCAGGTTGCGAAGACCGCTCTCCTGGAGCGCCGTTGCCAGCGCCACCACCTGCCCCCGGGCGGGGACGTTCATGGCGATGCCGGTGGCGGTGATGGTCACCGCGTTCGGCAGCTGCACCGCCGGGGTGTCCAGCCCCGGCACCGAGACCCCGTTGGCCTTGCCGCCGGCCAGGATCTGCTGGACCTCGGCGGCGACTGCCGCACTGTCCACAGCCTGTGCACCACCACTGGTGCAGGCGGCGGAGGCGATACCGGAGGAGGCGAACAGGATCGGCCCCGCCAGCAGCAACGGGCCGGTGGCCACCAGACCGAGCACGGCCATGGTCTTCTTCATCGTCGCCGCCGCTCACCTGGGCGGACAGGCCGACCAGGCAGCGGGTCGGGGCGCGGGTGTATCAGGACGTGCGGCATCGCCGCCTCCTTACAGGTTCGGTAGGAGGCGCGGTGCCGACTTCTCGTGGAAGGCGGTCGGCACCGCGCCGACGTGACTCCGCCCCAAGGGCGGACCCGGGCATCACTGGGGAGTTGGTAGCTCCCGGACGCCGGTCTACTGATGCGCGCGGCAGCCAGCCGCGTTCGTAATTTCAGGCGGAACACCGCTACTCCCAACGCTCGGGGCACCACAGGGGGACAGCTGCGTCCGCCCCGGGGGCGGACCTCGGCGTGACCGGGGAGTTGGTAGCTCCCGGACGCCGGTCCGACGGTCGTGCGCGGCAGCCGGCCGCGCTCGTAATCTCAGGTGAAACACCGTTACTCCCAACGCTCGGCATAACTAGGTGGACGACTGCGCACCCCGCTCCGCACAGGTGTGGCGGCAGGGAGATGCACAGGTCAGCGGGGGTGGAGTGGAACTCCGTCCTGCCGTTGAGCCGGAACATTAGACCGGGATTCCGGCCGCACCAAACGACCCTGGATTCGGCCCTGGAGCGCGGTGGAAGCTCGTTAGGTGCGGCCGGAGATCGCGGCTAATGTCCAGCCAACCCCGCACCTGGACAGCCCCGTTCCGGCTGTCCGCCGGTGTCTGGGCTCTCCTTCCCCGTGCCCTGATTCGAGGCCCCGCCATGCGCTACACCCTGCACCGAGGCGACGCCCTCACCGTGCTCAAGACCATCCCCGACGAGAGCATCCACGCCGTCATCACCGACCCGCCGTACAACTCCGGCGGGCGCACCAGCAGCGAGCGCACCGCCCGCACCGCCCGCGCGAAGTACACCAGTGGGGACGCCTCCCACGACCTCCAGAACTTCCCCGGCGAGAACCGCGACCAGCGCTCCTACCGCGCCTGGCTGACCGCGCTGCTCACCGAGTCCTACCGGGCCGCGGTCGAGCACACCGTGGCAATGGTCTTCACCGACTGGCGCCAGGAGCCCACCACCTCGGACGCCCTCCAGATGGCCGGCTGGACCTGGTCGGGCACCATCCCCTGGATCAAGCCCGCCAGCCGCCCCCGCAAGGGCGGCTTCAAGCAGAGCGCCGAACTGATCGTCTGGGGCGTCAAGGGCACCCTCGACAAGGACCGCGACCTGTACCTCCCCGGCCACTTCATCGCCTCACAGCCCCGCAAGGACCGCGTCCACATCACCCAAAAGCCCGTCGAGGTCATGCAGCAGCTCGTCCAGATCTGCCCCGAGGGCGGCACCGTCCTGGACCCCTTCACCGGCTCCGGCTCCACCGGGGTCGCCGCCCTGCGCGAGGGCCGGAACTTCGTCGGCGTCGAACTCTCCACTCACTACGCCGACATCGCCGAGGACCGCCTGCGCAAGGAACTGAGCCGCGACGACTACGTCCTCGCCGGCCCCGAGGCCGACGCATGACCGCGACCCCCACCACCACAGCGCCAGCAGGCCGCAGACGCACGAGGGCGGTCGACGCGGCGGAACCCTCCCGCCGCGCCGACCGCCCTTGACCCCGGGTCAGGCCGCCTCGAACGCCCGCCGAAACAGCGGAGACGCCCGCTCCACGTCCTCCGCCGAGGAGACCTTCACCTCCAGGTCCCCCGTCCCCAGGTGGCCGATCCCGCGCAGGTCCCGGGTGAACCCCTCCTCCAGCTCCACCGTGTCCGGGTCCAGCCGCAGGGTCACCAGCACCTGCCCCAGCGAAGGCCGGAACACCACCGAGCCCAGGTTCCGCATCCGCCGGTAAGCGATGTAGTGCCGCAGCGGCACCACCTCCACCTCACCCCACGCGCACAGCGCCTCGTCCACCTCCCCGTACAGCTCCCGCAGGCACTCCGGCACCGCCACCACCCCCGGGACGCCCGCCGCCACCTCCGCCGCAACCTCGACGATCCGCTCCGACGCGGGCTGCTCGACCTCGTCCGCCGCCGAGACCCACGAAACGGAGTCCACCAGGTGCAGGGCCAGCAGCCCCTCCCCGCCGTCGTCGAACACCCGGTAGCGCACCAGGTCCACCGGCTCGCGACGCTCCTGGACCATGACCCGGTCATGGTTGGAGAAGCCGGCCGCGACGCACACCGCCCGAGGCCGACGCCAGTCAACCGTCGCTGCGGCCTTCTCGCCGAGCCGCTCACGCACCAGCGCCTCGAACTCCAGCCGCGCCGACTTCAGCCAGGCCACGTAGAACATGGCCTGCGTCACCACCCCGGCATCCACCCCGCGCTTGAACTCGATGACCACCGGCGCGTTGTTCTCGTCCAGACCCAGCGTGTCCACCCGGCCCCGGTGCCACCGCCCCGTCGTGTACTCCGACGCCACGAGCCGGATGCCCAGCATCTCCTCCAGCCCAGCCTCGACACGACGCTGCAGGTCCCGTTCCAGCCGCACCGTCGACCCAGCCAACTCCACCTCACGCCTGTCGGCGCTACGGCGAAACACTCTCAGATCCGTCACCGTCATCATCTCCCCGTGATCGTTCAGTGAGCCCAATCATGAAGAGCGGTGTGATATTCCGGGTCCTCAGCCCTAAAGAGGAGACCATAGTTCGAACGGACTGCGGCGCTCCTGCCACCCAGGTCACCAGGTAGACCGACGCACACCTTGGCCGGTGAGTGGTGGTGCGCAGTTCGCTGCCAGGGTTGCGGGTGGCACTGACGCGAAGTGACGTGTCAGACCTAGCCCCTAGGCTCCTGACTCACATGCGTGCGGAAGATCAAGAGGCGGGAGTGCCCCAGCGATGCAGACAACGAGTGTCAGGCGTGGCTCGCGGCGCAGTCAGCCAACCTGGGTTTGGATCGCCACACTCACGGCCAATGGCGGCAATTGCGTGTACTGCGACGCGGCGGAGGCAACGACCCTCGACCACGATGAGCCCATAGGGGACGACGGCGCGGACATCTGGTGGAACTTCGCTCCAGCCTGCAAGCCTTGCAACGACTGGAAGGGAAAGCGAACCGCGACGGAATGGCTCCGCGATCAGAAGCTGCACCGTGAACACCCCAAGGTGGGCTTCGATACGCGCATGATGCCGGTCAGGATGGTCTCAGGCTTCAAAACGAGGCTTGACCGAGTCAAACGGGAACTTCTCGACCCTGATCGGCGTACTTGGTTCCAGCGTCACTATGGATTCAAACGGCATAAGAACAAGACCGAGATGCGCGTGCACCTTGAAGCCTGCCGTACGCGACTGTCAGGTTTCCCTAATAGGCCATGGGAAACGCCGAATGTCCGAGAGAGCGATATTGTCTGCACCAGGCGTATGTGCTGCGGATGGCGGCACCTTGACGCAGCGAGCATCGATACTGTCATCCTGGCGCGTGATGCACGTATCGCCTTCAAGCAGCAAGCATTCGAGGCCCGAATGACCGAAGGAGATCTCGCGGCGAAGCTGATTATTGAGTATCTCGGCCGCCACAAGATATCGCCATGTGAGGCCCACGGGCCGACCTGAGTTTCCGCAGATCCCAGGTGGGCGTCGCCTGGTACTGCGTAGCCGATGCCGTCTGCGAACCGTACTCGGGCAGGTGGGCCAACCGCGAAGTGCCGTAGCTGGCCTCCAGCCCACTTGCTGGTCGCACTTAGTGGTGCCAGGGATGCCAGGTCATTACGGCGACGAAGGCGACGATGATGCCGGCGAGTGTGCCTAGGAAGCCCCACGTGTTCTTGGCAAATTTCTTGACCCAGGCCCAGCCCGTGGGGGCAAGCTCCTCTTCTGTCGACTTTGCGATGGCGGGGTCTGTGCCGAGTGTGGTGGTCGCGTTTCCCCCAGCCACGTGGGTGGTGATGTAGTTCACAGGGCCAGTGTTGTGACTGATCGAGACATCGGTCGGCCCGGCATCCCGGCTACTGCCATGATTGCCCCCCGAATGGTTGATAGTGAGGTCGGGAAGATCCGCGGTGACCTTGGTGACACGGTCGATCAGGTCGGTACGGATGCCGTGCAGGACTGCGCGGATCTGCGGGTCGGTGAGAAGCCGGTAGAAGGTGACATACTGCCGGGTCGGGTCGCGTCGGACGGTGTTGATAATCTGGGCGATGTCATCACCGCGGTCGACGGGAATCACGAGTCGGCCATCGTCGTCGGTACGGGCCAGTAGGGCCTCCAGTTCGTAGACGCTCTCGATCAGCGGGACCGGCTCGGTCAGTGGCGAGCTGGTGGGCGGCAGTTCCCCCGGGCCGACCTGTCGCCGAACTCCGTGACCCAGTTCGATGACGTCAGTCAACACTGCCGCGTCGACGCGGCGGTGCGGTGGCTCCTGGTCGTCTTGGCCGTACCCGTCGTGTTCCCGCCGGGCCCAGACGCGCAGTCCCGTGGTGTTCGGCTGCTCCGGCAAGGCCAGGCACTGGAGCAGGATTGACGCCAAGGAGACGTTGTCAGCGAGCGTGTCGTGTTCGATTTTCTCCAGGCGCTTGCGCAGGGTTTCATCGTTCACCGGTCGGCCTCCGCCACGTCCCCGCCACCGGTTGCGAGCACCGTTACATGGTGGGCCGCCTCCAGTAGCACACGGTCACGGCTGTAGGAGGCCCGCAGGTCGGACAGGGCTGACCAGATTGCCTCCTCCTGGGGGAACGCGGCAGCGTCGGGGTATCCGTGGGCGTCGGTCAGGTCGTCGGCCTGCCGCAGCACTTCGGCGATTGCGCCTAGGAGCGGGCCAGGGTCGGTGACCTGGCCGGGGCCAGTGCTGTAGGTCATGTTCTGGGCCATGGCCTGGACAGCCAGGTACAGCTGCCCGGTCGGCGAGTTCTGCAGCTCTGCAGTTGGCAGCATCTGCTGGTAGAGACGGGTGGCGGCCTGTCGCAGGGCAGTGTCGCCGACATCGCGGGTTCCGGAGACGGGGAACGGTCGGGCGGTGACCAGGGGGCCGCCAGCCTCGAACTGCCGCATGAGCGTGCTGTGATGGCCTTGCCCGAGTCGGGCGGCGAGGGCGGGCCAGGAGTCGCCGAGGCGTCGGCAGTCCGCTGCGGCGAACCGGGTGGCCCAGGCGGCGAGCTGCTGAACCCCAGCGAGGAGTACCAGTTGCTCCCGTGGGTCGTCGGCATCCTGGGCGTGCCTCACTTCGTCCGCCAAGTGCTGGAGCAGGTGTTCCGTGTAGTTGGTCGGCTCGTTCACGAGCCAGCCCCCCTTCAGGCCGGGATTATTTGAGCAGAGCATATAGCAATGCGCATTCGATTGTCAATCTTATGCTCTGTGCAATTTGCACAGCAGTGGCGGTCGTGTTCGCGGGACATCCATCCCGGTTGGCGGCCCTCGGGGTGCGTCGCTAAGGCGGCCGTGGCAGTGTCAGCAGCCTGATCGTGCTCCTGGAGCTGGAGCCCTCGCCTGGGGTCGTCGACTCGACGGAGGTGGTCATCGGCGCGCGAGTCCGGTGGGTCCACGCTGCCGGGGTTGACCTGGGCGCGGTCGAAGACCAGCTTCCGTAGACCCTCTGCGGACTCGACACCGCCGATATGGAACGCGAGGGCTACCGGCCGTCCTAGGCCCGATGGGTCCTTGTTTCCACCCGGGTACCGGGGACGGCGGTGCCGGAAGTGCGACGCCGTGCTCCGCATTAGCTGAGAGCTGCTCCGGCCTCATCGACGCATTCGTGGCGGAGGATGGGACCCGCCGGTACTGGTAAGCAGTGATCTGGGGCGGCCGAGATAGATGCCGAGGGGTCGGAATGCTGCCCCCGTCACGGCCTTGCCTAAGTCAACGGACACATGCGGGCGGCGGCCCGTCACCATGGTGACGGGCCGCCGTCCGTGTCCATCCTGCTGCCGGTCTCCGTCTCGGGGGACAGGAGAACGGGCTGTGGGGGAGGTCAGGCCCCGTGGAGCCGGGGATTCGCTGGGGACTTTTCGGGGACTTTCTGCTTTGTCTGGGGGACTTCTCGGGGACTTTTCGCGGTGCAAGCAGGGAAGCCCCTGACAGCCCTGAAAGAGACGAAGCCGCAGATCAGGGTGTGTTTCGTCAGCACTCGATGACGTTGACCGCGAGGCCGCCGCGGGAGGTCTCCTTGTACTTGACCTTCATGTCCGCGCCGGTCTCCTTCATCGTCTTGATCGCCTTGTCGAGCGAGACGTGGTGGCGGCCGTCGCCGCGCAGCGCCATCCGGGCGGCGGTGACGGCCTTGACCGAGGCCATGCCGTTGCGCTCGATGCAGGGGATCTGGACCAGGCCGCCGACCGGGTCGCAGGTGAGGCCGAGGTTGTGCTCGATGCCGATC